>Ga0137359_10000586_pt1 | contig 27278 bp, 25 predicted proteins | sample Mad1_40_16metaG_FD_108281 | JGI IMG/M metagenome (GOLD analysis project Ga0137359, IMG submission 108281) | Vadose zone soil microbial communities from Angelo Coast Range Reserve, California, USA - Mad1_40_16 metaG | ecosystem: Environmental > Terrestrial > Soil > Vadose zone | place: USA... | reverse complement strand
TAGTGCTCTCCTTGGATATAACTGCTCTGTTTCAGTTCCGACTCTGTTTCGAGCTTGATGAATTCATTTGTTTCGAGCTTGATGAAGTCACGCTTTGAAAGGGCACGCCTTCCAGGCGTGCCGAATCGAGTCCTTCACGAACTCGGCTCCAGCCGCTGAGGTAAGCTCCCTCAGGGCTAAAGGCCATTATTTTCGACCCCAGGCGGCACGGCTTTAAGCCGTGCCCCTTTGAAAGCCCAACAGCGTCTGACTAATAAGTGCTTTACAATCAACGTACTCACGATTGCGCTACAAGGCAGTATCTGACTTGAGTGAGATGTTGTCAAGGTTTAGATGCGGTAAGGGAGGGGTGGGATGCGAGTGTTTGATCGCTGCTTTGTTCGGAATCGGGCCTCACCGTTGTGATAGAAATGACCGTTCGCGAGGTGCGCACAATGAAGGGATTCGCTTTCGCAGCTTTTCTCTTGATCACAATCTCCGGAGCCTTGGCGCAGGAGATCCAGGTTAATCGACAGAACAAGACCATCGCGGTGACGGCAGATGAGTCAGTCACCGCCGACCCGGAAGTTGCCGTGCTGGCAATCGGCTATCACAATTACGCTCCGACCCAAAATGCAACTTTCGAAGACAACGTTCGGACTAGTAATGCGGTCATTAAAGCTCTGCTGGCGGCAGGAGTGTCCAAATCAGACATCGAGACAGAGAAGCTGCATCTAGCACACGCTGAACAGGATCAAAGATGGACGGCGGAGATGAAGAAAGAACGTCAGTTCGAGGCCTACCAGTCCTGGCATATCACATTGCCGGTATCGCGGGCTCAGGCCCTTGTTGATCTCGCAGTTAAGAGCGGCGCCAATGAAGTTGATGACGTGGACTGGAACGTTGCAGATCCGCTGGCACTTCAGGCAAAGGCCAGCGGAGCTGCCCTCGCCAAGGCTCGCGCTATTGCCGACCAGATGGCGAAAGGACTGGGAACAAAGCTGGGGGACCTCGTTTATGCCAGCAACCGGGCACCAGTTGCGAAATTATTTCGAAACATGACGGTGAACACAGAAGCCGCGGAGATCGCTGTGATGGCTGATAAAAAACCACAATTAACTTTATTCCCGCAAAAAGTCAAAAGCGATGCTACCGTTTACGCCGTCTTCTCAATCGAGTGAGGGGGGTGGGCCACCTCTCCCAAATTCCCAAGACGAGAGTGCTCCACTTCTGGCGCCATCTGCGAGAAGCGGGGCTCTCCTGTATTTCAACAGAATGGTAGTTCCCGACACCTCGAAGAAACTGGTAATCGACTCGGGCGTGCTATTTCGCTGGGATCAAATCGAATTTGCCGGACGATTCTGAGTAGAACAGCGCGCCTTCTTTCTTGTCTCCACCGCTCCAGTGCTTGTGTCCTCCTGGAATACGTATGAAATCCCCCGCCGCTACGCGCTTCTCACCGGCGTCGTCCTTGTACAAATAGGCTCCCTTCAAGACGACTAACCACACATCATTGGTGTGGGTGTGCATGCCAGCGTCGAAGCCCGGCACAAATTTGGTGAATACGCCATGCGCTTCCTTACTGGAGTCTCCCCAGATAGGCGCCATTGACGAACCTTTGCCCACTTCAGTGAATTTCGCCTGATCAGGCGAAGCAAAAATGACTTTTTTCGCTTCACCCTGCTGTCCCTGCACCCGTCCGATGGACCATGCGACCATGAGGGCCGCTGCCACTCCGACAATCAACAGTGATCGTTTCATGTCATCCTCCTCTTTCCGTTGCAGTTCTCGATCGAAACCTAAGGCGGACGCATTTTACACCGGTAAGCCGGACAAGCAACTACGGTGAAATGGGGCGGTTGGCTCATTTTCCAGATTACGAGGTGTCTGCACCGTTGTCGGACAAGAGTGTCCGACCCACACGGACAGTGGTCATCGCTGTCAATCCACCCCAACCTTTGTCATCCTGAGCGGAGTAGCTGCTTCGCTCCGAAGCAGCTACGTAGTCGAAGGACCCCGTGCTCGTTGGTGCCAAGATGAACGCGATGAGGGATTCTCACGACACTCCCGGCGGATCGGAAAGAACTCCCTGCGGAGCCTGTGTTCGAAAACGAGAAACGCGAGGTGTGAGATCCCTCGGCTTCGCTCGGGATTTCGGCGCGTGGCTTAGACGCCACGCAAAGGCCTCAACTTCGACTTCGCCGAGTCATTCGCTTCGCGAACGACTCGGCTCCCCTCAGCATGACAGACTGTTTGTTGGGGGAAAATACTCAAGCCGGAGGCTCAAGTTTCATTAAGTCGTATCAGGTTTAGGGTTCGAATGGCGTCCTCGACGCGCTGCCTCTCGGGATCGCGTGCAAGTGGCGTTTGGCTCAATGCATGCCACCGCTCGCGAAGAGCATCTTGCGCAGTGTTGATTCGATCTGCGGCCTTTGCCGGATCATTCTCCAGCACCGCCGCCACGTACAGTTCTTCCCACGCTTTGGATTCATTTAGCTCCATAAGGACCTTCCTGTTTAGAAATCGCACGCACGAGAAAATCTTTTTCGTGCTTGTGCCCTGTCCTTGAGACGCGCCTTGCGCACAAAATTCGCGTAAAGAGTAGTAAAGAGTTGTCCAGGTTATGACACAGGTGGCGTCTTTGCGATTAGAAGTCAGCGCACCTTCACCCACCCCTGTCATCCTGAGCGGAGTAGCTGCTTCGCTCCGCGAAGCAGCTACGGAGTCGAAGGACCCCGTGCTTGCTGGCGCAAAGATGAACGCGAAGAGGGATTCTCACGCTGCCTGGCAAATGGGGAAGAACTCCCTGAGACGCCGGTGGTTCGCAAAAAGAACGCGAGGTCCTTCGACTCCGCCGAGTCATTCGCTTCGCGAACGACTCGGCTCCGCTCAGGATGACAATCTAGTTGAAGAACCGCGAGCACGGATGATTGTGGACAACATCGTCTTCTCGCAAACCAGGCAATGCTCATCTAGATCTGACGATAACGAAAGCACGTCACCATGTGATCGTTTACCATCCCGATCGCTTGCATGAACGCATAACAAATGGTTGATCCGACAAAGGTGAATCCGCGCTTCTTCAGGTCTTTGCTCAGCGCATCTGATTCGGCCGTGCGGCTTTGGAGCTGATTCAAACTCTTCAACGCGTTTACCCGCGGCTTACCTCCGACAAATTGCCACACGTAGCGGTCGAACGATCCGAATTCGGTTTGCACTTCCAAAAAAGCTTTTGCGTTCTTCACCACTGACAAAATCTTCAAGCGGTTGCGGACGATGCCTTGGTTGCGCATCAGAGAATCCAGCTTGCGCTGGTTGTAGCGGGAAATCTTCTGTACGTCGAAGTTATCGAAGGCGGCACGATAATTCTCGCGCTTCCTGAGAATCGTGTCCCAACTGAGGCCGGCCTGCGCGCCCTCGAGGACCAGGAATTCGAACAACACGCGGTCATCGTGCTGCGGGACGCCCCATTCGCGATCGTGATAAAGGATAGCGAGCTCGTTCTTCGCCCAGTCGCAACGGATTATTTTCTTCTCTTGTGGCGAGCGCATGGCCTACGGAACAGCCGAGCCATCATACCTCGTTATTTCAAAGGTTACCTTCGTGCAGGCCGCCCATGCCACACTCATTGTGCTCTGCTATACTGTGTATGACGCTATTGGACGGTTTGCTCGTCACGCGGTGGTCCCGTTGACCAGATTCATCTCCGCCTTTCTTGCCCGCCGGTTATTTTCAGCGCCAAATCTAAAATTAATTGTGAGCGGCATTAAAGCTGATCATCACGTGTGTCTCAGTGTGTGACAACCGGCCTCTCAGAAAGAACCAATCGAATGACCACATTTACCGAACTGCCCCTATCGGCTGCGTTGCAGCAGAAGCTGGCGGCAGCTCAATTCATTACGTTAACCCCGATCCAGGCGGGTGCGATTACTCCTGCCCTTGAAGGCAAGGACGTGATCGGCACTGCCCAGACCGGCACTGGGAAGACCCTCGCGTTTCTGATTCCGATTGTCGAAATGCTTCATCGTGAGCCGTCGCGTCAGCCCAGCGCTCTGGTTTTATTGCCGACGCGCGAACTGGCAATGCAAGTCCACGAACAATACGAAAAGCTGCGCAGCAAGAGCACGCCCAAAGCGGCGCTCGTCATCGGCGGCGTATCCGAGAAGGCGCAGATCCAAGGTCTGCGCGCAGGCGCTGGACTGATAATTGCCACGCCGGGCCGGCTGCAGGACCTTATGACTCGCAAGCTCACCGACTTGCGTCAGCTGAAAATGCTGGTGCTCGACGAAGCCGACCGGATGTTGGATATGGGCTTTCTGCCTTCCATCCGGCGTATTTTGTCAGCGCTCCCAGAGCGCCGGCAGACACTGTGTTTTTCAGCAACCATGGAGCAGTCTGTCGCCAGCCTGGTGCACGATTACATGCGTCAACCAGTGCGAGTGGCGTTAGGGTCCGTGCTCAAACCAGCAGAGAGCGTACAGCTGAAGGCCTATGAGTTACGCCCTGGTGAGAAACTGGATGTGCTCCGAGAGTTGTTATATGCGGAGAAGGGGCAAACATTGGTGTTCACCCGCACCAAGCGTGGAGCCCAGCGCCTTACTCAGGAACTGGTGAGGGACGGCTTCACTGCCGCGATGATTCACGGCGACCGGACGCAAGCCCAGCGTAACGGAGCATTGAGCGGATTTCAGGAAGGCTGCTTCCAGGTGCTCGTTGCGACTGACATTGCCTCCCGCGGATTGCACGTGGACGACGTAGCCCACGTGATCAACTACGACCTGCCGAAAATGGCTGAAGACTTCATCCACCGCGTTGGGCGCACGGGCCGGGCCGGATCTCAGGGGCGTGCCTCCACGCTGGTTACTGGCGCAGAGGTCCTGGAGCTTCGCCGTATCGAGCGCACGCTGCAGTTGCGAATGGAACGCACCCATGTGGATCGGTCAGCCCCAGAGCGATCGAAGCGCGTTATTGAAAACACGTTGGCTTCGCGGACGTTGACCGCTTTGCCGGGCGAAGTTTTTGTGTAGAAAGTAAAGATACCGGATCAGCTGGTTCTGCTAGGGGCTGGCTGGTCCTGTCGTACAATCCGCACCATGCGTCGCCTTCCTCTTCTGCTTGGCCACTGTGGTGCCCGCGCGTCGGCTTCTGTGAGGGAAAATACTCTCCCGGCGTTCGACCTGGCGCTGGAACATGGCTGCGATGGCTTTGAGTTCGACCTGCGCTTGACGGCAGATGGCGCAGCGGTAATCTGTCACGACGCTCGTTCCGCTGGAATCGCCGTCGCAAGAGCCACCGCCGCTAAAGTTCCGCGACTGCCGCGCCTTGAGGATGTGCTGGCGCGATACGCCGAACGCGCTTTCCTCGACATCGAACTCAAAGTCCCGGGGCTTACGGCGCCCGTGCTTGCGGCACTAGGCCAGCGTTATCCAGAGAAAGGATTCGTACTCTCCTCTTTTCTGCCGGAGGTATTGATCGAGCTTAGAGACCGTGACCATTCGTTGCCTCTAGGCTTCATTTACGATCAAAAAAAGCAACGGCAACGCTGGCGGCAACTGCCGGTGCAGTATGTTATTCCGCACTACTCGCAGGTCACCCGCGAGTTAGTGGACCAAGTTCACGATGCTGGCAGAAAGCTGTTTGTGTGGACGGTAAATGGGAAAGCCTCGATGCTGCGCTTTACAGGCTTGGATGTTGACGGAATTATCTCTGACAAGACTGAGTTACTCGCCGGTACCTTCAGAGTTGAAGTCGGCTCGCAGGAATGAACTAGCGCCCAGCGTACATTATTATTCTCGAAGATGTGTAATCGCCTCCGCCGCAGTTTCAACAATCCCAAGTTTCTCTTGGTTATTACCGCAGCCCTTTTAGCTTTCGTTGTGCAATCGGGCGAACTGGGTTCCGCCGACACCATGCACCGCCTTCAGACAGCGCATTCATTCTGGACGCATCAGCCGGCGGTTTTTCCCAGTGAGTACCCCGAGTTCGGCGTGCACGGGCGTGGAGGCAAGCTCTACGATTGGTATGGCATTGGGCAGCCGCTGCTAATGCTGCCGGCTGATGTTGTCGGGACCTTTGTCGAAAAGCTGCCGATCTTTGCCGACTACAACGGGAACGATCCCACCATTCGCAATATCTTCGTGACTTACACCACGAACACTCTTATCAACGCTATTACAGCTCTGGTCGGCTTTCGCTTTCTGCAATTACTCGGATTCACCGTCAGGCATTCTGTTGCCGGAGTTCTGGCCCTCCTCTTCTGTACCACGCACTTGCATTACACGCAGAACATGATGGAGAACGACTACATCCTTCTGCTGACGCTTACCGGACTCACGTTCCAATACGAATGGTTGCGGACGAGCAGTAGGCGGGCATTGTTCGTTGGCTCGGCAGCATTCGGGTTAAATCTGCTGACGCGGTTGACGACAGTGCAGGATTTGATTGCGGGAGGAGTGTTCCTGCTTCTGGTTCTCTGGTTTGAGAAAACAGATACGCGGGAATTCCGGGACCGGTTGATTAGCTATCTGAAGATCGGCTCGCCGGTTTACGTTTTCTTCCTGTTGATTGATCGCGCATATCAATTCTATCGCTTCGGCAACTGGACGGACACTTACGTCCATTACTTTACACTGGAACATCGGCTTCAAGACCCAGCTTTGGCGGCCAAATATCCCTGGGAGACACCCTTTCACGTCGGCTTTCTGGGGCCGCTGATTTCGCCAGAGAAGTCCATCTTTCTGTTCGATCCGCTGATTGTGCTGACGATTTTGGTGAGTATCTTCGCGTGGAAGGGCTTTAGCCCGGCTGTCAAAGCTTACGTAGTGTCTGCAGGATTTCTGGTTCTCGCATATATGTGCTTGTACGCTCGCTACACGGTTTGGAGCGGAGACTTCGCCTGGGGAGATCGCTATGTTTCCACGGCGGTCGAAATGGCCGCATTCGTCTCCGTGCCAATTCTGCTGAAATTTCGCAAAGAGATGGGCAGCTTTCTCTGGGCAGTGGGCGTGTTTCTAATTGTAGGAAGTTTGGTGATTCAACTCGCGTCGCTGGCTTTCTGGCTGCCGCTGGAGATCTATCAAGCCGACGATTTCGGTCACCCGCAATTCACGATCTGGTTGCGCTTTAAGAACATCGTCGCTTTTGCGCTCGGCAAAATGAACGCCTGGGGCCTGAACACCGACTCCATGAACTACGACCAGTGGGACTATCAACACATTACGACCTGGAACTTCATGCCTTTCGTGCTGCGAAGAGTGGGAGATGCGCCGAGGTGGGCGGTGGATCTGGCCTTTGGAGTTTGGTGTGCGGGAATCGCTGGGTTGTTCGCGACGGTAATGAAGCTCAAGAACGTACTGCGCACAAGTACTCAGACTTCTTGAAACAGTGTGTTCCACGCCTTTCTCAATTGCGCGGGTTCCTGGTCAGTCGTACTTTTCATAGCGAATATCTTTGCGGTCCCAGCCCAAACCTTTGAGTAGATCGCGGTTGGCTTTGATCATCTTGTCCAGCCCGCAGATGTAAGCGTGCATGTCGGTGCGATGCGCCGCCAGTCGAGGCACGTGCTCCTGCACGTATCCCTGCAAACCTTGCCAATTTTGGTTCGCACGGCTCAGTGTGGGCATGTAGTGAAAATTCTCGTGTACGCCAGCGAGCTGCAAAAACTCCTGATGATAGTAGATGTCTTTCTCGGTGCGATTCCCGAAGACAAGCCACAGCTGTTTCTCTTCGTGGCGCGCAGGATCGGCGAGCAGCCAGTGAATCATCGAGCGGAATGGCGCGATGCCGGTGCCGGTGGCGATAAAAATGGTGTCACGCATAGGCGGGCGCAGGATGAAGTCGCCGAATGGTCCCTGACCTGAAATCTCGTCGCCTTCGTTCATATCGCAAAGGAAATTCGACATAAAACCATCTTGCACACGATTGAGACACAACGCGAAGTGGGTGTTCTCTGACGGTGGCGAAGCGATGGAGTAAGCTCGCGTGATCTCCTCGCCATCGGACTTTGTGTGTTTCAGTGACAGCCATTGTCCGGGAACAAAACCGAAACGCGGAATGTTTTGCATCTCAAACTCAAGATGTTTGGTGAATTCGGACAGAGAGGCGGATCGAAGCAGACGCGCGGTGTTGGTTTTAAATGGAGCCATCTACAAAATTGTAGATGACCTTTCGGAGTCAGTGGATTCGCGAGTAGATGGGCGATGCTTCCAAGCGAGAAACCGTGACCAACGAGCCAGCAGCGTGATTGTTACTCCACCGTGACGGATTTGGCCAGGTTGCGCGGTTGATCCACGTCGCAACCGCGCCGCACCGCAATGTGGTACGCCAAGAGCTGTAACGGAACAATCTCAAGAATCGGCAGCAGCTCTTCGGGCGCAGGAGGAAGATAGATCACGTGATCGGCAGCCTCTTTGATTTCTTCATCACCTTCGGTGGCCAGCGCGATCACCTGTCCCGAGCGTGCTTTGACTTCTTTCAAATTAGAAATTGTCTTTTCATAGCGGACCATTGATAGTGCGTCTTTGGGATCGCGGGTCGCGATGATAACGACCGGCAAATTTTCATCAATCAGCGCATTGGGGCCGTGCTTCATCTCTCCAGCGGGATAACCCTCCGCGTGGATATAAGAAACTTCTTTCAATTTCAGAGCGCCTTCGAGAGCAATTGGATAATGGATGCCGCGGCCAAGAAAAAGAAAATCCTGCGAGCGAACGTATTGCTTCGCCAGATCTTCGCAGTCCTCTTCGTGTGTGAGCAGATGCTCAAGTTTGGCGGGAAGCTGAACCAATTCGTGAACCGCATCTTTGGCCTGATCCGGCGAAATCGTGCCGCGTACCTGGCCTAAGTAGAGGGCGAACAGATACAGCGCGGTCAATTGCGCGGTGAAGGCCTTGGTTGAAGCTACGCCGATCTCCGGTCCCGCGTGGGTGTAAATGGTGCCCGCCGCCTCACGTGTGATCATCGATCCGACCACGTTGCAGATCGCCAGCGTCTTCGATCCTCGAGCTTTAGCCTCACGCTGCGCGGCAATCGTGTCAGCAGTTTCGCCCGATTGCGAAATCAAAACCGTAATCGTGTCAGCAGGAACGATCGGATCGCGATAGCGCCATTCGCTGGCGTAGTCCACTTCCACTGGAACACGGGCTAGCCGTTCAATCATGAATTTCCCGGCTTGGGCGGCATGCCAACTGGTCCCGCAAGCTGCAATATTGATTTTCTTCGCCGCTTTGAACTCGGCTTCGGTGATCTCCATCTCATCCAGAAACACGTGGCCGGTTTCTTGCGAGATCCTTCCCAAAGTGGTGTCGCGGACAGATCGCGGCTGCTCATAGATTTCTTTGAGCATGAAGTGTTTGAAGCCGCCCTTCTCCGCCATGATCGGGTCCCAGGTCACGTGCTGCACTTGGCGAACGATGGGTTGTCCGTTGAAATCGGTGAGCCGCACCCCTTCGGGAGTAATTACTGCCAGGTCGCCATCGGCAAGGAAGAACAGATCGCGCGTGTGATAGAGAATCGCCGGCACGTCGGACGCGACGAAATATTCGTCTTTACCCAAGCCAATCACGGCGGGAGGCCCATTGCGCGCCGCAACAATCTTATTTGGCTCATCGACAGAGATCACAGCAATGGCGAAAACTCCAGTGAGCTGCGTGACTGTCTTTCGCACTGCATCTTCCAGGGATGGGCGATGCCCGTTCCCCGTCTGCAGGTAATATTTCTCGATCATGTGGGCAATGACTTCAGTATCGGTTTCAGTGGTGAAGCGATGGCCTTCTTCAGCCAGCTTCTTTTTCAGCGTGACATAATTCTCGATGATCCCGTTGTGAACCACGACAATCTTGCCGGTGCAATCGCGGTGGGGGTGGGCATTTTCTTCCGTCGGACGTCCGTGTGTAGCCCAACGGGTATGCCCGATACCGTAAGTGCCATCGAGAGGTTTGAGGCGGATGACCTCTTCGAGATTGCGCAGTTTGCCTTCCGCCCTGCGAATCTGCAAGCCCTCACCGTTGCCGCAAACGGCAATTCCGGCTGAGTCGTAACCGCGGTACTCCAGCCTTCTCAGCCCGTCAATGATGACTGGTACAACCCGCTTCTTACCTACGTATCCCACGATTCCGCACATTACAAACCGCTCCTAAGTTGTGTGGAGAGGATTCCTGCTCGAAACTGAAAACGATCACTCTTCAATGGAATAGCGGAACTCTTCGATTACAGGGTTGGTCAGAACTTCGGTGGCGATGCGTCCGACCTCGGACTCCGCTTGCGTCCGATCCAGCCCGCCATCGAGTGTCAGCTCGAAAAATTTCCCTTGCCGCACGTCCTGCAATCCTTTGTAGCCCAATTTGTGCAGCGCTCCCTGGATCGTCTTTCCCTGAGGATCCAGAACGCTCCGCTTTAATGAAACGTAAACGTATGCTTTCATGGGGAGTGTTCTCATTATACGGCAGCGCGCAACAAACCAACCGGTCGGATGACCAAAGTGCGGACAGCCCCTGTTTTCACCGAGTTGGTACGCAATTCGCATGGAAAGTTGTTGCTAATTGATAAATTTGAGATATCATCGTTCGCAATTCGTTATAGGAACATTGCTCGAGGGGGGATGAGGATGACTCGTGCAAGAAGTTCCAGAACGCCACTTAGAAGACAATACCCGCGGTTTTGACGAGTTCTCTCGCCATTACAATGCGTTGCTGCAAACTGCCGATCGGGCCGCGAGCGAACGCAGCTTGCGTGAGCTTTTTGCCAGACCATTAAGTCGCTTTGAGCGAGGCATTCCAGCGGATTATCTCGCCCTCGCTCTGCACGATCCTGCTCGGAACGTCCTCATAGCCCATCCACTCTTACGAACCTTGCCAGGCGAAATTCCCGCAGAGATTCCGCTAGAGAGATCTCTGGGTGCCCTGGTACTAGAAGATCAGCAGCCGATTGAAGTGCCGGACATCGAGGCTGAAACGAGATTTGCTGGTCGCTTGGAAATTGCCAAAAGGGGAGGTTTTCGGTCGGTTCGAATCGTCCCGCTTACTACCGCCAGACGCAAAATCGGAACCATGAGCGCAGCTCGTAGCGTCGCGGGAGGTTTCTCGGAAGAGGATGTTCGTCTGCTCGATCAGGTAGCCGAAGTAGTGTCTTTGATTCTCGAAAATGCCCTGATGGCTGATGTGCTGACCCGGGAAAAGACGCGAATTGACACTCTGTTGGACGTCAATACAGCGTTGGTGTCCACTTTCGATATTCACAACCTATTCATTCAGATCTCCGGTTCGATGCGCCGCATTGTCGGACAGGATCTTACCCACTTCGCAATTTACGATCAGGCGTCCAATGGAATGAAGATCTATACCTTGGATTCGCCCCCCGGCGGGATTGGCCAGCCGGAAACGGTTGTGCCGGTTGCCGATTCCCCAGCAGGGATTGCATTTCGTTCGGGAGAGACAAAGCTCTTTACCGTCGCCGATCTTGAGTCCATCGGCTCGGAGTTCACCACACAACTGCTCGGGCAAGGCGTCCGCTTAGTTTTCTGTGTTCCGATGGTGAGTCGTGGCCGAACCTTGGGAACTCTCGGCATAGCAAGGATAAGCGAAAATCCCTTCTCATCTGACGAAACCGAGTTGATTGCCCAGGTTGCCGCTCAGATTGCAGTCGCGGTAGACAACGCGCGCGCGTATGACGAGATCGCGAAGCTGAAAGAAAAACGTTCCAAAGAAAAGAAATTCTCGGAAGACGAACTTCGTTCGGCGAATGATTCCGAAAAAGTTATTGGGAACAGTCCAGGCCTGAAGCACGTATTGGAGCAAGTCGAAATTGACGCACCGATTGATTCGACTGTGTTGATCCTGGGCGAAACCGGTACTGGAAAAGAATTGGTCGCCCACGGATTACACCGCTTGAGTTCCCGGCGTGAAGGTCTCTTCGTGAAGCTGCACTGTGCTGCGATTCCGACGGGGTTGCTGGAAAGTGAGCTCTTCGGGCATGAAAAAGGTGCGTTCACAGGCGCCGTCAGCCAGAAGATTGGGCGGCTTGAGCTCGCGGACAAGGGGACACTGTTTCTGGATGAGATCGGGGAGATTCCCCCCGAGCTGCAGCCCAAGCTTCTGCGAGTGCTGCAAGACCACGAGTTTGAGCGGCTGGGCAGCAATAAAACCATACATGTCAATGTGCGCGTGATTGCAGCGACCAATCGCGATCTGGCGAGGGCCGTAGCAGAGCACGAATTTCGCAGCGATTTGTATTACCGGCTAAACGTTTTTCCTATATATGTGCCTCCCTTGCGCGAGCGGGTTGAAGATATTTCGCTGCTCGTGAACCATTTTGTCGAAAAGTTTGCTCGCCTTATGGGCAAGACTATTGAGCTCATTCCAACCGAAATCATCGCCGAACTCGAGCGCTGGTATTGGCCAGGAAATATACGGGAACTCCAGAACTTTATCGAAAGATCGGTCATTCTCACCCGGGGTCCAATACTGATTGCTCCCATTGGGGAGTTGCCAGTCGTCATTGCCGAGAAGTTCCTAAATGGAACCACTCTCGAGGACGTTGAACGCGAGTACATTTTGCGGACGCTTCGAGCATCGCACGGAGTGATCGCCGGCTCCCAAGGCGCAGCAGCCCGGCTGGGAATGAAGCGGACCACGTTGCAATCGAAAATTCAAAGACTGGGCATCACGCATCAGGAGTACGAATAGCCGGCTGCGCATTGGTGCCCAGCCATCGGCACTCCGCCGCGCATTCGTCAGTTCCAGCATTCCAAGTCGATCTGCAGCAGCGTTAGCCTCTTTAGTTGTGCACACTTAATGAGACATCCCACTTTGGCATGGCGCTTGCCTAAGCCTAATCAGTAACAAACAGGTTTGGTGGTGCTAAATGCGGTTATGGGAGCCGTTGGGGCTTTTCCCTGGCAATCACACGCAGAGTCCCGCGTACCCGCTGGCCGGACTTCCCGTCGTCAAGCCGCGTCGGTCGACTCCAGGTCATTCTTTCCTGGACGTCCGGAAACAAGGCGTTCAAAAGAAGCCGCAACTGCAGGGGCCGGAACTCGATCCCCTTTATCTCTTTTATTGCGGGCTCAAATGGCACAAGCTCGCGGAAACCAATTCAGGCTGGGAGTTGATCGAGGCGATGCGTTCCAAAGATCGAGGAGCGCGCGCCTTGGCGGCGGAACTCCTGGCAGATACCGAAGATGGACGGTTGCTGGTGCGCGACCTGCGCCGCACGCGAACCGGCCTGTATCAGATCACGAAAGCAAGCCCGACGCCAGCCGCACCAGCGCAACTCGGAAAAGGGGAGAACATGAACACACCATATGGATTGGAGATGGTCGAGAACTGCATGACCTGTAGGCTCAGGAAAGACGGCTGGTTTTGTCAGCTTTCGTCCGATCTGCTGAGGTCATTCAGCGCTTTCAGCCATCTGACGACTTATCCCGGCGGCGCAATTCTTTTTGTAGAAGGCCAGTTGCCGCGGGTTGCATTGTGCTCTGTTCCGGCAAAGTGAAACTCTCCACGACTTCCCGCGAGGGCAAGGTCCTGGTTCTGAAACTGGTCGAACCGGGTGAGGTCATGGGGCTCAGCGCAGTGATTTCAGAAGAAGCCTACGAAGTCACCGCTGAAACTGTCGGGCCCTGTCTGGTTAATTTCGTTGAACGCGACGGACTGTTGAAGCTGATCGAGCATAACGGGGAACTGGGACTTCGTTCGGCCCAGGCTGTCAGCCGCGAGTTCCAGTCTACCTATCGCGATATTCACGAGCTCGTATTGTCCAGGTCTTCGTCAGGCAAGCTCGCCCGATTGCTGCTTTCCTGGGTAAACCGGCGCGACACAGATGCCGGGCATGAGCTGCGGATTCAAGCTCCCGCCACTCACGAGGAGATGGCGCAGAGAATTGGCGCCTCACGCGAAACCGTAACTCGCCTGCTGAGCGAGCTGAAGAAGAAGGACTTTATCAGGCTGGAAGGTTCGACTCTCGTCATCAAGAATCGCACCGCGCTGGAAGCAATGGCCGTTTGAGCTAGAGTCCAAAGAGTTCTCTTAAGCGTTTGGTTTGTGCACGGCTGACGGGAATTTCCGTCTGCTTCTTGTCGTCCATGCGAAGTTGATATGAGCTTTTGAACCAGGGAACGACTTCTTTTATGCGGTTCGTGTTTACCAGATAAGAACGGTGGGCGCGCCAGAACAAGTTCGGATCAAGACTATCAAGTAACTCCTCCAGCGTGCGGCAGTTTGACTGTCCTTCCATGCCGTTCGGCCCAGTTGTAATCACGCTGATAATTCCATCTTCGATTGAAGCAAAACAAATATCTTTCTGGCTTACCAGGAACAACCGCCCCGCGGACTTCAGCAATATTTTTGAAGTTTGCGGCTTTTGAGACTCGAGCATTCGAACCAGCGTGTCCAGCTTGTCCGAAGATGAGCTATTGCCTTCCGTCATCGCCCGCGCCCGCTCGACCGATTGAGCAACACGCTTCCGGTCGAAGGGTTTTAGCAGATAGTCCACTGCATTTACTTCAAACGCCCGTACCGCGTATTGATCAAAGGCGGTGGAGAAAACAATTTTCGGAAGGGGGACTTTCCTGTCGAGCAGCTTCTTTATGACCCCGAAGCCGTCGAGGCCCGGCATTTGCACGTCCAGAAATACGACATCTGGATTATGCTCGCGAATCAGATTTATTGCCTCAAGGCCGTTCTTGCCTTGGGCCACAACATCAATGTCGCCGATATTCTTGAGCAGATAGGCGAGTTCATCGCGGGCGAGCTGCTCGTCATCAACAATCACAGCAGACAACGGCATAGTCTGTCCTGATGAAAAGTATAACGAATTTCAGGGGCGCGCGCGGGTTCGCAGCCTTGCTTCCAAGCGGTTACACTGAATCGTCATGAACGTAATTTTTGGAATCAATGCCGTTTCCGAGTCATTGAAAGCGCGGGGGCGAGCATTCGAATGGGTTGGCGTAGCCAAGGAGCGCGATGATCTGCGCTTGCAGAAGCTAATACAGGAATGCCGGAAAAACAGCGTGCCGGTGCGTTTTGTGCCTCGCGTGGAACTGGATCGAATGGCTGGGAGCGGATCGCACCAGGGCGTGGTCGCAGTGACTTCGTCCAAGCAATATAACGACCTCGATGACATAATTTCAGCGAAGCGCGGTCCGTATTCGTTAGTCGTGGTGCTTGACGGCGTGGAAGACCCCCACAACTTGGGCGCGATCATGCGGACGGCAGATGCATCTGGAGTAGATGGCATCGTCATCCCTGAGCGTCGCGCGGCGGCGGTTACGGGTACGGTCGTCAAGTCATCCGCTGGAGCAAGCGAACATCTGCCGGTTGCGAAAGTTACCAATATCGCGAGGACGCTCGAAGACCTCAAAACGCGAGGACTGTGGACTGTGGGACTAGATGAACGCGGAAAGCAGAACTATGACGGCGTAGATTACAACATGGATTGCGCCATCGTATTGGGCTCCGAAGGCAAAGGGCTGCATGATCTCGTCGCTAAGAAGTGTGATTTTCTTGTCTCCATTCCCATGCTGGGCAAAGTTCCATCCCTGAATGTTTCAGTTGCTGCTGGCGTGGTGCTTTACGAGACCGTGCGGCAAAGGCGAGGGAAGGAAGCATCGAACCAGAAATGAAGTTTTTTGCGATTCTTTTTCTGGTGTGCACGTCCTTGTCCGTATTTGCTCTAGACCGTGAAGCCTTCACATTTACGAAGTATGATCTGGAAGTTCGCATTGAGCCGGAACAACAGCGGTTGGGAGTCCGCGGCAAGATCACTGTCAGAAATGATTCGGATTCTCCCCAAAAAAACGCCGCGTTGCAGATTTCTTCAACCCTGAACTGGAGTTCCATTCAGATCGAGAACAAGCCTGTCGAATTCGTTACCCAGACGTACAACTCAGACATCGACCACACAGGGGCTTTATCCGAAGCCATCGTAACTTTTCCGCAGCCGGTCGCGCCGAAACAGACGATTGAATTTGCAGTGGGTTATGAAGGCGTCATTCCACAGGACACGACGAGGCTGACACGCATCGGCGTGCCCTCCAATGTCGCCAGGCACTCCGACTGGGACCGGGTCAGCCAATCGTTCACAGCCGTGCGTGGAATTGGTTATGTCACTTGGTATCCGGTGGCGGTCGAGGCTGCGAGTCTGTCACAGGGGAACAGCGTTTTCCAGGCGGTGGGGAGGTGGAAACAGCGCGAAGAGCAGGCAGAAATTCAGGTTAATTTATGCGCGGTTCGGAAACTATCCGACGGATTAAAAGAATCACGGGCGCCTTTCTTGCTGATGAATGAGCCTCATCGCACGGAGGGAAGCGGCGGAGGCAGTGACGGGACAACCTGCTCCGGGTACCTGTTTCGTCCCCTCGGCACTCTCGTCCCATTCTTCGTTATTGGCAATTATTCCGATCTTGAGCAGCCCGATGCCAGAATTCATTACTTTCCCGAGCACAAGTCTGGCGCGGAGAACTACGTATTGGCAGTGCAATCGGCTCTTCCGTATGTAACCGAGTGGTTCGGCGTGCCGAAGGAGAAACCTGGAGTCGCTGAACTCGCAGATGCCGATGCCGCTGCTTTCGAAAGTGGGAACATGCTGCTGATGCCACTGGTTGGCACGGATTCGAGAAGGTATCAGCTTGCCGCCGTCCAGCAACTTACACACATTGCATTCCCATCATCGCGCGCCTGGATTCACGAAGGGCTGGCTCGATTCGCGCAACTGGGATTTATCCAGAAAACGCAAGATCCGCAGGCCGTGATTGAGTATCTTCAGAACCACCGTGACGCGCTGGTTGAGTCGGAGAAGCAAAATCTCGCGAATGGCAGTGACAAGCACGCGGAGTATTCGCTGATCAACGCTGCAGATGAATTTTATGTGCAGGCGAAGGCCATGAACGTCTGGTGGATGCTCAAGGACATCGTCGGCGACAGCGCCTTAAAATCCGCGTTGCGTAACTACCGGCCTGCGGACGACAAAGGTCCTTCTTATGTGCAGAAGCTGATTGAGGCGCAGGCACATCGCGACTTGGAGTGGTTTTTTGATGACTGGGTCTACCGCGATCGTGGGCTGCCGGACTTTAAGGTGGATTCCGTTTATCCGCGGCAGCTGGTGAACGGCGGATATATGGTCACGGTCACAGTTGAAAATCTGGGAACTGCCGGCGCCGAGGTACCTGTGACTCTGCATATGAACAACGGCGAAGCCTCAGAGCGGCTGCTGGTCCCCGCGAAATCCAAAGCCTCGGTGCGAATCCAGGCGGCAACGATGCCCGTTGAAGTCATCGTTAATGACGGCAGCGTGCCCGAAAGCGACATGAGCAACAATACGTTCAAACCGGCGCCTGCTGTGCCCTAAATTTCAGATTGCAGATTGTTGATTTCAGATTTCAAAATCGTGGCCTGGGTAATCTAAAATCTGAAATCTTCAATCTGAAATTCCTGGAGGCCTTTTGCCTTACATTCAGTTCCTCGGTGCTGCTGGGACGGTCACCGGCTCGAAGCACCTCATCAATAGCTCAAGCGATCTTTCCGGCAAGACTGGACTGCAGGTGCTGGTGGACTGCGGAATGTTTCAGGGCCAAAAGGAATGGCGCGAACGCAATTGGCAGGACCTCCCACTTTCCGCAAGAGACATCGAATGCGTGATTCTGACGCACGCTCATCTTGATCATTGTGGCTGGATTCCGAGGCTGGTGAAACAGGGATTTCGCGGACCGATTTACGCCACCTCCGCGACCATAGATCTGTGCGGCATCATTCTTCCGGACTCAGGCCACCTGCAGGAAGAAGATGCGGAATTCCACAACCGGCATCAGACATCCCGCCACAAACCCGCGTTGCCGCTCTACACATTCGAAGAAGCACAGGCGTGCCTGCAATATTTCAAGCCAGTTGGGATCGGTGAAACAAAACAAATTTCTCCGGAGCTTTCTTTTCGTTTCGTGCCTGCAGCGCACATCCTTGGCTCGGCCATGGCGGAGATTATTCTTACCACGAGTGGCAAGACGGAACGAATGCTGTTTACCGGCGATATCGGTCGCGTCCGCGACCAGAACGTTGCTCCCGGTAAAGTGGTTTACTCCGGCCCGCAATCGGGAGAGAGTGCCGACATCGTCGTCATGGAATCAACTTACGGAAATCGCCAGCATCCGAAAAATGATCCGCGGCCGCAACTTGCTGCATTGATTCGGAAAACTATAGAGCGCGGCGGAAGTGTGGTTGTCCCCGCATTCGCGGTTGAGCGCACGCAGAAGCTCCTCTTCATAGTGAAGGAGCTCATGGAGTCGGGCCAGATTCCACGAGGTCCGGTTTATTGTGACAGTCCGATGGCGATCAAAGCCGTTGAAATATTCCTGAAACACACCGAAGAGTATACCGACGCTACCAAGCTACTGATCGCACGGTATGGATCTCCACTCACATGGCAGGGCTTCATCTTTGCGCAGACGGCTGAGGAATCGAAAAACATTAACGACAACAAGTCGCCCTGCATCATCATTTCGTCGAGCGGGATGGTCACCGGCGGCCGCATTCAGCATCATCTGGCACAGCGTCTGCCCGATCCGAAGAACGCTGTCATTTTCATTGGATTTCAGGCGCCGGGCACGCGAGGCTTCACCATCAAAAGCGGCGCGCCGGAACTGAAGATCTTCGGCCAGATTGTCCCAATTCGCGCGCAGGTTGCGGCATTCGAACAGTTCAGCGACCACGCTGACACCGGTGAGCTCCTTGAGTGGCTGCATACCTTTTCGAACAAGCCCACGGCGACTTACCTCGTCCACGGTGAGCCAGACGCCTCATCGCAATTGCGCGATACTATGGTTAAAGAACTGGGCTGGAATGTGCAGGTCGCGCAGTGGATGCAGAAGGTGGACGTGAGATAAGCGCGTTGTCACCACAGAGGCACAGAGACACAGGGAAGACAAGATCACGTTCAATGATCATGAATGGTGTCGGCAGCAGCTCTGAAATTAGATTTGTTGAGTCCGTTTCCTCTGTGACCCTGTGTCTCTGTGGTGAAAGGTTTAAGGGTTTATGACCGAAGCAGAGATGAAGAAACACCTCGATGTCGCAGAGAAGAGTCCAAAGGAAATCGCCGTCGCGGTTTCAGGATTGCCAGACAAAGTTCTGCGTTACAAGCCTTCGCCGGATAAATGGTGCGTCCTTGAGATCCTCGGCCATCTGGCGGACATTGAGATTGTCTACGCGCATCGTATTCGCCAGATGCTTGCCGACGACAAGCCTGTGATCGCTCCCATGGACCAGGATGCGTGGGCCCGCAATCTCGACTATCTCGATACGCCTGCTCCTGAACTAATTGCTCTTTACGGATTGAACCGGCATCACACCGTGCAGCTCTTGCGCCAATTAAAACCGGACGACTTGCAAAAATTGGCATTCCATCCGGAACTCAACAGGACTGTCAGAGTAGCCGAGATGCTGGAGAAGATGTCCGCACATGGGCTAAATCATCTGCAACAGATCGAGAAGCTGAAGAGAGACGCCAAAAGGATCAACTAGGAATCGGAACCCGCCAAGAACTTTTAACCACAGAGGACCCTGAGTTTCACAGGGGAAACACAGAGGCTTTAATAAAGCGACGCACTTCTCTGTGGGGTTTCTCTGTGTAGCTCTGTGCCCTCTGTGGTTCAGGCTTTTAGCCTTTCCCAGCAAACACTAGCCTTGCGCGTTTGTGAACCGCACCAGGGCTTCGAGCTTTTCCTTTGCGACACCGGAGTCAATGGATTTCGCTGCGAGCGGCACAGCGTCGCACAGACTGCCTGCGGCTCCAGCAGCGACCAGCGCCGCTGCCGCGTTCATCAGCACGATGTCTCGTCTCGGGGACTTCTCACCCTCCAGAATCTTGCGAACAATGGCGGCATTTTCCATAGCGTCGCCGCCGGAGAGTCCTTCGAGAGACGCTCGCCCAAGGCCAAATTCTTCTGGTGTTACCTCGTATGTGCGTACCGATCCCTCACGAACCTCTGCAACGCGAGTCGGACCAGTAATTGTGATCTCGTCCAGCCCGTCCAGTCCATGGACGACGAATGCGCGATGAACTCCAAGCATGCTCAGAGCCTCAGCCAGCTTTTCGACTAGTTCCAGGGAATAAACTCCGACGACTTGAGCCGAAGCCCCTGCAGGATTCGTAAGCGGCCCAAGCATGTTGAAGACGGTGGCCAGGTGGGTCTCACGCCGCACGGCTGCGACGTATTTGGCTGCGGAATGGATTGCCGGCGCAAAAAGAAAAGCCATGCCGACCTGTTCCAAACACTCGGCCAATCGGCTTGGCGGAAGCTCGATTCTGACCCCCAGGGCTTCCATTACGTCGGCTGCGCCGCATTTGGGACTCGTGCCTCGACTATCAAGCTTTGGTGTAGAGCTACGATTGCCATGCTTGGCTACCCGAACCCCAGCCCCAGCCACCACGAACGCGGTCACCGTCGAGATGTTGAACGTGCCGACAGCATCGCCACCTGTCCCACAGGTATCGACCAGAGCTTCACGTCCGGTACCGCTGGCATCGAGCAGGGCTGCCTTGCGCACAAGAATCGGCGTTGCAGCCGCACGAATCGCCTCTGCGAAACCAACGATCTCCTCGACCGTCTCGCCTTTCATGTGCAAGCCGACCAGCAAGGCCGCGATTTGCGAGTCTGTGCATTTGCCGGTGAGCACTTCACTCATGACAATGCGAGCGTCACCGCGGGAAAGGGATTCCCGATGGTTTACGATGCAGTGAAGAGCGTCAAGGATCATATTGCGTCTCCAAAGCAGTATCAGAAACAGCTCTGGAGACGCAAGACGGGGTCGCAAGTCAGCGGTCGAAGGGATTGAGAGCGCGTCGCTTTACCGATCCGCAACCCTTCTATAAAATTGAAAGTTTGCTGCCAGCAGTATTTAGCCGCAAGCAAGTCCTGCCTCAACTTCGGAAGCATTATGAAAATTCACGAGTATCAGGCCAAAGCAATTCTGAGGAAATATGGTGTCGCGGTACCGCGCGGAGAAATGGCGCAGAGCCGCGATGAGGCTGAGGCCGCCGCCAAGAAATTGTTTGACGCCGGGGCGACCGGCGTCGTAGTGAAAGCGCAGATCCATGCTGGGGGCCGTGGCAAAGGCGGCGGCGTAAAGATTGCGAAGTCGGTTGAAGAAGCTGCCGATCTCGCGTCCAAGATGCTGGGAATGACGCTGGTGACGCATCAGACGGGCCCGGAGGGCCGCGTGGTGCGGAGTCTCTTGATCGAAGAGACTTTGCCGATTGAAAAAGAACTTTACTTGGGAATCGTGATTGACCGCGAGGAGGCAAAGCCAGTATTCATGGCGTCGGTTGCCGGCGGCATGGAGATCGAACAGGTCGCAGCGGAGAACCCGGACGCCATTCTGAAGGAATACATCACGCCGGGCATGGGGCTCGAGCCATTCCAGGCGCGAAAACTCGCATTTCAGCTTGGACTCACGCCCCAGCAGATCAATCAAGCCGTGCAGCTGATGGCCGGTTTATACAAAGCGTTCGACGAGACAGATTCCTCGCTGATGGAGATAAATCCATTTATCACTTGCAGCGATGGCCGGCTGTTTGCCCTTGACGCCAAAATGACTTTCGATGACAACGGACTGTTCCGACATCCCGAACTGAAGGAATTGCGCGACATCACCGAAGAAGATCCGCTCGAAGTCGAAGCTTCGAAATACAGCCTGAACTATATCAAGCTGGATGGCAACGTAGGCTGCATGGTGAACGGGGCTGGTCTTGCGATGGCCACCATGGACATCATTAAATATGCGGGCGGAATGCCGGCGAACTTTCTCGATGTCGGTGGCGGAGCCAATGCCGACCAGGTGACCCACGCATTTGAGATTCTGTTGAGCGACAAGAGCGTGAAAGCCGTGCTGATTAACATCTTTGGCGGCATTTTGCGCGTGGACACGCTGGCGCGTGGTGTCGTCGAAGCGGCAAACAAAACAAACATTCAGCTTCCGGTTGTTCTGCGGTTGGAAGGAACGAACGTTGAGCAGGGAAGGGAAATCCTGAAAGAGTCTGGCTTGAATTTTATTGTGGCCGAGACGATGAAAGATGCGGCGGAGAAGGTAGTCGCAGCAGCTCGGGGCGCGTAATCGGCGAGTTCCGACTAGGACTTCCAGTGGGTAGATTTACTCTGTGGAAGTTCCTCTGTGAAACTCTGCGTCCTCTGTGGTTAAGGTTTTGGTGGCGTAAGGCAAAGCATGACCACAGAGGACGCAGAGTTTCACGGAGGAAAGCCACAGAGGCAAGGCCACAGAATGGAACGCTTTTATCATGAACACGACTTCGGCCGTGCCGTTCGGAGCAGCACGAATTTGGAGCTTTTAGCCCACAAATAGCATGAGCATTCTGGTAGACAAATCGACGCGAGTGATTGTGCAGGGCATCACCGGCCGTGAAGGGACCTTTCACGCGAAAGCCTGCGCGGAGTACGGGACGAAGATTGTAGGCGGTGTGACTCCCGGCAAGGGGGGCAGCACCCACGAAGGCTGGCCCGTCTTTAATAGCGTCCAAGAGGCCGTGGACAAGACCGGGGCTGATGCCTCGGTGATTTTTGTTCCCCCTCCGTTCGCCGCCGACGCCATCATGGAAGCGGCCGATGCCGAGATCGAACTGGTCATCTGCATCACCGAAGGCATTCCCGTTCTCGACATGGTCCGCGCATGGGAATTTTTGCAGAACAAACGTGCGCGGCTCATCGGACCAAATTGTCCCGGAATCATTTCTCCGGGCAAATGCAAAATTGGCATCATGCCTGGCCATATTCATCGCGAGGGGCCGGTCGGGATCGTGTCGCGCTCGGGCACGTTGACGTATGAAGCGGTCTATCAATTGACGACGCGCGGTATCGGACAATCCACCGCGATCGGGATCGGCGGCGACCCGATCATCGGAACAAATTTCGTAGATGCGCTCGATTTATTCAATCGCGACCCCCAAACCGAAGCTGTGATCATGATCGGCGAAATTGGCGGCCACGCAGAAGAAACCGCGGCAGAATTCGTTAAATCACGGATGAAGAAACCAGTCGTCGGATTCATTGCCGGACAGACAGCGCCTCCGGGGCGACGCATGGGCCACGCTGGCGCAATCATCTCCGGTGGACACGGAACCGCATCAGAGAAAATTAAAGCCATGGAAGCTGCGGGCATTCGTGTGTGCAAGTCTCCGGCTGAAATCGGGGAGACTGCGGCCGAGGCCTTGGGAGCCAAGACGACCGCCTAACGACAAACAACCAAGTACGAACGAGCAACGACGAAACTATGAAAACTTTGCAACGTACGCTGACCATTATCAAGCCAGACGCCGTTCGCCGGAATGCCATCGGCGATATTATCGAGCAATTCGAGAAGCAGAGCTTCCGGATTCTCGCCATGAAGATGCTTGAAATTTCCAAGCACCAAGCCGAGCAGTTCTACGCAGTCCACGCCCACAAGTCATTTTTCAATTCGCTGACCGACTTCATGTCCAGCGGACCTATTGTTGTGCTGGCGCTGGAAAAAGAAAACGCCATCGCCGACCTGCGCAAATTAATGGGCGCGACGAACCCAGCAAACGCCGAAGAGGGCACAATCCGGAAAAAGTGGGCGGCGAGCATCGAGCACAATGCGATTCACGGCTCCGACGCAGACGACACCGCACGGTTTGAGTTGAGTTTCTTCTTTGCCGGGTACGAACTGGCACAGTAAGTGTGTAGGATCGTAACCGGCAGGCTGTCCCGATCTCCACCGGAACTGGCGGGCATCTGCCGTTGTCAGCCAGAGGAATGCGATCGGTGCGCTTCCCAGGCTTGTTTTCCCTTCTGGGTCGGAGAAAACCAGTAATGGTGCAAGAGCGAGATATTCAAACTTTCTAGCGGCGCTAGTCGGGCGTCGTTGGTGTAATCCGCTTTGATGTAGCCTTCGTCCACCATTAGTCTGATCACGTCAATGATTTCGCCCAGAGAGAACCTCGGCTGGGGCAGACAGTCCCGATTGATCGCGAGGTACACCTGTTCCACATCCTCTGCATCATCCATCATCGCATTGAGTGTGTGGAATTGGAGTTTTGTGATCGGCGGCATAAACTCTCGAACGTGAACGTGCTATCCCAGGGGCTCGTACAGATTCCCTTCAATACGGTCGGCAATCTTCGGTAGGTCTTTTTTCGCGTACTGCAAAAAATGAGGCGCCGTCCGATGTGCCTCCAGTGCAGCATCGTCCTCATATTGTTCGTAAATGAAAAAACGGCGCGGCTCGGTGCGGTGCCGGTGCACTTGATACATGACGCATCCAGGTTCTCTTCTGGATTCTTCGGTCAGCTTCGAAAACAAACCGGCGACGTCTGCTTCCCGCGCGGCTTTCGCGACCCACGTCACTGCCAGAACGACCATATTCCTTCCGTCCCCCTCATTCTCATTTCGACCAGGCTTTGGCCGGTGCGAACCCCTTTTCCGCTAGCGAATCCAGTTCGGTTGCGAACTCATCCACAAAGATCGTCTCTTCGCGCCCTGGACCAGTTGAGACCATGCCAATTCGCGCGTCAGTCTCCTTCTCGATGAACGCCAGATATTCGCGTGCGGCTTTGGGCAGCTTCTTTAAGTCAGTGATCCCCTGGGTAGGTGTCGCCCATCCTGGCATTGTCCGGTACACGCACTCGATCTTCTCCCAACCGCAGGCTTCGGCTGGAACTTCGTTCGTCAGCTTGCCATTCAACTTGTAGCCAACGCACACAGGAATTTCTTCGAGCTCATCCAGTACATCGAGCTTGGTCACAACCAGCCATGAAGTTCCGTTGATCATTCCGGAGTAGCGAAGCAGTGGCAGATCCAGCCAGCCGCAACGGCGCGGACGTCCGGTCACCGCGCCGAATTCATTTCCGCGCTTACGAATTTGGTCGCCAACAGCATCGAAGAGCTCGGTTGGGAATGGGCCTTCGCCCACACGCGTGCAGTAAGCCTTGGTCACGCCGATCACAGAACCGATAGCCGTGGGGGCAACTCCTGTACCAATGACAGCCCCGCCAGAAGTTGCACTCGAAGAAGTAACAAAGGGATAGGTACCATGATCGATGTCAAGCATGGTGCCCTGCGCACCTTCGAACATTACCGAATGCCCATCGGCGATTGCCCGATTCAGCAAAACAGCTGTGTCGCACACAAACGGCGCCAGCTTGCGGGACGCCTCCGCGTATTCCGTGTACATTTTGTCGGGATCGAGCGGCTCTGAGTTAAACAGCGCATGCGCGATCATGTTTTTCTCACGGCAAGCATTTTCGATGTGCTTTTTCAAGAGATCGAGGTTGAGCAGGTCAATTACCCGTAATCCTCGGCGGCCAGCCTTGTCTTCGTAGGTGGGGCCGATTCCTCTGGAAGTTGTCCCGATTTTCACGCCACCGGGAGCATTCTCCGAAGCGAGCTCGATCATCCGGTGATAAGGAAGGATGACGTGCGCGCGATTGCTGACAAACAGGTTGCCATCAACTTTCACCCCCGCATCGCGCAACGCTGAAACTTCCTTCAAAAACGCGATCGGGTCGAGCACAACTCCATTGCCGATGACGCTGCGGCAGCCTTCGCGCAACACTCCGCAGGGGACGAGCTGCAGCACAAACCTCTTGCCGTTAATGATGACCGTGTGGCCGGCGTTGTGTCCGCCGGCATAGCGCGCGACCACGGAGAACTTCTCCGAGAGGACGTCGACGATCTTACCTTTGCCCTCATCGCCCCACTGGGCGCCTACAACGACTGCGGTCTTGCCTTTCTTCAAACTAGACTCCTGCTGGATTGTTTCGGCTGATCGGCAGCCGTTGTCGCACACGCTCGTCCCTATGAACGCAAAAAACAATAAGGGAATGGCCGGGCAGAGGTGTACTAGGAATCATACCCCGCGAACAGGGCGAAAGGCTAACGTTGATTTCATGCATATGGTTTGCGGGTTTGCAATCCATTCAGCCTGTACGACCTTGAATCTAGAACCCCGGAGGCCGCTCATCCACCACCCGGAAAGTACGCTCTAACGCAATTCCAACGCGCCCCAGTATTCCCTCGTCGAAAAGGCGGCCAATCAGAGTGACACCGTGGGGCACCCGACGTGGCGGAGAAAATTTTGGCAAAGGATTATTTGGGTCCGGCGCCCAATCGCTGCGCGCCTCCGACACCTCCACAAAACCTGCACGAAACGTAAGCGAAGGATGCCCGGTGAAATTTGTGATCGTTAGCATTTCATCCCGCAGCGACGGCACAAGCAGCAGGTCAACTTGTGAAAACACGCGAGCCATTTCCTGGGCCACTTTCCGGCGGAAGCGGTCGGCCTGCACGAAATCGACTGCGGACAGGAAGCGTGACTGCCGAAAGATGTTTGGCCAGGCATCAGGAACTTGGACTCTCAACTGATCAAGGCCATGACTTAGCGTTAACTCCTCGAAGGATGCGGCGCTTTCGGCAAACAAGATCAGGTCGAGCGAGTCATAAGGCCAGTCGGGAATTGCAACTTCCACTGGAACCATGCCAACCTTCTTGACGGCTTCCAGTGCCGCTCGATCCACCTCTGTGGCGGGATTCTCTTTCATCCACCCGGGAAAGTAGCCCACGCGAAGTCCATCGACGGATCCGCCGGCATCGAAATCTAGATGACTGGGCAGGCTTTCCACGTCACCCGTATCAGGTCCAGAGATGGCATGCAAGACCAGCATTGCATCTTCTACGCCGCGAGTCATGGAGCCGAGTTTGTCGAGCGACCAGCAGAGTGTCATTGCGCCCGTTCGCGGCACACGTCCATAGGTTGGCCGGAGTCCGGTAACCCCGCAGCGCATGGCGGGGGCTACGATGCTGCCGCCCGTCTCACTGCCAATTGCAAACCCCACCAGTCCCGCTGCCGTGGCTGCTCCGGGCCCAGCACTCGATCCAGAAGATCCTTCCTCCAGCAGCCATGGATTCATGGTCTGTCCGCCGAACCAGATGTCGTTGAGAGCGAGCGCGCCCAAGCTCAGCTTCGCAACCAGCACCGCGCCTGCCTCGTGAAGTCGTTTCACAACGACAGCATCGTCTGCGGGTATTCGACTCCTAAAGGGTTCGGCGCCGTACGTGGTGGGGATTCCGGCAGTGTCGAGAAGGTCCTTGGCGCCCCATGGAATGCCATGCAGTGGGCCGCGATAGTTGCCGGCAGCGATTTCCTGATCGGCCTTTCTTGCTTGTGCAAGCGCCAAGTCGGGCGTAAGTGTAATCACGCAGCGCAGCTTGGGATCGAACTGCTGCAAGCGCTTGAGATAAATTCGCGTCAGCCGTTCCGAGCTGAGCTTTCGCTGCTCGATCCAGC
>Ga0137359_10000584_pt1 | contig 27324 bp, 22 predicted proteins | sample Mad1_40_16metaG_FD_108281 | JGI IMG/M metagenome (GOLD analysis project Ga0137359, IMG submission 108281) | Vadose zone soil microbial communities from Angelo Coast Range Reserve, California, USA - Mad1_40_16 metaG | ecosystem: Environmental > Terrestrial > Soil > Vadose zone | place: USA... | reverse complement strand
CCGCGAGTCAACAGATTATCCGCTCGTCGCGATCAGTTGTCAGTGAATGTCCGGCAGCTAGAGTAATCGGTGCAAGCGGCTCGCTGGATCATTCTTCCTCCGGAACAACTCAATGGTGGCCCGATTTCCTGGAGCGAAATCTGCGGCTGCGAATGCATCGCCCGATTGCTGCTGCGCAAAGGTTTTAACACTGCGGCCGACGTTCAGGCGTTTCTCAGTCCCCGGCTAAAAACCCTGACCGACCCGTTTTTGTTGCCGAACATGGAAACAACGGTGTCGCGAATTCTCAACGCGATCGATCGCCGTGAGCGAATCGTTCTTTTTGGCGATTACGATGTCGACGGCGTGACTTCGCTCGCGCTCTTGGCCGAAACGTTGCGAGCCTACGGCTCAGCGCCGGATTTGTTTCTGCCGTTGCGAATGGAAGAGGGTTATGGACTCAGTCGCGAAAGTATCCAGCGCTGCGTTGAGCGACATCAACCAAATCTCCTCATCGCGCTCGACTGCGGAACTTCTTCCGCCGCGGAAATTGTCGATCTTCGCCAGCGCGGCGTGGAGGTGATTGTGCTTGATCACCACGAACCGAAATCGGCGCTGCCAGAGTGTGTGGCGATCGTGAATCCGAAAATCGATCCCGCGTCGCCGTTTCATGATTTGTGCAGCGCGGGAATCGTTTTCAAGCTTTGCCACGCACTTTTGAAGACGCGGCCGATCGATTTCGATCTCAAATCGAGGCTCGATCTGGTCGCCCTTGCGACCGTCGCCGACATCGTTCCGCTTCGCGGCGAAAATCGAACGCTCGTGCAGCGCGGCGCGGTCGAAATCGCACGCACAAACCGAATCGGTTTGAAGAAGCTCATCGAAGTGAGCGGAGTCAAAGCGCCAATCTTCACCGAAGACATCGGTTATCGGCTCGGTCCGAGATTAAATGCCGCCGGGCGGTTGAGCACGGCCGAGAAATCGTTGCGATTATTGCTCACTCAAGACGAAGGCGAAGCGGCGGAGCTCGCGGACTTTCTCGACAAACAAAATCGCGAGCGGCAGGAAGTTGAGAAAAAAATCTTCGCCGCGGCCGACGAAAAGATCGCCAAGGAATTCGACCCGGTTGCCCACGCGGCGATTATTGTTTTCGAGCGCGGCTGGCACGCCGGCGTTTTGGGAATCGTCGCTTCCCGGATCGTGCACAAATATCACCGGCCGACAATCGTCATTGGTTTTGATGAAACCGGTGTTGGAAAAGGGAGCGGCCGGAGCATCGAAGGTTTCAATCTCGTCGCGGCGCTCAATCGTTGCGCGGACAAGATCGACAAATACGGCGGGCACGAAATGGCGGCCGGCTTGACGATTCAGGAAAAGAATGTCGATCTCTTCGCGGAACAATTTCGGCAGGTCGCGCGCGAGCTTTTGTCGGACGACGATTTACAGCCGCGGTTGCGAATCGATCACGAGATTACATTTCCGGAACTGAATTTCGATTTTCTTGGCTGGCATGAAATGCTGCAGCCATTTGGGAACGGAAATCCGCAGCCGATTTTCTTCGCCCGGGGAGTTGAATCGGTGGCGGACCCGCGCGTCGTTGGCGAAAAGCATCTCCAATTGCGATTGCGTCAGCGAAACTATCATCACCGCGCAATTTTCTTTGGCGCTGCGGCCGATACATTGCCGCCACAACCGTGGGACGTCGCGTTTCGCATTCGTTCGGATGAATACGAAGGCGAAACGCGTTTGGAAATTCGAGTGGAAGCGGTGCGCGCGTCGGCGCCGGTGGCGTGATGGAAATTTCGCAGCCTCTTGAAGAGCTCGAATGGATTCCGCGCCCGAAAATTCTGGCGCTGCGGCGACTTGGCATCACGAGCGCGGAAGATTTGCTCACTCATTTTCCGCGACGCCACGAAGATCGACATCAATTCGCCGAATTCCCGCGTGATGAGAGCGACAAGCCAATTTGTTTGTGCGGAGAAGTGATCAAGACGTCGCTGCGGCGTTTTGGCGGTTGGAGGAAAATTTTTGAAGCGACATTGCAGGAGCCGAACGCGAATGCCTTGAGCCAGCCGCTCGTCTGCCGCTGGTTCAATCTGCATTACATCCAGAAAATGATCGCGACTGGTCAGCAGATCGTCGTTTTCGGCAAACCGAAGCTGCGCGGCAAACGCCTCTGTATGGATCATCCCGAGTTCGAAGTGATCGAGGACGACGAGGAGAAATCGATCCATTTGAGGCGGATCACGCCGATTTATCCCGCGACCGAAGGTCTATCGCAACGCATGTTGCGCAGCATCATCTATCGTTTGTTGCAGGAGCTCGACACCGAACCGATCGAGCCGCTGCTGCCGAAGAACTTGAAAAACGGCGACCGCGGCGAAGCGATCAGGGCGATTCATTTTCCTGAAACGTGGCAAGCGCGGGACGCGGCGCGCGAGCATTTAGTGCTCTCGGAATTTTTCGCGATGCAAATGCTGATAGCGTCGCGGCGAACGGAAGCTCACGCGCGAGTCAGCGCGGCGCACAGCGGGCGAGGAGAATTGATGGAGAAGTTTTTGCGCTCACTTCCTTTCGAGCTGACGAGCGCGCAGAAAAAAGTCATCGCCGAGATTCGGCGAGACATGGAATCGAGATTTCCAATGAACCGCTTGCTTCAGGGCGACGTCGGCTCCGGCAAAACGGTGGTCGCGATTGCCGCTATTTTGCTTGCAGTCGAAGGGGGCTATCAGGCCGCGTTCATGGCGCCGACCCAAATTCTGGCCGAACAACATTACGCGGTTCTGGGGCGCTGGCTGGAGCCGCTCGGTGTGAAATTGTCGATCCGCACGGCGGCGCGGCAGGAAGAAAGCTTTCTTCCGCTCGTCGAAGGCGATGAAAAAGCCGACGTGATCATTGGAACGCACGCGTTGCTTTACGAAAAGGTTTCGTTTTCGAACCTCGGATTCGTGGTGATCGACGAGCAGCACAAGTTTGGCGTGGCGCAGCGCGCGCGTCTAACCAGCCGTGAACCAGCGCCAGATGTTTTGGTGATGACGGCAACGCCGATCCCGCGCACGCTGACGATGACGGTCTACGGCGATCTTGATGTTTCGATCCTGGACGAGATGCCACGCGGCCGCGGCAAAATCATCACCGCAGTCCGTGATTCGGCGAAGCTGGGCGAAGTTCTTAGTTTTTTGCGAACGCAATTGGAAACCGGCCGCCAGCTTTATGTTGTTTATCCGCTGATCGAGGAAAGTGAAAAACTCGAAGCCAAAGCAGCCGCGACCGAATACGAACGTTGGCGCGAGCGTTTGCATCAGTATTCGTGCGAACTTTTGCACGGCCGGATTCCCGGGCCGGAGAAACAGCAAATCATGGAACGGTTCCGCCACGGCGAAACCAAAGGGTTGATTAGCACGACCGTCATAGAAGTTGGCGTCGATGTTCCCAACGCGACCGTGATGCTCGTTGAAAATTCGGAACGCTTCGGTCTGGCGCAGCTTCATCAACTCCGAGGACGGATTGGTCGCGGCGAACACAAATCGTATTGCATCTTGCTGACGTCCGAACCGACTTCGGAAGCGGCGGCGAAGTTGGCGGTGTTGGAAAAAACGAGTGACGGCTTTGAGGTGGCCGAGGCGGATTGGGAATTGCGTGGCCCGGGCGATTTGTTGGGCACGGCTCAGAGCGGCCTTCCCGCGTTGAAGATCGGCGATTTACGGCGCGACGCGCAATTGATGAAGCGGGCGCGAACCAGTGCGATGTCGATCTTCGAAATGGATCCGCGGCTGGAATGGCCTGAAAATCAACATTTCCGGCAGTTGATTGTCGAAAAACAGGGACGAACTTTTTCGAACGTTAGCTGATGAAGAACCTGATCAAGTTTTTTGTGTTTGTCGCGTTGCTCAGCCTCGCGATTTCGGCGCTCTACGACTATCGCCTGAAGCATGGTGGTCTCGGCACGCTTCAGCGCACTCCGGAGAAATACACACTCGCTCAATCCTCGAATGTTGATCCGAAACAAGTCGCATCGTTGGAAGCGCTGAACCAGGAGCGACGCGCGTTGGTCAAGAGCGTGGTTCCGGCAGTGGTCGCTGTGAAAACTTCGAAGAAAATCGGCATTCGGCGCCAGTACGGAGTGGATCCTTTCGAGTTCTTCTTCCGCAATCCCGGGCAACAATATCGCGGCCGTGACGAAGCGTTGGTCCAGAATTCGCTCGGTTCCGGCGTTGTCGTGACGAACGAAGGCCACATCGTCACGAACAATCACGTGGTGGCGCAGGTCGACGAGATCGAAGTGCAGTTGAGTGATGGACGCACGGAAAAGGCGCGGCTGGTCGGAGCCGACACGCAAATGGATCTCGCAGTGCTCAAGATCGACAATCCCGGGATCAATCCGCTGGTTTTGTCAGACTCCGACTCCGTCCAGGTCGGCGATTTTGTTCTCGCGATCGGAAACCCGTTTGGATTTGAGGAAACAGTTACCGATGGGATCATTAGCTACAAAGGCCGCTCGAGCGATCTCGGCGAATTGTTGCAGACGAACGCGGCGATCAATCCTGGCAATAGCGGCGGGCCGCTGATCAATCTGCGCGGCGAAGTAATCGGCATTAACACCGCCATCATATCAACGAGCGGCACGTCGGCCGGCGTGGGTTTTGCGATTCCTTCAAACACGGTGAAGACAGCGCTGGAAAGTTTGTTGAAACAGGGACGAATCATTCGGGGCTATCTCGGCGTGCAAATGCGCGTGCCGCAGCCCGGGCAATTGAGCGCACCGAGCGACGGAGTCGTGGTTGATGAAGTCGTTGCCGGATCGCCCGCGGAGGATGCGCACCTGCAAAAGGGTGATGTGATCCGCAAGTTTGATGGGCGCGACGTGAAAAATTTTACCGAGTTGCGGAGGCTTGTGTCACAGACTGAGCTCAACAAAAAAGTCGAGCTCCAGATTGTGCGTGCGGGCAAGCCAACGACCGTGTCCACGCAAATCAAAGAACAACCGGCCGGCTACCAAACTAGCCGAGTCGCGCCCCAACAGCCGCAGGACCAGCCAACTCCGGGGCAGGAAAACGAGCAGACGAACGGACTCGCCGGAGTTCAAGTTGGCGAGTTAACGCCGGGACTTTCTCGTCAGCTCGATTTGCCTAACGGAGTCCACGGAGTTGTCGTGACCGATGCCGATCCTGATTCCGGCGCCGGCGACTTGCAAAAAGGCGATGTGATTGAGGAAGTCAATCAGCAGCGGATCAATTCGGTGGCCGACTACAACAAAATTGTGAGCGCATTGGACCCGAGCCAGGCTCAGGTGCTGTCCGTCTGCCGGCATCGGGCCCGGTCCTTCATAGTTTTGCACCCGCGCTGACCGCCGTACGCGCGATATCCTTATTGAACCGTGGGGCTTCTGAAGCGCGGAAGCCGTGAATAAAGTCAGATCTGACAAAGTCAAACGCTCCGAACACCCAATCTAACTATGAAAAAACTACTTGCTGTCTTTGCGATCATCGCGGTCCTGCTGCCCTTTGCGCCTAAGGCAGAGAGCCAGGACTTTTCGGTCGATTTCTTTTACAACAACATGAACGGCGGGAGCTGGATTGAAGTTGGTAATTACGGTTATTGCTGGCAACCGGACGTTGCAGTCAGCGACACGAGCTGGCGGCCATACTCCGACGGTTATTGGGCCTATACCGACGATGGTTGGACATGGATTTCCTACGAGGATTTCGGCTGGGCCACTTACCACTACGGTCGCTGGGTGCGACTAGCTGATTTTGGTTGGATCTGGGTTCCAGGATATGAATGGGGACCGGCGTGGGTTTCGTGGCGAACCGGCGGTAACTACATTGGCTGGGCACCGTTGCCGCCTGAAACCGAATTCGTTTACACAAGCCGGCCACTCACTGGCCATCTCGATATCGAATTCGATATCGGCCCGGCTTATTACAATTTTGTAGATGTCCGATTTATCGGCGAGCCGGTCCTGCGTTCGCGCATCGTGCCGATCCAACAAAACGTTACTTACATTAGCCAGACGGTGAACGTGACCAACATCACGTATAAAAACAAAACCGTTTACAACTACGGACCTGACATCAACGTGGTAAACCAGTACTCGACGCGCCCGATTCAGAGACTGAAGCTCGAGCGGCAGACGAATGTCGATGTCGCCGCGGCGGCAAAAGGTGGCGGTGTTACGAAGGTTCAAGGGAACGCGCTCGTGGTTAGTGCGCCCAGAGAGTTGAAGAAATCAGCGAAGAATGCCGAACCGCGGCCGCCCGCCGTCAAAACGAAGGTCGCGCAGCCGAAGTTCGAAAAAGGCTGGTCGGTTGCGGGTGACGAAAACGCGCAGCGCGATCTCAAGCAGAAGATCAAGACGCAAGATTCGAAGAACGTTCCGCCACCGACGACTGGCGGCGGCGCTGCGAATGTGTCTGCCGGCGCGAGCGCGTCTCCGGCAATTTCAGTCTCGCCTGCGACATCTGCGGCACCGGCGATGGCGGCATCACCAGTTGAAAAAGGCAAAGGCAAAGGCAAGGGCAAAGGCCGAGCCGTCGAGGAAACGCAAACTCCGCCGGGAATGAGTCCCGCAGGAGCTGGGACTTCGCCAAGCGCGAGTCCAGCGTTTCCAGAGCGCGGAAAAAAGAAAGGGAAAGGTCTAGAGCAAACGCAACCTGGCGCAATGACATCGCCTGCCGGTGCGACTGGCGCGGAACAGTCTCCCAGCGCAGCTCCAGAATTTGGAAAGCGCGGCAAAGGCAAACGCGGCGAACAGTTCGGTGGAACTCCTCCGCCGAGTGGACCCGGCGCAATGACATCGCCCTCTGGAATGACTGGCGCGGAACAATCTCCCAGCGCAGCTCCGGAATTCGGGAAGCGCGGCAAAGGTAAACGTGCCGAGCAGTTCGGCGGAACTCCGCCACCGAGTGGACCTACAACGGCTCCTGAAGGAATGACCGCGCCCGAAGGCAAAGGTAAACGCAAAGGTTTCCAAAACGTCGGACCAACGCCAGGTGCGGGAACAACTCCGGCTGAAAACTTGAACGAACCCCGCGGCAAACATAAACAATTTGAACAGCAACCGCTAAGTTCGCCTGGCGGACAAGGTGGTTACGGAGCCCCCGCGACGGGAGCGGGACCACAAGGTCAACCGCCCAAGGGTGAAGCTCGCGGCAAACGTCAAATTGAACAGCCGGCGACAGGAGCGCCCGCAGGCGAAACCACGGGCGCAGGTCAGCAAACCGGCGGTGGCAAGCACGAGGGTAAAAAGCAGCAAGGCGGCGAATCGCCTTCCCCAACACCGCAATAATTTACGAATCACAGCGGCCCCGGATTTCCGGGGCCGTTTTGCGTACAACGGTTACAGGAGTTCGGCGATTTGGACTGCGTTTAGCGCCGCGCCTTTGAGCAATTGATCGCCTGAAACCCAGAAAGCGAGACCGTTCTCCAACGCGCAGTCCCGCCGAACGCGGCCAACCTGGCAATTGTCTTTGCCGGCGACATTGAGCGGCATCGGATAGCGGTTGTTGTGCGGCTCATCGACAAGCTCGAGCCCCGGCGCTTTCGCCAAAACTTCGCGAGCTTGTTCGACGTTCACCGGTTTTTCAAACTCCGCGCTCACGGCAACCGAATGTGCGCGATAGACCGGAACGCGGACACAGGTGACGGACGCGCGAAAATCCGGCAAATGCATGATTTTGCGGCCCTCATTTTCCATTTTCATCTCTTCCTTCGTGTAGCCGCTTTCTAGAAAAACATCAACATGGGGCAAAACGTTGAACGCAATCGGATGCGGATACACTTGGGGCGGCGATTGTCGATCTTCGGCACTGGCGCGCACTTGCTCCTTGAGCTCGGCAATCGCTCGAGCGCCGCTGCCCGAAACCGCCTGATAACTTGCGGCGAAAACACGCAGAACTCCGAATGCGCGATGCAACGGATAGATCGCCATTAGCGCAACTGCTGTCGTGCAATTCGGATTCGCAATCACGCCGCGGTGCTGCTTCACGTCATCCGGATTGATCTCCGGAATGACGAGCGGAACACCCGGATCCATTCGAAAGGTCGACGAATTGTCGATCACGACGGCGCCGGCGTCGCGCGCCATTGGCACGAACTTTTTCGATCTCTCTCCCCCGGCGCCGAAAAAGGCGATGTCGATCTTGCCGAACGAATCGTCGCGCATTTCTTCGACCGGAATCGATTTGCCACGGAACGAAACGCTCGTGCCGGCGGATTTTTTCGATGCGAGGGCGCGAATCGTCGCCACTGGAAAATTTCTCCGCTCCAGGACGCGCAAAAGCTCGGCGCCTACGGCCCCGGTCGCGCCGGCGATACCAATGTGATATTCTTTTTTCACCGCGGCCGAATTGTAAGGCCGCTGCTTAGCGATGCAAAGTCCACGAATCAAGATCGACATCTCCATCCGGGATCAGCAGTTGATCCTCACTCGCGATGGCGAAGAGATTCGATCCTATCCGATTTCCAGTTCGCGTTTCGGCATCGGAACTCAGGAGGGCAGTTTCAAAACGCCGACCGGCAATTTTCGGATAGCGGAAAAGATTGGCGGCGAGATGCCGAGCGGAACAATATTCCGGAGCCGAGTGGCGCTTGGTCCAGAAGATCCGCTGCCCTCGACCGAGGATTTAGTGATGTCGCGAATTCTGTGGCTGGATGGCATGGACGAGCACAATGCCAACACGCGCGACCGATTCATTTATATCCACGGCACCAAACACGAGGACAAGATCGGGACTCCCGCGAGCCACGGCTGCATTCGGATGCGAAATGAGGACGTGGTCGAATTATTTGAGCTGGTCGATGAGACCACGCCGGTGGTCATCCGATAGAAGGTAGCAACCGCCCTTCAAAAAAGGCGTTGCGTCGAATATGTTCATCGCCTAGAACGTCGGAGCAACCTGCACGGAAAGGAGGCGAAATTAGATTGAAACTATTAAAAGCGATCATGATCATGGCCGTTCTGGCCGGTGCGTTAAGTTTGGGAGCTTGCGCTCAACACAAGGAAGCGGCCGCCACCACTACGTCGGCGAGTTCCACGCATTACGGCAAATAACCCTTCGTTCGAGTTGTCCGATCTTGGACTACTTGGACAAAAAGGCCGGGTCGCTTGTCGCGGCCTGGCCTTTTTTATTTTGGCGACAAATTGATCGATTCGCGGATGCAAGTTTCGCCAGCTGAATAAAATTGTGGCGGTGAATTCCAAAACTCTGCTCGCAATCGGGATTGCCAGTTGTTTTGGGATAACAGCTCCGGCCCAGGACGAGAAGTCGATCAATGGTTTGCGCGACGCGCTCATTGCGCTTTCCCCTCAGACTGTCGATCCACGTGAGGCCGCGTTGCTTTCCGAAGCGGCGCACCGCTCGTCGCGAGAGTGCGCGCGCGAATACAGCGTGACCGGAGATCCGGCGTTCCACAATTATTTGGTCCGCATCGGCGTGAAAAAGCGCGGGATTTGCGCCGATTACACGCACGACATCGGCGCGCGCTTGCGTGAGATGCGATTCAAGACAGTCGTCCTCCATTGGGGGACGGCCTGGGAAAAGGAATCCGACGAGAATAACGCGTTGATCGTCACGGCGCGAAATCAGTCCTTCTACGACGGAATTGTCCTCGATGGTTGGCGGCGGGCTGGCCGGTTGTTCTGGTGCGCCCTTAAAGATGATGCCGAATACGAATCGGGACGGCACGGTTTCCTCGGTCACCTTGGCGGACGTGCCCGCACCGGAATCACCGCGTGGAAAGAAGACTTGCAGGGGACGGCCTCGTTGCAACCGCCACCGCTTCCACCAAAGCCGCAACCAAAACGGAAAAAGGTCGGCCGCAAAAGCTGATGCGCGCCGTCTTCCATTTGCTCGACTTGTCGCTAACATCAAAGCGATGGAACTCAGCGGTCGAACTTTATCGCTCTCCGACATCGCACGCGTTGCGCTCGGTGATGAGAAAGTAAGAATTGCGGCTACGGCGCGGACCCGAATGGCCGCCTCGCGCAAAGTCATCGACGACATTATTGCGCGTGATGCCACGGTTTACGGCGTCACTACCGGCTTTGGCAAACTCGCCGACGTGCGAATACCACACAATGAAATCGAAGCGCTCCAATTAAATCTCGTTCGCAGTCACGCCTGCGGAATCGGCAAACCGCTCTCAGAACCGGAAGTGCGCGCGATGATGTTGCTGCGGGCGAATGTTCTTGCGCTCGGTTTCAGCGGGATTCGAGCGGAAGTTGTCAAGCTTCTCTGTGAAATGTTGAACGCTCGCGTCCACCCGGTCGTTCCCGAAAAAGGATCGGTCGGAGCGAGTGGCGACCTGGCGCCGCTTGCGCACCTCGCGTTGAGTTTGATCGGCGAAGGCGAGGCGTTTTTCGACGGTAAGCGAATGGCGAGTAGCGAAGCGCTCAAGCGCGCGAAATTGAAGCCGGCGCAGTTGCAAGCCAAAGAAGGCCTCGCATTGCTCAACGGCACGCAAGCGATGCACGCCGTTGGTGGATTGTCGATCTTGTGCGCGAAGCGTTTGGCTGAGCTTGCTGATGTTGGGGGCGCGATGACGCTCGAAGCTTTGCGTGACACGCCGGCAGTTTTCGATCCACGTTTGCATGAAGCACGTCCACACGTCGGTCAACAGGCAGCGGCGGCTCATCTGCTCGAATTGTTGCGCGGCAGCGAGATTCGTGAATCCCATCGAAAAAACGACCTGCGCGTACAGGACGCCTACAGCATCCGCTGCATGCCGCAGGTTCACGGCGCGGTTCGCGACGTTCTCGCGCACTGCGAAAAGATTTTGGAAATCGAATCGGCGTCGGCCACTGACAACCCGCTCGTTTTTGCTGAAACAGGCGACGTCATTTCCGGTGGAAACTTTCACGGCGCGCCACTGGCGTTCGCTTTCGATTACGCCGCCATTGCGCTGACCGATTTGATGAATATCAGCGAGCGCCGCGTCGATCGCCTGACGAATCCGGACAAAAGCGAAGGCCTCCCGCCGTTTCTTGCCCGGAAACCCGGCGTCGAGTCCGGTTTCATGATCGCGCAGGTCGCGGCCGCGTCGCTCGTGAACGAGGCGCGAGTGCTCGCGCATCCGGCGAGCAGCGACAACGTGACTACGTCGGGCGGCAAAGAGGATCACGTTTCGATGGGAATGACCAGCGCGCTGAAGCTGCGGTCGATTGTCGATCTTGCGGAAAACATTTTCGCGATCGAGTTGCTCGCTGCGGCAGAAGCGCTCGAACATCGGCGACCGTTGAAAGCCGGGAAAGGTGTCGAGGCTGCGTTTAAACTTGTTCGGACAGTTGCGCCGCCGCTGAAAACCGATCGGCCGCTCTCGGGAGACATTGCGCGAATGGCCGAGCAGATTCGTTCAGGTAAATTCGACGATCTATGAGCGGGGAGAGAACTGTTCATGCGCCACGGGGCAAGCAGTTGACCTGCAAAGGTTGGCATCAGGAAGCCGCGATGCGGATGTTGATGAATAATCTCGATCCGGACGTCGCTGAGAATCCGGAGCAACTGATCATCTACGGCGGGACCGGCCGCGCCGCGCGAAGTTGGGAAGCGTTCGACGCGATCGTGGATTCGCTGCGCAACTTGGAGAACGACGAATCGCTTCTCGTTCAATCCGGCAAACCGGTTGGAAAATTTCGGACGCACGACGAAGCGCCGCGCGTTTTGATCGCGAACTCAAATCTGGTCGGTCAGTGGAACAACTACGCCGAGTTCAATCGGCTCGAGCGACTCGGATTGACCATGTACGGCCAGATGACCGCCGGTTCGTGGATTTACATTGGCAGTCAGGGAATTGTGCAGGGGACGTTCGAAACGTTCGCCGCTGCGGGCCGCAAACATTTCGGCGGATCGCTCGAAGGAAAATTTGTTTTAACTGGCGGACTCGGCGGCATGGGCGGCGCGCAACCACTCGCCGCGACGATGAACGGCGCCGTTTTTCTTGGAATCGAAGTCGATCCGGCGCGAATCGAGAAACGATTGAAGAGCGGTTATTGCAATAAGATCGCGCATTCGCTCGATGAAGCGATGAAGATGATCGAGCAAGCGCGGAAAGATCGACAATCACTGTCGGTGGGACTCGTTGGAAATTGCGCGGATGTGTTGCCGGAGATCGTGAAGCGCGGCGTAGTGCCTGACGTTCTCACCGATCAAACGAGCGCACACGACGCGTTGAATGGTTATGTGCCGAATGGAATGTCGCTCGAAGACGCGCTGGCGTTGCGAAAGAAAAATCCCGACGAATACATCGAGCACTCAATGCAAGCGATGGCGACACACGTTGAAGCGATGCTCGCGTTGCAAAAGAAGGGCGCAATCACCTTTGATTACGGCAACAACATTCGTGCGCAGGCGCAGAAGGCCGGCGTGAAAAACGCGTTCGATATTCCCGGTTTCGTTCCCGAATACATTCGCCCGCTGTTCTGCGAAGGACGCGGGCCGTTTCGCTGGGTTGCGTTGAGCGGTGAGCCAGACGACATCGCACGCACGGACAAGCTCGCGCTCGAATTATTTCCGGAAAACAAAACGCTTTCGCGTTGGATGAAGCTAGCGAAAGAGCGAATTCATTATCAAGGATTGCCGGCGCGAATTTGCTGGCTCGGTTACGGCGAACGCGCCGAGTTTGGCGTCGCCATGAACGAACTCGTGAAACGCGGCGAGATCAAAGCGCCAATTGTGATCGGACGCGACCATCTCGATGCCGGTTCCGTCGCGTCGCCGAATCGCGAGACCGAAGGAATGATCGACGGTAGCGATGCGATCGCGGATTGGCCATTGCTCAACGCGCTCATCAATACGGCCGCGGGCGCGTCATGGATTTCGATTCACAACGGCGGCGGCGTCGGAATCGGTTTCTCACAACACGCCGGCATGGTTGTCGTCGCTGATGGCAGCGACAATTCAAAGCGACGGCTCGAACGCGTGCTGACGAGTGATCCGGGAATGGGCGTGCTCCGTCATGCCGACGCCGGTTACTCGCGCGCGATCGATTTCGCCGCGAAAAAGAAGATCGACATCCCAATGCAGCCCAAGCCGCGCGATTGAAGCGCCCAAATCTCGGATTCTGTCTGTGTGATCGTCTTTCTTGAAGGCTTTAGTTACGGCTACTGATTTGCGATCATTTGCGGCGCGGGCTTGGTCGCGTCGATCTGTGCGCTCACCTTTTCAATTTGTGTCGCCTGTTCTTTTAATTGCGCAGAGAGTTTTTCAATTTGCTTCTGCTGTTCCTGAACTTGCTTGTGCTCTTTGAGGAACTCGTTGAGCAGCATCGCGTTCACCGCCTCGTAGCGAACCGTGTAAACTTTCCCCTCGGCATCGCGGGCCACGAGATCCGGGTTCACTTTTTCAACGTCCTCGGCCACGAGACCGAATTGCGGCATATTCTTCGGATCAATGTCGTGTTTGTAGCGGAACGTCACTGGTTTCAGCGAGAGGATGGCTTCGCTCGATTTATCCATGGGCTTGATCTCATCTTTAAAACTTTGCGAGGAGACCAACACGCCAAGTTGACCGTTCCCGTCCACAACAACTGTTACGCCTGCAACGGGTGTTCCACTAATACCAGCGATGAATGTGGCGGTTTGAAATTCTCTCCCGATTCGGATAGTGTTGGCCTCGCCAGGGTGACCGGTGTTGCCGATGTCGATGTTGTTATCCCCCGTATCGAGATTAATACCGGCTGCATAACCGACCGCGATATTCCTAACGCCAGACGTATTGTCGCGGAGCGCGCCTTGACCAACGGCCGTATTTGCGTTGCCGGTTGTGTTCGAAAGCATTGTATTAAAGCCGATTGCCGTATTACAGCAACCGGTCTCATTAACCCGAAGTGCAGAAGATCCATCGGCCGTGTTTTGAGTTCCGGTAGTGTTGAGCCAGAGCGATCGTTGACCCGTGGCAGTGTTCAGGTTACCAGTCGTATTGCTAAAAAGTGCTTCTCGTCCTGTGGCTGTGTTGGCGATTCCAGTGTTACTGAAGAGTGCTTGATATCCCGTGCCGGTGTTGGCAAAGCCGTCAGTGTTGGAATAGAGGGCTCCTTGGCCAGTGGCGGTGTTGGATACGCCAGTAGTATTACTGAAGAGCGCTTGATAACCCTCGGCTGCGTTTCCGCTGCCTGTAGTGTTGCTGAAAAGCGCCTGCCAACCGGTAGCCGTGTTGTTAACGCCGCTTGTGTTGCTATTAAGCGCCTGTACGCTCTCCGCGGCTGTGTTCCCGTTTCCCCGATCTTCATTCCCGCCCGAGCCACCATTGCTAATGGCTACGTAGAATTCATCGTTGAATGTCGTGCCGTTACCCGTCGAAACGGAAAGAAGATACGAGCCAGGCGTGAAGCTGTTTGGGATCGTCGCCTGAATTGTCGTCGTGCTGAAGCTGGTGACCGTAAGCGCCACATTATTTAGCTTCACACCTGGAGTGGTTGTAACGAAGTTATCGCCGGTAATCTTGATAACGTGCGTGCTTAGATCGGCGGCAGCACTGTAGACAATGACTGCCGGTGGCGGAGAAGTTACCGCTCCGGTGTTTTGCGGATTGAGTGCCCATGCTGCCGCAAACAGCGCGACCGTTAGTGAGAATTTGAAGTGAGATTGTAGACTTGATTTCATGTTTTTAGCTGGAGTTGATTGACTGCAACCCAGACCCGCACGAAACCAAAATCCTCCTGGGCGGTCTTCAAAAGACTCGCGTCGGCTGACTCGGGGCTCCAGTTGGATCTGGAGATCGCGTTAAACGTTGTCTCAGCGAAGGTGCAGCCCCACGAGCAAACTCAGGCTCGGCCGAAGATGCGTTGAAACGTCGGGTGACGTAATCGAGATGGGTTCTAGCTACCTTGGAGGCCCGGTGTCAAGATTGAAATATTCCACATCCGGAATGAGCGTTTGGGCAGGCTCAGTCTGTGAGCGAGCCGCTCGAACGTCAGCTCGGGAAATTTTTGCGTGAACGGCGCGGTGAAAAGACCTACGCAGAATTCTCTCGGCGACTAGGCGTGCCGCCTTCAACGCTTCATAGACTCGAGCGTGGCGACCAAAGCATTACACTTCGCGGGCTTCAGCAGATCATGAAGCGCTTGAGATGCACGCTTTGGGATATTTTTGAATCCTGAGGTTTCCCACTGAATTTGCGACGGTCATAGACCGCCGCTACAGAAGAGGCTGCCGCTATGCAAAAGCTAATCGAGTGCGTGCCGAATTTTTCGGAAGGGCGCGACGGAAAAATAATTCGAGAAATCACTGACGCGATTAAGTCGACGGACGGTGTTTCGCTTCTCGATGTCGATCCTGGCGCAACCACGAATCGCACAGTCGTCACTTTAGTCGGAAGTCCGGACGCTGCAGTTGAGGCAGCGTTTCGCGGAATCAAGAAAGCGGCGGAATTGATCGACATGCGCAAACACAAGGGAGCGCATCCGCGGATGGGAGCGACCGACGTTTGCCCGTTCATTCCCGTGAGCAATGTCAGTTGGGAAGAAGCGATCGAGTGCGCGAACAAATTGGGGAAGCGCGTCGGGGAAGAGCTCGGAATTCCGGTTTATCTCTACGAAAAAGCGGCGAATGATAAAGCACGATCTAACCTCGCGGTGATTCGCGCCGGCGAGTACGAAGGTTTCGCGGAAAAGATTAAAAATCCGGAATGGAAGCCGGATTTTGGTCCCGCGAAAATTGATAAACCGGGCGCGACAGTGATCGGCGCGCGAGAGTTCCTCGTCGCCTACAACGTCAATCTGAACACCAAGTCAGTCCGCCGCGCCAACTCCGTCGCGTTCGATGTGCGCGAGCAGGGGCGCTTCAAAACCGAAGACGGCACGCCGTCGGGGAAAAAGGTTCTCGACCCAAAAGGCGAACCGGTGCGGATTCCAGGAATGTTGAAGCACGTAAAGGCGATCGGCTGGTTCGTGAAGGAATACGGGATCGCGCAGGTCTCGATGAACCTGACCAACATCGAGGAAACGCCGTTGCACGCGGCGTTCGACGCCTGCTTCGAAGCGGCGAGCAAACGGGGATTGCGCGTCACCGGATCGGAAATCGTCGGGATGGTGCCGAAGAAATGTCTGACCGACGCCGGACGTTATTTTTTGCGGAAACAGAAATGGTCGGAAGGCGCTTCCGAGGAGGAGTTGATGGACCTCGCGGTGAAGTCGATGGGATTGAGCGAGCTGAAGCCTTTCGATCCGCGAGAAAAGGTGATTGAATTGAAGATCGAGGGCGACTCCAAATCGCTGGCGAAAATGAACCTGCGTGAATTTTGCAATGAAACCTCGAGTGATTCGCCCGCGCCGGGTGGCGGTTCGGTCGCGGCGTTGATCGGCGCGCTCGGCGCGTCGCTCGGCGGCATGGTCGCGAATCTGTCCGCCGGAAAGCGCGGCTGGGACGACAAACTGCAATTCTTCAGCGATTGGGCGGCCAAAGCGCAGAAGCTGAAAGATGAGCTTCTCTTCCTTGTCGATGAAGACGCCAATGCCTTCAACAAAGTGATGGACGCCCTTGGATTGCCGAAAGGATCCGATGACGAAAAGAAAGCGCGGACGGCGGCGATTGAATCGGCCACGAAGTACGCGGCTGAGATTCCGGTCAAAGTGATGGAGACCGCGGCGAAATCGTACGAATTACTCGCGGAAATGGCCGAGAAAGGAAATCCCGCGTCGGTTTCGGACGTGGGCGTCGGCGCCGGCGCGATCCGCGCGTGCATCGACGGCGCTGCGCTGAATGTTCGAATCAATCTCGGCCAACTGAAGGACGAGAAATTCAAATCCGAGCTTTCGAAGAAAGTTGAAAAGCTCAGAGCCGATTCGGAATCGAACTTCAAAAAGATCGATCAGATCGTGCAGAGCAAAATCGCTTGAGTTCGCTCGCTCTTCTTCACGCGTCGCAGCTCGTAACCCTTTCGGGACCGAAACGCCCACGCGCCCGAAAGGAATTATCCGAGCTCGGAATTGTTCGGGACGGCGGAATCCTGATTCGCGACGGAAAGATCGACATCGTCGGTCCAAGCGACGAGATCGAAAAGAACTTGAATGCAAAATGCATTCAAGTTTCTGACAGCGCGAGCAACATCGAGATTGTTGATCTTGGCGGGCGCGTTGCGCTTCCGGGATTCGTTGATGCGCACACGCATCTGGTTTTCGGTGGAAATCGCCTCGATGATTTTGAACGCCGCGCGCGCGGCGACACGTACGAGCAGATCGCCAAAGCCGGCGGCGGAATTTGGTCCACGGTCGAGAAAACGCGCGCCGCGAGCGAAGAAGAACTTTTCGAAAAGGCGAAGGAACATACCGATTGGTTTTTGAAATGCGGCACAACGACGATCGAAGTGAAATCTGGCTACGGCCTCACGCTCGAGGATGAACTGAAAATTCTGCGCTTGATCCGTCGATTGAATGTCGAAACGCCGCTCGAAATTGTTCCGACATTTCTCGGGGCTCATGCAGTTCCGCGCGAATTGTCGGCAAATGAATATGTCGATCTTGTGATCAACGAAATGTTACCCCACGTCGCGAAAGAAAACCTCGCCGAGTTTTGCGATGTGTTTTGCGAGCGTGGCTATTTCGACATCGAGCAATCGCGGAAAATTCTGACCGCGGCAAGAAAGCTTGGACTGAAACTGCGTGGTCACGTCGATCAGCTTTCAAATTCCGGCGGCGCAAAATTAATGGCTGAGCTCGGCGCAGCGACGGCGGATCATTTGGAAAAAACGGACGAACAGGGGATCGCCGCGCTGAAATCCGCGAATGTACAACCGGTTTTGTTACCCGGGTCGGTTTACGCGCTTGGATCGACATCGTATCCGCGCGCGAGACAGATGATCGACGCCGGCCTGGGCATTGTGCTTGCGACCGATTTCAATCCTGGTTCGTCGCCAACGCCGTCGATGCCGATGATTCTTTCGCTCGCGTGCACACAAATGAAAATATCGCCCGCTGAAGCGATCACCGCGGCGACTATCAATGCGGCGTATTCGTTGAATCGCGGCGACAGCATTGGATCGCTCGAGCCGGGCAAACTGGCCAACGTCGCGGTGTTCGATTGCCAAGATTATCGCGAGGTCGCGTATTGGTTTGGAATTCCGCAAACGCATTCGGTTTACACTCGCGGGGTTAAAGTATGAACCGATTCATCATGTTGGTAACTGTCGCGCTCACAGCGTCGTGTCAGATGAGGGACAACCATGCGGAAGAAGAGCTTCTGAAAGTGGAAAGAGATTTCGCAGCGGCGGTTCTGCGCAACGATGCCGACGTGATCGGCAAATTCTTAACTGAGGATTGGGTCATCGTTGACGCGGACGGAGGGGTCATCGACAAGGCCCGGTTTCTTGGCGCGATCAAATCGGGAACTTTGGTTCATGAAGAGATGGAATTAGATGACATGACGGTCCGTGCTCACGGGGATAGCGCTGTGGTCACTACCATCACTTCAACGAAGGGGAAATTTACCGGGCGGGAGTTTGCCACCCAGGAACGCGCCACCGATTTTTTCGTAAAGCAAAACAGCCGCTGGCAATGCGTGTTCTCGCAGCTCACAACGTTCAAGAAGAAATAGGCCAATCGGTTGCCGTTCAATTGCGCGCAGCGTAGCGTGGCTGCTCGCATGAAGGTTCAGGTGGAGAAAAAGCCGGAGTCGGTTTCGACGTTGAAGATCGAGCTGCCGCCGGATGAGGTGTCGAAGGAATGGGACGCGATCGCGAACAGTTTCGCGCGCTTCGCGAAAATCCCCGGTTATCGGCCGGGAAAAGCGCCGCGCGCCGTCGTTGACAAAAGATTTCGCAAGGAAATTCAGGACGAGGTGACGAAGAAGCTGGTTTCGAAAAGTTATCGCGAAGCTGTTGAACAAAAGAAATTGCGCGTCGCGTCGCTGACGAATGTGGAGCAGGTCCAGTTCGGCGATGACAAATCGATGCGGTTCGAAGCAACCGTTGTCACAGCGCCGGAATTCAAATTGCCGGATTACAAGGGAATAAAGGTTGAGCTGCCGGACACGAAAGTGACCGATGCAGAAATCGACGCCACGCTGGAACGATTGCGTGATCAGACCGCGGATTTTGTCGATGTTCCGGAACGCGCCGCGCAAATGGAAGACTTTGTCGTGATCGATTTCGACGGAACCATCGATGGGAGACCGATCAATGAAGTCGCAGCAAACGCGAGTAAAAATCTGCATGGCGGCAAGAAATTCTGGGTCCGACTCGCGCCGGACAATTTTCTCCCAAAATTTTGCGAGCAGATCGTCGGGCAGAAGAAAGAAGAGACTCGCGCGGTGACTGTCGATTTTCCGGCTGAGTTTCTGGTCAAGGAATTGGTCGGCAAACAAGCGAGCTACAGCGTTACGCTGCGCGAAATCAAAGAAAAGGTTTTGCCTGAAGTGAATGATGAGTTTGCGGCGAAATTGCTGCCTGGAAAATCGTTGGCCGATCTGCGCCACGAAATAGAGCACGACCTCGAGCATGAGAAAGAACATCAGGTCGAGCACGCGAAGGAGGAGCAGATCATCAAGTTTCTGCAGGAGAAGACGAAGTTCGACGTTCCGCCGCCGTTGCTGCGAAATGAGATGAAGCGCGCTCTGGCTGAGCTCGTTCAGCGGAATCGCGCCCGCGGAGTTCCCGATGAAATGCTGAAAGAAAAGGAGAAGGAGTTGATCGAGACCGCCGCCGGTGTTGCGCACCATCGTTTGAAAACGAATTTCATTCTCGAACGAATTGCGGAGCAGGAGAAAGTCGAAGTCACGCGCGACGATCTCGATCTTCGGATCCGGCAGGAAGCACAGCGCTACAACATTTCGAGCGACAAAATGGGCAAGGAACTCGAAGAACACGACCAACTTAACGCGCTCGCGGAACAGATACTGCTTGGTAAGGTTCTTGATTTCCTAAAGGCGAATGTTAGCGTCCAGCCGGTTTCTGAAACCGAAAAGAAATGAGCGACGGAAATAGATCACAGTCGATTCTGATCCCGATGGTCGTGGAACAGACCGGCCGCGGCGAGCGCAGCTACGACATCTATTCGCGATTGCTCAAAGACCGGATCGTTTTTATCGGAACGCCGATTGACGACCACATCGCGAACCTGGTGATCGCGCAGTTACTGTTCCTCCAAATGGAGGATTCGAAGAAAGACATCAACGTCTATATCAATTCGCCGGGCGGCAATGTCACTTCGGGTCTCGCCGTTTACGACACGATGCAATTTCTGACCTGTGATGTGACGACTTATTGTCTCGGCATGGCGGCGAGCATGGCGGCGGTTCTGCTTTGCGCCGGAACGAAAGGCAAACGATTCGCGTTGCCGAATTCCGACATCATGATCCATCAGGTCTCGGGCGGCGCTCAGGGCGCGGCCAGCGATGTCGAGCGTCAGGTCGATTACATGTTCAAGTTGAAGAAGCGGTTGATCAAAATTATTTCCCAACACACCGGCAAACCTGAGGAACAGGTGCGCCTCGATTCAGACCGCGATTACTATATGTCGGCAGCCGAGGCGAAGGCATACGGCTTGGTTGATGAAGTGATCAAATCTCGCAAAGAATTGAAAGGGCTCGACGGCGCCCAGTCGGGCGACCATCCAGAACGCAGCTCTGGACGCAAGTCGGAGGAATAGAAGCTGCTTTTTTAAGGGCAAATATGGCGCGCGCGACGAACCTCACGATGTGCTCGTTCTGTGGCAAAAGCCACGCCGAGGTGCGCAAGCTCATTGCCGGGCCTGGCGTTTATATCTGCGACAGCTGCATCAACGTTTGCAAAAGCATCCTGGACAAAGAGCTCACCGAGGATGCGCGCCGGCAATCCTCGAACATTCGTGTTCCGAAACCGGCCGAGATCCGGCGTTCGCTCGACCAATATGTGATTGGCCAGGAGGTGGCCAAAAAAACTTTATCGGTCGCAGTCCACAATCATTACAAGCGCGTGTTGCAACATTCGACGCCGGTAGATTCCTCAGCCGCTTTTTCGCCCGATCCGTTGGCGGAGGTTGAGATCGAAAAGAGCAACATTTTGTTAATCGGACCAACCGGTTCCGGCAAAACACTGCTGGCCAAAACGCTTGCGCGGATTCTTGACGTTCCATTTTGCATCGCGGACGCGACGACGTTGACCGAAGCCGGCTATGTCGGCGAAGACGTCGAAAATATTATTCTGCGCTTGCTCCAAAACGCCGACTACGATGTGAAGCGCGCCGAGATCGGCATCGTTTACATCGACGAGATCGACAAGATCGGCCGCAAGACCGACAACGTTTCGATCACGCGCGACGTTTCGGGCGAAGGCGTGCAGCAGGCGCTGTTGAAAATCCTCGAAGGATCGACATGCAACGTTCCGCCGCAGGGCGGCCGCAAGCATCCGCATCAGGAATACATTCAGGTCAACACCGAGAAAATTCTGTTCATCTGCGGCGGCGCGTTCATCGGCCTGGACAAAATCATTCAAAAACGACTCGGCAATAAAGTGATGGGATTTGGGAGTCCGACGCTCGAGGTCGAAGAATCCGCGCGGAAGGAAGCGGTTCGGCATGTCGAGCCCGAAGATTTGCTCGCGTTTGGAATGATTCCCGAATTCATCGGCCGCTTGCCCGTGGTCGCGTCACTCGATGCGCTGACCGAAGAAGAGATGGTCGCGATTCTGACCGAAACGAAGAACGCGATGATCAAGCAGTACACGAAACTATTCTCAATGGAAGGTGTGCGACTCACAGTCACGAAAGACGCGTTGCGCGCGCTGGCCAGTCAATCGGTTACCAAGGGAACGGGTGCTCGCGCGCTGCGATCGATGCTCGAGCGCATTATGCTCGACATCATGTACGACGTGCCGAGTCGCGAAGATATTGCCGAGGTCACGATCAATCGCGCGGTAGTTGAAGGCAAAAAACTTCCGCTGATTCGCAAGAAGCAGGACAAAGACGCGGCTTAGCGGCTGGCGATCTTCGCGTTCGAAGTTGAGCGTTCGCGTTTGAACGCGCTATTGTCGATCTTCAATGCGCGCTTTCCTTCTCAACACCGGCACTGAGCTTCTCGCCGGCGATGTCCACGACACGCATTTGGCATTTATCGCTCGCGAGATTTTTCCGCTCGGATTGCGAATTGAAGAGCGGCGAACGGTTGGCGACGGCGCAGCGATTGGCGAAACATTGAAGGAGTTGTTTCCGCGCGTTGAAATCATTTTTGTCACGGGCGGCCTCGGACCGACCAGCGACGATATCACGCGCGACGTGACCGCGGAATTGCTCGGATTGAAACTCGAGGAGAGTGCGGAGTTGCTCGAGTCATTGAAGCGCCGGCTCAAAGTGCGCGGCATCAAATGGGTCCAGAGCATCGCGCGGCAGGCGCAAGTCCCCGATGGCGCGCAAATTCTGCCAAACGAAAACGGAAGCGCGTCCGGGTTGTATTTGGAGGCGAACATTAATCCAGAGATCGCGTCGCCGCACGTTTTTCTGCTGCCGGGCCCCCCGCGCGAATTGCAACCGATGTTTCGCGACCATGCGATGTCGATCTTGCGCTCGATTGTGAAAGGTCCGCCGCCAGTCCAGCGTCGTTTTTACAAGATCGCGGTGAAGGGCGAATCGGTCATCGAAGAAAGAATCGGGAAAAAGATTCTCGCGATTCCGGGGATTGAGCTCGGCTACTGCGCGCGGCCGGGCGAAGTCGATGTGCGAATCATTGGCGAGCCGGCTGCGCTCGAGCAGGCCGACAAGATCGTTCGCGCCGAACTCGGTGATGCGGTCTTCACTGATGATGACCGCGCCCTCGAGGAAGTTTTGGTGAAGTTGCTCACTGACAAAAAGCAAACGTTGGCGATAGCCGAATCTTGCACGGGCGGTTTGCTCGCGAATCGAATCACGAATGTTTCCGGGTCGTCGGCAGTTTTGCTCGCGGGCTACGTTTGTTACGCGAATGAAGCGAAGATCGACATCCTCGGCGTCGATCCGCAATTAGTCGAGCAGCACGGCGCCGTCAGCGAAAAGGTCGCGCGGGCGATGGCCGAAGGCGCGCGCAAGCGCGCAAGATCGACATACGCGCTGGCAACAACGGGAATCGCTGGCCCTGCCGGCGGTTCGTCAGAAAAACCTGTCGGAACGGTTTACGTCGCGCTGGCGAGCGATCGCGAAACGAAGGTCAGGAAATTATTTTTCCCGAGCGATCGCGAAACCTTTAAGCAATTGGTCGCTCAATTCGCGTTCGAAATCTTGCGACGGAAATTGATCTAGAAATCACCGACGTCGACGGGCGTGCCGACTTTGGCGTGATCATAAAATAACTTTGCGCCTTCGGGCGATTCGCGCACGCAACCGTGCGACGCCGGATATCCCGGCAAAATCCCGATGTGCATGCCGACGCCTTCGCCGGTGAGCCGCAGAAACCATTTCATCGGCGCGCCGGCAAAACGCGTTCCGCTTGGTGCGGAATCGATATGCGCGCTCACGCCCGCGCGCACGACGCGGCCACGACCATCAACGAAATCCCCGTAAAGACTGGAGTGATGGTTTGGATCTTTTTCCATGATGCTAAAATGTCCGCTCGGCGTGCTGTGCCCGCGTTTGCCGGAGGAAATCGGTTCGTCGGCGACGAGTTGATCGCCGATCATCAAGTACGCCCGCTGTTTTGGCAGAGAAACTACAATGCGAACATTGTCTGGCGTGGCTTGCTTAAGCACGTCCTGATTGACCTTCAACGGCGTCTGTTTGGAAATCAGCTCGTTCGGTTTTTTCATTTTCGGCCCGAACAGTTGCGCGTGGGCGATGCCGACGAGCGCAATGGCCAGCGCGACGAGAGCGAGTTGGAACAAGCGCCGGCGGCTCATGAATTTGAATTGTAACTGTGAACGCGGTTGAGCCAGCCGGGCAGCCAGCGCGCTTCGTGGCGTTCCGGTGGAGAATTTTGAACGCGCTGGCGCAAAATCGCGGTGGCACTAATGGCGAATTCGCGCGTCGCGGCGGAGCCGGCTTCGGTGCCGTGCATTTGTTCCAGCGCTTGAAGCAATCCCCAGCCTTGGCCCCGATAACGTTCGGTCTCCAGCACGCCTTCGCCTTTGAAGTTTACGTAATCGGCCAATGCATAGCAGCCGTGCCCCGTATTGGCAACGCGCGCGAATTGCCGCTCGACATTGTCGCGCTGGGCCGGACCAGCTTGCGCAACCATCTTGTCCAGCGACTGTTGGAGCCGGGCGACGAGAAACTGGGCCTGAAGATCGACAGTCTGTGCGAGGAACTGCCGCAGTTCGCGCATTTGCGGCGAATTTTGGGCGGCGGAAAATTCGGCACGCGAGTTCCACGGGCAAGCCGGCGCTTGATTGAGCCAGACCGGAGCCGTGACGTGACGCTGGTGCGCAAACTCCAGGAACTTCGGAAAGCTCTCTTCAAACGGGCCACGCATGCCTTTCGGATACCAAATGAAATGGCCGATTCCAAGAGAAGCGAAATCTTCGCCCGAGTTCCACGAGGTGAGGCCGGCGACGGTGCCGTTGCATTCGTTTTGCCAGATCTTGTGGCCGATGCGGCGGGCATCGGCATCGGAAATGTGGACCGGCGCGGCGGCTTGGACGATGTCGATCGTAGCGAATAAAAGCAAACAGCCGACGGCCGTGCCGACGATAAGGAGTTGATTTGACGAGCGCCGTTTCTCCACTAGCGTTGCAAACTTCTGCGCTGTTCCAACCTAAAGCGCAATCACATTCGCAAAGTCATTTTTATGAAATCAGCTATCATCATTACAATTGCCATGTCATTCGCCATCACCGCGTTCGCGGAAGACAAACCGGCCCAATTCAAAGATCAAAAGGACAAATTCAGTTACGCGATCGGTTTGAACATTGGGATGAACTTCAAACGTTCGAACGTCGACACGAACCCCGATATGATCACGGCCGGAATCAAGGACGCCATCGCGGGCAAGCCGCAGTTGACCACCGATCAGGTGAAGGACACGATGGTGGCATTCGAAAAAGATATGCAGCAAAAACAGGCAGATGCATCGAAGAAGAACGAGGCCGATTCGGATAAATTCCTGGCGGCCAACAAATCCAAAGAAGGCGTGAAGACGACGGCCAGCGGTTTGCAATACAAAGTCCTTAAGGAAGGAAACGGGGTGCAACCGAAGGGTACTGACACAGTGACTGTGAATTATCGCGGCACGTTGGTCGACGGGACAGAGTTCGACAGCTCCTACAAGCGCGGCCAGCCCGCCACCTTTCCGCTGGGGGGTGTGATCAAAGGCTGGACCGAAGGTCTGCAGTTGATGAAAGTCGGCGGAAAATATCAGTTCTTCATTCCACCCGGTCTCGCCTACGGTGACCACGCGCCGACTCCGCAAATTCCGCCCGGCTCGACGTTGATTTTCGAAATCGAGCTGATGAACGTGCAGCCGGGCAACCAGTTTGTGCCAACGTCGCCCTCGCCGGCGACGCCGTAGTAACTGGAGAATTTCAGCGCGTGGCGACTGTCGTTTCCCACGCGACCCGCGGCGCATCGCCCCATAGGTCTTCCAGACTGTAAAACGCGCGTTTGTCGCGGTGGAAGATGTGAACAACCACTTCGAGATAATCGAGCACGATCCATTGGCTTGCGGGAAAACCGTCCACCGCGGCGGCGCGGCGACCGTGATCTTCGCGTAAGCGCGTTTCGATTTCTCCGGCAATGGCTTTGAGTTGCGGCTCCGAGTTCGCGGAACAGATCACGAAGAAGTCAGTGAAGCTGGAAATTCCGGCAAGATCAAGAATGACGATGTCTTCAGCCTTTTTGTTCGAGGCGAGGTCGGCGCAGGTCGTGGCTAACTGTTTCGCGGTCAGGTCCCAGACTCCCGGTAAAGTTTCTCGCGGCGGATGATTTCTTCCACGGCCTGCGGTACGAGATAGCGGATGGATCGCCCGGACGCAACTCGCTTTCGAATCTCCGTCGCCGAAATGTCGATGTTGCGTTGCACAACCGGATAAACTTGCGGCGTTTTCTTGGCGTGACCGCGATCGAGAATTACGAATTGGACCAGCATCTTCAGGTCCTCGAAGCGACGCCACTTGGGTAGCTCTCGCGCATTGTCCGCGCCGATCAGCCAGAACAAATTCGCCTCTGGTTCGCGCTTACGAATTTGGAGGACGGTGTCGATGCTGTAGGAAGGCGGCGGCCGTTTCAATTCGCAATCGTCGGCGACAAAATCTTCCTGACCTGCAATCGCAGCGCGCACCATCGACAATCGCGCTTCGCCGCTTGCTTTCGGTACGTGCTCTTTGAATGGTGAGAGCGCCGCCGGCACAAAAACCAATTGATCGAGCTGCAGTTGTTCGCACGCTTGCCGGCTCAGAATCAGATGACCGTGATGAATCGGATCAAACGTGCCGCCGTAGATGCCGATCTTTTTCATCCGATCCGCTTTTTCGTTCGCGCTGACAAGATCGACATCTAAGTTGCGAACCTATGAACGACAGTTCGCTCGGTCAACTGATACTCGCTGCGGGAGGTGGATCGCGCGCTCCGTCGCGCGATGTTAATTTTGGCGCCGAAGGCGCATTCTTTACCATCGAGCAAGGGACTGCTCGATCCACCTTTCGCTCGTGCTGATGAAAACTGATTCGCTCGGCCAGCTAATCCTCTGCGGCGTTCCGGGAAAGGAGCTCGACGCCGCGAGCGCGGAAATGTTCCGAAGAGTTCAGCCGGGCGGCTTCATTCTTTTTGGGCGCAACATCGAAAGCGCGCCTCAATTGCGAAAGTTGATCGACGATCTGCGCGACTTGAGCGAAGTCGAACCGATCATCACGATCGATCAGGAAGGCGGACGTGTTTCGCGTTTGCGATTGATCGGCAACGAGCCGCCGAACGCGCAGCAACTGCGCGACAAGAACGATCTCGATCTTATCCGCCGCCACGGCGACATCACCGGGCGTTTGTTGCGTGTTTTCGGATTCAATCTCGATCTTTGTCCCGTGCTCGACATTTCTTTCGATGATAACGCGGACAATTCGCTGCGCGGACGGTGTTACGGAAAGACGGTCGAACAAGTCGTGCGCAACGCCGGCGCGTTCAATGACGCGATGCGCGAGCAGGGGATCGCGAGCTGCGGCAAACATTTTCCCGGTTACACCTGCGCGAAATCAGACGCGCACTTTGAGTTGCCGCGGATCGATCGCACTCGCGAAGAGCTGGATCAGAACGAGCTCGCGGTCTTCAAACAATTCATTGATCGCGTGGATAGCATGATGATTTGTCACGGCTGGTATCCGTCGCTTGAAGCGGAGAAAACGCCGGCGAGTCTGTCGCGACGCATCATCACCGATCTGCTTCGCAAAGAATTCGGATTCGATGGCTTGGTCATGACCGACGATCTCGACATGGGCGCGATCCTGAACGGTTACGGTTTACAGGACACGATTAGCCTCGCCGTCCAAGCTG
>Ga0137359_10000580_pt1 | contig 27447 bp, 21 predicted proteins | sample Mad1_40_16metaG_FD_108281 | JGI IMG/M metagenome (GOLD analysis project Ga0137359, IMG submission 108281) | Vadose zone soil microbial communities from Angelo Coast Range Reserve, California, USA - Mad1_40_16 metaG | ecosystem: Environmental > Terrestrial > Soil > Vadose zone | place: USA... | reverse complement strand
GTGTAATAAAGGTTATCTTGATAAATGAAGGTTCCAGGCTGAAAAAAGACTGGGGAAAATAATGGGTAAGACGCGCCGCTCGATGCGTAGGAAAAATATGGACTGAGGTCAAAAACGTCCACGACGTCGGTCGCGTGGCCGGCGCGATACGGCCATTGGAACAGATACCGAAATGAAATTCCTTTCTGGGTCGCCTGTGACAGCGCATTGCGGGCGAGCATGGAGTTGAAGTAAGTTTCTTGGACGAAAAGTTCCTTTGAAAGCTCGCCCGCGGAGCCAAGCTCTGATGATATGAAGTCGAGCTGGGTATCAAAAGAAGAATAGTCACCGGCTGCGACGGCGGGCGCGTTGCCATACAGATCAAAGCCATAGGCATTGGGTCGACCGCCGGTGGTCGAGTCATAGGCCGAAATCTGCGCGCTGATCTGACCTGAAAAACCTGGAACGATGGAGAAGCCTGTCGTATCTGAAACGCCGTAATTGGAGGTATAGACTGACCACAAGGTCGTCACGTACTGCCGAAGGACTTGGGGATTCACCGGACCATATTGTTGAGGAATGGCCCACATGCCACCAAGTTCCGCGCCTAAGTCGTAGAGCACCCGCGGATTGGCTCCTGGGACTGAATTCAGAGACTGATAGATCAACTGGCGGGTTTGCCAAATCAGATTCCAGTTCGATTGAAACTGAGCTTCATCCCAAGAGCTCCATCCCATGGGATTGCTGGCATCCATGGGAACAAAGCGAAAATTGATTTGAGTAAACCCAATCGTCTTGATCGTCGCGATCAAAGCCGAAAGATTGGCCTGGTGTCTGCTTGTAAGGACGCCGTTGGCCACCACCATCTCACAATACGTGTTCAGATAGGTCGTCTGCGGCGGGGCATAGGTATACTGATTGAAAAAGTGCCAAAGGACCAAAGAGATTTTTCTTTGGCCCGCGGCATACAAAGATCGCAATTTGGCATCTATAGCCGCCTTGGCGACGTCATAAACTGCGATGACTGATCTTGCATCCCCCATCGCGTAGGGGCAATTGCCCGCCTCGACAGAGCCAAGCGGCAAAGGGGTATATTCATGTTGACTTATAAAAACGAGATTTGAGCCGCCTGGCTCGCTGAGAAAGTCAGCCAAAGCCGGATCAGAATGGCCCAAAACCCCAAAACTTGCCGCTGCGATCGTGACACAGATGGCTCGCTTTAGCTCGGGCAACGAACGAAGCACGACGACCCCCCTGCGCCCTACAGCCGGCGCCCATACAAGGCAATAATAAGACTGAATATTGACGGTTGTCCACCGCCGTGTGCGGCGGCCTCCGAAAGATTTTCCCGAATATCAATTCTTGGGAAGCGTCTGGGCGCAAACTCCGAGCAAAGTCTCAATCTGGCCAGTTTCAGGCGAATCTGTGCAATGGACCAGACCGCAAGGCTGCGCCACCGCTGCGCAGTACCGAGGCGCCGCTTGCCGGCTCGCTGCCGAGGGATCGTCTCGAGGCGGAGGGGGTTCGCAGGGCTGCATTTAGCGCGGGTCGTGGCTACCCGTCGCACGCATTGGCATCAAAAAACCCGGCGGCACGCGGCCGCCGGGCTATGCTTGAGTTGCGTTCAAGATCAGTTCGGGAGCGTAGCCGACTTCGGGTTCGGCGGGAACGCCGCATTGGTCCTGGTGCCGCGCAAGAGATCGAACGCCATACTGAGCGCCTTATCGTCCTTGGCTTCCGGCGGGACGTAGGACTGCGAGCCCGCCTGTTCGTCGCCCTCGGCCTTGAGGTGGCCGCGCAAAGACGATTCGCCCTTGGTGTCGGCCGTCCGCGCTTTCATTTCCTCCGGGACATCCTGCAGGACTTCGACGTCGGGAGAGATGCCCTTGGCCTGTATCGACCGGCCGGACGGCGTGAAATACCGGGCCGTGGTCAACCGCAACGCACCGTTGCCGGAACCGAGCGGGATGATGGTCTGCACCGAACCCTTGCCGAACGAGCGGGTTCCCACCAGGGTCGCCCGGCGATGATCCTGCAGCGCTCCCGCCACGATCTCGGAGGCTGATGCCGAGCCGCCGTTGATGAGAACGATCACCGGCTTGCCTTTGGTCAGATCGCCCGGCCGTGCGTTGAAGCGCTGAGTCTCTTCGGGATCGCGTCCGCGGGTGGACACGATTTCGCCCCGCTCAAGGAACGCGTCGGAAACCGAGATGGCCTGATCGAGCAAGCCGCCCGGATTGTTCCGCAGGTCGATGACGTAGCCTCGGAGCTTTTCGTTCGGCACCTGGCTGGTGATGTCGGTGATAGCTTTCTTCAGCCCGTCGGAGGTCTGCTCGTTAAATTGGGTGATGCGGACATAGCCGACATCGTCGCCTTCGACCTTCATGCGCACCGAGCGCACGCGGATATTGTCGCGCATAATAGCAACCTCGATCGGCGCATCGTTGCCTTTGCGCATGATCTTGAGGCGGATCTTGGTGTTCACCAACCCGCGCATCTTCTCGACGGCTTGATTGAGGGTCAGGCCCTGAACCGGATCGTCATCGAGATGCGTGATGATATCGCCGGCGCGGATGCCCGCCTTGGCGGCCGGGGTATCGTCGATCGGCGCAACGACCTTGACCAGCCCATCCTCCATCGTGACTTCGATGCCGAGCCCGCCGAACTCGCCGCGGGTCTGTATCTGCATATCCTTGAAGCTCTTGGTGTCCATAAAGCTCGAATGCGGATCGAGCCCATTGAGCATGCCGTTGATTGCCGATTCGACCAGCTTGCTTTCGTCCGGCTTCTCCACGTAATGCGTGCGCACCCGTTCGAAGATATCGCCGAACAAATTGAGCTGGCGGTAGGTATCGGCCTGCGCCGCCCTTGCGGTCGAGCTGATCAGCAGCCGGGACGACGGCTGAACCGCAACGAGCGTCACTGCAGCGCCGGCGACCGCGCCTAGGAGAACCAGAGAAGTCTTGCGCATTATCCACCAACCTTTTCGTTTACAGTTGTCGCCCACCACGGAGTGGAATCTATCGGTGTGCCATCTTTCCGGAACTCGATATAGAGCACCGGTTGAGCTGAACCAACCACAGAAGAGGAGCCGGCTGCCGAAGCAGAAGCAACTCGCGTGCCACTTCCCATAACCGCCACCGGCTCTCCGGTCAGAACGAACTGGCCGGGGTCAACCGTAATTCGTTCCATTCCGGCAAGTAGCACATGATAGCCGCCACCGACGTTCAGGATCAAGAGTTGTCCGTAGGATCTATAGGGCGCAGCGTAAACAACCCAACCATCGCACGGTGCGGTGACCTGGGCTCCCGGTCGGGTCCCGATCGAAACCCCCTTCTCATTGCTCCCGGACCCATCAGGAGCCCCAAATTCACGTATTTTGGTACCGCTGACCGGCAAAGACAGCCTGCCTTTGGCGGAAACAAAGGCTACTGCGGGCACCATTCGGGCTGGATCGTTGAGTGCCGCAAGGACCGATCGCGCCCCATTTGGGGTCTTTGACTCCTCACCGGACCGGGCCTGAGCCCGCGTGGTACGTTTCGTGGGGTCGCTCGCAGGCTCAAGTTTCCCGATCAAATCTTTGAGATTGTCGACTTGCCGCGACAATGTGGCCGCCCGCTGGCGCTCAGCCGTGATGGCTTGTTCCACCTCGGACTGTCGGGCTTGGCGCGAGTCAACGAGCGACGCCATGTTTTTCTGCATGATCGCAAGGTCGGCCAATTCAGCCGCGAGCTGGCTGTGTTCGGTCGCCTTCGCAGCTTTGACGCGTGCAAGGCCGGTTAGCTCTACCTGAAGTTTGTCCGCCTCACCCCGCATCTGCGGCAGCACAGCTTCAAGCGCCATCGCGATACGTAACGATTCAACGGCGTCTCGCGCCCCGACAAAGATGGCAGGCGGTGGCCGCCGTCCGATGCGTTGCAGTGCGGCCAAGACCTCGGCGATCTGCGTTCGCCGCCCGTCGAGCGACTTGCGAATGTTCGCCTCACGGCTATCGAACTCACGCAGGCGGATTTCCATCGCCGCAATCCGCTCCTCGGTGGCTCGAATGCGGGAGGCCGAGGCGATCAGCGATTGATTGAGCCGGCGGCGCTCGTCGGCGATCACACTATTCTCGGTGGTCAGCCGCTGCTCGGTTTCGGAGGATTTGCGTTGCTCGGCCCGGATTGAATCGAGCTCCTGATCGTGCTGTTTTGCCGTATTAGAATTGAGTGTTTTGGCTCCCGATCGCGAAGATTGTGCCAGCGCCGTTCCGACAGATCCGCTCGCCCATAACAGCAACGCTGCGATCGCTACGCCGTTTCGCCACAGCTGCGCCGCTCGGTTAGGGGATATCATCGGCTCCCGGGGCTCCCGGCGAATTGGAAAAGCCAATTTGGCGTATAGCCACCAGCCGTTTGTAGGGACGAATTGGGGCAGTATCAGGCCATCATGTTTATAGCCGCACAGACATCCGGCTACCAGACGGATCGCCCCATATTTGTCAAGCAACCTCAATCGCGATGGTAGGGATGGCCGGACAAAAGCGTCATCGCCCGGTAGATCTGCTCCATCAACATGATTCGGACAAGCTGGTGCGGCCACGTTGCTGATCCGAACGCAAAGCTCATATCGGCGTCGTCGAGCAAGCCAGCCGCAAGGCCATTTGCTCCCCCGATGATGAAGCACACGGCCTGACGGCCCCCATCGCGCCACGCGCGAATTCGCTGGGCAAAAGCGGCGCTGGAAGCATTTTGTCCCCTGCTGTCCAATACGACCTTGATGGCATCGTCCGGAACGGCGGCATTGAGCGCGATCGTCTCTTCGGTTATGCGGCGCTCCGCTTCGCGCGCGCGACTCTCCCTTACCTCGATGACATCGGGACCGCGCAGGCCCAACGCGCGTCCAGCCTTGATGGCGCGATCGCGATAACGTTCGGCAAGCTCGCGATCGGGGCCCGGCTTGAGGCGGCCAACCGCGGCGACCACAATCCGCATCACGCGAACTCCGGCGTTGCCACAAGCCGGCAGGGTGGGCAAAGCCCACCGGTCCGGCCGGAGCCTGCCATCGGGCCGGCCAGAGGCCGGACCCGGCGGGCCGGCCCGACGGCAGGCTCCGCGTGCCGACCGCGGGACGGCCAACGGTGGGCACGCTGGGCCTTGCCCACCCTATGATGCTGCAACTTCATCGATCCAACCGCCCCCTTCTTCCCTCGTCCGCGAGCGGGGGGGAGGGACGGGTGGGAGCGAAGTCTCCAGGGTGCCGGCGCTAGCTCGCTTGGCGCGTGGCGGCGCGACCGCGCGACCACATCTTCTCAAGATTGTAGAATGCACGAACTTCGGGCCTGAAGACATGAACAATCACGTCGCCGGCGTCGATCAGCACCCAATCGCAATGAGGCAGGCCCTCCACTCGGACGCCGGTAAGCCCAGCCCCACGGAGGCCGTCCAGCACCTGATCGGCCACCGCCCCGACATGGCGATTGGACCTTCCGGAGGTCACAACCATGTAGTCGGCGATCGCGGATTCGGCGCGCAAATCGATTGTGGTGGTATCCTCAGCCTTCATGTCGTCGAGGCGAGAGAGGACGATGCGAAGCGTCTCATCGGCGTCAGGACGCACCTTTGAGACGAGATCGGGACTGCGGCGAGTGCTGCCCCGCGAGATTGCAACTGTCGACAGAGGTCCTTTCCTTTCGGTTTCCGCTGCCCTGGGCACCCTGCCCGGGGCCACTCCCTTAAGATAAGGGCAACTGGTTAACGGTTTCAACCGCCTTGTGATGCCGTAGCCCGGATGGAGCCAACGGGTCCGGCCGGAGCCTGCCATCGGGCCGGCCCGATGATAAACTCCGCGTAATCCGAGGTCAGCCTATCTCGGATTACGCTGCGCTCCATCCGGGCTACCGCGCTTCGACTCAAGTGCGCTCTATTTTGCCTGCGGCATGCGAAGCTTCTGCGACCGGCGCACCGCGCGCAGGGCCGTCGAGGACAACGGTGATTTCAAACCATGCAGAAGAACCCAGGCCGGCGGGCGACGGCCGAGCAGCGATGCCGCCTCGCTTTCCCGGACGCGCCGGTGACCGAGCGCTTGCGCGGCGACGCTGCCGGTTGCACGAAGGCTCGGACCGAGCCGATCTATCACGGCGATCGGGACCAGTTTCGTAATGCCGCGCCACTTCTGCCAGCGGTGGAAAGAGCGCAGATTGTCGGCTCCCATGATCCAGACAAAACGGACCCCCGGGCAGTGCGATACCAGATATCGGATGATGTCGTACGAATAACGTACGCCGATCTCGGCTTCGATACCGGTAACCTCCATGCGGGGATGCCGGGCGAGATTGCTTGCCGCCGCCACGCGCTCATCGAGAGGAGCAAGCCCCGTTGTGTTCTTGAGCGGATTGCCGGGCGTGACCAGCCACCACACCTGGTCGAGCGCCAAGCGTTTCATGGCCAGCAGGCAAGCAGCGAGATGCGCCTCGTGTGGCGGATCGAAGGTTCCTCCGAACAGCCCTACGCGTTGGCCTGGATAATGAACCGGAATCCGGTAACGTGGAGGGCTCGGGGCGGCCGAAGATGCGCTCGCCACCCCCTCCCTATCCTCCCCCGCAAGCGGGGGCGGATCTCCCCTTACGCCCTCCCCCGCATGCGGGGGAGGGCAGGGAGGGGGCGTCACTGAGACGGCGTCGGCCGCCATAGTCATGGACGCGTCTGACCCGAACCGCGCACGCGATACTTGAAGGTCGTGAGCTGTTCGACACCGACGGGGCCGCGCGCATGCAGGCGTCCGGTGGCGATTCCGATCTCCGCTCCGAAGCCGAATTCACCTCCGTCGGCGAATTGCGTTGAGGCATTATGCAGCACGATCGCCGAATCGACCCGCGCCAAGAATTCCTCGGCGGCGCTGCGGTCGGCCGTCACTATGGCGTCGGTGTGATGGGAGCCATAGCGTTCCACGTGCGCGATGGCTTCATCGACCCCATCGACCAGCTTCACGGCAATGATGGCGTCGAGGTATTCGGTGGTCCAATCCTTCTCGGTGGCGCATTTTACGCGAGGATCGGCGGCCTGCGTATCGCAGTCGCCACGCACTTCGCATCCGGCATCAATGAGCGTGCGCACCAGCAGCGCGAGCAGAGTTGGGGCGCCGCCTTTGTCGACGAGCAACGTTTCGGCGGCGCCACAGACGCCGGTGCGCCGCATCTTGGAATTCAGCACGATCGATCGCGCCATATCAGGGTCGGCGGCCTTGTCCACATAGACATGGCAATTGCCATCAAGATGAGCAAACACCGGCAGGCGCGCTTCAGCCTGCACGCGGGCCACCAACCCCTTGCCACCGCGGGGAACGATCACGTCGATTGCGCCGTCGAGGCCCGCCAGCATCAGGCCCACGGCATCGCGATCCCGGGTCGGCACCAGTTGAATCGCGGTCTCGGGCACGCCGGCGCCAGATAAGCCCGCCGCGATGGCGGCGTGAATGGCGCGGGAGGACCGGAAGCTGTCGGAACCTCCGCGCAGGATGACGGCATTTCCCGCCTTGAGACCAAGCGCGCCTGCGTCCGCGGTGACATTCGGCCGGCTCTCATAGATGATCCCAATCACGCCAAGCGGGACTCGGACCTGTTCGATCCGCATGCCGTTGGGCCGATCCCAGCCCGAGATGACCGTGCCAACAGGATCAGGCAGCGCCGCGACAATGTCGACGCCATCCGCCATGGCCGCGATCCGCTTCTCATCGAGCCGGAGACGGTCGATGAAGGCGGCGGTTGCGCCCGCCTTCTCGGCTTCCGCCACGTCCTCGCGGTTCGCCGCCAATATCGGGGCAGTCGCGGCCCTGATCGCGCGACCCATGGCCGCAATTGCGTGTTCTTTTTCAGTCGGGCTGAGGGTCGCCAGGATTCTGGCGGCATCACGTGCGTTGACACCGATCGCGTGCATCGTCGCGGCAATGTCCCGGCCTTTGAATTCTTCGATTGGTTTTTTCAGCGGGGCGCTCATCTCGGCCACTTTCCAGTCGCGATGTCTTCCTAGCACGCGGAACGCCGGGCAGCGAGCCCGCGAGATGATACCAACGGTGCTGATTCGTATTCTGGTGAACTGGAACCCATCCGGGACGAGAGATTTTGCCAAAGTATCGAGAGTTGCATTCGCCGTTCAGACTACCAAGCTCTTCGAGGCGCCAAAACACGAACGCCCGGCTCAAGGCGCCGGGCGTTCGGTAGAGACTCAGGCCGGGCAAAGTTCACCCGGCCCAAATTTGCGTGAGATCAGTTCGCCAGCGGGTCGGGACGAAGCTGAAACTTGACGATCTTGGGCGTCGTTCCCTTGCCGGTTTCGCGATGGAATGGTGTCCGGTTGCCGTCTGTCGTCCACAGACCACGGCCCTTCCAGCCGCCATTCGGATCGTCGATGCGGCCATCAATCCACTTGGCGAAGAAGCCGAGCGGATACGGGACGCGCATGTTGACCCACTTGCCGTCTACCAGCGCCATCAGCGACTCGTTGGCGTTACCGGTCGCCAACGGAACGTTGTTGCCGAGGCCGAACGTGTTCTGCTGGTCGACCCAGGTGTAGTAGCTTGCCTCGGCGCTGCCGCTTTCGGCGACGTCGCGGAACTGCGGGCCCGGGAACGGCGTCAACGTCCAGCCTTCCGGACACATCTTGCCTTCGGCGGCCTGCGGTCCGTTGAGTGGGCCTTTGCACTTGCGGCGGTCGAAGGCGCCGAGGTGACCGCTCGACAGCGGCACATAGGAGACGCCGTTGCGGTCGATATCGTAGCCGCGGGGGCCGAAGCCCGGGAACGGCGGCTCATAGACTTCCGACAGCTTGGTCTTCGGATCGAACCGCAGCACATAGCCCGGATAGCCGAGCACGGCGCCCCAGACGGTGCCGTCAGACGGGTTCACGCCGACGCCGTAGAGGCCGGCATTGAGCCGCTTATCCTTGGTGGGATCGACGGCCTGGTTGGGCTGCACGTATTCGTCGGCCTTGCCGTTGCCGTTGGTGTCGATGATGATCGGCGCCCAGCCTTGGGCCTTGGCCTCATCGCCGGTCTCTTCCCAGACCCGGCGGTTCAGCCAGCCCATGACGCCCTGCTGCGGCCCGCCCTGGCTGATCCAAACGGTGTTATCAGCATCCTCCGCCAATACGACGTGGTGAGTGTTGTAGCAGGTTCGGATCAGCTTGGTGGTGTTGGTCTTCGGGTCATACACCGCGAGATGTCGGGTGGATTCCTTGATCGGGAAGGCCTTGGCGGATGGGTGATCCGATCCGGCCTGACAGAATGCCGGGTTCTCGGGTTTGCCGACCTTCGAGGTGAACCAGACCTGCGTCTTCTCGTCCATGATCAAGCTGTGGACGCTGGACTTGCTATCCCAGATCGCCTCTTCGCCCCAATAGGGCGACGGCGCCATGGTGTTGTTCTTGGATGACTCCATTCCGGGGTCGCGCGTCGGCATATTGACCTTGGAAGGCTGGTTGGTCGCCGGGTCGAAAACCGGGAACCAGTCCGTGCTCTCCTCGGTGGCGCCGAAATGCTTGCCGAAAGCGTTAACTGTCGGCTTGCGCTTGTCGGTCGAGACCTGGTCGTGCATGTAGGACTTGGCATCACCCCAGTCCCACTGCGTGACTACGATGTTGCGCTCGACACCTTGGGGACGATCGGGCTTCGCAAACGGCAGCTCACCGGCGGCGATCCGATCGGTCCAGTTGGCGAGGTTTGCAATCGAGAGCTTCGGCTCCTGCCGACCAAGCGCGGCGGCCATCTGCACCATGGCCTGTCCGGACTGCACGCGGCGTTCCCAGGCCTCGACGGAATTCTTGAACGTGCCGAGCGCTGATGGGATTACGCGGGTCGCGCGGTTGCCGAGCTGGTGGCACGCATAGCAGCCGTTGGTCTTGACCTGATCGGCCCACTGCAGCTGGCTTTTCATCGTGGTCGGCATGCCGTTGCCGTTCGCCCCGGTGCCGGTGCCGGGGAACATCTCTTTGCCCGGAATCTTCAGCATCGAGAACCAGTAGATGGCCGGATAGAACTCGGCCGCCGCCGCTGCATTAGGCGCTGGTACTGCGGTAATGTTCACGGTCTTGCCGGGTTCGCTCGTCGTTTTGGCCGAGTCCACGAGCCCGTAGCCGCGCGCCCATACGACGTAGTTGGCCTTCGGCAGGTCCGGGATCAGGTAGCGGCCCTGATCGTCGGTCACCACGGTCTTGTTCATCTTGGTCGGAAGGTCGGTCGTCTCGGCAATCACCCACACGCCCGCCTCCGGCCCGTTCGGCCCGCGGACGACGCCGCCGATATCGGTCGCCCCGACGCTGACGGTCGTGGCCTGCTGCGCCACGACTGTCGTCGGCGCAACGCCGAACGCCAGCGCAATGGCGACCGCCGCCACGCCTAAGTACAAACTGTTTCGTGTCTTCATGTTTTCTCCTCCACTCTCGGATTCCGAGGGTTCCGTTCGCAATGCCAGGATTGCGGTCCACGATCGTTGCCGATCGTATTTTGTTTTGCGGCATAATGCGCATATTTCGGACCGGTTTGCAAAAGCTACCAACGTGGTTGAAAAAAATTCTTTCCTCGCGCCCCGGCTTAGGGATTTTTGAACGTATGATCGCAGTCCTAACATTCGCCGGCCGGCAGTCGCGTCGAGCTCAGTTTTTTGTGTTGCAGCTGGTGCAGAATTTTCTGTTTGGGCGCCGCCTCATCCTGGGAGAAGATAGCGGTCGTCACCTAGGGACTCGTCCGACGCGTCCTAAGCCCGATGCGAGAAGTCGCGGCATTGCGGCGAGCAGGCCGGGTTGCCCGAGAACACCACACGGAGGCACCACGCGATGCCACCTGATCTTTTCTTCTGCTTCTTCTGCTCTGTCGCAGCGAGAGGAGCCGCAACATGCGGCTAGGTTGCAAAGGAGCCTTGTTGTGGCTGGCGCTCGTCGTCGGTATCGTGTCGTTGCACAGCACTGACGCACCGGCGCAAACCAAAATCCGCCTCGGCAAGGCCCAGGCACAGAATTTCGCATTCCTGGCCGCGGACGTCGGCCTTGCTGCCGGTATTTTCAAGCGGCACGGCATCGACCTCGAGATCGCGAATTTTGGCGGCGATGCGCGTCTCGTGCAGGCCATGAGCGCCGACGCAATCGACGTTGCGTTCGGTGGCGGCCCTACCATTGCGTTCGAGGTCAAAGGCGCGCCGATGCTGGCAATTGCAGCGCTTGCCAATCGACCGGATACCATCATGCTCGTGGTGGCGAAGGACGGTCCCATCAAGAGCGAGGGGGATCTCAAAGGCCGCACCGTGAGCGTATCCACGACCGGTTCGTTGACTTACTGGCTTGCCCAGGAACTATCGCGCTCTCATGGCTGGGGCGCTGATGGCATCAAGATCGCTCCCCTCGGCACCACCACGGCCCAGGCGGCGGCGCTGAAAACGCGGCAGGTCGATGGCGTGGTGACCGAAACCTCGACTGTCCTGCGCCTTGTCGAGGAGGGGACCGGCCGGATTCTGGTGCGGTTCGGTGAGCGCATACCGGAATTTCACGTCCACGTGGTGTTCGCCCGCAAGGCGGTCATCGAGCGCAATCCCGACGCGTTGCGGAATTTCATCACGGCAGTGCTGGAAAGCGTCCAATACATGCGTGACCACAAGGAGGAGACCATCGCCGCCGCGATGCGGGTTGCGGAAGTGTCGAAATCTGTCGCCACCGCCAATTACGAGGAACTGATGCCAGTCTTCAACCCGACCGGCCGCTTCGACACCCGGGCGCTCGACGTGCTGGCCCGCTCCTTCGTCGAGATGGGGTCGCTCGCAGAAAAGCCTGATATGAGCAAGCTCTACACCGAGGCGTTTCTGCCGAAGAAATGAAGACGGTACGTAGCGCATTTTACGATGAGGTTGACGCCCACTATGGTGTCATCGCCCGGCTTGACCGGGCGATCCAGTAACCACCGACCGGGGATACTGGATCGCCCGGTCAAGCCGGGCGATGACACTACGGCGTAGCTTGGCAAGGTGGAACTGCTGGGTGACGGGATGGCGACGTCTGAGGCAGCGATCAAGGTTCGCGGCGTTTTTCACCGGTTCGGTGATGAAGGCGAACAACGCTTCGTGCGGGCGCTTGCCGACACCTCGCTCGATGTCGCGGCGGGCGAGCTCATGTGCCTCATCGGGCCAAGCGGCTGCGGCAAGAGCACGCTTCTCAACATCATGGGCGGCCTGATGGCGCCGAGTTCTGGCGCCGTCGAGGTGCGGGGCCAGCCCGTCCGGGGTCCGCTGCCCCGCGACATCGCCTTTGTGTTTCAGGAGAATTCCTTGTTTCCGTGGAACACCGTGATCGAGAACATCGAACTCGGCATGACGTTTCAAGGGGTGTCGAAATCAGAGCGGGCGGCCCGCGCAGCCGAGGCGCTCGCAGCCGTCGGGCTGAAGGAATTTGCGCAGCACTATCCGGCGCAGCTTTCCGGCGGCATGCGCCAGCGCGCGGCGCTGGCCCGCGCGCTGAGCCTGAAAACGCCGATCTTGCTCATGGACGAGCCGTTCGGCGCCCTCGACGAGCAGACCCGGATGATTCTGGGCGAGGACCTTTCGGTGCTGCTCGCGCAGAGCCGCAAGACCATCGTGTTCGTCACCCACAGCTTGGGCGAAGCCGTGTTTCTTGCCGATCGCGTGGCAGTGTTTTCGGCACGACCCGGCAGCATCAAGCAGATGATCGCGGTCGACGAGCCGCATCCGCGCAGACCGGAATTCGTGACCTCGGCGAAGTTCACGTCGCTGCGCAACCAGCTCTATGGCCTTCTGCACGACGAAATCCGTAAAGCGGTGCAGCAATCAACGGCCCCCGGCGCGGGCGCGGAGCCGGCGTGATGGCGGGCAGGGGGGCGAGCCGTCTCATTCAGGCGGGTTTTCTCGCCGGCCTTGTCGTCGTCTGGTATCTCGCCACGACCCGTTGGGGCGTCAACCGCCTGTTGTTGCCCAATCCGGTCGCCGTCTACGACAATCTATCCGATATCCTGCGATCGGGTGAATTCGTCGGCGATCTTGAGACAACATTGGGCGAGCTTGCGGCTGCGTTCGCGATTTCGGCCACCGGCGGCGTCACGTTGGGCTATTTGATCAGCCGCTCGCGCTATTGGATCGAGGTTTTCGAGCCGCTGTTTGCCGCGATCTATTCCATTCCCATCATCCTGTTCCTGCCGCTTTTTGTGCTGTTCTTCGGCCTCGGCCCAGCTTCCAAGATCGCGCTCGGCGCCGCGATCAGCTTTTTCCCGATCGTCATCAACACCATCGCAGGATTTGGCCATGTCGATCGCCTGTTCGTGACGGCGGCGCGGTCCATGGGGGCTTCCGACTATCACCTGTTTCGCCATGTGCTGCTGCCGGCTGCCTCGCCGGTCATTCTCACCGGCCTGCGCATGGGTTTCACCACCGCGCTATTGTCGATCATCGGCAGCGAGACGCTCGCCTCGCTCGCCGGCCTCGGCCATCGCATCGTGCATCTGGCGGAGGCGATGGAGATGGCGCGCATGTTTGCATACATCGTGTTCGTTATCGCTATCGCGGTGACCCTAAATGCCGTCGTGTCGAGGCTCGAAGCGCACGGGAAGCGGGATTGAATGGCTATTGCAGTGCCGAAGCGACGACCCGCGCTGCGCAGCCTGGCGCAGCGGCCGTGGCTCACGCGCCTCATCGTCATTGCGGTTCTGTTCGCTTTGTGGGAAGTCGCGGCGCGCTTCCTGGTCGATCCTCTGTTCTTGAGCCCGCCGTCGCAGGTCATTGCTTCGCTCGACAAGGTTTTCGACACCCGCGGCGTGCCGGCCGCGCTGCAATTGACCCTGTTCGAGCTCACGGTTGCCTTCGTGCTTGCGGTTGCGATCGGGTTGGCGCTTGGCCTTGCAATCGGGCTGCAGCCTCTGGTGCGCCGCAGCTTTTTTCCCATCGTGCTGCTGCTCTATGGCATGCCGCAGGTCACGATCCTGCCGCTGTTCATCCTGTTCTTCGGAATCGGGGCGGCATCCAAGATCGCCTTCGGGGTGACCCATGGGGTATTTCCGGTCATCGTGACCGTGGTGGCGGGCGTTCAGAATCTCAAACCGATTCTGCTCACCGGCGCCCGCTCCATGGGGGCGAGCCGCTGGCAGATTTTCCGCCATGTGATCTTTCCCCACATGGTGCCGAGTTTCTTTGCCGGCATGCGCCTCGCCATGAGCGGCGTTCTGTTGGGGGTGCTTTTGGCCGAGCTTTACGTATCGATAGCCGGCATCGGCTATTTCACCACCCTGTTCACCCAGAACTTCGACCCCACCAAGCTCCTGGGGCTGATCGGCGTGCTTGCCGCCATGGCGATCGTGCTCAACGCCATCGTGCGGCGCGCGGAGATTCGTTTCGCCAGATGGCAAGCTGAATGACCGCTGTGGCGGGACGAGCCCGATAGGCGCTAAGTTGAGCCGCGGGGGCTCCCTCCCCCCTTCTGGGGGAGGGTCGGGGTGGGGGGTCGGGCCGTGGGGCACTGATGTGCCGCATCTCCCGACCCCCACCCCCAACCCCTCCCCACAAGGGGGAGGGGAGGAGTTCGCGGCATCGTAGTGCCTAACTTGGCGCCTGTGGGGACAAGCCCGGCTGACTCGAATAGATGGTTTCAATGTCGCCGGAACGCGCTCTAAAGGGGGGAAACCATGACGTATCGTTACCGAGCACTTAAGCTGTATGCGGCGGCTGCCGTGGCGCTTGTCGCCAGCACGCAAACGTACGCGGCCGGCGCAGATGCGGACGCTTGCCGGAGCCTGGTGCCGGCCGCCATGGGCGGTCCCCTGTTGCGCGACCCAGGCAAGATTATGCTGCGTTGGCTTTCGACATCGAACTACGAACTCGTCTACCGCGGCCAGGTGTTTCTGCTCGATGCCTATTTCGAGCGCGGCCCGCGCAATCGGCCGACCGGCGTGGTGCCGGGCGAAGTCAGCCACGTCGACGCGATATTCATCGGCCATGGTCATTTCGACCACATGTCCGACGCGGCGCCGATCGCGCAGAAGACCAAGGCCAAGGTGATCGGTGCGCCCGTCACCATCGAAACCGCCTACAAGCTCGGCGTTCCGCAGGGACAAGGCACAGCGGTCGCAGGCGGCGAGACGCTGAAGTTCAACGGCGTCACCGTGGATGCGGCGCTGGCCCAGCATTCGACGCTCTCGCGCGAGGTGCTCGATACGCTTGGCAAGCTCTACGATCTCGACGCCGGTCCTGCGACGCCGGAACAGGCCGAGGCCGAGAAAGCCATCTTGGCGAAAGGCACGTTTGCACCCGACGTCATCACCAAAGGGACGATCGCCTACGCCTTCACGTTCGACACCGGATACAAGGTCGTGTGGATCGACAGCGCCGGGCCGGTCACGGACGGCGTGCGCGCACTGGCGCAAAAACTCGGCCCTGTCGATATCGCCATCGTGGCCTATCAGGGCCATCCGGTGGCGCAGACGCAGATCCCGGTCACGCTCGAGCTCGTCAAGCAGTTCCGGCCCCGCATCTTCATGCCGGCCCATCACGACCAGATTTTCGGGACCTTCGTCGATCTCGGCGTCGAGCCGCTGTTCGAGGCGATCGCGGATGCGCTACCTGGAACGCAAACGATTGCGCCGCTGCACCGCAGGCCTAATTGCTTTGATATTTCGAAGAAGCGCGGGGGTCGGTAGGGTGTTCCTTCGATTGCGCCGGCGGTGTCATTGCCCGGCTTGACCGGGCAATCCAGTACCCCAGACCAGTGGATACTGGATCGCCCGGTCAAGCCGGGCGATGACAAGCAAGAGTGAGGGCCAGGTTATCGCCAGACGTTCTAGCCACGCCCTCACACCCCCGCCGGCCGGCTCCAGGGGCCGAGCTTGGCGCCCTCAGGCAGCGCCTTGCGCACCATCAGCATCTCGCCGACCGTTTCGGCCGTCACCAGCCCGATCAGGCGCCCCGCAAAATCGACGACGCCCACCGCCGGCAGGGATTTTTCCTGCAGGAGACGGAAGGCCTCTTCGAGCCGATGACTCCGCTCGATGGTCGGAATGTCCTTCACCATGACGTCGGAGACCGGGGCTGAGGGCCCAAGTTCGCGCAGCGCCCGGATGATCTCGGCGCGGCCGACGACGCCGATGAGGCGGCGATTGCCGTCGACGACCGGAAACTCGGTCTGGCTCGTCTGCAACAGCGTCTCGACCGCGGCATCGATGTGCTCGTCCCCGGTGAGCGTCGCGAACTGCGTCACCATGGCGGCCGTGACCGGCACGTCGCGGGACATCGCCCGCAGCGACACCATCTGGGCCTCGGAAGCTGCCGCCAGATAGACGAAGATCGCGATGAAGATCAGCAGCGGGTTATAGAAAAGGCCGAGAAAGCCGAATCCGAATGCGGTCCATTGGCCGATCGTGGCGGCGATCTCGGTCGCCCGCACATGGCCGAGGCGGATCGCCAGCAGCGCCCGCAGCACCCGCCCCCCGTCCATCGGGAACGCCGGGATCATGTTGAACACTGCGAGGAACAGGTTCACCTCCGCCAGGCGGTCGATCATCGACACTTTGGGGCTTTCCATGGCGGCGAAATGCGCGACGTTGAGATGCGTCGGCGCCACCGCGATCAGCACGATCGCGATCGCCACGTTGACCAGCGGGCCCGCAATGGCGACCAGAAACTCCTCGCTCGGCTTTTCCGGGATGCGTTCGAGCCGCGCCACCCCGCCGATCGGCAGCAGGGTGACATCGGGGGTGGCGACCCCGAACGCGCGCGCCGTGAAGATATGACCGAATTCGTGGGCGACCACGCAGGCGAACAGCAGCACCATGAAGACGAGGCTGCTCACCGCATCACTGATGCCGCCCGTGGCGAGGCCCGCCACGAAGATCCAGACCAGAAACAAAAGGAACGTGACATGAATGCGGATCGCGGTGCCGGCAATCGAGCCGATGTTTATCGACCACGACATGAACGCACCTCCGGTTGTGGGGCGGGATGATAGCAGACTGAGCAAACATGGGGTTGCGGCAAGGCAAGCGCCAGAGTCGCGGCGCAGCCTTCGCGGGCGGGATGCACAAGCCTGCCGGTAGAGAGGTTTGGCGATGAGCCGGACTCGTTAGGATGACGTTCCTAGTGCAGCGATTCCTTGAAACCGATTAGTTTGGTGGCTTGCGTAGGATGGGTTGAGCGTAAGCGAAGCCCATCCTACAAACTCTTTGGCGCAATGATGCCCTCGTCGGGCTCGTCTAGTCATTCTGACCCGTACGGGCCTATGGAGGGCCACGCCGGCTCAGCCCGTATCGCATCCACGCCGCACCCGTCTTGCTTTTGCCCGAGAAACCTCCCACGTTTCACGGCGCAGATCGGCCCTGGCGGCCGGCGGGAGGAGGATAATCACTTAAGTGTTCGCAGCTCACGGAATCGACATAGAAGACGCCGCCGCGTCGGCGCGCGAGAAGGCCCGGCTCGGCCGCGAATTCTGGCCGAAATTGCGGCGATTCGCGGCGCGGCTGCCGTTTGCCGAGGATCTGGTCGCGGCCTATTTCTGCGCCTTCGATCGCAACACGCCGCGCCGGGTTCAGGTCGCCCTGATCGGCGCGCTCGCGTACTTTGTGCTGCCGTTCGACTTCATTCCCGATATGCTGCCGCTTATCGGTTTCACCGATGATGCCGCGGTCCTCGCCACCGCGATCAGGCTGGTTGCGGTTCATATCACGCCGCAGCACCGCGACGCGGCGCGCCGTGTCCTCGCCCGTGCTGCCGCCCGCTCGCCCCATTTTCCCGCGCATGCATAGAGTGGGGGCGGGATTTGGCGAGGGTGGACCCGGGGTGCGGGAAGCCGGCACGGGTTTGATTGCAAAATTTTGCCCTATGCGGGAGATTTCCACCGCGTCAAAGTGCGGACACATTGCCAGCTTGATGAATGACCTCGTTTTCTTAATTTGATTCGGGGCGTCTCTTAGGTGACTGGGCTCATGACGCGCGGCAAATTACTGTCCCATCAGACGACCTGCGGCTATCGGATCGCACCGGCCTTGCTGGCGATTGTTGCAGGGAGTATCGTTTTCGCCGGTGCTGCATCGCCGCAGCAGCAGGTACCGGCGGCGAAACCCACGCCGGCCACGCCGCCGAAGGCTGCGGCCCCGCCTGCAGCTCCGAAGCCTCCCACGGCGGCAGCTCCGGCTGCACCGCCCGCTCCAGGAGGTGCGCAACCGACCCTGCTAGGGCAGTACGGCGAGTGGGGCGCATATACAGCCAGTCCGGGCGGCAAGAAGATTTGCTTTGCACTTGCCAAGCCCGCCAATTCGAGCACGTCGCCGCCGAACCGGCCTCGCGACCCGGCCTGGATGTTCATTTCCACCCGGCCCGCCGAGAAGGTCAAGGAAGAGGTCTCGGTCATCTTCGGTTATGGGCACAAGCCCAATAGCGATGCCAACATCGAAGTCGCGGGCGGAAGCTATGCGATGTATACCCAGGCGGACGGCGCCTGGGTGAAGAATGCCGCAGAGGAGCCCAAGCTGGTCGAAACCATGCGCAAAGGCCAGGATCTGACGGTCAAAGGTACGTCCGCCAAAGGGACCGCCAGCACCGATGTTTATTCGCTCAAAGGTCTTTCCCTGGCGCTCGACAAGGTCGGGCAGGAATGCCGATGAACCTTGAAGCCACGGTCGCCCCCGGATTTGTCGAGAAGGCGCCGCTGGAGCGCTATGTGGATCCGGACCGGCCCTCGCTCGCCGGCAGGTCGCGTGCGGAGCTTGCGGCGGCGCTGGGTGAGATTGGAGTGCCGCCGGCGCAACGCAAAATGCGCGTCCAGCAGCTTTGGCATTGGCTCTACGTCCGCGGCGTCACCACGTTCGACGCCATGACGAGCGTATCCAAGGAGCTGCGTGCCGCGCTTGAAAACAGGTTCACCGTCGCAAGGCCCGAGGTAGCCGCCGAACAGGTTTCGGTCGACGGCACGCGAAAATGGCTGTTGCGGCTGCCGGGAGAAAACCCCGGCGAGCGGCCGCACGAAGTGGAATGCGTCTACATACCGGAGACCGGGCGCGGCACCCTTTGCGTATCGAGCCAGGTCGGCTGCACGCTCAATTGCACGTTCTGCCATACCGGCACCCAGCGGCTGGTGCGCAATCTCACGGCGGGCGAAATCGTCGGCCAGATCATGGTGGCCCGCGATTGTCTCGGCGACTGGCCAGGCCAATGTCCGCCCGATGGCGGCATCGTTCCAACCGATGGCGGGCGACTAGTCACCAATATCGTCATGATGGGAATGGGCGAGCCGCTCTACAATTTCGTAGCGGTGCGCGACGCGCTGCTGGTGGTCGCCGACAACGAAGGCATTGCCATCTCCAAGCGCAAGATCACCGTCTCGACATCGGGCGTGGTTCCGAACATCAAGCGAACCGGCGACGAGATCGGCGTCATGCTGGCGGTTTCGCTGCACGCGGTGCGCGACGACCTGCGCGATGAGCTGGTGCCGCTCAACCGCAAATATCCGATCGAGACGCTGCTCGACGCCTGCCGCAACTATCCGGGCCTGACCAACGCCAAGCGCATCACCTTCGAATACGTGATGCTCAAAGGCATCAACGATTCCCTCGTCGACGCCAAGGCCCTGGTGCGGCTCCTTGCCGGCATCCCGGCCAAGATCAATCTGATCCCGTTCAATCCCTGGCCGGGCACGAGGTACGAATGCTCGGACTGGGAGACCATAGAAAAGTTTTCCGAGGTGGTGTTCGACGCCGGGTATTCGGCGCCGGTCCGCACGCCGCGCGGGCGCGATATTCTGGCGGCGTGCGGCCAGCTCAAGAGCGCGACCGAGAAACTGTCCGTGCGCGAGCGCATGGCTCTGCGCGCCATGGCGATGACGGAGTGATGTTATGCCGCGTCACTCCGGGTTCGCCACCTGTTTGCCACCTGGCGATGGCGCCCCGGAATGACGGAATCGAGGTTCGTGGACCCGTGTTGCAGGTGACCGCTTTCGTCGTATCGGTCTGGTAGTGGCGAACATCAACGCATGGACACCCTGATACGACTCTTTTTGCGCTTCATCCTCGTTCCCCTCGGGACCGCGCTGGCGCTCGCAGCTGCGACGGCGGTTATCGTCATCGCGCACCGGAACGCGCTGGTCGCAGTGCTCGATGCCGATCCGCAAGCACAGCAGGACTACTTTATCGCCCTTCTGTTCGGAGGTCCGTTGCTCGCATTGCTGCTTTCCGTATGGGCGTTCTATACGTTCGTTCCCGCGGCGATCGGCATACTGATTTCGGAAGCCTTGGCGATCCGGTCCTGGATGTTTCACACCGCCAACGGCGGCCTCTCCGCGTGGCTCGGTTGGGCGCTGACGCAGGACATCCGCGACGAATATCGCTTTCTCACTGAGCCGAGAATGCTCGTTGCCGCAGGGCTTCTCGCGGGCCTTGCCTACTGGATCGTATCCGGTTGCACAGCCGGCTTCTGGAAACCGCTGCGGTCGACGCGTCGGCCGGGGTAGCCCGGACGGAGCCACCGGGTCCGGCCGGAGCCTAACCATCGGGCCGGCCAGAGGCCGGACCCGGTGGGCCGGCCCAATGATAGACTCAACGTAATGCGGGAACGGCCGAAGGATTCGCGAGGCCGATCCCGGATTACGCTGCGCTCCATCCAGGCTACAGCACTCGCACGATTTTACTTGGGCGGCCGGCCGTATAGGATGTCGCCCGGAATGCGCGAAGAACGGGGACGCGTTCTCGGGACAAAGCCGCGGCTCGGCGTTTCACCGCACCAGATCGGGAGGAATCGGAAATGTCGAACGAGATCGATCAAGCCGCCAGCCGCCGCAAGTTCTTGCAGTTCCTCGCGGCGAGTTCGGTGCTCACCTACGGGGACGCGCGCGCCTTGGCGGAAACGCTGGTGCCAAAGGCGAAACTGCCCGATCCGCTGATGTGGGCGCCACTCGACGCCAACAACCTGATCAAGAGTCCCAAGGAGGCCATCAATGTGTTCGATTTCGAGCCGGTGATGCGCCAGAACGTGCCGCCGGCCCATTTCGGCTACATGGCCTCAGGCATTGACGATGAGGTGACGCTGCGCGCGAACCGGGAAGGCTTCCTGAAATTCCAGTTGCGGCCGCGGCGCCTGGTCGATGTCAGCAAGGTCGATATGAGCGTTGACATTCTGGGCGTAAAATATTCCTCGCCGATCATGCTCTGCCCGGTCGGCGGCCACCATGGCTATCATGCCGATGGCGAACCCGGCGTCGCCCGGGCCGCCAAGGCGGGCGACCACCTGATGATCCTGTCCACCCAGACCTCGACCGGCGTCGAGGACGTCATCAAGGCGCGCGGCGGACCGATCTGGATGCAGCTTTACGCCACCAACAAGTTCGAGGTTGCGGCGCATCACATCAAGCGCGCCGAGAATGCCGGCTGCACGGCCCTCGCGGTCACGGTCGACCGTTCCGGGGGGCGCAACCAGGAGACCCTGTTCCGGCTGACGCGCGCCGACACCCGCGATTGCAACGCCTGCCATGATCGCAGCAGCATCCAGACCGATCAGGGCAGCAAGCCTATGTACCAGGGCGTCGATCTCTCGGGGCTGCGCAACATCCAGTCGTCGGCCATGACGTGGGACTATCTCAAGCGGCTGCGCGACATCACCAAGATGAAAGTCGCGATCAAGGGTCTGCTCGCCTGGGAAGACGCCAAGCTCGCGGCCGACTACGGCTATGACGCCGTCATCGTTTCAAACCACGGCGCCCGCAGCGAAGACTCCGGTCGTTCCACCATCGATGCGCTTCCGGAGATCGTCGAAGCCGTCAACGGCCGCATCCCGATCCTGGTGGACTCGGGCTTCCGCCGCGGCAGCGATATCTGCAAGGCGCTGTGCATGGGCGCGACCGCGGTCGGTGTCGGACGGCCCTACATCTGGGGCCTCGGCGCCTTCGGCCAGGGCGGCGTCGAGCGCGTGCTGGAACTGCTGCGCGCCGAGCTGATGGGCATCATGCAGCAGGTCGGCGCGCCGGCCGTCAAGCATCTGACGCCCGCCATGGTGCGCAGAGCGTGAGGACGGGCGAGCTTCATGGGTTGGCCTTTTGGTGCGATCGGGCGCCACAGTCGCGACGAGGCCCCCTGCAAACCTTGCCAATCCGGCGCCCGCCCGCTATCCAGGCTCTGAGAAGCCGCAATAGCTCAGTCGGTAGAGCACATCATTCGTAATGATGGGGTCGGGGGTTCGAATCCCTCTTGCGGCACCATGTTGGGATTATTGCGGCGAGCCACCTCATGGCGGCCGGCTCTGCCATAGGCCGGTTGAGATAGAGCGCTTCCTGTAGCTCCCGCCTGCCCGTCCTGGCGCCAAACCTCTTGGTTAACACCGCAAAGTCCGTGGAGCGCTCGATACGTGGGGCCGTGTCGGAATCGAACTAACCATGATTAACATTAACGGATCGGCACACGCCGCCGCCTCGGCGTATCGAGGAGCCGGGAGGCGAACCGTGTGCGGGGAAGGAATTGCACGCGATTCGCTCTTTGACGGGCAACGGGTTGGCGTTGGGCACTGGCCCAATCGCCAGTGCGCGTCGATCTTGCGATAAGTCGGTGCTCTCCTCGACGTTAAGCGTGTCAAAAAGGCAACACGCCGAAAAAATTGATGAAATGCCGTGTTGACGGCCACAGTTCCGTCCACGGACCAGCCACAATTAGTGTTGCAGCGCGGGTCCAGAGCGGCTGAAGGCAAAGCGCGAGCGATTTGGAGTTTCGCATGTGCCCATTCTGTCGTGGAACGTTGAAGCTCATCCGCGCAGGCGGACCGTTGATGCCCAGCACCTACCAATGCCTCGATTGCCGCGAGATCACGACGGCCGAGAACGAGACCGCGAAGGACTCATATTTTGAGTGGCTGATGTCCCGGACAGGATCAAAGAGAGGCGCGGTGCTAAAAGCACGCCCTGCCTGACGGACGCGCTGTTCGGTTGCATCATCGCAAGATCGACTCGCGCCCTCACTCCGGAAGTTGTTGGCGCCCCAACTTCAGAATGCGACCTTGTCGCCGCCTTTCAGCGACAGGATTTCCCGCGCCTCGTCGGGGCTGGCGATTTCGAGCCCCAGTCCTTCGATGATCTGGCGCGCCCTGCTGACCTGCTGGGCGTTTGATTCGGCAAGCTTCCCGGGACCGATCCACAGCGAATCCTCAAGGCCCACACGTACATTGCCGCCCATCGATGCCGCCATGGCGGCGATCGGCATCTGATTGCGCCCGGCACCCAGCACCGACCAGCGGTAATTCTCGCGGCCGAGCAAGCGGTCGGCAGTGCGGCGCATGTGCATCACGTCCTCCGGATGGGTGCCGATGCCGCCCAGGATGCCGAACACCGACTGTACGAACAACGGCGGCTTGACGAGACCGCGTTCGAGAAAATGCGCCAGATTGTAGAGGTGCCCGATGTCGTAGCATTCAAACTCGAACCGGGTGTCGTTGTTCTGGCAGGTCTTGAGCACGAATTCGATGTCGCGGAAGGTGTTGCGAAAGATGAGGTCGCGGGTGCCTTCCAGGTAAGGCTCCTCCCAGTCGAACTTGAAACTCTTGTAGCGATTGAGCATCGGGAATAGCGCAAAGTTCATCGAGCCCATGTTGAGGCTCGCGACCTCGGGCTTGAACACTTCGGCGGGCTTCACGCGCTCCTCGACCCGCATCGTGGGCGAGCCGCCCGACGTCAAATTGATGACCGCGTTGCAGCGTTGCTTGATGACCGGCAGGAAGGGGGCGAATGCCTCAGGCCGCTGATCGGGCTTTCCGGTCTTTGGGTCGCGGGCATGCAAGTGCACGATCGCGGCGCCGGCCTCCGCGGCCCCGATCGCGGCTTCCGCGATTTCCTGCGGGGTGATCGGCAGATAGGGCGACATCGTAGGCGTGTGGATTGCGCCCGTTACGGCGCAAGTGATGATGACCTTGTTGGATGTCGCCATAAGTGAATTCCTCCTGGGAGCATTTTTAGGTTGTGTCCGGACGGCGGGGTGCTTTGCGCCATCCGGCGATGCATCGGCTATCTTTTTTGGCCAGCTAACCGCTTCGAGTTGCGCGGGAAAATGCGTCATGGGCGGCATCGGGTCAACATTTTCAAAAAACATTGAACCCTCCGCCCAGGCCGCGACACCAATGTCTGTCGAGACCAATATCCCCGAGCTCGACAGGCCAAAAAGGAAGTTGCCCATATCCGATCGATGCTGCGCCCCCCATCCACCCTGCATCGATCTGATAGACCCGCCCGGACATCCCCTGTCCGGGCGGGCACATTTTTGGCCCAGTCGTAGCGCGATAGGGCGGCCAAAATCGCCTGCCGCAGCGATTTTAGTTGAAGACTAGCCGGAGCGATTTTGCCCGCGCTGTACCACGAGTGGAAGCGTTCGACCGCCTGGGCAACGCGCCGGCCAGCTCTCGTCCCGAGTTGAACATCATCGCGGGGCGCATTGCCCACCCGACGGCCTTTCCAGGCCAATCGCGCCGTTGCTTTTGCCAGTTGAGCACACCGGCCCGATCGCGCAATGTGGCGCCGCTCTTGTCCTGCGGGCCGAAACACGCCGCAGGACGTAAGCGGGTCCGGTTGGAGTGCATGATGAAAAAAGGGTTGCGGTCGCGTCTCGCCCAATATGGAGACGAGGAATTCGCGCTGTTCCTGCGCCGTGGTTTTCTCAAAGGAGCAGGCTTCACAGACGAGGCGCTTGATCGCCCGATCGTCGGCATTCTGTCGACGGCGTCGGATTTCAATCCCTGCCACGCCACCGCCGGCCGGCTCGCTGAGGTGGCGGCGCGAGGCGTGCGGCTTGCGGGCGCGCTGCCTTTCGTGTTTCCAACCGTGTCGCTGCACGAGGCGTTCTCGTTCCCGACCTCCATGCTGCTGCGCAACCTCATGGCCATGGATGTTGAGGAAATGGTGCGCGCGCTCCCCCTCGACGCGGTCGTGCTCATCGGCGGCTGCGACAAGACCATTCCGGCCGAGCTGATGGGCGCGATCAGCGCCGACATGCCGGCTGTCGTGCTGCCCGTCGGCTCGATGCTGGCGGGCCGCCATGAGGGGGCGCGGCTCGGCGCCTGCACCGACTGCCGCCGGCTGTGGGCCGCATTCCGCGCCGGCAAACTCGCTCCCGCCGATCTCGACCGCGCCCATGACCAGCTGATGCCGACCTCCGGCACCTGCATGGTGATGGGCACCGCATCCACCATGGCGTGTCTTGCCGAGACCCTCGGCTTTACGCTGCCCGGCGCCGCAACCGCCCCGGCGGTCTCATCCGACCGCATCCGCATCGCAGAGGCGACCGGCAAGCGCGCCGCCGAGATGGCGGTTGCGGGCGGGCCGACCCCGCGCCAGATCATCAGCCGGGCGGCGCTGCGCAATGCATCGGTGGTTCTCCAGGCGACCAGCGGTTCGACCAATGCGATCGTGCATCTTGCCGCCATCGCGGGCCGTGCCGGCCTGGCCTACGACCTCGCTGAGCTCGATGCGGTTGGCCGCGAAACGCCGGTGCTCCTGAACCTGAAGCCGGCGGGCAATTTCTTCATGGAGGATTTCCACTCCGGCGGTGGCTTGCCGGCGTTGTGGCGGCGGCTGCGCGACCACCTCGACCTTACGGCCCCCACGATCAACAGCGAAACCATCGGCGATATCGTGGCGCGCTGGCCGGCATGGACGGACGACGAAGTGGTGCGCCCGCTTCACCGCCCGGTCTGCCCCAGCGAAGCAATCGCCATGCTCTCCGGCAACCTGGCGCCCGCCGGCGCCGCCATCAAGCTTGCCGCCGCGACGCCGAGCCTCTGCGCGCACCGCGGACCTGCACTGGTCTTCGAGTCGCTCCAGGACCTCGCCGCGCGCATCGACGATCCCGATCTGCCGGTCACGCCCGAGCACGTCATGGTGCTGCGTAATGCCGGGCCGATCGGCGCGCCCGGGATGCCGGAGGCGGGGGCGCTGCCGATTCCCAAGAAGCTCGGCGCCAAGGGCATCACCGACATGGTGCGGATTTCCGACGCCCGCATGAGCGGCACCGCGTTCGGCACCGTGGTTTTGCATGTCGCGCCCGAAGCCGCGGCCGGCGGGCCGCTGGCGCTGGTGCGCGACGGCGACATCATCACGCTCGACTCTGGCAAGCGCCGCCTTGACCTGGAGGTCGACGAGGCCGAGCTCACGAAACGCCGCGCCACCTGGACGCCACCTGCCAAACCGGCCCGCGGTTACGCGCGGCTCTACGCGGAGCGGGTGACCCAGGCCGACAAGGGCTGCGATTTCGACTTTTTGGCCGGGTAAGACGACGTGCAAGAATCATCGGCCCTCATCCTGAGGAGCGCGCACCCGACGTCGGGCAAGCCCAACTTCGGTGCGATGCTCCTCAGGATGAGGGCCGTTGTTTTATACGCACTCCTTGCGGAGGTGAATCGCAATGCCCCTCAATCTCTCGCTCAATCTCGCAACCGTGCGCATGCAGTGGAAGCTGCCGCAGGCCGTCGAGGCGGCTGCGCGCCACGGCTTCACGGGTGTTGCTCCGTGGCGTGAGATGGTGCAGGAGACCGGGATCGCGGAGTCGGCGCGCGTTTTCAAGGCCAACGGGATGCGGGTCACCGGCTATTGCCGCGGCGGGCTGTTCGGGGCCGGCGGCCGCGAGAACTTCAAGGCGGCGATCGACGACAACAAGCGGATGATCGACGAGGCAGCGGCGATCGCGGCTGAAGGCATCGTCGTCATCGGCGGCGGCCTCGCACCGGGGTCACGCGACCTCCCTGGTGCACGCGCGATGTTCATGGAGGGCTTGGCCGCAGTGCTGCCCCACGCGCGAGCCTGCGGCATACCGCTCGCGCTCGAGCCGATGCATCCGATGTATGCGGCCGCTCGCGGCTGCATCACCACACTGCGGGAGATGCTCGACATCGCCGACGCGCTGGGCAATGACGGGCTCGGCATCGCGGTCGACACCTATCATGTGTGGTGGGATCCGGAGCTCAGCATCCAAATCGCCCGCGCCGGCAAGCGCATCATCGCGCATCACATCTGCGATTGGCTGGTCCCGACCAGGCATATGCTGACCGACCGCGGCATGATGGGCGACGGCGTGATCGATTTCCCGGCGATCCGGCGGATGCTCGCGGCGGCGGGTTACCGTGGCGTCCAGGAGGTCGAGATTTTTTCCGACTACTGGTGGGGGCGGCCGGGCGACGAGGTGCTGGCGACCGCCGTCGAGCGGTTCAAGACGGTTTGTCAGTAGCCCGGATGGAGCGCAGCGTAATCCGGGGCGATCGATCCTACTTGCACGGCTGTTCCCGGATTACGCTTCGCTCCATCCGGGCTACGGGCTGGCGGCGCCTAAGGGACTTGGGCTATTCGGCCGCGGCCGGAATCGCGATCGGCGCGTCGTGCTGCTCGACCACCGAGCGGTCGGGATCGAGCCAGAACGCCCATATGGCGGAGCCGACGACGAGCAAGGTGGCCGCCACGATGAACGGCGCCTGCCAGTTGGCGTACTGGACCAAGTAACCGAACACCAAGG
>Ga0137359_10000575_pt1 | contig 27661 bp, 26 predicted proteins | sample Mad1_40_16metaG_FD_108281 | JGI IMG/M metagenome (GOLD analysis project Ga0137359, IMG submission 108281) | Vadose zone soil microbial communities from Angelo Coast Range Reserve, California, USA - Mad1_40_16 metaG | ecosystem: Environmental > Terrestrial > Soil > Vadose zone | place: USA... | reverse complement strand
GGTCGAAGACCAAAGCGCGTGTCCGTAAGGCGATGAAGGACATGACCGACGAACTGCTGAAGCTGTACGCGCAGCGTCAAACGGCGCAGGGCCATTCCTTCCCCGCCGACACAGAGTGGATGAAAGAATTCGAAGACGCCTTCGAATTCAGCGAGACCGAGGACCAGGCCGAAGCGATCATCGATGTGAAGCGCGACATGGAGTCGCAGCTTCCGATGGATCGACTGCTCTGCGGTGATGTCGGGTATGGCAAGACGGAAGTTGCCATGCGCGCCGCATTCAAGGCGATCAGCGATAACAAACAGGTCGCCGTTCTCGCACCGACCACGGTGCTTGCCTTCCAACACTTTGAGACTTTTAAGCAGCGCTTCGCTGCGTTTCCAGTGAAGGTTGAGATGGCCAGCCGCTTCCGATCGCCGAAGCAGATCAAAGAAATTCTCGAGCGAGTCGCGACTGGGAAAGTCGACATCCTGATCGGCACGCACCGCCTGCTGTCGAAGGATGTGAAATTTGCCGACCTCGGCCTGCTTGTGGTGGACGAAGAACAGCGCTTTGGAGTGCGTCACAAAGAACGCATCAAGCAAATGCGTACGCAGGTAGACGTGCTCACGATGTCGGCAACGCCCATCCCGCGCACACTTCACATGTCGCTCGTCGGACTGCGCGACATGAGCGTGATTGAGACGCCGCCGAAAGATCGCATGGCGATCCAGACGGTGGTGGCGAACTGGGATTACAAGCTGATCCAGTCGGCCATCGAGCAGGAACTCGATCGCGGCGGGCAGATCTATTTCGTTCACAATCGGATCGAGACGATCTGGGAGATCGCAGCCAAGATTCAGGAACTGGTTCCGCGCGCCCGCATCGCCGTCGGACATGGACAAATGGGCGAGGGCGAACTGGAAAAAGTCATGATGAAGTTCATGCATCACGAAGCCGACGTTCTGGTCTCGACCACGATCATCGAAAACGGACTCGATATCCCGCTCTGCAATACGATTTTGATCAATCGCGCGGATCGCATGGGTTTGTCGGAGCTTTATCAATTGCGTGGACGCGTTGGCCGCTCCAATCGCAGAGCTTATGCGTATTTGCTGTTGCCCGCTGAGATTGAGTTGACTCCGATCGCCCGCCGCCGTCTGGCAGCCTTGAAAGAATTTTCCGATCTCGGAGCGGGCTTCAAGATCGCGGCGCTCGACCTCGAACTGCGCGGAGCGGGGAACCTGCTCGGCGGAGAGCAGAGCGGGCACATTGAAGCGATCGGTTTCGAGCTTTATACGCAGATGCTGGAACGCGCGGTCCGCGAAATGAAGGGCGAGGCCGGACCGGACGAGGCGGGTATCCAACTCAATCTTGGACTGAACATCCGTATCCCGTCGGATTACATCTCAGAGGAGAACCAGCGCCTGCGAATGTACAAGCGAGTTGCCGGAGTGGAGACGGATTCGCAACTGCGCGACGTCAGCAGCGAGATGACCGACCGCTATGGCAAGCCGCCCGCGGCTGTGCGAAATCTCCTGGACTATGCCACGCTGAAACTTGCTGCGATGCAGGCGGGTGCGACGATGATCGAACGCAAACGGGATCTGGTGAATATCAAGTTCCGGCAGAATGCGGCGATCGATCCGGGCAAGCTGGCGCGGTTTGTGGCCTCACAGCACGGATCGCAGTTTTTGCCGGACGGCACGCTGAAGTTTTCCATTAAGGTCAACAGCGCCGACGCCATTCTGCAAACACTGCGCGACTTGCTCGAAGAACTGGCGGTGCGCGAGGCTCCGGCCGCGGTCACGTAAACGGCACCTTCCTGGATTTGTCCGCTCAATTACAATTCTTCTCGTCGAATCCGGTGGGAGAAAGATCAATGACAGAGTCTCCGCAACAGTACACGGCGCGTATCCTGAGCAACGTGACGGACCACGCGCCGCTGAAAGTCCAAGCCGCTACACCTAAGAAAATTGAGCGCTTGGTGAAAGGCGCGTCCACGGCAAAATTGCGCAAACGACCCGCTCCAGACAAATGGTCGGTCGCGGAGATCCTGGCGCATCTAGCGGATGTGGAAATTGTCGTCGGCTGGAGAGTGCGATCGATTCTCGGCGCTCCCGGTACTGCGATTCAGGCTTTCGATCAAGATGCATGGGTGAGAGCGGGGCACTATGCGAAACGAAACCCGGTTGGAAGCATCGCGCAACTGCGAGCGGCGCGCGAAGCCAATATCGTGCTTTACAAGTCCCTCACTCCGGAACAATGGAAGCAGTACGGCATGCATTCGGAGCGGGGACAGGAATCTGTCGAGCTTATCGTTCGTATGCTCGCGGGCCATGATGTGAATCATCTCAAGCAAATTGAAAGCATCCTCGCTCCCAAGAAGATGTCTTAATGACCATGAAAGTCCGCAAAGCGATCTTTCCTGCCGCCGGATTGGGCACTCGTTTTTTGCCCGCTACCAAAGCCCAGCCCAAAGAAATGCTGCCGCTGGTCGATAAGCCGATCATCCAGTACGGCGTGGAAGAGGCGCTGGCCGCGGGATGCGACCAGATCATCATCATCACAGGACGCGGCAAGAGCGCGATCGAAGACCACTTCGACGTCAGCTACGAACTCGAGAAAATGCTTGAGGAGAAAGGCAAGACCGACCTCCTCAAAATCGTCCGCCAGATTTCGGACATGATTTACGTAGCCTACGTTCGTCAGAAGGAAGCGCTGGGTCTGGGACACGCCGTCCTCACTGCGCGTGAATTGGTTGGCGACGAGCCTTTCGCTGTCCTGCTCGCCGATGACGTGATCGATTCGAAGGTTCCGTGCCTGAAACAACTGATGGACGTATTCGACGAGAAACAGTGTTCCGTAATTGCCACGCAGGTCGTCGAGGGAGAGGCGATTTCTTCGTACGGTGTGCTGAAGGCGAAGGAAGTCGCTGGCTCGGGAGGAAGGCTCTACGAGATACAGGATCTGGTGGAAAAACCGAGGCGCGAAGACGCGCCGTCGAACCTTGCCGTGATCGGACGATACCTTCTGACACCCACGGTTTTTGAGACGCTTTCGGGAATCACTCCTGGTGCGGGCGGCGAGTTACAACTTACCGATGGCCTACGGGGGCTACTCAAGCGTGAAAAGATGTACGCGTACGTTTACGAGGGGCGTCGGCACGACACCGGCGACAAACTGGGATTCTTGAAAGCGACAGTAGAGTTCGCGCTCAAGCGGGACGACCTGGGCGGACAATTCCGGGAATATCTCAAGGGTCTGAAGCTCTGATCGCATGAGCGAATCACGTCCGAAACAAAAAAAGCGGCCCCTTTTGGGGCCACCCTTTTCAAAGAGGCAAAGTTGGCAGGAAGTCAAAGGAGACTGGATTGACGCCGTGTGGGGGACGACCAATGACGGCAACGAGAGATGTCGAGAACGTTGGAGACAGTGACGTGGTTCAAACGGTTGCGGCCTCTTCGCTTGTATTGTGAATGTGCACTTGCCGAACCAAAAAGGTGAACCCCGGAACACGTCTGGCGCGCTTCCGGGAACCTGAGCAAAATCAGCTTCTTAGGGTCTATACCTTAGCGGACGATAACTGACCACGCCATCCCTGAGATCGCTCTGGAATGCAGAAACATGCACATTGATTGCAGGGCCTCTAGGTTTCGTCCCAAAAAATCAAAGCCCCCTCGCGAGGGGGCTCGATCGAAACTTATTGAAACTGTTAGCTGTTGCCAGCCACAGTCCGCAGCTTTTCCGGCAGGAAATGGTACGGCGGCCAGGGCCCCGTCACCACCAGTTCGCAGTTCTTGAGCTGCTTGGCGGCGGTGCTATAGCGGTTCTGATACTTCTCAATGTGTTTGGTGTCAATCAGGTGGGCGATGTCGAGCAGCATGCCGTCGGCATTCACCTTTTTACAACTGACTTCTTCCTCGAGCGGATTGAAGAGCTTGTGAACCTGGACGGAGATGGCGCGGGCTTTGGTCTGGCGCTCGCGGTCGCGCGAGGCCTTTTCGCGGAGCTTAGCCAGGTACTCGCGTCCTACGGTGTCCGGCAGAACGATTTCCTCCATGGCGCCACGGTACGTGCCGTCGCGGACGACCAACTTGATCCGCATTTCGGACTTGCCGCGAAGCCGCGCAACGCTGTCGCAGAAGGTACGCCGGTTGGAGCGAACCGCCTGACGGATAGCATCTTCAGTGTCGAAGATCGTCCCAAACCGGAAAGGAAGTACTGTGGCCGTGCGGAAGCTCATCGCAACCACCCGGGCATGTTCGAGGACGGACTTTTCTTCCAACTTAGTGGTCGCGCGGTCATATTCGCTGACAATCACCGCGAATTCCCCGCTCGGATAACTCATGACCGGGGCGCCACCAACGCCCTGGATGCCTTCAATAACGTAAGGACGACGGGCTCGAACACCGTTAGCAAGGGTCTGGTGTTCCGTGAGGCAGTACGCGTACCACGCCATGCATTCTCTCCGAATTGCACCGGGGCTCTGGGCACCCCTTTAGATTTTTGGACTTAGGGCTGTGCGTTTCCTACCTGGAAGAAAGTGGTTGTTACGACGAGATGAACGCCCTGTTTAGCGCTCATGAATCGATTTTATTCGAGGTTTTGGAATTTTGCAACCTTTGTTACGAGGTTTGCATCGAGAAAATGCATTTTGGCCGGTCTCAAAATGCGAAGAGCGAGAAGTTAGGAACTAGCCTCTAGCCAAATCATTTGACAGCGGCGGCTTGGCTAAATGCCAAGCGCTAATTGCCAACTGCCTTCCTGGCCGCCGCTCGTTCCTGGAGAGCAATCGTCACGGCTCGCAGCATATCGTCAGCGGGCGCTGGCTTGCCAGTCCAGATTTCGAACTGGCGGGCTGCCTGGTGGACGAACATTTCCACGCCCGGTATGACCGTAAGTCCTTTTGCACGCGCGATTCGGAGAAGCGGAGTATCGACCGGGTCGTACACCATGTCGAACACCACCTTCGCTTGGATCTCATTCTCCTTCAAAGGACTTTCTGAATTAGTCATTCCGATGGGCGTCGCGTTAATGATCACATCAAATGCCAGCTTGTGAAGATCGGCTCGCTTGATCGTCCGCGCCTTCGCTTGACGAGCCAGTTTCTGCGCTGGGGCGGCGCTGCGATTGAGGATCCAGACTTCAGCACCCCGTTCTTTTAATCCAAAAACGGCAGCTCGGGCAGCGCCTCCGGCCCCCAGAACCAGAACTTTAGCGCCCTCGATGGTGATCCGCTGCTCCAGGGGACGAACGACTCCTGCCGTATCGGTGTTAAAGCCGTAGAGCTTGCTATCCTGCCCGCGGACAGCTGTGTTACAGGCGCCGATCTTGGTGGTGTGAGCGTCGGTGTTGTCGAGATAGTCCAGGATCGCCCGCTTGTACGGCATAGTAATGCTGAGGCCGTGGATGGGAATCTCGCGCACGCAGTGGAGCAGATCCTTAAGCGTTTTCGCGTGCAGGGCGAGATAAACACCGTTCACGTTCTCGCGCCGCATGGCGGTGTTCATGATAACTGGCGACAGAGAATGACCGATCGGGTCGCCCGCCACGCCATAAACGCGGGTCGCTGCATCGACCTGCTCGATGCGATAGACACTGCGGAGCTGCTGGGCACTGACCTGTCCAGGCGCTGTCTTCTGATCGGCACTCACGGCGGCGAACGTAAACACGCTGCCGGCGCGGACTCCGAGCACACGACTGATGATGCCCTGCTCTCCCATACACAAGCCGATGAGCGCATGCTTGTCACTCTGAGCCTGCAGGAATTTCATCATCGTGACATTGTCGGAAAGCGTAGTGGCAGTGGTCACGATCTTGTAGTAGTCGGCGGGGACAGCCAGCATCTTTTCGAGCGTTGCGTCTAACCCGCGGGTCGCTTTGAAATCGTGAAAGGACAGAATCAGGCCCGCGCGGCTGCGCAACCGGGCGATTGCTTCCGGCTTGCAACGAACGCCGCTCTCGACTTCCAGGTCCAGCAGGTGGCAGCCAGCGGCGGCGGCTTTGCCGAGAATTTCCAGTTCCGCGGCCATCGACCCCTTGAAACGACCGCCGTTCTCCGCTCGCCGGCAGGTGCCGATGGCGGTCACATGCTGATGATTTTCAAGGAACCGGCGGATCTTGGCCAGGGCGGCAGCAGGCTGCTTCAGATAGTCCAGGCGGAATTCGAGAAAGGGGTTATCCCGCGCCATTGACTCTGCTGTCCGAAGGAGATCGTCGACGCTGTCGCTCGCCAGCGCCAGGCAAACCTTGGGCAAGCGAAGTGGCAAGAAACGAGACGCGATACTGTGTGAAAGGGCCAATGGCATTTGTGTTGGAACGGCGCGATATTACAGGGGCGTAAGCATAGATGCAACAAGGGATTAACGGGACTCTGGATTTAACTCCGACGCCGCGAACACTTTGGGAGCGGGCTGACTGACACCCTCGTAACCTTGACCCATCCCCCCGCGCTTGTTACCTTCCGGCTGTAACCCTTGTCCTCAGAGAGAGATAGGTCGGGGCTGCCGCGTAATGCGGCACTTCGGACCCGGAGGTAACATGAAGAAAACAGGATTGTTATTGCTGCTGCTGGCGACGGCTGCCATGGCCCAGGAGGCCGCCCCGGCAGATCCTTCCGGCATTATTGCTACTACCGGCAACGTCCCGATAGCGCGCTTCCAAACCCCCACCGCCGCCGACCTGTATTGCGCCGGATTTATCAGCAAAGAGCGCGTTCCCGATGCGAGATACGTGAATGGCGGACTGAATACGCCCAATACAACCAAGTACACCAACGGGGAAATGGTGTACCTCTCCGGAACTGGTTATCAGGTAGGGCAGGAATTCTCGATCGTCCGGGAACTCCGGGACGTGAATGAATATGAGTTTTTCGAAGGCCAGCGAAGACTGATTGACCACAGCGGCCACCCCTACAGCGAAGTCGGCAGAGTGAAGGTTCTTGATGCTCGCAACCACAGCGCAGTCGCCCAGGTTGAGTTCAGCTGCGACCCAGTCAACCCTGGCGATGTTGCGATTCCATTTGTTGAAAAACCCCCCATCGCGTTTCATCCGCCTATCCATTTCGACCGTTTCGCCCCACCCAATGGCAAGTTGGTTGGACGAATTCTGTTGGCGAAGGATTTCGATGGAACCATCGGCACGGGCGTGAAGGTTTACATGAATTTCGGATCGAATCAGGGAGCGAAAATCGGCGACTATTTCAAAGCGGTGCGAGGCTACCACCTCGACCTGCAGGATCCAGTCGATTCACTTTCGTTCAAGGCTTCCACTTCGGAAGATACGCAGAAGCGGTTGCCGAGCTTTGAAGCCAAGCTGCTGACCCACACCAATGGACCGAACATCCACGTAAGGGATCTGCCGCGGCGCGCGGTCGGAGAACTGGTGATTGTTGGGGTTACGCCGACCACCGCGACGGGTATGGTCGTGTTCGCCCTGGAAGATCTGCATCCAGGGGATAACGTGGAACTGGACGAGCAACAGTAGCAAAACATACCCATCTCGAAGCATTGCGGGGAAGAGAAATCTTCCCCGTTCTTCTTTTGAGTCGAAATCTGCGTAGAAATCGGATTGCTTCAAACGGATCAGAGGACAGACTTCCGCCAAGCGGCGGACAGAAATTCCGCTCTGGCGCCAGATCAGCGGTAGTAGATGATTCCTGGATTTCCGGGAATCATCGATCCAGCCAGCACCAGCACCGCAATCAGAAAGGCAAGTTCCACAAATACCCCCAAGCTCAGAATCAACTGAGCTTACCTCCTTGCACGAACCCTGCCAAATTACCTGAGTGTATACCCGATGTGACCCACTGATTGAGATGCCAACTCTGGCGATGGCGGGTTGATGAAAGGCAGGCTCAATCCGAGAACCGGAAGCATCGATCAAGCCTTGTTATCTCCGAACACCTCAGCGGTAAAACTCTCGAGCAAGGCCCCTCTGCGCCAGGCATCGGAAGGCAATCCGGCCTTGTGGCAAGTCTGCCGGAGGAACGTTTCGCGATCCCACCCATGCTCGACCGGAACTTGCGGCAGCAGAAGCCCTCGATTCGCTCCGAGCGACACCACCACACCATGGCGACCCACCTCCACGTCTTCGGGCCGAATCGGCGAGAGCGGCGACAACACACTGAGAGATGCCTCCAACTCAGGCGCTTCCGCCCTGCTTACCGGCGAGAAGCGAGAGTCCTCGAAGGCGGCAGCCCGCGCGGTTTCGGCCACGGCAAGATACAGGGGCGCGACCGGCATCGCGTATCCGACACATCCGCGGAGGCTACCGTTTAGATAAAGCGTCGTGAAGACGCCGCGGAATTCCAACAGACGCGGTGAAGACGGCGTTTGGGGCAAAGCCCGATCGGTAAAAGCAGAGAGGACGGACTCATGAGCGATGCGGAGCAGAATCTGACGCTCGTCCAGCGAGAACTGAGGAGGCGAAGACGCCTCGTCGGTCTTCAAGTCAGACAGCCTGGACATCGCGCTTCCTCCGCCGGGACAGGACGAAGGAACGTCGCCGGCGCTTCTCCGACTTCCGGTCAATCTTCGACCAGAAGGCGATGAAGTAATCCACGGCAGAAACCAGCGAGAGCAGAACCATGTACCAGATCGCCAGCACAGCGATCCAATACACAGGCAGAATGTAAAAGCTGAACAGATGCCACTCGCGCCAGCGGTGGGCCAGGATTACGGCCACCACTGAAATAATTTGCACAAGCATCTTGAACTTGCCCAGTTCGCTGGCCTCGATCGTGAATCCTTCCGAGGCGGCAATGGAACGGAGTCCGCTGACCAGAAATTCCCGGCCGATAATGACCACCGCCATCCACGCTGGCACCATCGCCGGATTAAACTGCACCAGCGTGACGAACGCTGCTGCGATCAGCAACTTGTCCGCAAGCGGATCGAGCAGCATCCCCATGGTCGTTATCTGCCCGCGTTTCCGGGCGAGATAACCATCGATTCCATCCGTGATGGATGCCAGAATGAAGACAGTCGAAGCTAGCAGCTCCTTCTCGCCATGCTCGCTGGAAAACCGCGAACTGGACAGAATCCAGATCAGCAATGGGATGCTGGCGATGCGAGTAAGCGTGATGTAGTTGGGAAGATTCACGCGATGGCTGCTGCCACGTCAGAAGCGTAGCCAAGCTGATTATCCTCCACCGCGAAAGGGAAGGCAACGCGGAGAAAATGGCCGTCAATTCCGCTGCGATTGTTTATATCCGGCCGCCTTGGCTTCGGCTTCGGTCATGAATTTCCCGTTCTTGGTCTTACCGTACCAGCGCCCCTTCTTGTGATAAATGCCGCTGTCGAGGTTGACCCAGACCTTGCCGCTGGCCTGCGCGGCTGTGATCTCCGGACTGGAATTTCCGGGTGCTGTTTTGGTCTTGCTGGGAGCGGACGACGTTGTGGGAACCGAAGCCGTGCCCGGTGAATTTGCCTCGAGTGTTGAAGCCGCAGGAACAGATGCGGGAGTTGTGCCCGCCGGTTCGGCGGCAGAGTCGGTTGTTGTCAGATGACGCCGCTTCTTGTGCTTTTTGGTTGTGTCAGATTTTGTGTCGCCATTCGTCGCCTGCGCTATGAGTGCTGGCGAGACGGCCATCGCGAGCAGCACATAAAGCAAAAACACACACAGCGTTCTATTCCGCCTTGGGTAATTCATTTCCTTCCCCCTTGGACGTGCAGCTTTGTGCCGCGGCACTCTTGGCGTCCCGATTATCAGGCGTAAATCCCACGCTGGCGGATGGTGTATGCCACGCGATCGATCGCCAGCATGTAGGCCGCGATCCGGTTGTTCACACCGTGCGTTTCGGAATAGCGGACAACGTCATCGAAGGCCGTAATCATGATGTCTTCGAGATGCTCGTTGACCACGGATTCCTTCCAGAAATACCCCTGCCGGTCCTGCACCCACTCAAAGTACGAAGTCGTGACACCGCCGGCGTTAGCCAGGATGTCGGGAATCACAAAGACCTTTTTCTCGGCAAGGATATCGTCCGCAGCAGCGGTTGTGGGACCATTTGCGCCCTCGGCGAGGATCTTGCATTTAATGCGGTCGGCGTTCTGGCTGGTGATCTGATTTTCCGTGGCGGCCGGGATCAGGATGTCACAATCGAGCAGCAATAGTTCCTGTGGATCATATTTTTCCGCACCTGGAAACCCGTGAATGGTGCCATTGCGCTGGCGGAATTCCCAGAGCGCCTCCACATCGATGCCGTTTTTGTTGTAAAGACCGCCGCCGACTTCTCCGATGCCAATGATCTTGTATCCCGCCTCGGCCATCAGGCGAGCCGCATTCGAACCGACATTGCCAAAACCCTGAATGATGACCCGGGTGGTCTCGCGGTTGAGTCCTAGCTTTTTGATCGCTTGTTCGCAGACAATGAGAACGCCGCGTCCAGTAGCCTCGCGGCGGCCGCGCGATCCGCCAATGTTGATCGGCTTGCCTGTCACCACGGCGGTGCACGTCTGCCGCATGTGCATGGAGTAAGTGTCCATGATCCATGCCATGGTCTGCTCGTTAGTGTTTACGTCGGGCGCCGGCACATCTTTTTCAGGGCCGATGAATTCGAATAATTCTGCGGTATAGCGCCGCGTCATGCGTTCCAGTTCGCCCATCGACATCTTGTGCGGGTCGCAAATTATGCCACCCTTGGCCCCGCCGAACGGGATGTTGACCACCGCGCACTTCCACGTCATCCAGCTGGCAAGCGCTCGGACTTCATCCAGATTTACGTCGGGCGAGTACCGCAGGCCGCCTTTGGCCGGACCGCGCGCAATCGAGTGCTGGACGCGGTAGCCGGTAAAGACCTCCAGATGGCCATCATCCATCATGACCGGGATGTGAACAATAATTTCACGGCTCGGGCTGCGCAGCACTTTCCAGAGGCCTTCATCCAGATTAAGTTTATGGGCTGCCAGGTCGAAGCGCGCCGCTTGCGCCTCCCACGGGTTAGTTTCCTGTTCCAGATCAATGGTCTTCATAGGATTCTCCGCGATAAGAGCTCGATATTAGCTAATGATACCGGCAATTCCGGTTCACCGGCGCGCGGTACGTCCAACCGGCAGCTCGCGGGCAAACCTCAGAAAGTATAGTGATGGGTTAAAGGGCAGGCAAGAGACACACTGGGCTCTGGTGCGCGGAACCCGATTCAAATCGGGACACTACGATTTGTCATGGTCTACGATTCCTCTGCCAGCGCGTGCTCCGGCTCATCGATTTTTTTGGAGGGCTCGACAGGGTTGTGAGCTCTGAGGAAAGGAATCACGCTTCCGGCCAACAGGAAGCATGCTCCAATAAACGCAAACGCCGCCACATGTTTCCCCGTACGCTGGGTGAGATAGCCCACTGCGTACGGGCCGGCAAATCCCCCCATCTGACCGATGGCATTGATCAGCCCGTAAGATGCCGCAGCCGCCGATTCGCAAAGAATCAAGGTCGGAATCGACCAGAAGACAGCCTGAAACGAATTGAACAAAGCAGGCCCAAGCGTCAGCACCGCCATAGCAACTGGAAACGCTATACCCGGTTTGAGCAGAACCAAGTAGAGGCACCCCGCCAGTAGCAGCGGAATTGCCGAATGCCAACGTCGTTCTCCAGTCTTGTCCGAATGCCAACCGTTCAACAGTGTTCCCACAATTCCGAAAAGCCCTGGAAGTACAACCAGAAGGGCGACTCGGCTATCAGCAAAGCCGGAAAATCGTTTAATGAACACCGGTATCCAGTACAAGCTGCCGAGAGCGGCCGCGAGGGATAAGAACCAGGCGACGACAAGCACCATTACCTGACGATCAAGAAAAACCTCGCCGATCGTGTAATCGCGAATCTTCTTTTTCGCTATCGCTTCCTTCTCGAGCTCGCCCATAATCCACGCGCGTTCATCTTGCGGCAGCCAGCGCGCTTGCGACGGCCAGTCGGTCAAATACAGGAGGGCGGTCACTCCGAGGATGATTGGGGGAACTCCCTCCACGATGAACAGCCATCTCCAGCCCGCCGTGCCGAGCCAGTGGACTCCAAGCAGCCAACTGGCGACCAGCGAACCGACAACGGTTGAGGTCGGGACTCCCGTGTAGAAAAAAGCGATAGCCTTCGCCCGGTCGGAAGCGCGAAACCAATGTGTCAGGTAAACGATGATCCCTGGGAAAAAACTGGCTTCGGATAGTCCCACGAGAAAGCGGACGATGTAGAACTGCCGAGGAGTGTGAACGAAGGCAGTAAGAATTGTGATCAGCCCCCAGGTGATCATGATGCGCGCCATCCACTTTCGCGCGCTCCAGCGCTCGACGATGATCGCCCCTGGTATTTCAAACAGAACATAGCCAACAAAGAACATTCCAACGCCGAAGCCGTACGCGCTAGCGCTGAGCTTCAGGTCGGCGCTCATGCGCAAATTCGCAAACGATACGTTCGCGCGGTCCATGTAGCAGACCACGTACATGGCAAGGACAAGAGGCAGAAGTCGGAACGCAATGCGCCGGCGCGCGCGATTGCCTGTGTCGCTGATTGTCTCGCTCATCTTGGATTCGGCCCCGGGGTCAACTTAGCTTTTGTGCCACATATAAAAAGCGCGAAAGGCGCCTCTCCTTAGCGATTCGAGCAGCCACAGCAAAGAATTCCTGCTGTCCCTCATAGACCTGGTCGCCTTCAATTTCGCGCAAGTCGGCGGCTCTCGCCGCGCGTGCAGCGCGTCGTTTCTCGGCGACTTCCGCCATGTTTCCGGTTACGTCTTCTTTGATTAACAAACGTAAACCGCTTTCCTCGATTAGGCGTTCGTCGTAACCCAGAGGGACGAACAGGAAGAAACCAATTGAGCCGCGGACGGCGATTTCGTCGTTTGTCAGCGCACCTGTAACCGTGATCGGATCGGTAAAGAGTAGACGGCTGCCAGGTCTCAGCAAGCGCACCCAATCCGCGAGGACGCGCGGCCGATTGGGCAAGTGGTTAATAGCATCGATGCAGACGATAGCGTCGAAGCTGGCATCGGGCAACGGCAATTGCACAGTCGCATCGGCGACCTGAAATCGAGCGCACTCAGTCAAGCCGCGCTCGGCGGCGAGAGAGTTCGCCGTTGCAATCGCCTGTTCGTGAACGTCCACCCCCACCACACAACATCCGGCAGTTTCGGCAATACGAAGGGCTGGCCCGCCCGATCCGCACGCAACGTCGAGCAGAGTGTTGTCATGGGTGAGATTGAGCCAGCCCAGGAATTTATTTTGCTCGTCGGCGGTGAGCCAACTGCTTTGTCCTATGTCTTCGCCAAAGGACTCGCGACGAATCTGCGCGTAAAGTTCCGTCTCAAAATTACCGTAGTTGGCGTCGTAGTGAGCCGTGACAGGCGATTTGGCAACTTTGTTCATGAACGCTTACCGCGTTGTCGTTGGACCAACACGTTATCACTTTTTGTTTTGCAGGCGGAAACATGAACAATTTTTTATGGTCTCAGGGGAAACAGTCTATCGCCGAGATCTGGGGGAGTGCTCCATTGAAGTCAGCAATTGGACTTCATCGGCTCGTACCTCATCGGTTTCCCTTGGGATGCAGCTGGTGACATTTCGCAGTGTCCGACTTCCATATAATGAAAACCTTAGACTTAAGTATGATCCGTCCTGACTTCAAAGAGTTCTGCCGGTTGGCGCGACAGGCAACGCTGGTGCCGGTCGTAAAGTCGATCTCCGCTGACCTGTTGACGCCCGTCTCAGCTTTTCTCGCCATCGCCGAAGACGAGCCCGATGCTTTCCTGCTTGAATCGGTCGAGGGCGGAGAAAAAATTGGGCGCTACACCTTTCTCGGAGTGCGTCCGTTTCTGCGCCTGGAATCCCGCGGTTCGCAAATCAAGATCCAGCGCGGCCGCAAAATAGAACGGCGCACCGGCGACATTTTTCAGGTAATGAAAGAACTGCTGCGGCAGCATCATCCGGCAGCGATGGAAGGCCTGCCCCCATTTACAGGCGGCGCGGTTGGATATTGCGCGTATGACATTGTGCGTCAGTTGGAAAAGATCGGAGCCCACGCGCAAGACGACCTCGACGTGCCCGACTGCGTGCTCATGTTTTTTGACCGCGTGCTGGCCTTCGATCACCTGCGCCATCAAATCCACATCGTGGCTTCGGCTGATGTGACACGTGAATCACCGCAAGCAGCATATAAAAAATCGCTCAGGGAAATCGCCCGCATCGAGAAAAAGCTGGCCGCAGGATTCAAAGCGGCACACTGGCGCAAGACTGTTAAACAACCGAAGCTGGTCGTCCGCGCTCAGACCCCGAAGGCAAAGTATCTCGACAGCGTGCGCCGAGCGAAGGAATACATCGCCGCCGGAGACATCTTTCAGGTCGTGTTGTCGCAGCGCTGGGACTTCGAGCCGGGAGTGGCCCCGTTTGATCTGTATCGTTCACTGCGGACTGTGAACCCGTCGCCGTACATGTACTTCCTTCGCTTCGGCGGCCATGCGAATGGATCGGGAATGCATGTGCTTGGTTCTTCCCCGGAAATGCTCGTGCGGGTGGGAGGGCGGAAGTTGGAATATCGTCCGATTGCGGGCACCAATCCCCGCGGCCGCGACGAAGCCGCGGATGCGGCGCTAGAAAAGAGCATGCGCGAGGACGAGAAAGAACGCGCAGAACATGTGATGCTCGTCGACCTGGGCCGCAATGACTTGGGACGCGTCAGCGACTACGGCTCGGTCAAAGTTCGCGACCTGATGTTTGTGGAGCGGTACTCGCACGTCATGCACCTGGTGTCGGCGCTGGAAGGACGGCTGCGCCCCGGCCTTGATGCCGTCGACGCTTTCGCGGCGTGCTTCCCTGCCGGAACGTTGAGTGGTGCCCCTAAAGTGCGTGCCATGCAGATCATCGAAGAACTGGAACCGACCAGACGTGGAGTCTACGGAGGCGGGGTTCTATACGCGGATTTTGCGGGAAATCTCGACTCATGCATCACCATCCGGACGTTGCTTATGAAGGGCGAGAAAGCGTATTTGCAGGCGGGAGGCGGAATTGTGGCAGACTCGGATCCGCAGCGCGAATTTGAAGAGACGCAGAATAAATCGAAGGCGCTGCTCCGCGCAGTGGAGTTGGCACGTTCGGGGATCTAGATCGCACCCTCTCAACTTGCAGCTGGAGAGATCATGATGCTTGACGTAATCCTGAAGCGTTTCGATCAGCCCGACGAAATCCGTACCTTCCCGAAAGGAAAATTCGAGCTCATTCAAATTGGTGGAATGACAATTGGTCGAGCTACCTATCAGCCAGGATGGAAATGGTCCGCGGATGTCGGAGCCGCAACTGGCGCAACCATGTGCCCGGTCGAGCATGTCGGAATGGTCATCTCCGGAACAGCGGCCGCAGCAATGGAAGATGGCCGCATCATTGAAATGCGCGCTGGCGACGTTTTCTACATTGCTCCGGGGCACGACAGTTGGGTCGTAGGAAACGAGCCGTATGTATCGCTGCATTTTCTGGGGGCGGAAAAATATGCAGCCAGTAAGAAGTGAGCGTTAGCCGACTGAAAGAAAGTTCTTCACTAACTTTTTGCCTTCATCCGTCAACACGCTCTCGGGGTGGAACTGTACTCCTTCCACTGGAAACTCGCGATGTCTCAGTCCCATGATCACGCGCGAACCGTCTTTGTCGATGGTCGAAGCGCTGACCTCGAGTTCGTTCGGTAGATCATCTTCCGCAACAATCAGTGAGTGGTAGCGAGTCGCGGTCATCGGGGAAGTCAGCCCGCGAAAGATAGTCTTGCCATCGTGCTCAACCTGGCTGGTCTTCCCGTGCATCAGGTTCTTGGCGCGGACGACTTGTCCGCCGAAGGCCGCGCCGATGGCCTGATGTCCCAGGCATACTCCAAGCAACGGAACTTTGCCCGCGAAATACCGGATCAGATCAATGCTGATGCCGGCCTCCTGCGGAGTACAGGGACCGGGCGAGACCACGATCCGCTCCGGACGCAGCGCTTCGATTTCTTCGACGCTCACCTGGTCGTTACGGCGTACCTCAACCTCCGCGCCCAGTTCTCCAAGGTACTGGACCAGGTTGTAAGTGAACGAGTCGTAATTGTCGAGGACGAAGACCACAGGTCTATTCTAGCTGTATTCAAAGGCATTCACCGCGAAGACGCTGAGATCGCAGAGCCAACTTGGATGAAGAGATTCTCGTATCTCGGCACTGAAATGCGTTGTCATGCGGCCCGCTGGAACGCCTGCGCGTGGTCCCGTGAGAACTGCTCGAAACTGATCGGGTTTCTGCGAAGCAACTTCTCAACGTCCCCGGTCACTCCATTGGCACCTCCTGCGCGATAGAAGCGTTGCAGGTCGACCAGGGCGTCGGCGCTCCACTCCGGCAACCCTGCTCCAACGAGCGCCTGTTTGAATTGTTCGTCGGGAAGGTCGACATACTTGATTTCACGTCCGGTGTCGTCGGAAAGAATTTCCGCGACGCGCGCGTTACTGAGCGCCTCCGGCCCGGTAAGGGTATACGCTTTGCCTTCGTGACCGCTTTCCGTGAGTGCCTTTACAGCAACAGCCGCGATGTCGCGGATATCGATGTGGCTGACTTTGGCATCGCCTTGCGATCCGTAGAACGCGTTCTGCGTGTTAATGGTGTGCGCGTTGTAGGTTACAAAGTTCTGCATGAACCCGTTGGGACGCAGAAACGTATAGGTGAGCCCGGAAGATTTGATGTAATCCTCGGAGTCGGCATGTTGCCGGGGAAAAACCGCCGTGCGGCCGCCCATGGCGGACAGTTTCACAACGTAACGCACCTCTGATTGCTTGATCTCGTCGATCGCCTTGCGCTCCAGCGTTGGCAGGTTGGGCGTCGGAGGCCCAACCAGAAACACGCGCTCCACCCCTTTCAGGGCCGCTTGAAGCGTCTGAGGCTGGTTGTAATCCATAGTGACGATCTCCACGCCCGAGGGCGCTATCGCCGCTTTGCTCACCGATTGAAAGGCAGCTCGCACCTTTGCCCCGGTGGCGGCCATCTGTTTGAGTACTTCTCGTCCAACGTTTCCACTGGCGCCTGTGATGAGGATCACTGCAATTCTCCGAGAAATGAATTCTGCCAGGGTGCGATTGCAGAGACAGATGGATAAACCCGTACTAACTTTAAACCAGCTATGGATGCCGGGAACTTGCCGGGTGTTGCGAAAGATTTAAGTCTACTCCGGACCCCAGCCCACCCTTGACAGGCCCATTTCCAACCGCCATGCTTACACCATTTCCCGGAGGTTGCATGGCCGAGGCGCAGCAGGAAAAAGACAAACGGGCCACGCGACGGTTCGCGCTGCATTTGCCGGTGACCGTCCGCTACGGAGAGAATGGCCAGGAGCGCGAGGCGCAGACACGAGATGTAAGCGCGCGCGGCGTCTGCTTCTATTTGGATTCGGCGATGCAGGCCGGCTCCAATATCGATTTCACGCTGACCCTGCCTCCCGAAATTACCCTTACGGAAAGTATCCGTGTGCGATGTAAAGGACGAGTGCTGCGAGTGGAAGGCGGCCCCACAAACGGCAAAATGGCAGTGGCGGCCGTTATCGATGAATACGAGTTTTTGCCCGAGTCCTGATACCCTTCGTCACTTCTTTCCGTCCTTGCTTGAGTGGTATCGTGGAATGAACACTCGAGTGCTCCTGTGAAGTGGTGCCGGTCAAATCCTGAATTACGTTTTTTCGTTGGCTGCGGTCCGCGCGGCGGGCGAGGCGCCCACCAAACAGCCGGTGAGGGCGCCGGCGCTACTTTTAAAATAGTTCCTTATCATTTTTCGTTCAGCTTGCTGCTTGTGACATTTTTGTCTGCTTTGGTTTTTTCTCAGGATGCGCCGCCGCTAGCTCGTCGTTCATCCTCGTACTCTTCCATCAAAAGCTTTCGCATCATTCAGGAGAAAGACGGTCCGGCGGTCGAAATTCTTTCCACCAAGCCATTGATTCCCACGATCCAGGCGCTCAACGATCCTCCGCGACTGGTGATTGACTTGCCAAATGCGAGGCTCGACACGCGTCAAAAACGGATTAGTGTCCAGGCCGACCAGATCGCCACGTTGCGCGCCGACCAATTTCAAGAAAACCCGCCAGTAGCTCGCGTCGTCGTGGATCTGCTGGCCTCACGTACCTGCACCTGGGCGGCCGCGGGAAATCGACTGCTCGTGCACTTGGGCAAGAACCCAGCGACTGACGCGAACAAAACTCCGTTTCAGGCGCCATCGGTGTCGAGTCTGACCGCCGCGCCGAAGCCCGTGGCCTCGGTAGTGCACACCGGCGGACCGCTGGCGGTTGCGGGTAATAGTTTAGCTTTGGGTTCTTCGATTACGGCTGGAGCGGACACAGCAGTTCTGAACCTGGCGCGCGGTGGAGAAGTACATGTTTGCCCAGGCACGACTGTTTCGGTGACTCCGTCGCAGAACGGCCGCAACGTAATGCTGGGAGTGAACACCGGAGCGCTCGAAGCACACTACTCGCTTGACGCATCGTCCGATTCGGTGATCACGCCGGATTTCCGAATTCTGCTCGCAGGCCCCGGAGAGTTTCATTTCGCCATCAGCACTGACACACGAGGCAACACGTGTGTGCGCTCATTACCCGGCAACACCGCATCGGCGATTGTCACTGAGTTGCTCGGCGATCGCAGTTACCAGGTGAAGTCGACCGACCAGTTGGTGTTTCACTCCGGACAACTTGACCGGGTGGATATGGCAGTGCCGCTCGAGTGTGGATGTCCTCCTGCGCGCGAACCAGTGCTTCGAGCGGCGACGCCAACGCCTGTGATCAGCGATGCGCAACCCTCCGCGAATCCGACGCAGGTTTTAAGTGCTCCTGGGACTGAGACAGAAGCCTCGCCCCCGGCAAACGTATTACCGCATAGCTCCCTGGCCGTCCCTCCGCTCAATGTCGCCGTTGCACCCAACGAACTTCACGTCCAAGTGGCAGCGCCCTTTGTGTTTCACGCGACCGGACCTCCTCCGTTGTCAGTTGAAGAGGTCCGCGCCCTGCCGCTGGATTCTCGTTCGCTTCCCGTACCCCCACTAAATCCAGCGCCTCCTCCCGCCCAGGCGGTAAAGCCGTCGGGCACCGAGCGCGCGTCTGCCGATTCGCCTCCGCGCCGGGGATTCTTCGGCAAGCTGCGTGGATTCTTTGCTGCCATGTTCCGCTAAACATGAATCTTTCATAGGCAAACTTTCCATGCGGCATGCATCCCAAACCTAAAGCAAAAATCTTCAATTTCGAGAAGGAGAATGACGTGCGATACGTGTTGTGTGTTGTTGTGTCCACGGCGACGCTGGCCGCTGCCGCCTTAGCCCAGCTTCCAACCAAAGGAAATGTATTCTTCGGCTATTCCTACAATCGAGCAGAGATTGTCTCCAATGATGCCGTCAATCTGAATGGATGGAATGCTTCGTTAGAAGGAAATTTCCTGCCGTGGATCGGAATTGTTGGCGACCTGGGTGGGACTTATGGCAGCCACGTCGGCGAGCACAATTATCTTTTTGGTCCAAGAGCTTCGGTAAGGGTAAGCAAATACCGTCCGTTCGCTGAACTCTTGATCGGCGCCGCGCACATTAACGTCGGCAATGGATTCGCTACCGATACTTCATTCGCGAACGCAGTCGGCGGAGGGCTCGACTATCAGATCTTTGGACCCGTGTCGTGGCGCGGGCAGTTGGACTGGATCCACACACGTTTCTTCGGCCACGGACAAAACGACGTGCGGTTTTCGACCGGAATTGCGGTGCACTTTTAACGATTCGATTCGGGTAGCAGGCGCTGGTCCCTCTAGAGCGCTCGCACGGATTGACGCGGCCTCGCTACCCGCCGCTCGCATTTCTCAAGGATCGCGGGGACCTCAAACAGCGCCTGATTGGAATACTGGTTGACCTTGAGCCGAAATTCATTGAAGGTTGCGCTCTCCAGCAGTCGCTGAACTGCGGGCGCAATCTTCTTGAAGCTCGGCACAACCATGCCATATCCCTTTTCTGTCACCCATTCCGCGTTGTAGCGCTCTTGCGGCAATGTTTTGGAATTACATTCCACGATGACCGGCAAATGGAACTGAAGCGCTTCGCTGATCGAGCCAGGACCGGGTTTGCCGATAAAGAAATCCGATAAGGCCATGTAGTACTCAACGTTCTGAGCAAATCCGACCACCAGGATTGGCTTCTTCGTCGGCAACTTTTTGAGTTCGCCGGCAAGTTTCTCGTTATGCCCACAGATCAAAATTAACTGAACGCCGCTGTCCGCTTCGCTGAGTTTTCTGGTGATGTCGACCATCACCTTCGAACCGTGGCCCCCAAACAGCACAATCCCGGTCGGACAATCTGGCTCCAGCCCGAGTCGCTTTCTTTCGACAACGCGATCCACAGGCGTTTTCTCGTAAAACTTCGGCTTCAGGATCATTCCCGACGTGAGAAACACGTGGTCTTGTGGAATGCTTATCGTTAAGGCTTGTTGGCGCGCGCGTTCCGTGCCCGCGATGATGTATTCCGACTCCCGCTCAATCCAGAAATGTGGCGGATAATCGGCCAAGTCCGTGATCAGAGTGACAAAGGGCGTCCGAGCGCCATCGTTGCGAACGCTTTCGGCGATCTCTCGATTGAAGTGCGGAATCACAGACAGCACGAGATCCGCAGGATGTTGCGCCCAGTAATCACGCAGAGCTTTCACAATGGGGCGATGGTAGAGGCGGATGGTCGTCTTCAGAATGACCAGAAGCTGGGGGGTGAAGCGTGTCCATCCGCGCCGCAGGATCTGGTTGTAAGTGTCCTGAATACGTATACCGGTGGCTCGTTTAATCAGGTCGAGCGGATCGAGCAACTCCTGAATGTCGAGCAGGCTGACTTCCCAGGGATGCTCTTGCCGGGCGAGCGTTTTTTGGAGAGCGTCGGCGGCGCTCTTATGACCTCCGCCGGCGTGGTGATAAACAATGGTTAGTTTGCGCAAAAGTTTCCTTCGCCGGCGTTGTCAGAGCAATAGCTGTTCGCAAGACCGCGGTTCAGTCGCTAACTCCCTGGTACTCGGTATCTGGGAATGCTCCCATCTCATCGCCGAACTCAGCAGATTCGGAATCACTTTCAATCTGCTCTTCGCCGAGACCGTCGCCAAGTCGCTCCGTGTAGTAACGAATCTGGACGCCATCTTCTCCGATCGTAATGTACGCCGGACGTTCATCAATCCAGCTCCCGGAATTATAGTAGTCGATTCCATCTTCCCGGCGATGCAGGGCGGCGTGGGTATGTCCGCAGAAGATGCGCGTGGCCTGATGATGGCGCGCGTGCGCGATCGCTCCATCGGCAACTTTGGGCGAAAGGCGCAGCCAACGCGTGTTCAGGCGGTCCAGGAAACGCGTGAGGATCTTGCTCTTGGTATCCCACTTTTGCAATTGCAAATAGAACAGCGTTCCGAACAGATAACTGAAGCGCACATTGCTCACCACGAACCCGTCGAACTGGTGCCCATGGACGGCAATATGGTTCACACCCTGATATTCCCAACGGTATTCCTGATACACGCGGACTCCCACCAGATGCGACATGATCTCGGTGAGTCCGTGGTCGTGGTTCCCCTCGACCCAGATCACCTCCACATTTCGCTTGGGATTGGAAAGTTTGCGAATGTAGCCGAGAAATTTCCAGTGTTCTTTTTTCAGGCGGGCAAAATTCAGGTCAGCGAAGATATCGCCGTTCAGGATCAGACGCCGATAGCGATTTTCCCGCAGGACACGCAGAGCGTCGCGTGCCCGGCTCATATCCGCGCCCAGGTGCAGGTCCGACAGGATCAGCGTGTCATAGACATGCGAGTCCACGTCCTAATTGTTGCGAAAAATTGTTACGCGGTTATGAATCAGATCACAATTAGGCCGCGGCACGTAACCACAAAGTAACCTGCCCGCAAGCGCGTGCGCAGCGGCCTCAATGCGTTGGAGCAACGTAATCTGGCGGGGGAGCGGCGCCCTCGCCGAAGAAGAACTGCTCCATCTGCTTCACGATCACTTCCTGATCCTGCTTGCGCGCGGGATTCAGCCGATACTCATTGAGTAGCATCTTGCAGTACTCCGTCCACTGGCCCCAGGCTTGTTGCGAAACCTGATCGTAGATTTTTTGACCCAGTTCGGAATCAAACGGCGGCTCCGGCAATCCGGGCAATTCCTGTTTCAATTTTGCGCAGAAAACTTTGTGTTCCGACATGATTTTCGTTGTCCCCAAAAAATTATCGCACATGCAGCCGAGTCCCAAACTGGAGCACGCAGTCGTCCAATCTGACGCCGCATGTGAGATTTTCATTGACAAATCACATACGAGTGGCAATATCTTGGGGTAGGCATGCTGCTCATACCACAAGTTGAGTAGCTCAGGCATCAAGGTGCCTTGTCGAGAACCTTGGGAGACAAAATCGTTCGAACGGAGGGATACAGTTCATGGCAACCAAGAAGAAAGCCGCCAAGAAAAAGAAACACTAAGCGAACAGGACGCTCGTCCAGAACTTCCCCAAAGCCTCCCAAGAGAAGCACCTCTCGGGAGGCTTTTTCGCGAGCGCGGATTGCTATTCGCAACCCCCTTTCCGACATTAAGAACTGTCCGCGAGTGCCGGCAAGAGCAGGAAATGGCGAGCGGCGAACGAAGATTGCACGAAAAGCAGTTGTCCCGCTGAGGCTAACCATGCTAGAAACGCGGTACAGCAGTTTGGTCCCAGGTGAGCAAGCGATGAGCCCCCGAACGAAGGCCGCCACTAGAAAGCACCGCAGCGCGGAAGTAGTGATTCCCGACAAACTGTATTTCCGGATCGGCGAGGTCGCGCGCCTCTGCCGGTTGCCCGCCTACGTCCTGCGTTTCTGGGAGACTGAGTTTCCGCAACTCAAGCCGGTCAAAAGCAGCACCGGTCAACGGATGTATCGCAGACGCGATGTGGAATCGGTGCTACACATCAAGAAGCTGCTCTATGAAGATGGTTTCACGATCGCGGGCGCGCGAGGACAATTAAAGGAAGAAGCCAAGTCGGAACGTAATCAAACTGCTCTTCCGTTCCCGATGCGGTCCCCGGTGAACGTAGCGCACCTGCGCCATGAGCTGAAGGAAATCCTGCACATACTTTCCGCGCGCCGCTAATTTCCGCGCCGCCAAGTAGAGACGCGGCTTGCCGCGTCTCATCGCGGTCGGTCAAACTAAGATCAGGCGGACTGGGCGACCGGCTCGGCCTTCACCAGCGGTTCCTCTACCAGGTGCTCGCTGAGGAACCAGACCTGCATTTCATTCGTCCGGAGCACGTCGCTGACGACCACGTCGTTCGTACCATCGTCGCCCGCTCTCTGAGCGCGAGCCGCCGTTTCGCGACAGTAGGTAATGATTTCCTGGTGAGCATCGAGTAACCGCGACAACTGGACGGGAACTTCTTCGCGCCCTTTCGGAGGTCGCTCGATCCGAGTCGCTTCCGCGACATCGGCCGCCATGGCCAGGCTGATTCCGCCCAAAATCTGGATGCGCTCGGCAATCGTATCCACTAGTTCGGACTGCTCTTCATAGTGCTTGTCGTAAAGCAGATGCAGTTGGTAGAAGGTCGGGCCGGAAACCTGCCAATGCGATTTCTTATAGAGGTCGCGAAGAGTAATGGTATCGGCGAGCAACTGATTCAGCCGCTCCGTCATTTCGAGCCGTACGGGTTCTTCCAGTTGTAGCGGAATTCGGTTTGCAAGAGTGCCAAATGCCTGGAACTCGGGTGCTTTCTGATGATACTGAGGATTCGCTGAGAGCTTCCGTGCGCTTGAGGTCGGCGTCTTGTTGGACATGGGGTCTCCTTAAGAACGAGCTTCGGGATTGTCCCGGCTAATGCGTAGCGTTGCAAAGTGGGGCAAGCCGATCGTTATGTTGGATGCGTAGCAGCAAAAAGGGATACACCGGAAGGTGAACTAGGGACGATTGTTGAGGGAGGCATGGGCAGAGGGATAGCATCTTCGTTCGAGCGACGTCACGTCCGGGCCTTAATCGCCGGGCTGCTCGTCCGGACGCTCTTCAGCCATTCCCAGGGAGTTCGACATGTCCTTGATACCGCCTCTACGGATTTGCGTGCGGAGCAGCAGCCTCGATCAGCTTCTGAATCGACGGCGTAACCATAATCAGCAAATTGGCCCTGGGCTTCATCGAACGTTCCACCACCGCGAGTTGTTCCACGCGCCATGCCTCCGGCAACGGCTGATTCTTGCCGATTGCATCGAGCGCCTGCAACCCGGCCGTGGAAAGAGTCGCCAGATCTTCGGATAACGGCTGATCCTCCATCAGGAGAAACGATCGTTCGAGCAGAGGCTTGAGAGCCGCATGATTCCCCTGCCATTTGACCAGCCATGCTCGCAGCTGCGCTTCCGCCGATGCATCCTTGTAGCCTCCCGCGATGTAGCCTCCGACGATCTCAGAAAAATTGCGCGCGACCGCACTTTCCGGACGCGTCGCATCCGCCAGCCGATTCAACGGGACCCGCTGGACGGGAGGCTCTGGAAAGACTTCGGAGCGCGTGTACTCTTTGGTGGGCTCGACTGCTTCAGCCAAAATCCGCAGAGAACGAATGTCTTCCTGGCCAGCGAGGCGGCGCAGCATTGGAACGTAGTTTGATTCGTGCGTCAGGCCCAACCATCCGAGGCGCCAGCTGACTTCATCGAGCCGTTGATACATGGACTTCGGGTCTTTCACATCCTGCGGAGACCACAACCGCTCAGCAATTGCCATCAGCCGCGGCCAGATGCGCGAATCAATCGTTTCCGCATTAACAAACTCAGACCACATGCAGGCCTCGCCACCGAGGATGCGCTTTGCTTCTTCCGGCGTAAGCGTTGCCGCCGCTCCCGACATCGGATCGACGGCATAATGCTGCGCCGCCGGAAACATCAGATCCAGGTAGTAGCCGTTGGAGAGCAATCCGCGATAGCCCTGCTTCGCTGCAGCCGCTAACGATTCCTGTCCCCGCCACGATTGCACCACCACCGTCTTCGGCAAGGCTGGGTGCAGAATTTCATCCCAGCCCATCATGGTCTTGTGGTGCTTGCTGACAATCTTCTCCAGGCGCTGATTGAAATACGCTTGCAGGTCACGATTGTCCTTCATGCCATGGGCATGGATGAACTCCTGAATCTTCGGATTTGAATTCCACGGCTTATCGTCGACTTCATCGCCCCCGATATGGAAGTAGGTGTCTGGAAACAGTCCCGACATTTCTCCGATGAGCGTGTCGAGAAACTTGTAAGTTTTTTCCTGCGTGACATCCAGAGCAGTAGCGTCTCGCGCGACCCGGCCCGGCGGATAAGGTCCAGGCTGGCTGGCCAATTCGGGGTAGCCGACGACAATGGCCCGGCTGTGTCCCGGCATTTCAAACTCGGGAACGATGCGGATGCCGCGATCACGCGCATAAGTCACGAACTGACGAATTTCCGCTTGCGTGTAGTACTGACCCTGGGATCCCATCTCGTGCAGCTTGGGAAATTTCTTGCTTTCGACGCGAAATCCTTCGTCGTCGGTCAAGTGCCAATGCAGCACATTCATCTTCAGCGCGGCCATGCCGTCGACGTTGCGCCTCATGACGTCGAGCGGGATAAAGTGACGGCAGGAATCAATCAGCAGGCCGCGCCAGGGAAAGCGAGGTGCATCCTGAATTGTGATGGCTGGTACCGCAAATCCAGTAGGGGTCGACTCAACGAGTTGCAGAAAGGTTTGCAGGCCACGTAACGCGCCAAGTGGATTCGGCGCCGTCAGCGTCGCGTGTGCGGGAGTGACATCGAGCGTGTACGACTCGTCCTCGCCGAGTTCCTGGACTTTGTGTCCGGCATTTTCCACGTGGATCGCGAGCGTCGCCTTGGCGGGATCCGTTCCCTGATTGTTGAGAGGCGTTCCAGTTTCGCGGCTCAGTTGATCGAGAAATCTCGGAATACCGGCGTCAACGCGCGAATCCCTGGCTCCGTTCGCTGCGACTGTGAATAGCTGGTCGATGACGAGTTGGCCGGTGCCAGGTTGAATCTTCGCCGGAACTGGCATCAACTTGAGGTTGGATGGCATCTGGGCCGCCCCGGAACATGTTGAGAGGAAGAACGCAATCGCAAGGAAATATAGAGTCCGCATAGGTTTAGGAAAATGCCGAACTATATTGGCAGGAAGGAGAGGTAATTGTCGATAAGGAGCTGACAGCTAATTTGGTCGGGACGGCGAGATTTGAACTCGCGACCCCTTGCACCCCAAGCAAGTGCGCTACCAGGCTGCGCTACGTCCCGACACGTCCGCTGCCGAGGGCGGCAGCGGGGGTTGACTTCACGATTCTACACCAGGACCCCACGGTCAGCGCGTTCCGCCGAATCAACTGCGAGTGCGTAAGATAACTTCATGCCTATGGCGCCCGAGAAGCATTCCGGCTTTGATCGGTACGCGTGCGGCTACCATTCATGCCTGAATCAGGCGCTCTCCGCCACCGGAGAAAACACGGAATACTTTGCCCGCGGCAGGGTTCGATGGCTGGCTGAATGTCTCTCCCAGCTCAATACAAGACCCAAGTCGGTGCTCGATTTCGGCTGTGGAACCGGCTCTACGGCTCCCGTCTTACTCGCCGAACTGCGCTGTAAGAGCGTGATGGGCGTCGATTCGTCGTCCGAGAGCATTGCGCACGCTCACCAGACACACTCGAGCCAGGCGACCCAATTCGTCTCGCTGCGAGACTTTCAGTGTACTAACGAATTCGACTGCGTCTATTGCAACGGCGTTTTCCATCACATCCCGATCCCCGAAAGATCAGGCGCTGCGAATTTGGTTCGATCCGCACTTCGCCCCGGCGGGATCTTCGCCTTCTGGGAGAACAATCCCTGGAACCCCGGCACTCGGTACGTAATGTCACGTTGTGCTTTTGATGAAGATGCCATTACAGTTTCGGCGGCTGCGGCCCGCCGCATGCTGCGTCGCGCGGGATTCGAAGTAGTTCGAACGGACTACCTGTTTTATTTCCCGAACGCTCTCGCCGCTCTCCGGCCGTTGGAATCGATGCTCCGAAAAATACCCCTGGGCGGCCAATATCAGATTCTCTGCCGCAAGTCCGAAGCATGAACCACGAACCGGCACGCTGAAGTGACCTTCTATTTCCGCCGCAGGCCAAGGATGCTGAGGAAAAAGCTGGCCAGGCAAATTTCGACGCCCATCGTGAACAGCACAATCGTACTCGCCACCACACGAAGCATCCGCGCGGGTTCCATAACGCCGAAATTGTGCGGATCCCAAAGAAGCACGGAATAGAAGGCCAATACGGCTCCGGCCACCATCAACGTGCCCCCGGTCATGAGGCCGGTTTCGAGACGGAAATACCGGAAGAGCCAGTTCAGTCGTGGATCCTCGGGCATTAATTTTTCGGTAATGGCAAAGACTTTAGTGAAAATCGAAAACATCACCATCTGGAATCCGATTAGGATCGCCATGATCGAATACAGCAGAGTATGGATATCGACCGTGATCGATCCCAAACTCCGCGGTCCGGGCAAGAGCCATAACGCCGTCGCAGTCCCAGCGGTCATCAACGCCAACCCGGGGTAGAGAAATGACCAGCGCGGGCTGTACATCATCAGAAAGCGCAAATGCCGCCACCCGTCGCGCCAACTTCGCAGGTGCGGAGGCCGATCGCGTCCAGCGGGAGAAAGCGTGGTCGGAACTTCGACAATCTTCATCCCAAAGAGCGACGCCTTCACCACCATCTCGCT
>Ga0137359_10000571_pt1 | contig 27690 bp, 21 predicted proteins | sample Mad1_40_16metaG_FD_108281 | JGI IMG/M metagenome (GOLD analysis project Ga0137359, IMG submission 108281) | Vadose zone soil microbial communities from Angelo Coast Range Reserve, California, USA - Mad1_40_16 metaG | ecosystem: Environmental > Terrestrial > Soil > Vadose zone | place: USA... | reverse complement strand
CGTAGGTCGTCTTGAATTCGGGAATCGAGTCTGTCAGCGCCCGTGACTCGCCGCTCTTCGCTTTCATGGCCTTCCAGCGCGCGCCGAACACCGCCGATCCAGCCACGGTCCTCAGATCGACCACATGCACCGGCGGAAGCGCTGGAGCGATCGGCGGCTGAGGGATGAGCAAGGGAGGGATTGCCGGTGCGGCAGAAACCGTGGGCCTGGTGTATTTATTCGCGGGCATTTCTGTGTCCCTTCCGTCGGATCGCCGATTATAAACAGACGTGTCCCCAGGGCGCGAGGCCCGGCCTCTCGTGGTTCGCGACCGGCGTCGATCCATCGCGCACCCTATCGGAAGCGGGAGAGGGAGGGCCGGACACGAACCCCGCATCGCGTCTGTCGTCCATTATAGGGCTTGCCGGGATGCCGCGGAGGGGCGAGTGTCTGCTGCCTTCAGGCAGGAGGTGCCATGGGCATCGCCGAACACCATCACGCGATTTGGGGGAAGCGGGTCGATGCGCTGATTGTGCTCCTCTCCTCGCCGCGTTACGGGTTGTTGCAGGTCGATGAGCGCTGGATAGCTCCGATAACCGGCCCTCTAATCGATTTCGGCCGTCTCGCGACTGAACGCGTCGATGGAGGTCCCGATGCGTTCGGCCGGCGCACAGCGCCGGAGCGCGAATGAACAGCACGACCGAGGCGAAAAAGGCGGTGCTGATCCGCAAGGCGGCGGCGCTCGCCGGTGAGGTGCTCGACCCGGCTGAGCAGAGCACGGCCAAACGCGTTATCACCGAATTCTACGAGCACGTCCCGCCGGTTGACGTCGCGGAACGGAGCCCGCGCGACCTCTGCGGTGCTGCCCTGTCGCTGTGGCGGTTTGCCGAACGCCGGCGTCCCGATCAGGCCAAGATCCGGGTGCACAACCCCGATCCACTGACAGACAGCTGGTCGTCGCCGCATACGATCGTCGAGATCGTCAACGACGACATGCCCTTTCTCGTCGACTCGGTGACCGGGGCGATCAACGCCGGCAATCGCGTCGTCCATCTGATCATTCACCCGATTCTGACGGTGGGGCGGGGCCCGGATGGGCGGCTCTGCGAAATTCGCGGCGGCGGTGCGGACGGATCTCGTGAATCGTGGATGCAGATCGAGATCACGCCCGAATCGGATCCGGCAGGGCTTGCGGGCCTCGCCCAAACCCTATCGGGCGTTCTTGCCGATGTTCGGGCGGCGGTCGACGACTGGCAGCCGATGCGCGAGGTCCTGCGGGAGGTCGTGGCGGAGCTGACGGCGCCGCCGCCGCCCCCGGTTTCCGCCGCCGAGCTCGCTGAAGTCCAGGACTTCCTGCGCTGGCTCGACGACGACAACTTCACCTTTCTCGGGTATCGCGAATACGCGTTCGGCGGGGCGGCGCAATCCGAGCGCGGACCGCTCGGGATCCTGCGCGATGAAAACCACCCGGTCTTCGGCGGGCTGCGAGACCTTTCATCCCTGCCGCCCGATGTGCAGGATTACATTCGCCGCCAAGAGCTTCTGGTGGTCACGAAGTCGAACCGCCGCGCGACGGTTCACCGTACCGCTCACATGGACGCGATCGGAGTGCGGCGGTTCGGGCCGAACGGCGAGGTCGCCGGAGTTCGGCTGCTTCTCGGCCTGTTTACCTCCATCGCCTATAGCCGCGATCCGCGGTCGATCCCGCTGTTGCGGCTCAAAGTCCGGCGGATCGTCGAGCGCGCCGGGCTGTCGCCGGCGAGCCACGACGGCAAAGCCCTGTTGCACATCATCGACACTTTCCCGCGCGACGAGCTTTTCCAGACCGGCGAGGACCAGCTCATCGATACGGTGATCGGCGTCCTCAATCTCCAGGAACGCCAGCGGATCGCAGTATTCGTCCGGCGTGACCCGCTGGAGCGGTTTGTCTCCTGCTTCGTCTATGTGCCGCGCGAACGCTATGACAGCGAATTGCGCGGCCGGTTCGCGACAATCCTGGAAGAGGCGTTCGCCGGCCAGGTCTCGACGTTCAACACCCACCTCGACGAATCGGCGCTTGCACGGATCCACTTCATAATCCGCACGACGCGCGGGGCCGTGCCGGCGGTCGACACTGCGATCCTCGAGCAGCGGCTCGCCGAGGCCGGTCGCAGCTGGACGGACCGGCTCCAGGAAGCAGTGGCTGCGGCTCTGGGCCACGAGGAATCTCATATCCTGCTGCGCCGCCTGCAGCCCTTCCCGATTACCTATCAGGCGCGGACGGACATTGCCCAGGCAGTACCCGATCTGCGCCAGATCGCGAAGGTGTTGGGCGGCTCGCCTCTCGAAGTGTCGCTCCACCCGCCTGCGGATGGAGGGCTTCCGGGACTGCGGCTCTACCGGGCCAAAGCGCCGGTTGCGCTGTCCGACGTGCTCCCGATCATCGAAAACCTCGGCCTACGCGTCGTTGCCGAAGAGCCGTTCCGCATCGATTGCGCCGATGGCGTCTCGGTGTGGATCCACGAGTTCCAGCTCTCCGGCATCGCTCTCCTGACCTCGGTGTCCGCCGCCATCAGGGAGCGGTTCGAGGAGGCGCTCGTCGCGGTGTGGACGGGCCGGGTCGAGAATGACGGGTTCAATCGTCTCGTCCTCGCCGCCGGCTTGTCGGCGCGCCAAGTCACCGTGCTTCGCCTCTATGCGAAAGTAATGCGGCAGGCCGGAACCGCATTCAGCCAGGATTATCTGGAAGACGCGCTGAGCGGCCATCCCGAAATCGCGCGCCGCCTCGCGCGGCTGTTCGAGATGCGCTTCGATCCGGCCCGCGCCGCAGACGCGTCCCTCGCCGTGATCGCTGAAATCCAGGCGATCGATCATGCCCTCGATCAAGTCAGCAGCCTCGACGAGGATCGCATCCTGCGCAATTACCTGACCTTCATCCTCAAGACGTTGCGGACAAATTACTACCAGATGTTGCCGTCGGGCGAGGCCAAGCCCTACCTCGCGGTCAAGCTCGCCAGCAGCGAGATCGATCTAATGCCGCTGCCGCGGCCCCTCTTCGAGATTTACGTTTACAGTCCTCGGGTCGAAGGCGTGCACATGCGCGCCGGGAAAGTCGCCCGCGGCGGTATCCGCTGGTCCGATCGTAAGGAGGATTTCGGCACTGAAATTCTTGGGCTGATGAAGGCGCAGACCGTCAAGAACGTGGTGATCGTTCCGGTCGGGTCTAAAGGTGGCTTTGTCATCAAGCAGCCGCCCGAGTCACCCGACAAACTCGGGGCCGAGGCGGTCGAATGTTACAAGATTCTGATCCGTGGCCTGCTCGATCTCACCGATAACATCGTGGCGGAGGGTGCGGGGGCGCATCGCATCTTGCCGCCGCCGCAGGTCGTTCGGCACGATGGGGATGACCCCTACCTGGTGGTCGCGGCCGACAAGGGGACTGCGGCATTCTCAGACTTCGCCAACGCGATCTCGGAAGAGTACGGCTTCTGGCTCGGCGATGCCTTTGCTTCCGGCGGCTCAGCCGGTTACGACCACAAGGCGATGGGCATCACCGCCCGCGGCGCCTGGGAGCTCATCAAGCGCCATTTCCGCGAGCTCGGGCGCAACATCGAAACCGGCGAGGTGACCGTAATCGGCGTTGGCGACATGTCCGGCGACGTGTTCGGCAACGGCGTGCTGATGTCGCGCCATCTCAGATTGCTGGGTGCCTTCGATCATCGGCACGTCTTTGTCGATCCCGATCCCGATCCGGAACGAAGCTTTGCCGAGCGGCAGCGTTTGTTCCGGCTGCCGCGGTCGAGCTGGGCAGATTACGACCGCACGCTGATTTCACCGGGGGGCGGAATATTCGAGCGCGGCGCCAAATCGGTCCCGATCAGCCCGGAGATGAAGCGCACCTTCGACATAAAGGCTGATCACCTGACCCCGGCCGAGTTGATCCGCAAGCTGTTGACCGCTTCGGTAGACCTGCTGTGGTTTGGCGGGATCGGCACCTATGTCAAAGCCCCGGACGAGACCCATGCAGAGGTCGGCGACCGCGCCAACGACGCGCTGCGAATCAACGGCGACGAGATCCGGGCAAAGGTCGTCGGCGAGGGCGCCAATCTCGCGGTGACCCAACGAGGTCGCGTCGCTTACGCACTCACGGGGGGCCGCATCAATACCGACGCGATCGATAATTCGGCTGGCGTCGACACCTCGGATCACGAGGTCAACATCAAGATCCTGCTCGATCAGGCGATCGCTTCCTGCGCGCTTGTTGCCGAGGAGCGGGAGCCGCTGCTCGCCGCTATGGCCGACGATGTTGCTTCCCTAGTGCTGCTCGACAATTACCTGCAGGGCGAGGCCCTTTCGGTCGCGGAGGCGCGCGGCATTGCTGCCCTTGACCGGCAAATCCGCATGATACGCGATCTCGAGCGGTCGGGTCGGCTCGACCGCGCGCTCGAGTTCCTGCCCGATGACGAGACCCTCGCCGCGCGGGTGACGCAGCGGTGCGGGCTCGTCCGGCCGGAGCTCGCGGTATTGCTCGCCTATGCCAAGATGACGCTTTACGAGGAGCTGCTGACGTCCGATCTGCCGGAGTCGCCGCAGCTGGCCGAAGCGCTTCGCGGCTATTTCCCCGCCGCGGTGCGCGACCGGCTCGGCGTGCAGATCGCCACCCATCCCCTGCGCCGGGAAATCGTTGCAACGGTCGCGACCAACGACCTCGTCAACCGGGCCCGGATCACCTTTGTCCATGACATGCGAGCACGCACCGGCCGGTCGGCTCCCGAAATCGCCCAGGCCTATATCATCGTGCGCGAAGTCTTCGAGCTGGGGAGTCTGTGGGCTGAAATCGAGGCACTCGACAACAAGGTAACAGCCCAAGTCCAAATCGAGATGTTGCTCGAGATCGGCGACTTGATCGAACGCACGGCCGCCTGGCTGTTATACCGCAGGCGCCTCGAGCTCGGCCCCGACATCAAAACATTCGGGCCGAGCGTCCGGAGGCTCGCCGCGTCTCTGTTTGAGCTGTTGCCGCCGCGCGACCGCAGCCTAGTCGCCGAGCGCCGCCTCCGGCTGACAGAAGCGGGTGTGCCTGAAATGCTCGCCGCCCGGATCGGCGGCACGATGTTTCTCGCTTCCGCCCTCGACATCGCCGACCTGGCGGAGCGATCCAACCAACCGCTCGATCGCGCCGCCGGAGTCTATTACGGAGTCGGCACCCAGTTCGCACTCGACGAGATGCGCGCTGCCGCTCTTCGGCTGCCGGCGGAGACTCAATGGCAGAAGCAGGCCGTGGAGGCGACGAGCGATGATTTGCTGGCGCTGCAAGCCGATATCGCGGCGCGTATCCTGGCGAGCGACTTCGCGGCACAACCGGACCCGCTCACCGCGTGGTCTGCGGCTCGTGCAGCAGCGCTCACCCCGGCCGAGTTGCTGATCAGAGAGCTTCGCGCCGCCACCACCCCCGATCTAGCGATGCTCGTCGTCGCCGGCCGCCAGCTCCGCCACGCTCTGGGGTAGACGGTTGTGGACAGGCTGGCTAGACGTCTACCATCCGGCGCAGCTCTTCCACCACCTCGGGGTTGGCGAGCGTCGACACGTCGCCCGCGTCCTGGCCGCCCGATATTGCCGCGAGAACCCGGCGCATGATCTTGCCGGAACGGGTCTTTGGCATATCTGGCACGATCCATACATGGGCCGGGCGTGCGATCGGGCTAATTTCCGAGACAACCGCATCGGAAATTCGTTTGTGGAGCTCCGGGCTTGGCTTCGAATCTGGCTTTAGTGCGACATAGAGGTCGGGAACCTTGCCCTTGATGGCATCGGCGACCGGCACGACCGCTGCCTCTGCGACCTCCGGGACGGTCAGAGCCGCGGATTCGATCTCCTTGCTTCCCAGGCGGTGTCCGGCGACGTTGATCACGTCGTCGATCCGGCCGAGTATCCGGTAATAGCCATCAGGCGCTTGCACGGCGCCGTCGTTCGCGAAATAGGGCCAGTCGCGCCAATCTTTGCTGTTCGTGTCCCTGCAATAGCGCGCGTAATACTGCGCTACAAAGCGGTCGGGGTCGCCCCATATGGTCTGGAAAATCCCGGGCCAGGGATTGCGGATGCAGATATTGCCGGCCCGGCCCGCCCCCTTGGGTATCTCGTTCCCTTCGTCGTCGTAGATCACGGGATGGATACCCGGAACGCCCGGTCCGGCGCTGCCGGGCTTCATCGGTCCGAGCGCTGGGACGGTGCTGCAGAGAAACCCGCCATTTTCCGTCTGCCACCAGGTGTCGACGATCACCGCCTCGCCCTTGCCGACTACGCTGTGGTACCAGCGCCAGACCTCGGGCTCGATTGGCTCGCCCACCGTCGTCATATGCTTGAAGTGGTAGTCGTAATTATTGGGCTCGTCGGGACCGGCCCTGCGCAGAGCGCGGATGGCCGTCGGCGAGGTGTGGAAGATGTTGACAGCTAGCGGTTCGGCAATCCGCCATGGCCTCCCGGCATCGGGGTAGGTGGGCACCCCCCCGTAGAGGACCGAAGAAGCGCCAAGCGCCAGCGGCCCATAAACGATGTAGGAATGGCCGGTGATCCAGCCGATATCCGCCATGCACCAATAGACGTCTTCGGGATGGATATCCTGGATGTATTTCGAGGTGCCGGCGACGTAAGCGAGATAACCTCCAGTACTGTGCTGGCACCCCTTCGGCTTGCCGGTTGTTCCGCTCGTATACATCAGAAACAGCGGCGCCTCCGCCGGCATCGCCTCCGGCTCGACCCGTCTGCCGCGATGGCCTTTGAGGAGGTCGTTGACGATGTGATCGCGCCCCTGCACCACCGGCTTCGCGCTCGAATGGTTTCCGGGATGGCGCTGCCAGATCAGCACCTTCTCGACCGGGTGGCCCTGTTGCGCCGCGTCCTCGGCAGCGATGTCGGCCTTTTCCTTGTGGTCCTGAAGACTGCCATTCCGGTAATAGGCGTCCATCGTGATCAGGACACGGCTGGTGGAGTCGACGATCCGGTCGGCGCACGCCTTGCCGCTAAAGCCGCTGAACACCTGCGAATGAATGACGCCGAGCCGGGCGCAGGCTAGCATTGCAATCGGTAGTTCCGGCACCATCGGCAGGTGTAGGGTCGCTCGGTCGCCTGCCTTCAACCCGCAGAAATCTCGCAGCAAGGCGGCGAATTCATTAACCTGGACATACAGCTCCTGGTAGGTGACGTGGCGTATTGCTTCGTCTTCAAGTTCGGGGACAAAATGGATGGCGGTCTTATTCTTACTTTTTGCCAAATGACGATCGACACAGTTGTAGCTGGCATTGATCCTGCCACCGACATACCACTTCCAGAACGGCGCATTGCTGGTATCGAGAGTTTTATCCCAACGCTTATTCCAATGCAGCAGCTCGGCATATTCGTCGAAGCATTGCGGGAAATTGTCGAGACTGAACCGCTCATAAACTTTCTCATCTGCTAAATTCGCTTGGGCAATAAATGTTGACGGCGGGTGATAGTATTTCTCTTCCTGCCAATGGACCGCAATTTCAGCTTCAGACAGGTCGGTCCGATTTTCCATTCCGTCTCTCCCGAGAAAATACGGTTGTGGAGCCTATCCCGGCATCTCAAACGCCGGCGAGTATCGTGACCCGAAATTGGGATAATTCGTTTCCACAACACCTTACCGCGAGCCAGGATCTCACCGAAACGGGCGGAATATACGCCGAAGCGGCTCGGGATTGAAGCGATGGATCGGCTGACCGATCCTGGCCGCGTTTGACCGTGGGACAGTCACACGATCGGTTAGTCCCGGGAGAACCCCCTCGGTTTCCTGTTCAAAGGAGCCGGGCTGCTCTCGCGGAGCGGTCTGACCTAACTTTCGCGCGCCTTACCTTTAGCCCGAGGTCGGGTTAGTGCCCCGCGCTCGTTCGGGCCGCGAGCAATGCCGCCTGCGTCCGATTGGCAACATTGAGGCGCCGTATGATCTGCTTGACATGCGCCTTGACCGTGCTTTCGGACATGTTCAGCGCATCGGCGATCAATTTGTTCGACCTGCCTTCCGAGATCAACGCCAAGACGTCGCGCTGGCGGCGGGTCAGTTCGCGCCAGGGCGTGCATTGGGCTCGCTGCGGCGTCATCGCGGGCACCGCATCGGTCAACGCCAAGGGTACATAGGTCCCGCCGGCGCGCACCCGCTCAAGCGCGCCCATCAGGACCTTCAGACTGTGGCTGGTCGGGAGAAAGCCCTTTGCGCCGGCGCGAAGGATCGCGTGCGCTCGCTCCGGGTCGTCGCATTCGGCGGTGACGAGGATCGGAATATTCGGCGCTGCCGCCGCCAACAGAGCAATGTCCACGAGGTTGACGTGAGCGCAAGTCGAACCGCCGAGGAGGATCACATCGAACTCCTCGCCCCGCTGTACCAGTCGGGCCAGTTCTGAAGCCGCCGCCACATCGGTCACGTGCCAGCGTCTGGGTTGGTGGTCGAGCGCCAATTTGAGGCAGTCGCATCGCAATCGGCTTTGGTCGACGATCGCGAGATGACGCCGAACCGCGCCCAGATATCCGGCAGAGATGCTCGGCGTGAAACTCGCCTCGCTTTCAACGAAATGATCGAGCATGATGAACCAGTTCTCCGAGAATCCAGGCTTTGTATACGCTCTATCCGGAAGAATGACGCCTGGATTAATAGTGGGGCGTAAATTTTTGTAAATTTCATGTAACAAATCGTAAATGGGACGGAATTTTGACGGCCAATTTTTGTGGGGTACAGTATCAGGAACGAATATCCGCCATTTCACAGAGTGTAGACCATTCGCTATCGTTAACAGGACACACGGATAATCGCGATTGCTTTAGCAAGGGAAGACCCGAGAGTTCAGGATTGGCCCTCATTGCCGGGAGTCCAACCCGCACCGCGGTGGGCATCACCGGCTTGATGTCGACCATGCCGAGCTTACCGCTCTTATCGGCGGGATCCGGGTAGAAGGTCTTGATCACCTCGACGACGCCGACAATCTCCTTGCCCTCGTTCGAATGATAAAAGAAAGCGCGGTCCCCAAGCTTCATGGCCCGCAAATTGTTCAGCGCTTGCGCATTGCGCACGCCGTTCCAATTAGTGCGACCGTCAGCGACCAACTGATCCCAGGAATAGCTCGACGGTTCCGATTTGAGCAGCCAATGAGCCATCGCTTCTCCTTTCAACCGGTCAGCGCAGCAAAGGATAATCTGCCTGCTCCTCATACACGGAGCCAGCCTTGGTCTGGAAGCTCGCTATCAAGCTGAACCCTTCGACCGGGAGGGGTTCGGCGCGGAAGTGCGCGTGCGCCGCGAGATAATCGCGCAGCTTGTCCAGCGGTGGGTTGCGCAGCCGCGCAAGGGTAACGTGCGGGGCAAATTTGCGAGGTTCGGGCGGTAATCCGGCGCGAAGCAGCGCCTGCTCCACCTTATCGCGCAGCCCGACGAGCTCGGGGGTGCGCTCGACCCCCACCCATAGGCTGCGTGGCTTGTCGCCGCCGCCAAAGACCCCCGTCCCCGCGATCTGCAATGTGAATCGGCGTACTCGCAACCGTGACAAAGCGTCGTCGATATCGGCGGCAATGTCCTCGCCGGTCTCGCCAATGAAACGCAAGGTCAAGTGGAAGTTGCCCGGATCCACCCACTTGGCCCCCGGGACCCCGGAGCGCAGCAACGACAGCCGCAGCTTGAGTTCCGGCGGAAAGCCGATTCCGACAAAAAGACGCAACATGCCATCTGCCCACGAACCGACCAGTCACTCGACTTCAGGTGAAGAGAGTGAGAACGCCAGTGTGGCCATAGAGCCGGTCGCGCGAGATTTCGCCGTTGGCGAAAAAGCCGATCAGCGGGAATTCGCCCAGGCTTTCGCGGATGAGCTCGGTCTCTACACCGGGATTGCCAAACAGCGCAGCCCCGCGCGCGACACAGCTGACATAGATCCCCGCTTTCACGGGTCCGTTGAGCCGACCGGCGAGTTGCCGCACCATGCGGACCATGTCACGGCGCGCGCTCTCTGGGTCGCGGCGGCAGAACAGGATCGTATCGCCTGCGGCGATCTCCTCGCCCAGCACGATCCACCCGCGGCCGGGATCGATCGCCATCAGATTGCGGACGAGGTAGTCGCCGGTATCCGAACCGGCGACCGGCAGCCCCGCGAAGATCAGCCCGCCGACACGCCGCAGGTCGCTGGCGAGCCCCGGACCGATGTCCTCGGTGAAGACCGCCAGCGCAGGCCGCCCGTCGATGACCATGACGACGTTGTCGCGCGCTTCGTCGATGCGGTGCACCGGCCCGATCGGCATGCAGCCCTGCGTCAATCCAGTGGCAACCGAGATCCCCGGAGCCAGCATCAGCCCAGCCACCCCATTACTGCCGAGGCCGTTCTCGTCCGCAGTTCGGGCCAAAAGGGGGCTCGGACAGCGATGTGATACCAGACCACCGACGAGAAACGCGCCGCTCGCCGCGGCGACCTCGATTGCCGCCCTCGGCAAGTCGGGACAGCGCGGGTCGGCATGGACGAGAGCCAAAGCCGGTTGGGACCTCTCCATCCAGCCGGCATGCCGGCGGGGCAGATCCGATCCGGGATCATCGGTCGCGCAGAAGATCCGGAACCCGTCCGGAGGCAAAGCGGCGGTCATCACCACAGCTGCGGGCTGGTCGAAGATTTCATCACTGGCCGAGCAGATTCCGAGCCCCACCCCGCCGACCCAGGAGCGAATCCCGGTGCGCTCGGCCAGAGCATGACCGATCTCAGGCAGAACCGCCGCCGCCGGCTCGGTCGTGTAAAGAATTCCGAGAGTCGCTCCATCGGTCACGGGCATGCCGGCAATGCACCGCTCTGCCAGACTCGCCGGATCTCCGACCGCCACAGTCGTGGCAAACCGCGCGCTCATGACGCGCTCCCGAGAAGGCGGGCGACTACTGGGGCGATCCGATCGACGAGTACCGTGACGCCACGCTCGTTTGGATGAAGCCCATCGGGCTGATTGAGTTCTGGTTTCATCGCCACACCCTCGAGAAAGAACGGATAGAGCGGCAAATGATGGATGCGCGCAAGCTCAGGGAAGATCTGATCGAAGGCGCGCCTGTACTCTTCTCCCCAATTTGGCGGGGCGAGCATGCCGAGAAGCAGCACTTTCGCGCCGCTAGCATCGATTTTTCCGATCATCTTGTCGAGATTCTCGCGGACAGTCGAGGGCTCGATACCGCGCAACGCATCGTTGGCGCCGAGCGCCAGGATGACGAGATCGGGTTTGTCGGCGAGCGCCCAGTCGAGCCGGGCGAGACCGCCGGCCGTGGTATCCCCGGAAACCCCGGCATTGACGACGAGCGCCTCGATGCCCTGGTGATGCAGCCACGTCTCGAGGCGCGCCGGGAAGGCTTGTCCGAGAGGCAATCCGTAACCGGCGGTGAGGCTGTCGCCAAAATCCAGGATCACCGGAACGCGCCCCGCGGCCTGCGCGCCGGCGAAAGCCACCGTCAGCGCCACTGTGGCGAGGATCCCGACGATTTTCATCCGTCGCCGGCACCCTTGGGTGCGCTCACGGCTGCGGCCAGGCTTCGCATCACATTGAAAACAAGGGTTACCGCGCCATATGGTCGGAACTTTCGGCGCCGGCGGCCGCGGGTCGCGTCATGCCAGCCGGCCTGCCGCGTCACCCTCCCCGACTCGGATGGAATATGACCACCTCGCTTCATTCCGGCGGCCCGCTCGTTGCACTCGAAGATGTTCACCTAACTCTGGGGAGCGCTGCCGGCCCCGTCAACATTCTCCGCGGCGTCTCGCTCGAGATCGATGCCGGTGAGACGGTGAGCGTCGTTGGTCCCTCCGGCTCGGGCAAATCGACCTTGATGATGGTGCTGGGTGGACTGGAACGGCCGAGTGCTGGACGGGTGCGGATTGACGGAAGCGATCTCGGCGCCCTCGGTGAGGATGCGCTGGCCCGACTTCGCCGCACTCGGATCGGTATCGTGTTTCAGTCCTTCCACCTGATCCCGACAATGACTGCTCTCGAAAACGTCGCGATACCGCTGGAGCTCGCCGGTCGGCGCGACGCGTTTGCCGTAGCTGGCGCCGGCTTAGCCGCGGTCGGCCTCAGCCATCGTCTGACCCATTATCCCGGGCAGCTCTCGGGGGGCGAGCAGCAAAGGGTGGCGATCGCCCGCGCGTTCATCGCCGGGCCGAGGCTGCTCCTTGCCGACGAGCCAACCGGAAACCTCGACGCCGCCACCGGTCGCCTGGTCATCGATTGCCTGTTTGAGCACCAGGGGCGATACGGCACGACCCTGTTGTTGATCACCCATGACCCGAGCATCGCCGAACGTTGCGAGCGGCAGCTCGGTCTGTTGGACGGCAGGATCGTCGAAGATCGGCGGACCAGGGTGTTGCGGCCTGGCGCTGCGCGGCGGGTGATTTGAGTTCGGCATCGCCGTTCTACGCTTTTCGGCTCGCCCGCCGCGAGCTGCGCGGCGGTGTTCGGGGGTTGCGCGTCTTTCTCGCCTGCCTTGTCCTGGGTGTCACCGCGATCGCCGGCATCGGCTCTCTTGCCGCTTCCGTAGCTGCCGGGATCAAAGCGGATGCCCGCGACCTGCTCGGCGGCGACGCCGAGGCGCGGCTCGCCTACCGTCCGGCCGACGCCGCGCAGCGCGGGTTTCTGGCGCAGAGCGGCTCGGTTTCCGATATTGCCACGATGCGGGCGATGGCGCGCACGCAAGAGGGCGACCGCCGCAGCCTGATCGAGCTCAAGGCGGTCGATGCCGCCTACCCGCTTTTTGGCGCGGTCGTTCTTTCACCCGCACAGAGCCTTGCCGGTGCGCTCGGCCGGCGTGACGGCAGTTTCGGCGCAGCGGTCGACCCCGCCATCCTTCCCCGGCTCGGGCTCACGATTGGCGACAGCATCAAGATCGGCGATGCGGTGCTGCAGCTGCGCGCCACGATCGAGCGCGAGCCCGACGCCGCTGCGGGGGGCCTGATCTTCGGCCCGCGTGTCCTGATCTCTTCCGAAGTGCTCCCTGAAACAGGGCTAATCCGGCCGGGCGCGCTGATAAATTATCATTACAGGTTGCGGCTGCTCCCCGGGGTTGAGCCCGCAGCCTGGGCCAAGACGGCGCGGGCCGCGTTCCCCGAGGCGGGTTGGCAAATCCGCAGCTTTGGCGACGCCTCGCCGTCGCTGGAGCGATTGATCGATCGAGTCGCGCTGTTTTTGAGCCTCGTTGGCCTTACCGCTCTCCTCGTCGGTGGGGTCGGGATCGGCAATGCAGTCGGCGGTTACATCAAGGGCAAGACCGCGACGATTGCGACTCTCAAATGCCTGGGGGCGTCTACGCGGCTCGTTTTTGCTGCCTACCTCGTCGAAATCATGGCGCTGGCTCTGCTCGGCATCGTCGTCGCGCTGCTGCTCGGCACCCTGGCCCCAGTGATGGCCGCACCGCTCCTCGCTAGTGTGCTCCCGATCTCCGTCCGGTTCGGGGTCTATCCTGCTCCGCTCGCTTTGGCCGCGTTGTTCGGTCTTCTGACGACGCTCGTCTTCTCGTTGTGGCCCCTCGCCGGTATCGGTCGGGTCCCGGCCGGCGCGCTGTTCCGCGACACCGTCGACCGGGCGCGACGCCGCCTACCGGCCGCGGCACTCGGCGCGACCCTGTTTCTGGTGCTCGGGCTCGGAGCCCTCGCGGTTTTTTCCGCGCAGGACCGGACCGTAGCGGTGTGGTTCGTTCTCGGAGCAATCGCCGCTTTCACCGTCTTCTGGACGGCGGGGGCGGGGATTGTCTTGATCGCCAAAGGAATAGGGCGGCCACGTCATCCAACGCTGAGATTGGCGCTCGCCAACCTGCATCGCCCGGGTGCGCCTACCGCGCAGATTGTGCTGTCGCTCGGCATCGGACTGACGGTGCTGGTCGCCGTCGCTCTGGTCGAGGGCAATCTCGCCCGTGAGGTCGATACCCGTCTGCCGGCCGAGGCGCCTGCCTTCTACTTTATCGATATTCAGCCGGATCAGCTCGCCGGGTTCGCCGAGATCGTGCGCGCCACCCCCGACGCCCGCTTTGATCAGGTGCCGATGATGCGTGGCCGGATCACCCGGCTGAACGGGGTGCCGGTCGAGGAGGCGGCAGTCGCGCCGGAGGCGCAATGGGCGCTGCGCAGCGACCGCGGCCTGACTTATGCCGCGACTTTACCGCGAGGTTCGCGGCTCGCGGCGGGCGCGTGGTGGCCGCCCGATTACCAAGGTCCGCCGCGCGTCTCGTTCGATGCCGCTCTGGCGCAGGGCATGGGGCTCAAAGTCGGGGATACGCTGACGGTCAACCTCCTTGGCCGCGAATTCACCGCCGTCATCGCCAACCTGCGCTCGATCGATTGGGAGCGGCTCGGCATCAACTTCGCCATCGTCTTTGCGCCGGGGACTCTCGAACAGGCGCCGCAGACCCATCTCGCTGCCGTCTACCTGCCGCAAGCCGAAGAGGAAAACCTGGCGCGCGCAGTAACCGAACGCTTCCCTAACGTTTCGGCGATTCATGTACGCGAAGCGTTGGCAGCAGTCGATCGCATCATCGCCATGATCGGAGATGCAGTTCGGCTCACCGCGCTCGTGACCCTCGCTGCCGGTACTCTCGTCCTCGGGGGGGCCGTCGCAGCGGGGCATCACCGCCGAGTGTACGACGCTGTTGTGCTGAAGGTGCTGGGCGCGACGCGCGGCGCAATTACCCGCGCCTTCCTGATCGAGCACGCCGTGCTCGGCGCCCTTTCCGCGCTCGTTGCGGGCACCCTCGGCACCGTTGCCGCCTATTTTCTGGTGACTCGGCTGATGAAAACCGAATGGGTGTTCCTGCCCGCGCCGCTGTTGTGGACGGTGGCGCTCGCAACGCTCTTGACCTTGACGCTCGGCTTCGCCGGAACCTGGCGCGCACTCGGAACCAAGTCGGCCCCTTTCCTGCGCAACGAGTGACGCCGAAGCGCGGCCAAGCTCGCGCTTATTGAAAAGATCTCGTTTTGTGCCAATATCGCATCCGTGAGGAATCCTCCTCGCGCATCTACTCTCCTTGGAGGGGGTCTATGGCTTTGGGTTCGCAGCCCCGCTGGACGGTGCGGTCGGCGGACGCCCAGGTCGGCATCGATGTCGGCCTGCGGGATTATATGCTTCGCGTCTACAACTACATGGCGTCGGGGCTCGCGCTCACCGGCATCGTGGCCTATGTCGCGGCCTCTTCTGGATTTTACGAGTCGATCGCGCGCACGCCGCTGATCTGGCTCGTCATCCTCGCGCCGCTTGGCCTCGTCATGCTGATGAGCTTTGGCGTGCAGCGCATGCAGGCGAGCACCCTGCAGATGGTCTTCTGGCTCTATGCCGGGCTGATGGGGCTATCGCTCGCGATGGTGTTCCTGGTCTTCACCGGGGCGAGCGTCGCGCGGGTGTTCTTTATCATCGCCGGGACCTTCGCGGCGATGAGCTTTTATGGCTACACCACGCAACGAGATCTGTCCCAGTTCGGCTCCTTCCTCTTCATGGGGCTGATCGGCATTATCATCGCGTCGCTGGTCAATATGTTCCTCGTCTCCTCGGCATTGCAGTTTGCAATCTCGGTGATCGGCGTCGTCGTCTTCACCGGTCTGACCGCGTGGGATACGCAGCAGATCAAGGAGATGTATTACGAGGGTGACGGTTCCGAGATCGCTGGCAAGAAGGCGATCATGGGAGCGCTGCGTCTCTACCTCGACTTCATCAACCTGTTCATGATGCTGATGCAGCTGCTCGGCACGCGCCGCGACTGATCCGAAGCCGGATTTCCGGAACGGAACAACCCTCCATCCGGCCGGGCCTCGCGCCCGGCCGATTTTTGTGTGGGTCTTAAGATGCCTAGGGGGAATCATGAACCGATCGGGTGGAAGAGGGTTTGCCGCAGCTGCCGTCATCGCGGCGCTGAGCGCGACGGCGGGTGTCTTCGCCGGGACCGCCGCGGCCGGCACGCTCGATCGCATCGGCCAGGACAAGACGATCCGTATCGCCTATCGCGACGATGCGCCGCCGTTCTCCTACAAGGACAAGATCGGCGAACCCGTTGGCTTCATGGTCGATTTGTGCCGTGAGGTCGCCAAAAAGCTCGCCGACCAGCTGCACCTGACCTCGCTCAACGTAACCTATATCCCGGTCACCGCTGCCGACCGCTTTGAGGCTATCCAGGGACAAAAGGCCGACCTTCTGTGCGAGCCGACGAGTGCCACCTTATCCCGGCGCGAGCTGGTCGACTTCTCCATTCCGACTTTCGTCGACGGCGCCAGCCTGATGATCCGCGCCGATGGTCCCCACGACCTCAAGGCAATGGCCGGCCACAAGATCGGAGTGCTCGGCGGCACGACGACCGAGGAGGCACTGCGCAATTCGCTTAAGCTGGCTGGAATCACCGCCGAAATCACCCCGGCAAAAACCCATGTCGAAGGCCTGGCAATGCTGGATGACGCCAAGGTCTCAGCTTATTTCGGCGACCGGTCGATCCTGGTGTCGTTGATCAGGGACAGCAAGGCGCCCGACAAGCTGATGCTCGCCGAAAATTATCTGTCGGTTGAGCCTTATGCGCTGGCGCTGCCCCACGGCGACGAGGACTTTCGCCTCGCCGTGGATCGGGCCCTCAGCCACATCTATCGCAGCGGCGAGATCGGCGCCATCTTCAAGCGCGCCTTCGGCGACAAGACCAAGCCCGGCGAAGTGCTGCTGACGCTTTATCTGGTCTCGGGATTGCCGGACTAGAAAGCTCCCAGGCCCTTCAGGTTCGGGCGCATCGTCCCGAGGTCGCTCCGGCGATCAGCTATATGCCTGAGCGAGGGATGGCCTTCACTCGCTTTCGCGAGGAGCATCCGCACTGCCTTGCCAAACGACGACGCCGAACGCGCTGCGAGGGATCGCGATCGGGCGCACGAACTGGCTCTTCGCCGGTCCCGACCGCGCCGATCTTCAGCCCATGGGCTTGTCCCGCGGGAGAGGGCCCGAGCGGACGGTATCGCCTGGCCTTCGCCGGATAAGATACGGATGCCGACAACGCTCGATCGCCGCAGGCTAAACCTTTCATGGAAACCGCTTGCTAACATAAGACCGGAATCCTAAGCAAACCCGGCAACGCTAGCTCGAGTGGTTACTAATCGATTAAGAAGAAAATAACAAACAGGCACCGAGGCTTTAACCACAAACGTTAGCTACGAATATCGGTCGATTAAGTATAAAAATAGTTGAAGATTTTTCTCGTTTTTAGGCAGTATCCCAGCCGTCATTGTAACTCGTTGTTGCCGCAGACTGGGCGGTCAGGGATCTGAATGATGCATCAAGACGAACATGAGGCTGCAGTGGCCGCGTTTATCCGCAGCAAGGGTATTACGCGGTGTCCGACTGCTTGCGCATTGCCCACGCAAGGCACTGTTGCCGCCGCCGATCGGGTAGCACTCCAGAGCTATGCGGCGACGCGTGCCAAGTCGCATCCACGGAAAATCGTTGGTCGCGAGCGATCCTCGTGGGCCGTCACAATCCCGGCGGTGCCCGGTGAATAGCGTCGTCGCGCAACCGCCGCTGCGAGTACCGCCAATGGCCGATCTGCCACCCCCGAACACCAAGCGATGGGTAATCCGTCGCAAAGCAGCGGTGGTCACTGCCGTGCGCAGCGGCAAGATCACAATGGAGGAAGCCTTGCGTCGCTATCAGCTCACCGAGGAGGAATTCCTCTCCTGGCAGCGGGCGTTCGAGGGCCATGGTCTTCCCGGTCTGCGCGCAACCCGCATTCAGCAATACCGCGAACCGCGCTCACCTCGGGGGCCCAGATCCCGGCGCTGAACGGGGTTTTCCACTCCTGGACATCTCACCCGGACCATCGAGTGATCAAACAGGGATAATGCACCGCGCACGATTGGCGTGTCTCGCAGAAAATCGGCAAGCACGGCCAGCATGAAGGCGACAGTCCACCACCAGCACAGTTCGCGGAACAGCCAGAACTGAATTTCTACTTCGCTGGCCAAAGAGTCGGAAATACCCGAGTGTTCGAGCACGCCATAAAGCGCCAGGCGAAAGCACTCACCCCACATCAGAAGCACGACGACGACGCTGGTGCTGAGACCCAAGAACCACAATTTCCGGACCGAGGTACGCGAGATCCCCAGCAATCCCGGCATCACCAGGAGCAGGAACACGCCGCGGTATCCGATGCTCTGTCCGGCGAGGAAACAGCCGACGATCACCGCGCTGCCGATTACCAGCAAAACCCGATCGAGACGGGGCAGTGAGGCGAGGCTGGCGCGCAGCCCGGGAAAACGCAACAGCCTCCGCAAGGTGGCGATACAGCCGCCGACCAATATTGCATAGAGCCCGCCGGCAGCGACGTGCCCTACAAACGGCGACGCGGTGGCGTTTGCAATCGCCTCGCCAAGGAGAAAGGGCAGATTCTGGGCGGAAAACAAGTCGGTATTGTAAGGCCCGTGCGCGATGTTCGGCAGTCCTCTTGCGATCTCGGTGTGATACCCGATCCAAAAGACGGCAAGCGTGCCCAGAACTACCAAACCGACCAAGCAGAAGACAGAGGCGCGTTCGCGGGAGGCGACGACGAGAATCATGATCGGATAGTATTTCAGCAGCGCTGCCGCGAGGCCGAGAAAGTAGCCAAACAACCGCATAAACAATGGGTACCCGGTGAGAAGGCCAGTCGCCAACGCCAGCAAGAACAGCAGGATGTCGGGGTTGGCGCGCTCTAGCGCAAAGGCAACCATGGTCGAGAGTGTCGCCGCCAACGTAAGGACCAGTTCGAGCGGTCGCCGCGGTGCGGGCAAGAGGCTCAGCGACAGCAGGAACGCAAGGTCGAGGGTCCATCCGACCGCCATTGTGTTCGCCACACCTAGCGGAATCCCTGCCGCTGCCATCCACAGCGGCGAGTAAGTGTAACCGCGCTGCAGAACGTCGCAGGGGTCGGAGACGATAACATCCACGCCCTGCCGCGCGCATTCCCAGGCGGCCAGTGCCCCGCTGGTGTCGACAAACGGAAACCGGAAGGGTAAGACGCCATAGGATGTCAAAATATTTTCGTATAGGTCTTTGTCGCCGCACGCGTAGAGCCACGACATGCCGAGGAACATTGCGAGCGCTGCCCCCGCGGCTCCGAACCGGTAGACGAAGAGGGGAGTGTAGACGATCTGGCACAATTGCGCGATCCGCAGGTTCTTTCTCTTGAACGGACCAAACATTTGAGCGCAGGTCAGTTTACCTGATCACAATCAGGGACTTGATTTCTTGCAGCTCGGCAACTACCCCGACCGCTGAGGGTCCGTCATGGTAGACTACGCGGTACAAAATCAGGCCCAGGAGAGCGATCAACACAATCGGTCCGAGCGGCAGAAAATCGGCGCTATTGCTCGCAAGCGAAACGCCGAACAGGGCGAGTAGAATCGTTTGCTCCCCCCTGAGCAGTCCGTTGCCTATCTGATCCCTAACGAGAAAGGCGACCGGGATCGCGATTGCAACCAGATCGTAGGCATGTGCATAAGGTGTAGCGAGCAGCGCCGCAGCTGAAAGCGTTGCCGCCTTCAGCGAGTAACGCACTGGAGACCGCCAGACCAGCCATACTGTAATGGCAGCGGCGCATGTCGTAATGCCCTGGGCAAGCCAAGCTAGAGCTGCATTACCTCCGAGAGTACGGATTAATCCGTATGCCGTCTGCAAACCCACCCAATAATCTCTTCGTGAAAAGAGTGGATTTATAAGTTCAGGATCTGCAGAAAGGTTGAGGCTCGCCTGTGCGAAAAGCTCTCGAGGGAATGCCTCCCAAGACCCGGTACCGAACGCCGTAATCGAGACGCCGACCAAGAGAGCAGTCGTGACAATGGCGCTCGCAAACGCCCTCCATTGCCGGAATGCGACGAGCGCTAAGGGAAGCAATATTCCGAATTGAGGCTTGTAGGTAAGGCATCCGATGAAGATTCCTGCCATCCCGGGCCGTCGCTCAAGGAACAGCATTGCCGCGCCAAGTAGCGACGCCGTCAGGAACCCCATCTGCCCGACAACCATATTCATAAGCGTAAATGGCGATGCGAGTATAAGAGCTATCGCCGGCGGGCGTCGCACGATATAGTAGACGATGGCAATGTACGCCAGCAGTGTCGCCACATTCCAAGTCAGGAATGCGATAACAAAAGGGAGAATCGCTAGGGGTGCCAATATCAGGAAGAATGTCGGAGGATAGGGCCAAGTGGAGTGAAAAGAATTTCCCGCTCCCACCAGCGCATCTTGGGCTCTCAAAGACTCCGCCGGAATGTAGAGCATCGCCGTGTTGCCATGCCGCGCATGCAATCCGGCGGCGAACACGTTGGTGAAATCGGTGTAGACCGGAACTCCATTCTTATCCACAAGCCAATGCTCGCCCTGATACAAGCTCAGCAGCGTCATGGCCCATAACAGCGCAAATCCACCACCGTACACATAGAGCCGCCAGGATGCGAAAATACCGAGCGGTTGCACGAGCCTGTTATTCGTGTTCATGGGGATGGAAAAGTTCAGCCCGTTCCCTGCTATAGAGCGGGCTGCCTCGATTTGGCTCTCCATTAGTCGGCCATCCCGTTACATTGCGGCATTCCGATGCCAGGAAGGGCTCGGCTTCGCCACTCCCGAATCAATCAAAGCATCCGGTATCGGAATGGGTGGTACCGGTATCGAGCGGCACCCGCCGGGGCGGTGCGCGACGCAGACCTCGCCGATGCATCGCAAGGTCGCGAAACCCAGCGTCGAAGCCGGCGGCTGCGTGTAGAGAAGCGTGTCGAACCCGGCAGCCGTGTCGATTAGCGCGGCTTCATCCTCGGGCCAATACATCGGCGCCGGTCGGTGGAAATAAGTGTATCCGCCGTAAACCCGCCAGTCCGCACCGGCAAGGCCATAGAGGCCGATTCCGCACGGGGCCGGCCGGTGTGCGACGAAGGACGCCGCCGCTAGACTGTCGTGCATACGCTGACGGTGAGTGGTCAGGGTTGCGCCGGTCCAAACCTGGAAGGACGCAATGCACCACCAGCCGAGAGCGAAAGCGGTACCGATGAGCGCAACACCTTTGTTTGGCACGCCCCGGCCGAGCAGCCAATCCTGGCCCCAACTGGCCATCTGCGCGAGCCCGATGCCGGCCAGGACGGCCACCAACAAGATCGCCGGATAGATAAAGCGGTACTCCTTGTGAGCGATGCCCGAGTGGACAGCGATAATGATGACTGCGAGCACCAGCAGCAGCGGCATCCGCCGTGTTCCAAGGAACGCCAGCAACAGTAAGGTCGTGCACGCAGCGCCCCAGACACCGAGCTCACCCAGCAGATAATAGTTCCAAGGTTCGACGCCGATTGTCGAGCTCACTCCGTAATAGAGGTTATAAAGGACGTAGCGCCAAAGGGAGGCGAAGGGATACCCGAGAGTCAGCGTGTCGAGCAGCCCGGCGGCTGCCAGGACGGCGCCCACCCCGGAGAGCGTAGCAAAAAGACGCCTGCGGTCGATTGGCCAATTCGTCCACAGCGCCGCGATCGCTAGGGCCGGTGCGAGTTGAATCCGGGTAACGAAAACGAGGCCGAGCAGGGCTCCGCCGACGACCAGCCGGCGGCGCGAGATCACCCGATACCCTGGCTCCAGAACATAGAGCGCGACGACGAGAAGATGGCCGGCGACGACCTCGGAAAGAGTGCGGGCACCGAAATAGACGAGTTCGGGAGCAACTGCGACAACCGTCCCGGCGAGGAGCGCGCCTGGGACGCCGAACAGCGGGCGACACCATAAGAAGCAGCAAACTATGGGTGCGGCGGCCAGAACAGCAAAAGTCACGGCGATCAATGGCAGGTAGTAGTCGGGCCCGTCGCCTGCCAGCCGCGAGAGCTCCATCAACCCCGCAATGACACCGGGAAGGAGCCACGACCGCACACCGAGTTGAAACTCCCAAGCGACCAGACCGTTGCCATAGACCAGGCGGTGCGCCGGCTCGGCGGTCTGAAAAATCTCATCCGGCCAAACCGCGCTGGGTTCCAGAAGTATCGGCTGCAGCCGCAGCGCAATCGCCAGCCCCACGACAATCGCCAACCCGATATGCGCCCGGGCCCGTTGATCGGCGGACCGTACCGGAGTGTCAAGCGGCACGCGAGGACTCACCCGCGCGGGGCTGCGAGGCTCGTGCGACCAGCCGCGGCAGGGGGTCGTTCGAGAGCAGGCAAGGCCCTCCCCAATGGCCCCGAGTCACCTCCATACGACACTGCCGAATCTCGGCCATTGCATAAAATGCGGCGCAAGATCACGCCCAACAGCGCGATCGTGACGAGTGTGCCGATCGGTGTGCTCCCGAAGGCGAGCCCGCCTGGCCTATCCGCGAAAGTGACGAGGAAGGCCAGAGCCGTGCCGAACAGCGCAACGGCGATTGCTTGCTCGCCCTTCAACAATCCGTGCGATATCTGGTCTCTCGCGAGAAAGGCCGCGACAACCGCGATCGCGGCCAGATCGTACGCAAAGGCGTAAGGTGTCACAATAAGCGCTCCGACCGACAGTGTCGCTGCTTGCAAAGAGTAGCGCACCCGAGACCGCCACACGAGCCACACAATTACGGCAACACCGCACGTCATTGCAGCCTGGGCCAGCCAAGCCAGAGCAGCGCCACCTCGCAGCGAACGGATCAAACCGTAAGTCGACTGAAGATACCCCCAATTGCTGTCGGGATCGGCGAGAAGGTTCAAGCCGGCCTGTGCGACCAGTTCCCGAGGAAACGCAGCCCAGACGCCGGTGCCGAACGCGGCTGCCGATGCGGACGCCAGGAGGGCAGCTGTAATGCCGGCGCTCGCGATGGTGCGCCACCGCCTCGCCGCGACGAGCGCGACGGGGAATAGTATCCCGAATTGCGGTTTGCAGGTGAGGGATCCGATAAACACGCCCGCCAGCGCCGGCCGACGCTCGAGAAACACCAATGAGGCGCCAAGCAACGAAGCCGTCAGGAACCCATTTTGGGCAGCAAGAAAGTTCCAGGCGGTAAACGGACACGCGAGCACCAGAGCAATCGCCGCGGGCCGTCGGGTGATCGCATAAACGACAATCACGCAGCCGAGCAGCGTTATTATGTCCCAGGCGATAAAGGCGGGCAAATAGCGAAGCGTTGCAAATGGCGCCAGGATCAGAAGGTAGGTAGGGGGATAAGGCCAATTCGGGTAGATTTCGTCGTTCGCTCCGACCAAAGCCGCCTGCATCTCGACGAATTTGGCCGGGTCGTAGAGTGAGGCCGCCTGTCCGTGCATCGCCTGCAGTGCGGCGATCCATGCGCAGGCGAAGTCGGTGTAGATCGGCACTCCCTTAGTATCGACGATCCAGGTGCCCGCATTATAAACAGATGCCAGGAAGAGGGCGTACACTGCCGCGACGGCATAGCCGTACAGATTCAGCCGCGACGCTCTCCACAGTGGACTGATAATGGTAGCCTCTCGCAAAGGCAGGCGGGCGGTGAGGCGATCGAAACGCCATCCCTCGAGAGGCCGCGCCCGGGTTACCGCATCGTCTGGCACGGCGACGCGCCGGCAACGCTCGACGGCACAGTCGGCGCCGTCGAGCGTCGATCGTAGCGTGCTTTCTCCCCGAACTTCACAGCTTGCTGGCGACCAGACTGAAGGTGTTGCTGAGATTGGTGCCGACCAGGGTAAAGGCGGCGATCGCCGCGACCGCGATCAAGGCGGCAATCAAGGCATACTCGATCGCCGTGACCCCAGACTCGTCCTTGACCATTCTCATAAGAAGTGTGCGCAACCGGATTCTCCTTGGCTTTTGAGAAAACAACCGTGCGCAGATTGCGATGGAATCTTTAACTAACGGTAAACGTCAGGAAAATGCGGCGGATAATATCGCATGATTGTCACCTCCTCAGAGCCGGAAAATCGTGTAAGGTGGCGAGCATCAGCAGCTGCGGGTGCTGCCAACGCCTGTTGGCGGATCGGCCGACCCCGCGAAGTTTTACTGCCGGCAGCAACAGACGCCTTCTTGACGCCGGCCGGGGCAGTGCGTTGACGGGCATTTGAGTAAAATCCACGCCAGCTAGACTTCTTCGCGACCATGGCGCGTCTGCTCGAGCCCGTGCCCGCCCTCGATCGCCGAGCCGAGCGACTGGAGAGAGCCGTGCCTTCCGAGCCCGAGCACCAAGGGGGTGAAAATGAGTTTTGAGACGATCAGCCTGCTGCTGAACTGGTTGGAGATGGGGGCGCTGCTGGCGATCCTGTTCCGCCTGGGCCACACGTTTGAACTGATCGCCAGTACGCAGCGTGAGCTCAGACGAGCGATCCATCATCTGGGCGAGCGCCGCGCCGCGGAACTGGGCTCCCCGCATGCGCACGCCAGCGCCGAGAGCACGACTGGCCGCGACGCTCTGGCCCAACTCTCGCCTCTGCTCAACCCTTGAACACCTGAAAGGCTTCGCCCGACGATCAAGCGCAGCTCTGGGCTCTCCCGCAAGCGGGCGGAGAGGGAGTGTGCATCAATGGCGAACCCCGGCCGCGGCGTGCGGGCGGCCGACCAGCGGCATCAGAACGAGGCCGGCGACGAAAAGGCCGCCGAGCATCATGATGGCATCGTTGTAGGTCATCACCAGCGCCTCGCGCTGCACCAGAGTGGCGAGCAGCTTGACCGCCGCGCGGCCGGCGTCACCCGGGACGAGCCCATCGAGGCGGTTCGCTTGCATTTCCAGGAAATGCTGCACCGCTGGGCGCGCCGGGTTGATGTCTTCGATTAGGCGGTTCCAATGGAAATGAAGCCGTTGGTTCATCAACGTGCCGATTGTCGCCAATGCAATGGCACCGCCGAGATCGCGCGTCAGATTGTAGAGCCCGGCGGCGTTCTTTAGCTTGTCCGGCGGCACGCTGCCGAGCGCGATCATATTTGCCGGCAGATAGCAGAGCATCAGCGCGGCCCCGCGCAAAGCCTGCGGGACGAACAGCTCGGCATAGCCCGCCTGATTGGTAAGCCCGGCCGTCAGGTACATCGCCACCGCGAAAAGGCCCATGCCGATCGCCAGCATGATGCGCAGATCGAGCTTACGGGCGATGTGGGCGCTGAACGGCGACATCGCCATTTGGGCGAGACCGGTGACGACAACCGTCTCGCCGATCTGCCAGGCGTTAAAGCCGCGCACCTGGGCAAGGAACAGCGGCACCAGGTAGGTAGTGCCGTACATGCCGGTGCCGACGACAAAGGTATAGAACGAGCCGAGCGCGAAATTGCGATTGGTAAAGGCGCGCAGCTCGACAATCGGTTGACGGTAGGTCAGCACGCGCCAGAAGAACAAGACGGAGGCGATGCTCGACACGGTCACAGCGGCAACGATCGTGTTGTCGGCGAGCCAATCCCAGCGCGGGCCTTCCTGAAGCGCGTATTGGAGGCAGCCAAGAAACAGCGCCATCAGCACGAGCCCGTAGAGATCAAAATAGCGCAGCAGAGACCGGTCGGGTTTGTCAATGTCGATCAGCAGCCATACGGCGACGGCGACGGCGATGCCGGGCGCGAGGTTGACCAAGAACAGCCAATGCCAGGAAAAGGTATCGGTCAGGAAGCCGCCGATCGTCGGGCCCAGGGTGGACGAGAGGTTGAGGATCAGTGAGATCAGCACCATCAGCGTCGCCAACTGCGGCATGCGGAATTTCGTATAGATGACGGGAAACACCAAGGGCATCATGGCGCCGCCGCTGAACCCTTGCATCGCGCGATAAACAATCATCTGGCCGAGGCTCGTGGCGGTGGCGCACAACGCGCTCGCTCCAGTGAAGCCGAGCGCCGCGGTCACGAACAGCACACGGGTCGACAGCAGCCGCGACAGGGTTCCGGAGAGCGGCACCATCACGACATCGGCAATCAGGTAGGAAGTCTGCACCCAGCTGATCTCGTCGGAGCTGGCCGACAGCCCGCCCTGGATCTGGGTCAGCGAGCTGGTTACGATCTGCACGTCCATGATCGCCATGAACAGGCCGACGACCATGGCGAGGACGCCGAGCCAGTCGCGCAAGGTGGGCAGCCTCGCGGCTGTCCCGGCTGGCGTCGGGGGAGCGGCGGATGCGATTACCGGTTTCGCCGCTGCCGCCGGGGAACGGCGCCTGGCGCTCCGCACCCGCCGCAAGGGCGATGCGAGCGTCCAACTCATCGCGCGTCGGCGGGTTTCGGAGCGGTTGCCGACCGGGCTTGCGCGGCGGCGACGACGCCCTCATCCGCCTCGCGGGTCTCGACGGTCACCGTCACGGAGAGACCGGGGCGCAGCAGCCCGGCGAGCGGACCACTCGCCGGGAGAGCAATCCGCACCGGAACGCGCTGGACGATCTTGGTGAAATTCCCGGTCGCGTTGTCCGGCGGCAACAGGCTGAACTGGGCGCCGCTGGCAGGGGCGAAGCTCTCGACCCGCCCCTCGAGCGTAATATCCGGGTAGGCGTCGACCGACACCTCGGCAATCTGCCCCGGCCGCATTCGGGTCAGCTGAGTCTCCTTGAAATTGGCCGTGACGTAGACCTGCAGCAACGGCACCAGCGACAACAGCTGGGTCCCGGCCTTCACGTACTGGCCGACCTGGCCGGCACGATTGCCGGCGATCCCCGATATCGGCGCGCGGATGACCGTGTTGTCGAGATCAATTTCCGCCAGCCGTAGATTGGCGCGGGCCTGCTGGCGCTTGGCCTCTTCTTCGCGCTGTAGCGAGCAGAGCACGCCGAGCTGGTTCTGCTCGGCGGCGAGCGCAGCGCGGCTCTTGGCGAGGGCGGCCTCGGCCTTCCGGGCATCGGCTTCCGCCTGTTCGAAACGCTGCCGGCTGGCAAAGTCGCTCGTCATCAGCGAGCTGTACCGCTTGTAGTCCTGCTGCGCCCGGGACAGATCGGCCTCGGTGGATTTCAACCCCGCCGCGGCCTGGTCGATCATCGCCTGCTGCAATTTGAGCCGGCTCTCATAGGTCGCGATCATCGCTTCCTCGGTCGCGACCGCGGCCTCGGCCTGCGCCACCTTGGCCTTGAAGTCGCGATCGTCGATGACGAAGAGGATCGCGCCCTCCGCGACCTCCTGATTGTCGGCGACCCGCACCTTCTTGAGGTAGCCCTCGATTTTCGGGCTGATCACCGAGACGTCGCTCTGGATGTAGGCGTCATCGGTGGATTGCCGGAACCGCAGGACATTCCACCAATGCCAGCCGCCGATGCCACCCAGGGCGAGCGCCACCATGGCAATGGTGATCAAAACCTTGTTGCGCACCTAAACTAAACCGTTCAGTTCAACCTTGCCCGAGGTTGAAATATCGACTAGACGGTGTCAAGCAATATCGTGTGGGCAGGATGGCAGGCATGATGGACCGCACCGTCGAGCGCACCGAGGTCCCGGTCGGCAAGGCGGAGAGTATCCTCGCGGCGGCAAAGCGAACCTTTCTCGCCAGCGGGTATGGCACCGTCAGCATGGACACGATCGCCCGCGAGGCGGGGGTATCGAAGGCGACCGTCTACGCCCATTTCGTCGGCAAGGAAGAACTCTTCGGCGCCGTGATCGGGCGCGAGTGCGGGCTCTACTTTGCCCGCTTCTCGGCGGGCGAACTCGATCCCGTCAACATCCGCGCCTCTCTGGCCGTGTTGGGTCGCCGTTATCTGGAGCTCGTGCTCTCACCCGACGCCATCGCGTTGCACCGCATCATATTGGGCGAGGTCACTCGCTTCCCGGGGCTTGGGGAGGTCTTCTGGCGCGCCGGACCCGAGCGCCAGCGCCTCCAGATCGAGGCCTTCCT
>Ga0137359_10000570_pt1 | contig 27708 bp, 28 predicted proteins | sample Mad1_40_16metaG_FD_108281 | JGI IMG/M metagenome (GOLD analysis project Ga0137359, IMG submission 108281) | Vadose zone soil microbial communities from Angelo Coast Range Reserve, California, USA - Mad1_40_16 metaG | ecosystem: Environmental > Terrestrial > Soil > Vadose zone | place: USA... | reverse complement strand
GACGCCGACGACGACGCGCAGCGTGAGTTTCGCCAGCGCGGTATTCCAAGTGGCCTCGCCAATGAGATCTATCTCGACGTTTACCTACGGCGGGCGTCGTTCGAACCGCAGGTCAAGAACCTTCAGGGACGGCTGTTCGATGCTTACGCTGCTGAAGTCGCACGCGTAGACCAGAACGGCGATGGCATCATCTCGGCCGCGGAAGGCGACATCGACACCGCGTCGGACGGCTTTTCGGACAATACCCGTCTCTTCCTGCCGGCAACGGCGTTCAACCGCTTCGCGGTAACGCGGGAGATCAACGATGGGTTGTTGGCGCCGCGTTTCGCCCCGAGCCAGCGTGCGTGGGTTCTGACGGGTGTGCGGGTGGCCGTCAGTCCTACGGTCGATGCCTCGGCCGGGCGCGACGCCGACGATCGCTAACCGTCCCGGATACATCTTGGACAACTGGAGGCGGCCCCTGGGCCGCCTCCTCCCGTTTGGTCAAGCGATGCGGATGCTCGAACGAGCCCCATCTATCGGATCAACTGCAGTTCGCCGCCACATCGAATGATCTTGACCCCGATACCCCGAGAGCAGCTTGGGGATGCTCTAGACCGCTTCATGGCCGGCCTCGGCGACCCGTTTTCTCTTGGGGTGTTTCGCCGGATCCGTGTGACCTCGCCGGATCGCGCCGCCGCAACGGAGGCGGCGCGCCACCGTTGCGCAGCTCTCTCGGTCGCCCGCGCTTTCGGCATGGCGATCCATCCCGAAGGAACCCAGTGCCCCTACAACTGGGACGGGACGGCGCTGAACGGCGCCACCGAGGCTTATGTCATCCTGCACGAAGTCGCTCATTTTGCCCTGGCCCCAGCCGAGCGTCGGAGACTTATCGATTTCGGGCTCGGGCCTGGTCCGGACACCGTCGATCACGATGCGGCCGAGAGCGCTGCGGTTCTCCCGCCCCTGGCGCGTGAGGAGGATGAGGCGGCAGCGTCATTGCTCGGTATCGTCTGGGAGGCGCAGCTCGGTCAGCCTGCCCTCGCCTCGTTCCTCGATCAGAACTGGCTCGAGGGCCTCGATCGTTCAGCCGCCGCTCATTTCACCGCGGTGCTAGGCACGCTGCGCCAGCGCAGATTCCTCAGCCTCCTATCACCCGGGAGATCCGATAAGGCGTAGGCCGCTCGCGGTCGACAAGCCGATCTAGCCAAAAGCGCAGGCTACGGCTGTGGGCCGGATCTCGGGGTCGAGCGGGAGAGCGTGAGGCCGACTCTATTTGAGCGACGCGCCAGCACTCGGGCACGCGCCCGACGCGGCGATAGCCTATTCTCGTAAGGCGATTCTCCAGATCTTCCATCTGTATCCCCGAGGTGACCGCATCTAAAACAACGCATCGGAAGTCGGGTTCCCCGGTTCGGCTGCTCGACAAGGACGGCGGCAGAAAAAAGAGGAGCCGATGAACCGGATCGATCTCGCGGGGCGAGTCGCCATCATTACCGGCGGTGCTCGCGGCATTGGGCGCGCCATTGCTGAGAGGATCGCCGGCAAGGAGGGCACCGGACACGTCGGCCTATTCCGCCACAAAGCCTGCCCAAGGCCGCCCTAGCGGGCGGAGGGGGCCGGGGTATTCCGGCTGACGAAATGCCTCGGCAAGGCGCTTGTCGGGACCGGGATCCGCGTCAACTGTGGCCGCTCGGACCGACATTTTTGCCCAGATGACCCAGGCCCAGATCGACTACATGCCGTCGAAGACCCCGATGGCCCGCTTCGTGCTCGTCGAATAGATCGCAGCGCTGGTCGCTTGGCTGTCTTCCGAGGAATGTTCGCTCTCGACCGGCGACGTGTTCGACATTTCCGGCGGCAAAGCGACCTATTAGGGTCCGAGCGGTCGCTCGATCCGCGTGGCGCGCTCGGCGAGCCGGCGCACTCTCGCCCAGTCGCCGGCTGCGACAGCCTCCTTCGGCGCCATCCATGACCCGCCGACCATCGGCACATTCGGCAAGGCCAGATACTCCCGCGCCGAGCGCTCGTCGATGCCGCCTGTCGGGCAGAATGCGATGCCCGAGAAGACCGGGGCGAGTACCCGCAACAACGCCAGGCCGCCGACCGCTTCGGCCGGGAACAGCTTGAGAAAGCTGATCCCGAGATCGCGCGCGGCCATTACTTCCGAGGGGGTCGCGACCCCAGGAAGATAGGGGAGCTCGGTCGCCAGCGCGGCGGCCGCGAGCTCCGCCGTCATCCCCGGGCTGACCAGAAACCGTGCCCCCGCCGCACAGGCCTGCACGACGTCGGCGGGTCTTTGCACTGTCCCCGCGCCAACGACGATTTGCGGCTGCTCTCGCCCGATCGCAGCGATGGCGATCAGCGCTGCTGGCGTTCTGAGCGTCACTTCAATGACCCGCAGCCCGCCCTCAAACAGCGCACGGGCAAGCGGCACCGCGTCCTCTTCGCGCTCGATCGTCAGGATGGGCACGACGGCAATGCCGTGAAACAAGGCGTACATGCTTTTCCTTCCGGCTGGTGCGAAATTTTACTCTCCGCTCCACCGAAATGCAGTCCAGATCGATCGGCCTCCCGTTAGAGATGGGGCAACCCATTGGGCGTACGCATTTCCCGTCGAACAAACGCTGGCGCTCGTGAACCTCTCAACGGCCGGGTCTCCCCCCTTCCTCGAATCACCGGATCTCAGTGTCCGCCGCTAGACGCTTACGGTTTTCACAGGTTCCAGGTGTGGCGGAGAACTCCATTGTTTGACCCGCTGGCCTTGCCCGAGTCTCAGCGACCCTAGCCTCAGCGTCTCGGCTTCGAGCTTGGCGTTGATCTCGGTGTAGATGACGCGGAACACAACCTCCTTTACCGAGTCGCCGACCACGACATTGCCATGGCCACACATCGGCACCACCGCCGAGGCGCCGCCAGCGCCGCGCCAAGCGCGGTGTTGGGATCAGCATATCGGTCGTGGCGCCTTCGGCTTGGCATGCTCCGGCATGCCAATTGCGCAAGGGCCGAGATCGTTATCGTGACGACAGCGATCAGCAGTGCGCCGAGTCTCGGGGCCGATTTGCGCATAAGCCCTTCGTCTGTTCGGGATCAGCACTCTCCCCCATCGGGTCGTTCGCGGCACGATTGACAGCCCCAGTGGCGACAGGATTTGATCCGATCCTGGAATAGGGAGAAAGCGATGGAAACACGGGCGCTCGGGCGGACCGGGCTCAAAGTGTCGATCCTCGGGTTCGGATGCGGTGCGGTGGGTGGGCTGATGGTACGCGGCACTCCAGCCGACCAGGAGCGCGCGGTCGCTCGGGCCATCGAACTCGGCATCAACTACTTCGACACTGCTGCGATGTATGGGAACGGTGAATCCGAGCGCAATCTCGGACGTCTCATGAAGAGCCTCAAACCCGACATCCGCGTCGGCACCAAGGTGCGAGTTCCGGCCAGCGAGCGCAGCCGCATCGGCACCGCGGTGGCCGCATCCTTGGAGGCGAGCCTCCAGCGGCTCCAGCTGGAACAGGTCGACCTTTTCCAGCTCCACAACCACATCACCCGGCACGGCCACGACAGCGACTTGACACCCGAAATTGTGCTCGGGGAGGTCGTACCGGCATTCGAGCGCTTGCGCGAGCAAGGGAAGACTCGCTTCTTCGGCATCACCGCGGTCGGCGACACCCCAGCGCTTCACCAGGTGGTGGACGCCCGCGCTTTCGATACCGCCCAAGTCAGCTTCAATGTGCTCAACCCGAGCGCCGGGACGACTGTTGCGTCGGGCTACCCGGCGCATGATTTCGGTAATCTCCTGGCGCACACACGTACGGCTTCGATGGGCGTCATCGCCATCCGGGTGCTCGCTGCAGGTGCCTTGAGCGGGGTCGAGACGCGGCACCCGCTGGGCTCTCCCAGCGTCGAGCCGATCGGCTCGGGCTCCGCCTACCGTGTCGATGTCGAGCGCGCCCGGCGGCTCGAACCGCTGGTGCGAGAGGGGTTTGCCGACAGCCTCATAGAATTGGCCGTGCGATTTGTCATTGCCAACGAAGCGGTGTCTACCGCGCTGGTCGGCTACTCGACCCTCGAGCACCTCGAATACGCCGTCGCCGCAGTCGACAAAGGCCCCCTTCCGCGAGCGACGCTCGAGCGGATCGCGGCCGTGCAAAACAGCTTTGTCGGCGAGGCCCGATAAATGCCGGATCGCCGTCACTTCAGGACCGCGGGCCTCTGGCCCGCTTGCGGGCGGGACGCCCGCGTTCCCACTTTCGCCGAGAGGTTCGGCAGCTTCGAGAGCTCTCCCGGTTGCACGACAAAGCTCCAATCCGCGACTAGTTGTGATAATGATAGCCGCGCCATGCCGGCAAAAGGTGACGGCGCGACGTGCGTATTCGCTATCGCTACCGGGGAAACGAGAAGATCTTCGACCAGTCGGCCGAAGCGGTCGTCCTCGGACGGCCGCGCCACGGGGTCCACGTCGATATCGATCTGACGCCCGACTTGCGGGTTTCGCGGCCGCACGCGCGGATTTCGCTCGCGGACGGGCATTACTGGATCGAAGACCTCGGTAGTGCCAACGGCACCGAAGTTGACGGGCAGCCGATCAAGAGCAAGGGCAAGCTCCACCTCGAGCCTGGCCAGACGATCCAGATCAGCGACACCATCATCGAGGTGGAGATTTCCGCGGAGCCCAATCTCGGTCGCAGCTGGGCATCTGGCGAGGCCACCGTCGTCGAAACTCACGACACGCACCTCGATATCGCCGAAATGATCGATGCCGCCGCGCCCGTTTTCGAGCCCGGTCAGCCAATCGATCCAGATCGGGCACAGGCATTGGCCATGCTTTATGAGCTGCCGCTGCAGTTTGGAGAGCAGACCGAGCTCGATGCGCTGTTCCAGACAATAATCGAGCGGCTTGTTGCGATCATTCCGGCCGCGAGCCGCGGGGCCCTATTACTCAAGGATCAGTCCAGCGGAGAGCTTCTTCTCAAGGCGCATGTCCCGGCGGGACAGCCTTCCGTCAGCATGACCCTGGCATCAAGGACAATCGCCCGACGCCAGGGAATTATCTGGCGCGAGGGTTTGGATCCCAGCCGCAGCCAGTTTCTGAACCGGATCAAAGCCGGCATGTACGTACCACTCATCTGGAAGGGCCGGGTGATGGGGGTGGCATGCGTCGATAACAGCGATGGAGGAACGCTCTTCACCGCCGCCGATTTGCGCTTGATGCTCGCGGTCGCGCATTATGCGGCGATGGCTGCCATGCAAAATCAATTGCAGGACGAGCTTCGCCGCAATGCCATGCTGCTTAGCCGCCTGCTGACCAATTTCTCTCCGAAACTCCGTGATACGCTACTGTCGCGCGCTACCCACGGGCGCCTTCGCCTAGGAGGCGAGAGGTCGGAAGTGGTTATTCTCGAGTCGGACATCCGTGGCTTCACCAAATTAACCGCGGGCATGGACACCGACGATGTGATGGACCTGCTCAACGATTATATTCCTGCGCTGGTCGACGCTGTTTTCAAACATGACGGGACAGTCAATGATATCACTGGAGATGCTGTGCTCGCAGTCTTTGGCAGCCCGGAGCCGGATCCTTTGAGGCATGAAAAGGGTGTCCGCGCGGCTCTGGGAATGCAATCAGCGATGATGAAAGTCTCTGAAAAGCGGAAACAGCGCGGCCAAGTGACCTGCACGATCGGCATCGGCGTTCACTGCGGCGAGGTGCTGCATGGGTTTATCGGCTCAAATGACCTCATGGAGCTGACCATCATCGGCGAAGCGGTGAATTGGACGAATCGTTACTGTGCGGGCGCCGGCGGAGGCGAGATTCTGATCAGCCCAGCTCTGCATCAGCACCTCTGGCGTTATATCGACGCCGAGTTGACCACGATCGATACCAAGCACGAAGGCAATCTCAGCGCGTACCGCCTCAAAGGGATCAAGAGCGCTGTGCGAACCTGAAGGCCAGGGGTTACCCTTGGTACTTTATGACCACGGCGCTGACATTGTCCCGCGCGCCTCGCGACAGCGCGTGCTCGATCAGCCGATCGGCGGCGTCCACCACGGGACCGCCTCCCAATATACCGGCGATTTCGGCGTCGGTGATGGCGCGGTTGAGCCCGTCGGTGCAGAGCAGCAAAATATCGCCTGCCTCAAGACTGTCGCGTCTTTCTTCGAGGACCAGCGCGTCGGACGCGCCCACCAGATTTGTCACGATATTTCCGAGCGGATGCGTCGCCGCGGCTTCCTGTGCGATCTCGCCGCGGTCGACCAGGTTCTGCACGTGACTCTGGTCACGGCTCAGCTGAACCAACCGTCCCCCACGCATCCGATAGAAACGGCTGTCCCCCGCCCACAGGCAACAGCTTTGGTTCTTGATGGCCAACAGCACCACCACGGTGCTGCCGATTAGCGCGTTCGGACCGATGGCGGCGGCCTCTGCCCGGAGCTCGAGGTTGATTTCTGCAAGACTCTCTCTGACGTACTCGACCAGGGGAGGGCCGGATGGCCTCGGATGGAGTTCGTTGAGCGCCGCCATGATGCGCCTGCTCGCGTAGTCGCCGCGTTCGTGTCCCCCAGCGCCGTCGGCGACCGCCCACAGCCCGATCTCGGCCCGCTCCAGAACCGCATCCTCGTTTCGCTGACGTACCGCGCCGACATGGGTGCGTGCTGCCGAACGATAAGGCATCTTCGAACTCTGCTTATTTCTCGGACGCTTGTTCAATCTTTAATCGGCAGCTGAAGTAATCCAGAACTCGAGACTGCCGCTGCACTTCGGTTAGCGCGGAACCGCCGATATTGCCGGCAATCTGGCGCGCCTCATTGAGGCGATCCTTCAACATGGATACGGCGCGCGCCGACGAACCGTCAAAACCTACCTGCAGGTATTTGTCGGGAGTATACGCGGTTGCGCCGATCCGAAAGTCCTCCGGATTAAACTTGCAAGCCGCAAAGCGATCCGGCGCCTGGGCGGCCGGCTGAGGCGGTGGTGGAGGGGCTGCGGGCTGTACGGCGATCGCGGGAGGCGAGTCAGGCTTCTTTTCACTGTCGAAAATCACCCGGGACGCTTCTCCACGCAGTTTTGCCAGGAGGCTGACCGATACTCTGCCGCCATTTGCCAGATCCGTAACCTGCAAACCGGATTGCTCCTGAAATTTGTGGAAGGCCCTGATCGTCTGAGGGCCGACAACACCGTCTATCGGCCCCGGATCGATCCCGAGGCGAAGCAGCATGAATTGGATTTCGCGGATCAGCGGAGGAGTCGCCTCGGCATATTCAACCCCACTCACTGCTTCTGCGGCGTACGGGCGCGCCGACCACGCCGATATCGCCATCATCCCGATCACCAGGCAGCTGGTCAACCCAACCAAGGGATCGCGTCCCTTCATCCCGCCTTCCCCGCCGACACCGGCAAATCAATCCCCTCCGTGCGCATTAAGAAACGCTCTCCGATCCCGTTCATCAGGAATATGCACCGACAATACATGACAGAATTTCGCCAACGTTTGAAATTTTCCCAACTCTCTCTTGACCAGAATTTTAGCAATTGGGCCAATATACCGGGTGAGGTCGGACTCAATAGCCCTAATGTTTGCTGGGCTCGGCGGTACGGTGGGATCATCGGGCCTTCTTTCGGTCGCGAGCCCCGATTTTGGTGGCGCCGAAGAGCGCAGCCCACTGTGTCCCGAAGCCGCTCGCTGCCGCCCCTTCGCCAAGAATTCGGCACGATCCCGCGGGCTGTTCACCTGCCCCCCGAGCAAATCATACAGCGCGAGGATATTGTTCGTCTGACTGACGGCCCGCTTCAACGCGATTGACGCCATCGGACCGATGAATGTTGCGAGGTCGCGCTCGATCTCTCGCAATAGGTCCGGGTGCAACGATGCGGCCGCCGGGACTGTTTGCGTAGGGCGAACTGTGGGCGCTGTCCCGGGATCAGAGATGGGGGCTTCCGGCATAGGGGTTTCGCGGGCTTGCGGATCACAGGACAGGGAAGGAACAGCTTCGAAAATTGCCGCAGAGAGCTCCGCAGCATTGCGATACCGTTCCGACGGATCGAAAGCGACGGATTTGGTGATGACAAGCTTCAGCGTATCTGGGACGGCGGGATTCAGCGCCCGGATATCCTCGGGCCCCCTGGTCTCCATGAATTTCATAATCTCGGTAATGCTTTTGCCCCGGAACGGTTTCACACCGGTCAGCATTTCGAAGAGGATCACCCCGGCAGCAAACAGGTCGGTACGGTGATCGACCGGCGCTCCCGACAACTGTTCGGGAGCCATATAGGCCGGTGTCCCCAGCAGATCGCCGACAATCGTGAACTCGGAGGCATCGATGCGGGCGATGCCGAAATCGGCGACCTTAACGTCGCCGTTCTGCAGGACCATGATGTTGGAGGGTTTGACGTCGCGATGAACGATCCCATTCTCGTGAGCAAACCCGAGGGCGCTCAGCACTTGGGTGATGATACCGACGCTACGGCTGGGCTCAAATGGCCCGGACGACTTGATGAGTTCATCGAGGCTGCGCCCGTCCACAAACTCCATTGCGAGAAATGGTGTCCCGTTATCGTCGCCAAAGTCCCAGATCGCGACGATGTTCGGATGAAACCGACGGCCGGCGGCTCTTGCTTCCCGCCGAAAGCGTTGCAGCCACTGCTCGGAACCGCTGCTTGCTATCAGTTCGGGCCGCAGAACCTTGATCGCAACCGGGCGATCGATGACCGGATCATAGGCGCGGTAGACTTCTCCCATTGCACCCGTACCGACCAATCCCTCGACGCGATAGCGGCCGATCGTCTGACGGGTTTTCATCTTTTAACGAGCCAAAGCCTATCGATTTCGATACTCCTCAGCTTTGCTCCTCCAGCATGGTCATCGCGTTCTGTAGGCTTCGCCGCATTCGGTTGAACGACATCGACAGCGACCCGATCTCGTCCTTGCTGTTGCGGACATACTCCGGCGTGTCCAGCTGTCCCATGCTGACGCTGTCCGCCATCTCAGAGATCTCAGCGACCGGCTTGGCAACCAGCGCGCGCAACAAGAAATCGACCATGATGATTGTGACGACGAACGTGCCAGCCAGAGCAAGTATAAACCAGAATAGGGCTTGATAAGCCCGCGCCAGCGGCACGGTAAGGGGGATGGAAACCACTTGCGCCCCGACGACCTCACCCTGTTTCCAACCAAATCCGTTTTGCGAGCCGTAGAGCGCGACCATTGTGGCCGGGGCATTTTCGGGCGTGCTGTGGCAGCCGAGACAAGCTTGACTCCCGACCTTCAGCGGGCGAGCAAGTGTCAAAAATCGGCCTCCCGGAGCGTCGCGAGTCACCATTAATTCCGTTTTGCTCGCGTCATTTCGAAAGTCGTTGATGATGTCGGCCTCCCATTCTACTGCCTTGTCGTTGAGATTAGTTGGATTCAATGTCGGTTCTCGATATGTATAATCCGGAAGTTTTTGGTGAACCGTTTTGAAATTCGTCTGAGCTGCATACGACGGTATCGAATGTGGCAGGAATTGAACCTTCATCTGTTGTTCGAGCAAAGGCCGGATACTATCCGATGTATAATTACGGATAGCTGAAGCCCCTTCTATCATTATCCGGGCATTCTGCAGGCTATCCTCGAGGGCATTCTTGGTAAGGATTGTGTACGCGCCGACCCCGGCCAACCCAAGCCCGACCAGAAATGCTCCCGATATCGCCAAATCAATTTTCCAACGTATTTTCATGGCCCTGGACTTCAGTTGTGCTTTGGGTCTCGACAGCGCTGAAAGATCTTGCGGAACCGAGATCTTACAATCCGCGGGTGCGATTTCAAGCGTCGCTCAGAACGGGTATCGACTCTGGCGGGGACGAGCACCGACAAGGGAACCCCGCGGCCGTAGATCGGATCTGCTTGCCGACGCCGCCTCTTGCTGGGCGTGTCGACCTTGGTGAGCGACCCACAACCCGGGGAGAAACATGGCGGTTCTCGAATTGCAGTCGTTGACGAAGGGGTTTGGCCCCGTCGCCGCGGTCGACCGCTTGGCGGCCCGATCGAACCCGTCTATTCGAGCCAGGAGAACGCCGCTGGCGCGGTTTTCGACCTCGAGACGGCTATACGGGGAAGGGCTTGCCTATGTGGTGGTGTGCTACAACTTTGCGTAAGTCTTCGTCCCGGCCAACGAGCTCTGGCATGTCTCCGCGATCCTCGGCGCGCCTCACGTAACCTGCTCGGCAATCTCGTCGTAACCACGGCCGAAGAACTCGATTAGACAGAGGCCGTGGCCGAAGGGATCGGCCAGGACGGCGATCTTGCCCCAGGCCTCGTCCGGATTTTCGTCTCGGCCCGCGCGCCGGCGGTTACAGGGTGGGACAGCGCCGCCTCAAGGTTGTCCACCACTACATCGATGTGAACCGGAGTCCAGTGCCGATCGTAGCGGCGAAGGCTTTCGCCCGCACCGGCCGAACCTTCGGCCTTCTGCAGCAGATAAAGACGCACCGGCCATCCGCTCAGCTCCGCACCCTCCACGCCGAAGCGCCTTGTGACAGTGAGCCCAAAGGCTTCGGAATAGAATGCGACCGCCCGGCCGAGATCGGGAACGTCGATGTTGACGAGCAGGTCCGTTGGCATCGGCCTCATTCCTGCCAAACCGGCCGAGCTCGCGGCCGTCGGTCCGCGGCTCGCCTCGGGAGCGGGTATGGCGTCCGCCGTCGCAATGCGGATCACGATCCCAGGGTGCCACGCCAAAGAAGCAGAAAGAGTGGAACAACGCCGAGTAGCGATGCGGACCATGATTAGGCGTCGGATCTCTCGCCCTTCTCGGTATCGATCTCGGGGTCCGGTTTGGGTTCCTCAGGGGCCACCTGCGTGATCGTGTCGAGGGTTTCGATCGTGGTGCGCCAGCGATCGATTGCGTTTGGAATCCTGGGAAGATTGGTCATGGAAGAACTCCACCGGGGTGGCCCTGGAGGGTGGCGCGGGCGAGGCGCTTGCGCGCGGCCTCGCGACGCCTCTGGCTCATCGTCGGAGGGGCCGCTCATTCTGCCGCTGACGACGGACCGTCGCATTTTGCGCAATGACCCCCCGGCCATTACGGGCTCTAAAGGAGTGCTGTCGGCACTATTGCACGATTTCGTCGGGATAGACGCCCCAGAGGTCGCCGCGCTGGACCCATCCGGTATTGTCGGCGGCTTCGACGCGACACCAGTCGGCGCGGCACTCGATCAGCCGCGCGATAACCCCGGGTTCGGCGCGGGCAACGGCCGGTGACGCCAGATCGGGCTGCCGATGAAGCGTGCGGATGCCGCCTTTGACAACGACCGCGCGCTTGCCAGCAACCATTCTTTCATGAACCCAGCCCTCGGTGCCCTGCCAGTCGCGGATCATCCGCCAGTTCTCGAATTGTCGGATGATCTCGACGGGCATGTCCTTGCGGGTCAGCACCCAGTCGATCGGGTAGTTCTCCCCGGGACCGACCCGGAGGTTGGCCTGGTCCGAGCGCAGGCTGACAAAGCGCGGCACTTTTTGGTTCGCCTCGCTTTCAGCCGCGGAAGCGAGCGGCGCGCCGAAGACAAAGGAGGCCAGAAGCACCCGCAGCAGGCGCGCTCCGACTGCACGACCCTTCTGTCTTCTAGACATTCCACCCTGCCTCTTGCTAATGGCGGCCCGCGCCTTCTGTGGACATTTTTGCCATGCGGTCGAAACGGCCATTCGTGATCGTCACCCGCAAGCTTCCAGACCCGATCGAGACTCGGATGATGGAGCTTTTTGCCTGCCGCCTCAACCTCGACGACAGACCGCTAAGCAAACCCGAACTGATGACCGCTGCGGCGCAAGCCGACGTTCTGGTGCCGACGGTCACCGACCGAATCGATGCCGACGTGCTGGCCGCAGCGGGTCCGTCGCTGAAGTTGATCGCCTCCTTCGGCACCGGCATCGACCATGTCGACCTCGCGGCAGCGCAACAGCGTGGCATCATCGTGACCAACACGCCAGGGGTGCTGACCGAGGACACCGCGGACATGACAATGGCCCTGATCCTTGCGGTCTCACGCCGTCTCGCGGAGGGCGAAAGGCTGATCCGCAGCGGCGGCTGGACCGGTTGGGGTCCGACCTCGATGCTCGGCCGACGGATCTCGGGAAAGCGGCTCGGCATCGTCGGCATGGGCCGGATCGGCATGGCGCTCGCCCGCCGCGCCCAAGGGTTTGGCCTCTCGGTCCACTATCACAATCGCCGCCCCGTCCCGGAAGATGTCGAGAGCGCGCTCGATGCGACCTATTGGGAGAGCCTCGATCAGATGCTCGCCCATATGGACATCGTATCGGTCAACTGCCCCCACACCCCAGCGACCTACCACCTGCTGTCGGCGCGCCGCCTCAGGCTGCTGCAGCCGCACGCGATCCTCGTCAACACGGCGCGCGGCGAGATCGTCGACGAGGAGGAGCTCACCCGATTGCTCGAGACCCGCGCCATTGCCGGCGCGGGCCTCGACGTGTTCGAGCACGAACCGGCCGTCGACCCGCGCCTGCGCGCGCTCGACAATGTCGTGCTGCTGCCGCATATGGGCTCGGCGACGATCGAGGGGCGGATCGCGATGGGCGAGAAGGTCATCATCAACATCAAGACCTTCGCCGACGGCCACCGCCCGCCCGATCGGGTCATCGGGTCGATGCTGTGAATGGGCCAGCGCCGGAACGGGTCGTGGCGCAGCCCTGACAATGGTGCCGATCTGCGTGCCCGGGTCCGATCACACGGCGGCGACCGCGCGTCGTGCGGCGGCGAGACAATCCTCCGGCCCGCCATCCGCATCGATGCGGACCCAGTCTATCACTCCAGGGTCGTGGCGCAGCTGCTCGGCCAGTATTTCCGGGGACGCGTCCGATGCGTTGTGGCGGCGCGCCCGAATGCGGCTCGCCATCGTCTTCGCTGCACCTTCGAGCCAAAGGCCCGAAAATGGGACCGCGGCAGCACGAGCCACCTCGGCAAACGAATTGCGCTCCTCCGGCATCAACGATACCGCATCGATGATCACCGAGTACCCGGCCGACAACCCCGTTGCCGCTTTACGACAAATCGCGTCATAGACCCGGCGCGTAACGTCGCTCGTGTATCCGTTGGCCGGAAGCCGTGTTTCCGGATCAACGCCCAACAGGTGTTTGCGAATGACATCGCTGCGCAGGACGCGCGCCCCGGGACGCAAGCCGAGCCCGGGGGCCAAGGCGGCGGCCAATGTCGACTTGCCGGTGCCGCTGACGCCGCCGATTGCAATGAGCCGGCAGGGCTCCCGCCGGAGCGATCGGTGCGCGAGGTCAAGATAGCGGCGAGCTTCGGCCGCCATTGCTGCCCTGGTGGCCCCCCCGGTCGCGCGCTCCATCGACGTCGCCGTCACATGCCCCCGGATCCCGGCACGAAGCGACAAGAAGAGCGGCATCGCCGCCAGCCCGTCATCTTCTTCGGTGCGATCGAGGTAACGGTTCAACACCCGATTGGCGAAATGCACGAGCCCCCGATGCTCAAGATCCATCAGAAGAAATGCCAGGTCATATATGTTGTCGATGCTTGCGACCACCTCCGAGAACTCCAAGCAGTCGAACAGGGTGGGCCTGCCGTCGACGAGGCAGATGTTGCGAAGATGCAGATCCCCGTGGCAATGGCGCACCTTGCCGGCCGCGCGGCGCCTGTCGAGTAGTCCCCCAACAGCCGCCAGCCTTTCGCCCCATTTCTCGAGCAGTTTGTCCACCTGCTCCTGCGCGAACCCGGCCTGCCGCGCTGCCGCGAGGCAGTGATGCTGTGTCTCGGCGATGTCGCCCATCTCGGCCGCGCCGCCGCGGTGCAAATGCCGCTCGGCAGCCTTATGGAAAGCCGCGACATGGTCGGCGAGCTCGTCGATCAACCGCGGACCGAGACCCCCGGTCTTGGCGAGCGCATCGAACAACAGAGTCTGATCGAAGCGCCGCATTACCACGACCCAATCGATGGCGGTGCCCGAGGAGGAAAAGCCGATACCGCCTGACGCGGTACGGACGATGCCGCGGACCTCGAGATAGAGGGCGGGCGCGGTACGGCGGTTCAGCGCCAGCTCGGCCTCGCAGGCCTGTCGGCGGCGTTCGACGGTCGAGAAGTCGAGATAGGGAAATTCTACGGCGCGCTTCAGCTTGTAGGCGCGGTCCCCGGCGAGAAAAACCAGCGATATGTGGGTTTCGATGATTTCGACCCGCTCCACCCCCTTTCCGTAGGAAGACGGGTCGCTCAAGAAGGCGATGACGTCTCGCTGATCATCCGGCATCGCTGAAGCGCCGGAGCCGTGTGGCCACCCCTCACCCTCCCCCGGCGCGGGTCCCCTGGCGCATCTAAGATGCGCCGCCCGGCAGGCGCACGCGCGCCTGCGTCGAGAGAGCTCCCCGCTCGCGCGGAGAAGGCTGCGGCGAAGGGTCCTCTGCCGGGGGCTCGGCGGTGACCTCCACCGCCACCGTCATGCCCAAAGAATCCGAAGGAAAACCGGTCCAGGTGCCGGAGACCGGCACCGCTTGGCGCGGATCGCGCACGACGGCCACTCGGATCAAATTGTGGCTGCCGACAATGCCGTTGGTGGGATCGAACTCGACCCAGCCGGCTCCCGGCAGATATACCCGCAGCCAGGCGTGGGTGGCGCCGCCGCCGACCCACCCGCCGCGCCGGTCTTCGGGAACATAGAGGTAGCCCGATACGAAGTGCGCGGCGAGACCGAGCGACCGCACCGCCTCCATCATCAGCACCGTAAAATCCCGGCAGCTGCCGCTCTCCAGCCGCAATGTCCGCACCGGATCCTGAATGCCGCTTTCCTCACGTGCGACATAGGTCAGGTTCTGCCGGATGGCGTGGGTCATCGCGGCGAGCATTTCGGTCGTTTCGGTCCGGCCGTCATGGCGCAGGAACTGTCGCGCCCAGCGATCGAGCTCATGCTCGGGATCGAGATACTGCCGCTCGATCGACCGCATCAGATCCGGCATTTCATCGGCGCCGTAAGTAAAGGGGTACCTTTTTGCATATTCCTCGATCTGGAAATCGAGGACATTGGCCGAGGACTGCTCGAGGCGAATCACGCTCTCGAAACGAAGCTCCTGCGCGCGCCCGGCGAATCGGGCGATGGCGACGCAGTTGCCGAACGCGTCGTGTACCCATCGGATATCCACCGGTTCCGGCGTGATCTCGAGTTTGGTGTCGAGCAGCTTCTGGTCGTAGCTGTCACGTGGCCGCAGCATCATGCGATGGTCGCCGAATGCGACGGGCTGCTTGTAGCGGTAAGTGGTAACGTGCCGAACGGTAAATACGGGCATTGATCTGCCTATTGCGGTCCCACGGTCTGCACCTGCGATTTCTCGGGGGTATAGCCGAAAAAGGCGGTCGAAAGCTCGCGGGTGACGGCGATCAGCTGTCGCTGGATCGAATCGAGAAATTCGTGAAGGCCGCCGCCCAAAATCGCCGAAATGTCGAGCGTGCCGAGCAGTGCTTGCAAACGGTCGAGCTCCTCGGCCGCGTCGTTGCCGTGGCGCAGCGCATAGCGCGACTTGACCTCGCCCAGCAATCGGCCGACCTCGCGCATGCAATGATGGACCGAGCGCGGGAACGCCGGGTTCAGCAACAGGAACCCCGCCACCCGCGCCGGCGTGGTGCTGGCCGTATGCAAGCGCCGATAGGCATGGTAGCCGGCCGCCGAGCGCAGCAAGGCGTCCCATTGGCTGAAATCGGTCGGCGAGCCCACATCCGAAATGCTGGGGAGCAGCAGGTGATATTTGATGTCGAGCAGGCGCGTCGTCTGGTCGGCGCGTTCGATATACCGGCCTATCTGATAGAAGTACCATCCCTGATCCCGGAAGAAAGTCCCCTCCGTGATGCCGGTATGGGTCTGGCACGCCTCCTTTACGGTGGCGAACAGCCGGGCGAGGTTCCCGGGCGCGAGGTCCGCCGCGCTCAGCGCGACGAGGCGGTTGTAAAAGATATTGAGCTGCACCCACATCTCGGTGGAAATCAGCGACCGTAATGTGCGCGCGTTCTCCCGCGCATAACGTATGGTGCTGACGATCGAGGTCGGATTGTCGGCGTCGACGACGTAGAAGTTCGCGACGCTGTGCACGGAGGCCGTGCGGTGCGTGGCGAAGAAGCGCTCTTCGTCCGAGTTCAGCTGGACGATCGAGCGCCAGTTCTGACCGCCCCGGCTGTCGCGCGAAAAGGTTTCGTTGACGTCGAGAATGCGCGCGAGATTTTCAGCGCGCTCGACATAGCGCGCGAGCCAGAAGATGCAGTCCGCGTAGCGGGCGAGCAGAACGTCAGGCAACGACCCAAGTGTCCTTCGAACCGCCGCCCTGCGAAGAATTGACGACCAGCGAGCCGCGGCGCAACGCCACCCGCGTCAGCCCGCCGGGCAACACCCAAGTGCTCGATCCAGTAACCGCAAACGGCCGCAGATCGACGTGCCGGGGTTCGACGCGGCCGTCGACCAGAGTCGGCGCCACCGATAGTTTGATGCAGGGCTGGCTGATATAGTTGGCCGGATCGGTGAGCAGCTTCGCGCGGCACTCCTCGAGCTCCCGTCGGCTTGCCTTCGGGCCAACTGTAATCCCGTAGCCACCGGCTTCACCAACCGGCTTGACCACCAGCTCCGCGAGATTGTCGAGCGTGTAGCGCAACGCTTCGGGCTCGCGGCAAATATGGGTCTCGACATTCTGCAGGATCGGCTCCTGCCCGAGGTAATAACGGATGACGCGGGGCATATAGGCATAGACCGCCTTGTCGTCGGCGACGCCGGTGCCAATCGCATTCGCGAGCGCTAGGTTTCCTGCCCGGTATGCCCGCATCAATCCCGGCACGCCGAGCATGCTCTCGGGAAGGAACGCCTCGGGATCGAGATAATCGTCGTCGATGCGTCGATAGATCACGTCGACCCGAGACAGGCCGCCCGTGGTCCGCATAAAGACCCGGTCCTCCTCGACCAACAGGTCCCGTCCCTCGACCAGCGGCACGCCCATCTCGCGCGCCAGGAAAACATGTTCGAAATAGGCCGAGTTGTAGGTGCCCGGAGAAAGCAGAACGACCCGCGGATCGGCGATCCCGGCAGGGGCCACTTCGTACAGCGCGGAGATCAGCTTCGCGCCGTAATTTTCGGTAGGGCGCAAGCCGATCTCGTCGAGCAGATCGGGAAAGGCGCGCAGCATCATATGCCGGTTTTCCACGACATAGCTTACCCCGGAGGGCGTCCGCGCGTTGTCCTCGAGGACGAGGAACGCACCGTGCTCGTCGCGCACGATATCGGTGCCGCAGATGTTGACGTAGGTCTTGTGCGGCAGATCGATCCCCCGCATCAGCGGCCGATAGTTGCGATTGGTGAGGATGAGCTCGGGAGGAACAATGCCGTCCCGCAGGACGTGCTGATCGTGGTAGATGTCGTCGAGCAGCAGGTTGATTGCGGTGAGACGTTGAACGATGCCGCTTTCTATATGCTGCCATTCCGCGCCCGAAAGAATGCGCGGGATGACGTCGAACGGCAGGATCCGGTCGATCGTCTTCGCATCCGAATAGACCGTGAAGGTAATGCCCAAATTATAGAGTTCGGCGTTGGCGTTGGCCGCGCGCTGCTTGAGTGCCTCGATCGACAAACCGGCGAGACGCTCCCGGACCGCCCGGCTCGCCGCGCTGCGCAGCATCTCGCAATAAAATTCTCGCGGATCGTAACCGTCGAGGACCGAAGGATTCATCTGCCTGCTCGAGATGGCGGCCAGCTTCAAGAGGCATTTTCTGCGCCAACACCGTTCCTATCAGGATTGCGGCCGCCGTGCCAGTCGAGTGCTCGACTTTTAGGCTTTCGCTGCACCTGCGCCCATTTGTGAGCCCGCCCGGAGTAGACCAGCTGCGCATGATCGCGGCGACGGCATGGCACGAGCGTTGCAGCGGGGTCGTGGGAGGCGTCTACGAAGGCGGAATTGAAGCAGCGCGAACGCGTGCCTGCCGCAGTCTGAGAGGCAACCGCATGACCGATACGACCTTCAGTCACCAAAAGGCCAATTCACCGGCCGCCCGTTACACCGACGGCGGCTTACGGTCGTTCTTTGTCTATCGCGACACCGGTGTCACGCCCGCCACCAACGGCAAGCTTCGTATGCAACTGGTCCGTGCGGCACGCAAGAGCTCGGAGGCAAAAGGGGGCATTGGCTTCCATTTTCACATCGTCGATATCCACGTGGTCTATATGCTCCGCGGCTGGGCGAGATTTGACTATGACGGTGTCGAAACTCTGGTCGAGGCCGGCGACTGCGTGCATCAACGCCCGGGCATCGTCCACAATCTCTTCGACTGGTCGGACGATATGGAGTTCATGGAGATCATCATGCCCGGTGATTTCGCCACGACCGAGATTACGCCGCCTGCTGAGATTGCCCACTGATCGGACATCTCACAATGGAAAGCGTTCTACCGCCATCGGGTACGCATTCGTCATTAAAGCTCGCAAGCTCCAGCCGCAGCAAGGCGTCGATGACTTCGGTAATGGCGCGGTCGCGCCTGCGCAAGAAATAGAGATCGAAATTCCATCGGAGTCCGGCCGGCACTCAGTCGCTGGCGTAAATGATATTCGTCAGGATCGGGTAAATCGAGCTCTTCCAGCGCTGTCCGTTGAAGACACCGTAATGGCCCACACCAGTCTGCACATGATGACGTTTCATGTATGGCCGCAAGCTGCTACACAGCTCCTGAGCGGCAAGCGTCTGGCCGACCGCACAGATATCGTCCCTCTCGCCTTCGACCGTAAATAATGCGGTATCCCTGATCGCCCGCGGGTCGACGCGCCGACCGCGCCACTCGAACTCGCCTAATGGCAGCGCATGCTCTTGAAACACGGTGCGGACGGTTTGAAGGTAGAATTCGGCCGGCAGATCCATGACGGCCAGATACTCGTCATAGAATTTTTTTATCGCTGCCGCCTTTTCTTGGTCCCCATTGGCGAGGTGGCAGAGAAGATCGATCTGGGCTTTGACATGTCGCTCGAGATTCATGCTCATAAATGCGGCGAGCTGCAAAAACCCGGGGTAGACGCGGCGCATTGCGCCTGCGTAGCGCAGCGGGACGACGCCGATCAGATTTCGCTCGAACCAAGCGATCGGCCGGCTCGTGGCCAGCCGGTTGACATCAGTCGGGTTGATCCGGGTGTCGATCGGGCCTGCCATCAGGGTCATGCTGCTCGGTTGCGCCGAATGCGAGTCTTCGGCCATCACCGCAACCGCCGCGAGGACCGCAACGCAGGGCTGGCAGACCCCGACGACATGTGTGCCAGGGCCCAGCACTTCGATAAAAATGATCAAATGTTCGATGAAGTCGTCGAAGTCGAACCTACCATCCTGCAAACCGACATCGCGAGCATTGTGCCAATCGGTGATGTAGACGTCGTGATCCGCCAGAAGTGTCTCGGCAGTCCCGCGGAGCAACGTTGCGAAGTGCCCGGACATCGGCGCCACCAGGAGAACCCGCGGCTGAAGCACTCCCACATCTTTTTTGAGGTGGAGCAAAGTGCAAAACGGTGTCCGATGGAGCTCCACTTCGCGCACTGCCGCCACTCGTCCACCGATCGTGACGCTGTCGATCCCGAATGCCGGCCGGCGATGGCTCAACCCGGCGCGGGCGATGAGTTCGCAAACGGCGGCCACCGCTCGCACAAAGGCGTGTCGTGATATTCCTGATAGCGGTTGCATCAGCGCAGCTGCGGCAAAATTCGCGGTCGCGCGTAACGGCCCTGCGAAGTCACTGTAAGTCTGAAAGTTCTGGTAGATCATGGGACGCGCCGCGAGTGGCACCCGCTTTGCTTGTCGGGCAACGCATGTCTGAGCTGACGGAGGGAACCCATGACCGACGCCGTTCTCACAATCAGCAGCAAAAATTATTCCTCCTGGTCGCTGCGTGGCTGGTTGCTATGCAAACTGGCCGGCGTGGAATTCGTTGAAGAGGCGGTCCCGGTCGACGACCCGGCGAACCGCGCCGAACTGCTCCTGCTCTCGCCTTCGATCTTGGTCCCGTGCCTCACCCATCATGGCATCAAGATCTGGGACACACTGGCAATCGCCGAGTATCTCAATGAAATAAAGCCGAAGGCGGGACTGCTGCCGAAGGACCGCGGCGCTCGCGCCCGCTGCCGCTCGATCTGCGGGGAGATGCATTCCGGGTTCAGCAATTTGCGGTCGGCGCTGCCGATGAACCTCAAGGCCCGCCGACTCGGATTCAAAGTGTGGTCCGGCGCGCAGGCCGACATCGATCGCATTACCGCGATCTGGCGCGAGTGTTTTGCGGCATACCACGGCCCCTATCTGTTCGGAGCGCCGAGCATGGCCGATGCGATGTACGCACCGGTCGTCACGCGCTTCCTCACTTACGATGTGCATCTCGACGATGACGCGTCCGCGTATTGCGACCGGATCATGGCTCTGCCGGAAATGGTCGCATGGTGCGAAGCCGCTATGCAGGAGCCCGACGAGCTCGAAGAACTCGACATGGAGTTCTGAGCCGGCCTCGCGGGTTGCATAACGATCGCCATACCAGCGGGCACGCAAAGCGCATGCCAAAAAGGACCTCTGACCGGACCGCATACGGGCGTTGCGCTCGGCGATGCACCGAGCGATCCTCGTAAGACGGGCTCGGACGGCCCGAACGCCGGAAGGAGAGTTCCAGCCATGCCGAACAGCGTTGGAGAAAATCAGACGAAGCGGAAGCTCAAGGCGGGCGAGCTTGTGTTGTTCATGGGCGTCAACCAGATGCGCACCCCGAATATCGCCATGATCGCTACTGCCTGCGGATTTGACGGGATCTATATCGACCTCGAGCACAACCCGACTTCGTTAGAGACGGCGGCGGCAATCTGCGTTGCCGCGCTCGGCCTCGGCATTACACCTATCGCCCGCGTCAGCTCCCGCGACCCGCACGACGCCACCCGCATCCTTGACTGTGGGGCCCAGGGCGTGATGGTCCCGCACGTCAGCACCATCACCGAGGCGAAAGCCGTCGTCGAGAGTTGCCGCTACCCGCCGCTGGGCCACCGCTCGTCCTCAGGTTCCGGACCGGCGCTCGGTTATGCAGCTCGCTCCCAAGGTGAAATCAATGCTTATCTGAATCAGCAGACCCTGCTTATCGCGATGCTCGAGATGCCGGAAGCGATCGAGAATGCCGACGCGATCGCAGCGGTGGACGGCATCGACATCATCCACATCGGGTCCTCAGATCTCAGCACGGAAATGGGCATTCCCGGCCAATACAAGCACGCTCGCATGCGCGAGGCTTATGAAGTGACCGCCAAGGCCGCCAGATCACATGGAAAATCCTTCGGGGTAGGCGGTGTGCGCGAGGATCTGGAATTCCAGACCTGGCTTATGGAGCTGGGGATGCGCTACCTTACCGGAGGCTCGGATGTCGGCTACATCCTGAGCGCCGGACGTGCCGACGTTAAGCGAATACGCGAGGTGCGGCTTTCATAGGAGGCGTCACATCTGGGTTACGCGATCGCCGGCAAGGTGGAGAACGCGCCGATTTCGACGTACAAACTGCAGCCGGTCATCGCCGTACCCAGCTCTCCATGATGCGTCGTCTGATTGCGCTTTCCTGTCTGTTTCTGGCGGTCATCGCTTCAGCTGGAGCGTTGCCGCCGCCGCCCGCCGAGCCCCAAGCAGGCCGGGTGTTTTGCGAGCAGAATGTGAGCTATCGGCTGGCCGAGCCCTTGACCGTTCCCGAGCCCTACCGACGGTTTCTCGGAGTGTGGAGCGATGCGGCGTGGGACGCCAATACCTGCGCCGCGCTGATCGTCGACAATGTCGATCCCGACGGAACCGCCTCCATCATCTATGTCTATGGGCCGCTGGGATCGAGCGCGCGGGTGCCCGGCGGGATTCTGCATGGCACCGGGGTCATCCGCGACGGCGAGCTCAGGTTCCAGAATTCCGACGGCACGCAGTTCGCGTTCCGCTCGGGAATCGTCGATCTCGTCGGGCGCATGACCACTCCCAATGCTCAAACCTACGAAGCTGCTTTTAAGAAGACTTTTTAATCCGACTCCCGCGCTTTAGGGCGCTTGTGCCTTCCGCATACACATCAGCCGAGCCGGCCAGCAAGAGCCTTGCCTCTCTTCGGCTTCCCCCAGGCAGAGTTGACGCTCGCAACGGGCATTCCTAAATTTCGCCAACGTTGATTGCCCAATAGTTGACGTGCCGGTGCGCTCCGGTCGGCCCGGTTGGCTGGCGAACATCGGATGACCACATCTCCCACGTTGTGGTCCGATCGTCGTCGCGGGCGAAGGTGTCCGCGACACCGATCATCAGACGTGGTTCCGCATGCCCCGACCCGCTGTACTTTCACCGATCAACGAACTGAACGAACGCAGTCGCGAGATCTTCCGCGTGATCGTCGATGGTTACGTCGCTACCGGCGAACCGATTGGCTCGCGCACGTTGTCGCGGCGCCTCGCGCAGAATTTGTCGCCGGCGACGATCCGCAACGTCATGGCTGACCTCGAGGAAGCCGGGCTGCTTTATGCGCCGCACACCTCGGCCGGCAGATTGCCGACCGAGCTGGGGCTTCGCCTCTTCGTCCATGGGCTGCTCGAGGTCGGGCGCCTGGCCGAAGACGAACGCCGCAGCATCGAGAGCCTTTGCGTGGCACGCGGCAAAAGCCTACCGCAGGCGCTCGATGAGGCGACAACCGCGCTGTCGGGCCTATCGCATTGTGCCGGGATCGTCGTCGTCCCCAACCAGGATCGCCCGCTGAAGCACATCGAATTTGTCCACCTCGGCCCGGGTCGTGCCCTCGTCGTGCTCGTCACCGAGGATGGGCTCGTCGAGAACCGCGTCATCGAGGTGCCGCATGGGCTGCCTCCTGCAGCGTTGATCTCCGCCAGCAACTACCTCAATGCCAGGCTGATCGGCCGGACGATCGAGGAGGCGAAGGCCGAGGTCGAGGAAGAGGTCGCCTCAAACAAGGCGCAGCTCGATGCATTGACCTCAAAGCTCGTCGCGGCCGGCCTGGCGAGCTGGGCGGGCGGAGACGAGGGTAGCGCCTTGATTGTACGCGGCCAGGCCAACCTGCTCGAGGACGTGACCGCACTCGCCGATCTCGAGCGGCTGCGCACCCTCTTCGAGATGCTCGAAACCAGAGAGACCATGTTGCGCCTCCTCGATGCCAGCAAACAGGGGGAAGGCGTGCAGATCTTCATCGGCGCTGAGAACCGCCTTTTCGGGGTGGCCGGCTGCTCGATGGTGATCGCCCCGTATCAAAATAGCCGCGAGCAGATCGTCGGGGCGATCGGGGTTATCGGCCCCACCCGGATCAACTATGCCCGGATCATTCCGATGGTGGATTACACCGCCAAGGTGATCGGGCGCCTCATCGGATAGGACAAATCATGCACGATACGACAAAGGAACAGGAGCAGATTCCAACTCCGGAAAATGCCGCCAACAACAACTTTGACGGCCTCGCTGGGGCACCCGTCGAGTCGGAAACGGAGGAGCGCTCGGCCGATGACCGACTGACCGCTCTCGAGGCGGAGATCGCTGACCAAAAGGATCGGCTGTTGCGCGCTCTTGCCGAGACCGAGAATGTGCGCCGCCGCGCTCAGCGGCAGCGGGAGGACACCTCGAAATACGCCGTGACGGGCTTTGCCAAGGACTTGCTCTCGGCCGCCGACAATCTCAGACGGGCGCTCGAGAGCTTGCCGGAAGCGGAGGTCAAGGACGAACGAACGCGCAGCCTCCTCGCCGGGGTCGCGGCCACCGAGCGCGAGCTCCTGAGTGTCTTCGAGCGTCACGGTATCCGCCGCATCGATCCGAAAGGCGAGCCTTTCGACCATAATTTTCACCAGGCGATCTTCGAGGCCGAGCGGGCCGATCAGCCCAGCGGCACGGTCGTCGAGGTGCTGCAGCCCGGCTACGTGCTCCATGACCGCCTCTTGCGGCCGGCGATGGTCGGCGTCGCCAAGGGCGGACCGAAGCCGGCCGAGTCCGCTTGAGAGGTCGGCAAAACACTACAATGGTTTGCCCCCTCGCTCCGCTCGCGAGGAGAGAAGTCAGCGCCGCGTCAACTGGGGCGGCAGCCCGTTGTAGCGCCATGCCGGCTCACATATATAAACCCCAGCCACAGTCAGGGGATGGCTGATATCATTTCCCGGGGGATCGGGACGGTGCTTCCCCGGGCCGCCCGGTCCTGCTTTTGAAATGAGGTGTCTATGAGCAAGGTCATCGGTATCGATCTCGGCACGACGAACTCGTGCGTCGCGGTGATGGAAGGCAAGAATGCCAAGGTGATCGAGAACAGCGAGGGAATGCGCACCACGCCCTCGATGGTTGCATTTACCGAATCGGGTGAACGCCTCGTCGGCCAATCGGCCAAACGCCAGGCGGTGACCAATCCCGAGAACACATTCTTCGCGATCAAGCGCCTGATCGGCCGTCGCTTCACCGATCCGCTGGTGAAGAAGGACATGGATCTTGTGCCGTACAAGATCGTTCCCGGCGACAATGGCGACGCCTGGGTCGAAGCCCGCGGCAAGAAATATGCCCCCTCGCAGATCAGCGCGTTCATCCTGCAGAAGATGAAGGAAACCGCCGAAGCCTATCTCGGCGAGACGGTCAGCGAGGCGGTCATCACCGTTCCCGCCTACTTCAACGACAGCCAACGCCAAGCCACCAAGGATGCCGGCAAGATTGCTGGGCTCGAGGTATTGCGGATCATCAACGAGCCGACCGCAGCGGCACTCGCCTACGGCATGGAACGCAAAGGGACCGGCACGATCGCGGTTTACGATTTGGGCGGCGGTACCTTCGACATCTCGGTGCTCGAGATCGGCGACGGCGTCTTCGAAGTGAAGTCGACAAATGGTGACACCTTCCTCGGCGGTGAAGACTTCGATAAGAACATCATCGATTATCTCGCCGACGAATTCCGCAAAGAGCAGGGCATCGACCTGCGTAATGATCGGCTCGCTCTGCAGCGGCTGAAGGAGGCAGCGGAGAAAGCCAAGATTGAGTTGTCGTCTTCGATGCAGACCGACGTCAATCTGCCCTTCATCACCGCGGATCAGCACGGGCCGAAGCATCTCAATATCAAGCTGACCCGGGCAAAGCTCGAGGCCTTGGTCGACGACCTGATCCAGCGGACGATCGGGCCGTGCCGCAGCGCCCTCAAGGATGCAGGGCTCAAGGCCTCCGAGATCAATGAGGTGATCCTCGTAGGCGGGATGACCCGCATGCCCAAGGTCATCGAGATTGTCAAGCAATTCTTCGGCAAGGAGCCGAATCGAAGCGTCAACCCGGACGAGGTCGTGGCCATCGGCGCAGCGATCCAGGCGGGCGTTCTGAAGGGTGAGGTCAAGGACGTCCTGCTTCTCGACGTGACCCCGCTATCTCTGGGCATCGAGACCTTGGGCGGTGTGTTCACCCGGCTGATTGATCGCAACACGACGATCCCGACGAAGAAGAGTCAGACGTTCTCGACCGCCGAAGACAATCAAACCGCCGTCACGATCCGCGTATTCCAGGGCGAGCGTGAAATGGCCGCGGACAACAAGCTGCTCGGCCAATTCGACCTGGTCGGCATCCCGTCGGCCCCGCGCGGCATGCCGCAGGTCGAGGTGACCTTCGACATCGACGCCAACGGCATCGTGCAGGTTTCGGCCAAGGACAAGGCAACCGGCAAGGAGCAGCAGATCCGCATCCAGGCGTCGGGCGGCCTCTCCGAGGCGGATATCGATCGCATGGTCAAAGACGCCGAGGCGCATGCCGACGAGGACAAGCGACGCCGCGAGCTGGTTGAGGCGAAAAACAACGCCGACGCGCTGATCCACACGACCGAGCGGACCTTGACCGAAAGCGGCGACAAGGTTCCACAGGCTGACCGGGAGGCGGTGCAGCAAGCAATCCAGGCCTTGAAGGACACGCTCAGCGGCGATGATGCCGCGCAGATCAAGGCCAAGACCGAGGCCTTGGCCCAGGCTTCGATGAAGGTCGGCGAGGCGCTCTACAAGGCGCAGCAAGCCGAGCAGGCGGCCGCCGGCGACGGTCCGTCCCAAGGGGGTGGCTCTCAGGGCGGCCCATCTCACAGCGGCCCGGGCGGCAACGACAAAGTCGTCGACGCCGATTTTGAGGAGGTAGACGACCAGAAGAAGCGCGGCTCCGCGTAATCACTAGAACGCGGACGTGCAGATCGGATGTGAGCACCCCGGCGGCCTCACCGCCGGGGTGATGCGCGACAGTAAAACCCTTTATCGAACGCCCGTCGACCATGGCTAAGCAGGACTTTTACGAGATCCTCGGCGTCTCCAAATCGGCGAGCGCCGACGAACTCAAGAAGGCTTATCGCACGCTCGCGATGAAACACCACCCGGATCGCAACCCGGGCGACAAGAGCGCCGAGCAGAAGTTCAAGGAAGTCAACGAAGCCTATGACATCCTAAAGGACGATCAGAAGCGCGCCGCCTATGACCGCTTTGGGCATGCCGCCTTCGAGCAGGGCGGCGGGCGTGGCCCAGGGGATTTCGGCTTTTCCGGAGGGTTCGCCGATATCTTCGACGAGATGTTCGGCGAGTTCATGGGCGGCGGGCGGCGCGGCCAAGGAGGGCCGAGTCGCGGCAGCGATCTTCGGTATAATCTCGAGATCTCGCTCGAAGACAGCTTCCGTGGCAAGCAGACGACAGTTCGGGTGCAGACCCTCGTTGCCTGCGAGCAGTGCAAGGGCAGCGGCGCCGAGGCTGGCTCCAAGCCGATCGCCTGTCCGACCTGTCACGGCCGTGGGCGTGCGCGCGTCCAGCAGGGCTTCTTTACGATCGAGCGAACCTGCACCGCATGCCAGGGGGCTGGACGGGTCATCGATAATCCTTGCAGGGCTTGCGCCGGCCAGGGTCGCACCCGCCGCGAAAAGACATTGTCGGTCAGCATTCCACCCGGTGTCGAGGACGGCACCCGCATCCGTCTGGCGGGTGAGGGCGAGGTCGGGATCCGCGGCGCTTCCGCGGGCGATCTCTACATCTTCATTACCGTCGCGCCGCATCGCATTTTTCAGCGGGACGGCGCGAACATATTCTGTCGCGTGCCGATCCCGATCACGACCGCAGCGCTCGGCGGCGCGATCGAGGTGCCGACAGTGGACGGCAGCCGGGCGCGGGTCACCGTACCTCCAGGGACCCAATCGGGTCATCAGTTCCGACTCAAGTCGAAGGGGATGACCGTGCTGCGCTCGCCCGCCCGCGGCGACATGTTCATCGAGGCTACAGTCGAAACCCCGGTAAATCTGACTAAGCGCCAGCAGGAGCTGCTGCGAGAATTCGAAAAGGCCGGCGGCGAGAACACCGGGACTCATCCGGAGAGCGAAGGCTTCTTTGCACGGGTGAAGGAGTTCTTTGAGGATTTGCGGGAGTAGCCACAGCTGTTGGTGGCCGGTCATTGGGCCGCCAGCGCTAGACGTGTAATCTGATCGCGTGAGGGAGCAAAGCATGGCCGATGGAATTTCATTTATGCCATCGACCCGATTGCTCGTCCTCTATCGCGACAAGCGGCTGTCGCCCGTCGAGGTGACCGAGGACCCGTTGCGGTGCCTCGAAGAAGCGGCCGGCCCCGCTTGGCCGAGCGCGGAACGTAGCCGTTGCCTAGACCGAAGTTTTTACTTTGAGAAGGCGCAAGTGATTGCTCCTGCTCGGAATATTTCCGGCGGGGGTGGTATGTTACTGGCTACAGCTTGGTCGGGTCGACATTGAGGAGGCGGAAAGCT
>Ga0137359_10000566_pt1 | contig 27789 bp, 16 predicted proteins | sample Mad1_40_16metaG_FD_108281 | JGI IMG/M metagenome (GOLD analysis project Ga0137359, IMG submission 108281) | Vadose zone soil microbial communities from Angelo Coast Range Reserve, California, USA - Mad1_40_16 metaG | ecosystem: Environmental > Terrestrial > Soil > Vadose zone | place: USA... | reverse complement strand
GAGGGATCCCTTGACCGGTTTCCGCATTCAGGAAAGCGGTACCTACCAAGTGTTTCCGGACTGTACGGGTAAAGCCACGATCAATTTCCCGCCACACCCGGGCGGCCTCGTCGTCCAGCTCGCCCTGGTGATAAGCAGCGAGGGCCGTAAGATCCACACTGTCGTTTCCGCTTTTACGCCTCCCGGTGCGCCCGGTCCCATTCCGGGGGTTTCGGTTCACAGCGATGCCGAGAAAATCGGGAGAATTAAGGACGATCGCCAATAAAGTATAGTCATGGCGGCTGGTGTGTAGCCTGCGCTTCCAGACACTCCTGGGAAGAAACTAAATGGCAACGCGGATTCCAGTCTGCACACAGTGCAGAACCGCGTTTTTACTGCGGATTCTGAGCGATGTTTACGCGGATCACTTCCCTAAGTCTCCTTTAAGCGAACCTAAATTGAACCTAAGAAGTCGAAGCACTTCAGCCACAGCTAAGAGCACTTCCGTTTATGCCGAAACCCGCGCTAATTGGTATTCCATCCGAACTTCCACGGAAGGAATTCGAAGTTCCACCCGCCCAGATGTTCAAAACAGACATAGCTGCATTCCTTGCAGTTGACTGCACACCATAACGGAGAGAACAAAGGGGAATACTAGGGAGGATACATCGAAGTAACTGCACTTTGTTTAAACAAGGGTTACCGGGCTGGCATAGCAAAGACTTCCTTTTACTTCGTTTTTGACTTGGTTTGAGGCAATTCCGCGCCCACATAACTGCTTTTAAACTTTGAGTACGTAGGCCAAGAGCCGGAGATCGTGGCTGTAATAGGCTAGGAATGCGTCTTATAGCATCCGCCCGGAAGCTAAGAGCAAGGGAAATCATCGGAGCCTCAGGCGCTGACAAACCGGAGACGTTGCAAGCATCGCTTGCCTCTGTTTGCGGTACAACATTCCGTCAGCAGTCCGATACTTGGCTTCGCACAGTGAGGAAGCGCGATATTGCGCCTTCCACGCTGCGTGATTGGGAAAATTGCCTCAACACTTGGCTCTTGCCGTCCATCGGAGACCTTCCGCTTGCAACCATAAAGCGGACGGTCACCCAGGAACTCATTGACAAGATGGTTGATGGCAATTTATCGGCTAAGTCCGTCTCGAATTACTTCGCGGTTGTGAAGATGGTTTTCACTTCATGCGTGGATGAGGACGGAGTGGAAATGCATCCGCGCAACTGGCGAAGGATGAGTCTTGTTATCCCGCAGGTGAACAAGAGGCAGCAACGTCGCCCATGCTTCACGAAGGAAGTGATGAACCACCTAGCTAATTCGCTGACCGTCGAGCGCAAGATGAGGATGTTGTTTATCCTGTGCGGTGCTACTGGTCTCAGAATCGGCGAAGCACTAGGCATCCGAATAGAGAAAATTCTCGACGGCGGTAGCCGGATCATCATCGATCAAAAAGCATGGCGCGGCGAAATACACGACTTTCTCAAGACTGTGAACGGGGAGAGAGAAATTGACCTTCCCGCGAATGTGGCGAAGCTGTTGGTTGAGTATATCGGCGACCGTAAGACAGGGCTTTTGTTCTGTACCCGGCACGGCTACCAGCTAGACCAGCGCAACATTCTTCGCCATCTTCACAAGGCTCTTGAGGAAGTTGGTTTCGAGCAGGCAGGTGCCCACAGCTTTCGCAGGTTCCGCAACACGTTTCTTCGCAACTTCACCCCTTGCCCGGAGAGCATTCTCAACTTCTGGCTAGGCTGGGGCGAAGAGGATATGGCCGGACGCTACGACCAGATCAAGGCGGACGTTGCGTTCCGTAAGGAAGTCGCGGCAAGTTGTGGTGTTGGCTTCGACGTTCCGGCCAATCTAGGCTCAATTGCACCTATTGCACCTAAACTCGAATCCTACGCAGTCGCTGCAAGCATCTGATTTGTTTGAAGTAAGTGGTCGGGGCGAAAGGATTTGAACCTTCGACCTCCTGGTCCCGAACCAGGCGCGCTAGCCAGGCTGCGCTACGCCCCGAGAATCCGCAGCGATACACCAACGCATCGCCGCAAGGAGTCTTTAGAATATCACAGCAGTCTCGCATCGGCCACAGGTCTGTTTGTCCCACAAACAACGAAACGCCGCCGCACTCGACGGAGCGCAACGGCGTTTCCCTCGGGACCTCGTTCTAGAAACTGTATCTCAGCATGAACTCCATCACGCGTGGACCCGTCAGCGTCTGGCTGTACTTGCCAAAGCTACCGGAATTATCAATGGCCGGCAGCGCGCTGAATACGTCGAATCGCACGCTGTTGGTGACATTGAACACTTCCCAACTGAAGGCCAGCTTCTGCCGTTCGGTGAAGTTCCACTCTTTGCGCAACGCCATGTCGAATCCAAAATAACCCGGCCCGCGGAGAACGTTGCGGCTTCCCACTCCACCAGGGAATGGATAGTCGAATGCAGCAATTGCCGCCGTCGGATTCTTGAATTCGTTCATGTCTCCGTTGGAATCCGTGAAAGCCCCCGTCTGAGGTTTCGCGCCCACAAGGTTCGCCACGCCGTTGAGTTCCCAGTTCGTCGGGAATTGGAAGCCGTTCTGCACACTGAACGGCAGTCCGCTGCTCCATCTACCAAGACCAGACCACGACCAGCCACCGAGCACCGCGTTGACGCCTCGGTTCCAGTTCGCGCCAATGTAACGGTTGCGTCCAAACGGCAGTTCGTAAACCCAGTTGGTGTTGAACTGGTGCGTCATGTCGTAGTCAGACACGGCGCGGAACTGTCCTGGATTAAATGGATTGTAGATTTCACCGGTTCCGAAGAAGCTTCCCTGGAAAAGGGAAACTCGCTCTGCGTCGGAGGTCTCGTCTATCGATTTCGAGTAGGTGTAATTGAAGTCCATTGTCAGTCCGTGGGTCGCGCGGTGGTGCAGCATCACCTGCAAGGCGTTGTAATTGCTCCGCCCGCCGCTGCTCCATGCAAACAACGAGGCGTCTTGGGCCTGAAAGAACGAGAACGGTCCATTCTTGGGAAAATAGTTCACACCGCTCAGATTATTGTCTGGAATTCCGGAAGTGTCCCAGACCGATAGCGGCGTGGTTTCGTTCAAGCTGCCGCCACAGAAAAGATCGTAAGCGGCTGTGACTGGACTTGTCGTTCCCAGTAAGATTGGATTTCCCATCGCGTCTCTTCCAGTACAAGAAGAAAGTTGATAAGCGCCTCCCGCCTGAAGAGGCTGCATAATGTAGTTCCAATACGCCTGAATATTGGCCGGCAGGCTCGCCGGGTTGAAAGATTGCGTGCTAACACCTTGTCGGTACACCTTCGCAAGCGCGGTCACGGCTTGGAAGTAACTCACACCGTTGTTCGGATCGAATAAGTTTGCCGGCTGCGCGAGATCTTTCTCCTGGAGAAGACGTCGACCAAGCCGGCCGACGTATGCAAATTCCACCGTAAATCCTTTTTTGAGCTCTCGCGTAATGGAAAAGTCAAACGCGTAGGAGTAGGGTGTTTTCAACTTGTCGTCGAGACCCCAATAAATCGAGAAAGCGTCCGGAGGCGTCACTGGGAATCCCGGAGTTGGCGCAGGGAAAATCAGCGAAGGTGGCAAGTCATGTTCGCCTGTATACCGGGGCGCGCTGTCCAGGCTCACTGTTCCCGGCGGAAAGGTCGAGTTGGAAATGAAGCCAAACGATCCTTGCTGGTCGTACGTGGTGATCACGCCTTGCCCGAAGTGATCGTAATAAATGCCGGCTCCAAACCGCACCGAGCTCTTACCTGGCCCTCCAAAAACGCTCCCAAGCAATCCATCCTTAAAACCGGGAGACCACGCCATCGACAAACGCGGCGCGAGATTCTTGTAGTCCCAGGCCCATGCGCCGGGCTTTCCGTTCGCGCTACCGCACAGATCCATGTTGAAGTCGGGCGAATCGGAAATCCCCTGCACCATGTCCTTCATGCGCGTTTGAAAGAAGTCATGCAAGCTGAAGCTTGGGCACACCTGGTTGCCATTGCGCTCGTACGGCGGCTGCAGTAGCGAATACCGCAATCCGTAATTCAAGGTCAGATTGCTTTTCAACCTCCAGGAATCCTTTATGTAAAATTCCAGCTCGTTGTCCCGGAAGCTGCGATTGACGAATGCTCCCGGAGATAGGAACTGTCCTGATTTGTTCTGCACGTAAACCGTGTCCGTCTCCGTCAAGACACCCGCAAGCGCCATCATCGGAAAGTCATACGAGTCTTGGAACCCGGTGTCCACCGCGGGGAAACCGAACGCCGCTGGATCAAACGTTCCACCGACGTTGGAAATTCCCGTCGGAATCAAAAAGCCGGCGTTTGTGATTGAATCGCTGAAAGAATTCGAGTTTGTGCTGTTATTGTTCGTGATCAGTCGATAGTTCGCACCGAACTGAAAGGTATGGTTGCCCTTCGTCCAGCTGAAATCGTCCGTAAAGTTATGTACCGGAACGATCGTCGCGGTGGTCCGATTTTGCGAAGTTGTCGTATCCAAACCACGCAACCGTACAAATGCATCCAACCCGACCCCGTTCACGCCCAGGCCTTGGCGAATATATCCATAGTGAAATGAATTCGCTTTGCTCGGACTTATCACCCATTGATACCCCACAACAATTCCTTTTGTATTGTTGGTCGCTACCGTGGAATTCGGTAATCCCGGAAATTGTGGCGCACCGGTATTGGTTCCAACCGCAATGCCCGATGTTGATGTCGGCACTCCATGATCGTTTTGCAATCCGCCCCGTACGAATAGTGTCTGGTTCTTGGTTAGATTGAAGTCAATCCGACTGATATATGTATCAAGCTTCGACGGTGTGCCAGAAGCAAACGTAAATGCTCGGTAATTCAGCCCGTCGCCAAGCTGATCGCTGTTCGCATGCGGATATTTGTTCAAAGTGGCAATCACATTTGGATCGACACCCGGGCCCCACGGGCAGGTCCCTAGTCCGGAGCAATGCGGATCCATGGACGCTATCTGCGTTGGCCCGAGCGCATTGAATCCCGCCTGGGAAGTATACTGGGTCCCGCTCAAGCCATTCACGCTGTTCCCCGGACAAAGTGTTGTATTGAGGCCTCCATCGGGATTGGTCTGGCATTGATACTGCATAACCCCGTCGCGCAGTGAATCGCTTGGAACCGACCGCGTCACCTGAAAACTTTCCCGCGTTCGCTGTCCTTCGTACGCCAGGAAGATAAACAGCCGGTCCTTGAGGACCGGCCCGCCATAGCTTCCGCCAAATGTATTTCTCAGCAACCTCGGAGGCGTGTTCGGTTCTCCGGCCTGTAGTTCGGCGTGCTTGTTGAAATAATCGTTGGCCACCATATTCGTTGGCCGATTGTATTCATACGCCGTTCCGTGGTGTTGGTTCGTGCCACTCTTGGTAACCAACTGCACCTGCGCCCCCGAAGAACGTCCCTGGTCCGCATCGGAGTTCGTCGTCACCACCCGGAACTCCTGGATCGAATCGAGAGTCGCGCGCAAAGCTCCCTGAAATGCATTGCCTTGCACTTCGTCGTTATCGCCAATTCCGTCCAGCGTAATGTTTGTTTGGTCGCTGCGCGCGCCATCCACCGAGCCGCCACGGCTGTCGCCATTGGTATTCACTTTTCCGCGATCCGCGACAGTTACCACACCGGGCTGCAAACTCAGAATTCCCGCAGGGTCCCGTCCTTCAAATGGCAACGACGCAATCTGCGTCTGGCCGAAAGCTGTCCCAATTGTAGCGTCCTGCGTATTGATCACCTGAGAGCTCGACACTACTTCCACTACCGTCGCCACACCGGCCAACTGCATTTTCACGTCGTTTGTGGCTGGCGTTCCCACCAGCAACTGCAATCCTGTTTGCTTATAGGTTGCAAATCCCGCGGCCGTTACGGTGAGCACGTACGTTGCGGGGCGCACTTCCGAAAATCGGTAGGCGCCATCCTTATCTGTGTTTGATGTAAGCGTCACACCTATTTCAGCGTTGGTCAGAGTGACCGTCGCCTCTGGAACCGATGAACCATTTATGTCAATTACTGTTCCGCGCAAGGAGGTGGTGGCGGATTGTCCCATCACCGCGTTGCCAGAAATTAGAGATATGATCACCACTACGATGCACAGGCCAAGCAGACCTTTATTATGCCGAAGCATGAAAGACTCCTTTTCCGCACCTGACTTCTTTATGGAATGTAGCTAACTTCTTCTTGCGAGTTGGCGCACACCCTGTGGCTGATCGCACTTTTGGCGGAAGGTCTGGCAGCGCTGGGCTTCGCGCAAAACCACCGGACTGGCCACAGTTCTCTTATTTAATTGCCCAATCTTTTAGGACGAATCGCGACGGAAGTCAATACAACTTCTTCAATGTATAGAAAAGCCGAGCTGAGGCTTGATAAGCCGAAGCACAAACCGACGCCTTTTTCCGCACCTGACTTCTTTTTGGAATGCAGCTAACTTTATCTTGCGACCTCGAGCACACCCGGTGGCTGATCGCACTCCTGGCGGAAGGTCTGGCAGCGCTGAGCTCCGCGCAAATCCACCGAACTCACCACGGTTCCCTATTAATTGCACAACCTTTTAGGACGAATCACTGCGGAAGTCAAAACACGATCTTCGATTCGATGGTGTAGAAATCTGCCCGCTGCTTTAGTGACGCATCATCTCAGCTTTAGCTCCGCTTTAGCTCGGCTTTAGCTGCGTGCGCTCTTCTCATATGTTTCTTGCCGGCAAATTCTGGATGACTGCCTCAAGTTCGCAGCCCTTCCGCACCTAAGTTCCGATCGCCACCACCGGTAAATATAAAAAAGCCCACCGGGTACGCGGTCCCCAAACGGGCTTTTTTGACCGGATTTTTTCGATCCCTAGAACTCGTAGCGCAACGCGAACTGCATCACGCGCGGATTCGTTAACAGCCCCGTGTACAAACCAAAAGCCGCGCCTACATCGATGTTGAGGTTGGCACTTTGCACGTCGAACCGGTGCAAGTTAGGAACATTGAATACTTCCCAGCGCAATTGCAGGCTGTGTGATTCCTTCCACGGCATGACCCACCGTTTCGACAGTCCAAGGTCCAGGCCCGCAAAGCCTTGCCCGCGGATCTGGTTTCTGCCTCCGCTTTCACCCGGGAAAGCATGCTGGAAGGCCCCGATTCCGGTAGCGCCCTGCGCATCTTTGAAGATGCTGATGGTTCCGGTAGTGGGGTCCACGGTCGTAGCCGTCGCAAAGGGACCGATTTGATCGGCGCCCCCGCCCAACTGCCAGTTCGTCGGCCAAGTGCCGCCATTGAGCACGCTCGCCGGGCAACCACCAGTCCATCGAGCCACGCCAGAGAGTTGCCATCCTCCGATCAAGGCGTCCAGAGGTTTGCCGGCCTCGCGTGCGAATGTACGGCCCTTGCCGAACGGCAGTTCGAGCACCCAATTCGCATTCACTTGGTGCGGCAGGTCAAAATCGGAAACCGCGCGGCGCGCATTCGGATCCCAGGAATTGATGACCTGACCTTGTAGACCGCCCCACTCTGTAATGCGCTCGGCGTCGGACATCAGGTCGATGGATTTCGAGTACGTGTAGTTGAAGTCGAATTGTAATCCCCGAGCCATACGTTTATGCAGACTCACTTGCAGCGCGTTGTAGTTGGCATTCCCATTCGACCGCCATGCGTACAGCGACTTGAATTGTTTGTTGAAGAACGCGGCTGGTCCCAGTTTCGTCGGATAATAATGCAGCGGATTGCCCGACGCGTCCGTAGCCACGCCCGCGATACCGGCGTTCCCGGAAAAGTCGGACCCTACCTGGTCCAACTGCCAGAGCGGAGTGGTTTCATTGAAGACGTTGCAACTGTAGAGATCATAGACTGCTTGCAACGGACTTGTTGTCGATCCGCCGCTGCATGCCAGCGAATAAGCGTCGCCCGGCGCAAGTGGTGCCAACAGGTTTTGCCAATATGGCGCTGTTGACCCAACTAAACCTGGTGTTATCGCCGAGGTAGGCGTCCCTGCAGCACCCAACTCTGACAAGCGTCGAGCGGCTTGAAAATAAGTCAGGCCTGAGGATTTGTCAGTAAGGTTCAGAGGCATCGCCAGGTCTTCCTGAACCAGAAGCCGGTGCGAGTACCTTCCCACATAAGAAACTTCTAGGCTAAGGCCCTTCGCAAATTCGCGGCCGATCGAAAAGTCCACCGTGTATGAGTAGGGAGTCTTGATGGAGCTGTCCAAGCCCCAATTGATCGCTAGTCCACCCTCTTGATCCGGTGGCGTAAATGGGAAGCCTCCCGGAGGTGCCGCGGGAAACAGCGGGTTTGAGGTCGGAAGATCGTTTAAGCCGGTTACCCGCGGTGCCGTGGCCACCGAAGGCGAAGTCGTGTTTGTCAATTGCGTGGATAGCCCGAACGACCCGAATTGATCGAACGTGCTCAGCAGGCCAGCCCCCACCCGGTCGTACACCATTCCAAAACCTCCGCGAATCGAGGTTTTGTTGCCGGTTCCAAAGAGTGCGCCCAGTAACCCGGACGAGGCATTCGGCGAATAGGCAAACGCGACTTTCGGCCCTAAATTTTTGTAGTCCCAGTTGTAAAAACCTGGCTTGCCGTTTGCCGGTCCCGCCAAATCCATCGTAATCAAGGGATCCTGGTTGGATCCGATTCCCTGCGCCATATCGCTCGCACGCTGCGCGAACCAATCCCCCAATCCTATACCCGGTGCGACCTGGGTTCCGGTCGTCTCCCAGGGCGGCGAAAACAGCGAATAGCGCAAGCCCAAACTTAGCGTAAAGTTTGGCTTGGCTTTGAAAACATCCTGAACGTAAAACTCATATTCGTCAGCTCCCCAACGGCGCTTTACTGGAGAATTCAGCGGCAGCGCAGTTCCATGCTTGTCGTAGTTATAGGTGGCATCCAGTTCGCTCATGATTCCCATCAGCGCCATCGTGGGATAGTCGTAAGAATTGTTGAAGCCTGCGGCTACAGCCGGAAATCCGTTCGAGCCCGGGTCCAGCGGACTGGCCTTGTTGGCCAATCCCGCGGTGTCCAATCCCGAAGAGTTCGTGACCGCGCGACTAAACGACGATAGGAAATTCTCTCTTGGATTGCGGATGAACCGCACATTGGTTCCGAACTGCAGCGTATGGCGTCCGCGAATCCAGGACAGGTCATCCACAAAATTGTGAACCGGCGTCTGGTAGCTGAAACTCCGCGTAACAGCCAGTGAGGAGCTCGCTGGTGTGCTGTTATCGGTCAACCCGCGGAAATAAACGAACGGTTGGGTATCATTGTTTCCGAGAACACCGACGCTCTGGCGAGTGTATCCCCAGCGGAAATTGTTCAGGAGATTTTGTCGGATAGTGGCGGTGTAACCGACCGTAAATCCTTTGCTGTAGTCAACGTTCGATTGCAGCGGGCTTTGCCCAAGAAGGTATGGCGCGGTGGAATGCACGTCATTGCGCAGCGCACCGCGCCAGAATAGCGTGTGATTGCCACTGGCGGTCAGCTTGTAATCCAGTCTCGCGATATACCAGTTATTTGTGGTTGGAACCGGGCCACGGAAACGGTAGCCCACAAAATTATGTTGGTCGCCTAGCGTTAAGTCGTTGGGCTCGGGAAAACTGTTGAAGTAATTCAAAACCACCTGGTTTGGTCCAATATGGAGTGGATCCATCGCAGTCAGATTGGCTGGTGCCAGCGCTGCGAATCCCGCCGGCGTGGAAAAAGTCGTCCCGGAGATGGCTCCCCCGGGGCATTGTGTGGCAACCGCGCACTGGTAAAACACGATTCCCTGCCGGAGCGTGTCGCTCGGCACGATTCTCTGTTCCGAAGCCTCTTCCGCCTGCCGGTATCCTTCGTAATTCGCGAAGAAAAATAGCCGGTCCTTCTTGATCGGTCCACCAAGCGAAGCGCCGAAAATGTTTCGAATCAATTTTGGAGCAACATTTGGCTCGCCGCTCTGCAGTTCGCTGTTTTTCACAAAATAATCATTCGCGCTGGTGAGCGTGTTGCGATGGTATTCATACGCCGACCCGTGCAGACTATTGCTGCCGCTCTTGGTGACCAGCGTAACCTGCGCCCCCGATGAGCGGCCTTGATCCGCATTGTAACTGGTGGTGGTCACTCGGAACTCCTGCACCGAATCCACCGATACCGGCAATACCGACGTGAACGCGTAGCCGTTCACCTGGTCGTTCACGTCCACGCCATCTAGCGTCAAGTTGCTCTGGTCGCTGCGCGCTCCATTCACTGCTCCGCTTCGTGTGTCTACGTTCCTGTCTATATCGCTGCGGTTGCCGGTGTATACCACTCCGGCCTGCAGCGAGAGAAGCTCCGGTACGCTTCTTCCTTCCAGTGGCAATTGCTTGATCTGATTTTCGTTGAACGCCGTGCCGATTGACGCGTCGGTGGTGTTCAGCGTCTCGGTGGTGGCCGAAACTTCCACGGTTTGCGCGGTGGAACCCACTTGCAAAGTTACTGTCTGTGTGCTCGGAGTATTCACTAGCAATTGAACTTTATCCAGCTCGAATTTCTGAAAATTATCCTTTTCCACCAGCAGCGAATAAATTCCAGGCGTCAATCCGACGAACTCGTACGCCCCGGTTTCTGAACTGCTGACGGTGCGTTCGAAACCCTGCTCTGAATTCGACAGCGTCACTGTGGCCCCGGCGACCGCGGCTCCGCTTTTGTCCAAAACCGTGCCGCGCAGCGACGTTGTGCCGGTCTGCGCGAATGCCGCGACGCTCCCAAACAAACACACCAACACCCAAACTATGGAAAGGCCGATCAGGCCTTTTAGTTGCCGCCGCATGAACTGCTCCTTTTCCGCACCACTTCGTTGTTGGTATTGAGCGAGTTGCATCGCGGAGACGCGACGACTTTCGCTCGCTCTGCCTGGTGAGAATCTGGCCGCACCGCTCGCGCACAAACCCACCGGTGACCTGAAAACTGCATTGGCCCACTTTTAAAATGGGCTCACAGACGAGTCAACATAAGTTCCGATAATTTATTTTTTATGTAGGTAAACATATAGCGGATTTATCTGGAAATTACTGGTTAAGGAAAAATTTCTCCTAATCAGCGAAACGCAGCAGTTTGGCTTCGGTGATGGCTTTTATCTGCAAGATTTCGCTCAAAATTGTGTCCTGTACCGGACCATCCACTCGCACCAGCGACACGGCTTCCGCGCCGCGCGTCGCTTCGCGCCTTCCCAATGCGAAGGTCGCAATGTTTACGCCAAGCCGTCCCAAGGTGTTGCCTACTTGTCCGATGACTCCGGGCTCGTCGTGATTGCGCAAATAAAGGATGGTTCCGCCCAATTGCGACTCCAGCGAAATTCCATCGATCGCCAGCACGCGCGGCGAACCGTCGAACAACACTGTTCCCTCGGCCATGAATCCGCTGTCGCTGGCTTTTTTTGAGAGTGAAGAGACTTCCAGCGTGTTCGGAAATGCGTGCTCGCGTTTCCGCGTTTCTTCTTCCACGGTTAGGCCGCGCGCCGCGGCCATTGCCGGAGCGTTCACTACGTTCACTTTCTCGTCCAACACTGCGTTCAGCACGCCGGCCAGCACCGCGCTGCGCAAAAGGTGTGTTCCGACTTCCGCGACTTCTCCAGCGTAGCGAATGCGAATCCTCTCCGGGCGCGTGGCTGTCGCTTGCGAGACCAGTGAGCCAAGCCGCTCCGCCAATTCCAGATACGGGCGCACGCGACGATACTGATCCGCGGAAAGCGCCGGCAAATTCACCGCATTGCGAATAATTCCGTCCGTCAGGTAATCGCGGATCTGCTGGGCAACTTGTGTGCCGACTTCTTCCTGCGCTTCCGCCGTCGAGCCTGCAATGTGCGGGGTGCAAATTACGTTCGGCAATCCGATCAGCGGCGAATTCTTGGGCGGCTCTTCCACGAAAACATCTAAAGCCGCTCCGGCCAGCCGTCCGCTCTTCAACGCTTCCGCCAGCGCCGCTTCATCGATCAATTCGCCGCGCGCCGCGTTCACGATGCGCGCCGACTTTTTCATTTTTTCGATGGACTTGGCATTGATCATTTTCTGCGTCGCGGGACTGAGCGCCGTATGCATGGAAACAAAATCGCTTTCCGCCAGCAATTTCTCCAGCGACACCAGCTCGACCTGCAATTCTTTGGCTGCCGCTTCGCTGATGTACGGGTCGTAGGCAATCACTTTCATATCGAACGCTTCAGCGCGCCGCGCGACTTCGCCGCCAATTCTTCCCAATCCAATCAGCCCCAGCGTTTTGCCGCGCACCTCCGTGCCACTGGATGACTTTTCCCAGCGGCCTTCCCGCAATGCTGCATCTACTCTCGGGACTTGCCGCGCCAGCGCCAGCATCAACGCAAAGGTATGCTCGGCCACGCTGACTGCGTTTCCGCCGGGCGTGCTCATCACCAGCACCCCGCGCTTGGTAGCCTCCGGCAAATCAATGTTGTCCACTCCTACGCCGGCGCGGCCCACCGCGCGCAACTTCGGCGCCTTGTCCAGCAATTCCGAAGTCACTCGCGTGGCGCTGCGCACAATCAGCGCATCCGCATCCGCCAACTCCGCTCCGATGGTGTCCTTGGTGGTCAGCACGGTGTTCAGTCCCGACTTTTTCAACAACTCGACGCCGCGCTCGCTGATCTTGTCCGCTACGATGACTTTCATTACTCCCCTTCTGTGCTGTGAGTAGCCGCCAGCTGGCCTCGTCGAGATTCGGCGCTGAGAATCGGCAGACAAGTATTGTAGCGGAAACGGACGAATCTGTAGGAGCCGGGGGGAAATGGTCAGTTAATAAGTTTTCAGTATTCACTTTCCGGAAAGAGGAGGGCAGCGAGGCCAGAGGTGACAGTCAGGTTCCAGAATGGGAATGTCCGACTACGAGATTTTTGGGGTGTAGGTGTACCTACCCCGTCTACTTTTGGTAGGAGTGGCAAGCAAAGAACTTACAGGTCTGCCAGTCTTTTTTGTCAGGGGTTGTGCAGGCCGTTGGGTCCGCTGCGGTCTTGCGAACCGGCCACGGCTCTTGCACGATGAGGCGTAAACTCGCCGCGACGGTTAGACGAAACTGGCGCTGAGCGCGGCTCGCTGGCCGCAGCTCCTCGGCACTGCTATATTTCATTCAGGGGAAAATCGATGACGCTTACAGAGCAGATTCAAACCGACATCGTCGTAGCCATGAAAGCGCGCGACGATTTCAAACTCAGCGTGTTGCGGATGGTGAAGTCCGCGATTCAGCTGAAGGAAGTGGAAAAGCTGCGCAAACTCGACGACGCTGAGTCCATTCAGCTGCTGCAAACTATTCTGAAGCAACGCAAGGAATCGATCGAGCAATTCACCAAGGGCAACCGGCCAGAACTCGCGGAGAAGGAAAAAAAGGAAGCCGCGTTGATTGCGCAATATCTCCCGGCGGGGGCTTCGGCTGAAGAACTGAACGCGGCGATCGACAAAGCCATCGCGGAATCCGGCGCAAACTCCATCAAGCAGATGGGCGCGGTAGTGAAAGCGGCAAAGTCCGCGCTGCAAGGAAAAACCGTGGACGGCAAAGCGCTGAGCGACCTGGTACGCGAGCGGCTTGCAAAATTAGGCTAGCCTTCCGCTCTGTGCAACTTGCAAAAAAAAATGAAACTGTCACCTAATGCAGCGCCGGCAAACGCAAGAGCGCTGGCCTTTTTACGTATCTGTGTAGGAATTCTCTTTTTAGTCTTCGGACAATATAAAGTTTTTGGAACGCAGTTCACATTGCACGGCGGATTCCAGTTCTGGATCAACAAATTTCTGGAAGACGGCGCCTACCCGTTCATGGTTCCGGTGCTCCGCGGTTTTGTGCTGCCCCATGCCACGGCAATCGCGTTTCTGGTGGCGTACGGCGAGCTGGTCATCGGCCTGGCTCTGGTGCTCGGTTTACTGGTCCGTCCTGCAAGCGTCTTTGGATTGCTCTATATGATTTCCTTGCTGTTCTCTGCAAACTATCCCGGCGCGCACGCACCAATCTGGCAATATTTCGGGGCGTCGCTCGATCATTCGGTGTTAGCGCTCTGCTTCCTCAGTTTTCTGATCGGGGATTCCAGCGTCGAGTGGTCGCTGCTTTCCCGGGGTGGGCAACGCAAGATTCAGTCCTGAGCAGTTGAACTGTTGCCTACGCGAAGACTACAGATCCACGAGGCTTAGTGCGCCACCGGTTTCAACACCGCGGTGTTGCGTTCGTCGCCGGCAATGATGCGGTAACATTTCTTCAGATCGTCCATCTTGCTCATCGGCACTTTCAGTTCTTTTATTTCAAAGGTGCGGGTGTATTTCAGGATATTGCCCGAGGCCTCGGTCTTGCTGTGATAGCTCGCAAAGCTAAAGTCCACATCCACCGGCGGCGGCAGTTCATCCACTTCGAATCCTGGCGGCATGGTTATTTCGAAGCGGTCACTGTCTTTTCGTGGACCGTCAAAAACCACCGGCTGCTCTCGTGGTTCTTTAGTTTCCAGCAATCCACGGGTCTTGATGCCCACCAGCCGCGGACGAACCAGAATCAGGTCGCCGGCGGTCTTGGCATAACGCTGTGCCACGATCGAATAGTTAAGTCCGAAAGGTTCATTGGTATTGGTCAGATTGGTTATGGTTGCTCTGGTAATCCCAAAATTTGCAAATGATTGCGAAAGTATTTGTTCGATGATCTTCACCCGGTCGTTGTCTTTATTCAGGTTGCGGATGGCGGCGCGTTCTTCGGCGGCCGCGTCGCCCAAGCGGACCTCGTTGAAGGTGCCAGTCATGTTCCCTTCCGCGTCCAGCTTTACAACCGCGCTGCGCGTCACACCGGTCAGAGCGGCAGGCAGCATGGGCAGATTATAAAGTTCACCGCCATCGGGCGCGACCAGCAGCCCAAAACTATCCTGAAGAGCGCCTCGCAGGCGGCCAAACGGCGTCATATCGTCGGTCGGATCGAAAAACAGAATTCTGCCTAATTTCGGATGCTGCACCACGGCGACCAGAGAAGGATCAACCACGCCGTCCGGCAATTTAATCGCAATGATGGCGTGATCGAACGCGCGAATCTGCGCCGGAGTGTCCGCACTGACGGAGCCGCGCTCTGAATTGATGATCACATAGTAGGAATCAATGCCTATATCGCTGAGCATCGTGCCCATCAGCGTGGCTTTATCCTTGCAGTCGCCATAGCGATGGTGAAAGATGTCCCCTGCGGCGTGCGGCTGGACGCCACCGATTCCCAGCTCGATGGCCACGTAGCGGATGTTTTGCTGTACGAATTTCGCGAGGGCGGCCATTTTTGCCACGGGAGTCGTTTCCGCCGCGGTCAGCGACGCAACTTGCTGGGTAATTTCCGGCGATGATCCGCGCCGGCTCTTGGCCAAAGCGGTGTACCACACTCCCATCTGCCGCCAGTCCTTGAAACTGTGGTCGCTGGCGCCTCCCGGAGGAAAAAAACTGACTACCATCTCGCCCGCCACGCCCGTCCAGGGCGGCATCTCTTCTTCTGGACGTAAACCTTTCACGTCGCTCAGCGTCCACTGCCATTGATTGTTGCCGATCTGCGAAGCTTTCATTTCGGCGTGATTGCGCCAAACCACGGAATATTCCCACGACGGCGGCAGCAGCAGCGTGAATTTTGTATCCTTTACTGGTTCCGTCTCCTGAAACTGCCAGACAGTCTGCAGCACCAGCGGAGACTCCTCGACTTCGTATTCGTACCCTACGATATTTCCCGGGTCTGCCGCAGGAATCTGCAGCACCCTATCTTTTACGTCCGAGATCAGCTCGCTGCCGGAAATCTTCGGCAGTGAAACTTCCATCGCATCCTTATCTTTTACTTCGTAGTCCTTTCCCTGCGCCGGAATACACCAGCCGTGCAGGTTGGTCACTTTGCGGCTTGGATTGAACCACACCGCGACCACGCCGTGATCGCGTCCGTTCGGCCTGAGAATCCGGTAAGCTCGGCGGACCGTGTCTTTTATTTTCTCGGCGGACTGCACGGTAACAATTTCTTCCGAGTACAGGATTACCGCATCGGTCTTGTCGTCGTGCGCGGGTAGTGGCGCATTTACGAGGTTATGCATCCAGGCCGGAGCGTCGGCCTTCGCGGTCATTGCTCCGGTAAGCGCCAGCACTCCCAACAGCGCCACGGCCAGCTTCGAGACTTTCATCTCAATTCCCCGCCGATGAACTGCCCGGCTGCAGTACCACTTGCTCTTCATCGCCCGTTCGTACCACCTGAAAAAACGCGCGCAGCGCTCCATAACTGCCAGCTGGCACCATGACCAGGTCGCTGCGAAGCACTCGCGTCACGTGCAACGATCCCGAATTGTCTTCCGACTTCATCGTATAGGCAGCTGCTTTCACATCCTGATCGACGGGTTTCGCCAGCGATGAGACCTTCCAGCCCAGTGGCAATTCAATCGTGATGTCGTCAATCTTCCGGTAAGGATAATGAAAATAGACCGGGTAGGTGCGCGCGGAATGTTCAAAAATACTCTTCTCTGACGACGAAAATAGCCCCACAGGAAGGAGTGCCCGCTTTCCCGCGCCTGCAACCCACCCGGGCACCTTGAATGAATACTCCGTCAGGAGAGACGGTGAAGAGCTGTTCCAATCAGGCTTGTTCACAAGATCTACTTCAATCGCCGCCGGAACTGTTTCTCTCACCATATCTTCCAATAATTTTTTCCTACTCGTTTCGTCCTCGATTCTTTCTTCGATTCGAAGGCTTTGCGCGTCCGAACCCCAATACGTCACGGTCAGTTTTCCGCTCAGGGTCCCTTCACTGTCCAGTTTCAGCTCCGTTTTGCGTTCAACTTTGCTCTGGCTCGCATCATTCAGCGGAGTTTCGACCCAGGCGCCGCCGTCCTTTCCCAACCGCAACCCGGACACCGATGTTTCCCACCACGGCAGCATGCCGAACGGCGTGAACGCTGTTCCCGGATCGAAATACAAATCTTTTCCGTCCAGCTTGACCAGCACCACGTTATCGTTCAGTTGCCGCGCATTCATCACTGCGGCCTTGAAGAAATGATCGCTGCGCCGCGCCACCAGTACCGGAGACGCATCAAATCCCGCGGTGCGCGCGAGCGCCATAAACAGCCAGGTAATCTGGGTACCGTAGCCGTAGCCGCGTTTTATCAAGTCCTCGACGTTGGTCACTTCTTTTTGCTTTTCTCGCTTCTGCTCCTGCTGGGACTTTTCGTTTTCATAATTCAAATTGCGCAATTGCTGCACTTTCGCGTAAATCTTCCGCAGTTTCGCGTCCTGTGAATCGCCGGGCGCCACGATTTGCGCCAACGCTTGTTCCATAGCTTTTTTCTTGTTTACGAAATTTTCCACTTTTTCGTTCTGCTTTTTCGATTCCGCCTTCCAGAATTTCGCCGGATCCTTTTCCGGCGATATCTCGTCGCTGTAAATAAAATCCACTCGATACTTCATTTCGTTCTCCGGAGGCATGAAATCCTCAACGAGAAATGCCGGGATATTCTGCGACTCCATGCGGATCGTTCCGTGATCCTCTTTTGGGGGCTGTGTTCCGGGTGGCAGCCCTTCCGGCAAGGTCCACCTAAGTGAAAAATCTGGGCTGGGTTTAAGGGTGAATTTGGCGCGCTTGGTAAAGAGCTCGTCGCTCAATACCCAATTGGAATCGTAAACGTACGCATCGTTATAATCCGTCGTGTAGTGATACTCGATGATGCTTCCAATCTGCACATCCGGCAGCGTGAACGTCTTTGCAAGGTACTTGAAGCCCTTGGCCTTTACGATCGTCTGCTCGTAAACCTTGCCATCAAATTGCGCGATGGAGCCGTCGGCGCGAATCGAGCGGGCCTTGATGCCTTGGACAGTCCCTGTTTCTTTGAGGAATGGAATCTCGACGTTGCCGTATTTGCGCCCTTCCTCGGTCAAAATCTTTATGCGAATGTAATTAAATTCATGTGCCGTTCTTCCGTCGTCGCGGTCCACTTGCCGGTACAGGATCACCGCCGACGCCCCCGGGGCCTCGGGCAAACTGGTCATCTTTAACTCTTCTTGTGAGATCGGCTGCCACTCGTCGCCGCTCGCCGTGCTGGTTCGCCATGTCGCTAACGACGCGATGATCACACAAAATGTGCACACCACCACCCACGGGCGCTTGTTCACTGGTTTTCTCCTGGGATTTTCGCCACTCGGGCACACGGGCCCGGTCGAAGACACACTTCCATTTACACTGCGACTCGGGGCTGGGTTGGGCATCGTACTTATTAGTAAGCCAAGTACCTGATCTTGCGAGAAAGTATCCTGTTAGCAAGCTGCTGTCAAGAGAACGACGGGCCAGGCGGACCAGGTCGTTGCGCAATGACGCTCTTCCCCAACGGCCTCTCCCTGCGGCATAATCCCCGCGCACCTTTATTGCATCTCAGCGCTGTCGGCATGACTTGGAGGATTTTGTGAGCAATCGTCCCTGGAGTTCCACCGCGCCTCCCGGCGAATTCCGCACCTACATCTCCGCCGAAGAATCCCTCGCCGAATTCACCGTTCGCGCCATCATTCTCGGCGCGCTCTTCGGACTCCTGTTCGGCGCGGTGACGGTGTATGTCGGCCTTCGCGCCGGGCTCACCGTCTCCGCTTCCATTCCGATCTCCGTGCTCTCCATCAGCATCCTTCGCGCCTTCGGCCGCTCCACCATCCTTGAAAACAATATCGTGCAGACCACTGGCTCCGCAGGAGAATCGCTCGCCGCGGGCGTCATGTTCACCATTCCAGCATTGATCTTTCTCGGTTTTGGCAAAGAATTTACGTTCTGGCGCATTTTCCCGCTCGCTCTTCTTGGCGGATGGCTCGGCGTGCTGTTCATGGTTCCCATTCGTCGCCAGCTCATTGTGAAGGAACACGGCAACCTTTCTTTTCCGGAGGGCACTGCTTGCGCTGATGTGCTGGTCGCCGGTGAACGCGGCGGCTCCTTCGCCAGCCGCGTTTTCTGGGGACTTGGCCTCGGCGGCATCTACACATTCCTCATGAAAACCTGCCTGGCCTGGACCGAGCAGCCCGACGGCCGGCCTGGCTGGTTTCCCGGTGCATCGTTCCGCGTGAATATCACTTCCGAGTATCTCGGTGTCGGCTACATCATTGGTCCGCGCGTCTCTGGAATTCTCTTTGCCGGAGGCATCATCTCCTGGTTGGTCATGATGCCCGCCATCAAGTTCTACGGCCAGCTGGCTGGCAACACTCCGCTCTATCCTTCGACCGTTCCCATTCCGCAAATGACGCCGGAGCAGATCTGGAGCAGTTACATTCGCCCCATGGGCGCAGGAGCGGTAGCCGCAGCCGGTCTCATCACACTTCTCCGCACCATGCCCACCATCATTTCCGCACTACGCGCGGGCCTCAAAGACGTTCGCGCGCAAGGCGCGGTCGGAGCTGAATCCGCCATCAGGACCGAGCGCGACATTCCCATGCGCACCGTCGTCATCGGCTCCATCGTCATCATCGCCATGCTCTGGGTTCTGCTCACCTTTCACCCGATCGAAGGCGCAGCCACTCATTGGTATCAAAATCTTTTTGCCGCCGTATTCGTCGTGGTTTTCGGTTTTCTCTTCGTAACCGTCGCCGGGCGCATCAGCGGCCTTCTCGGCAATTCTTCGAATCCCATCAGTGGCATGAGCATCGCCACGCTCATGGCTACCTGCGCGATCTTTTTCGTCGCTGGATGGACCGCTCCCAACTACGCCGTGCTCGCCCTGATGATTGGTGGAGTCGTCTGCATTGCCGCCGCCATCGCCGGCGCCACTTCGCAAGACTTGAAAACCGGCTATCTTGTCGGCGCAACTCCCGTTCGCCAGCAGTACGCGCTGCTCATCGGCGTCACCGTCTCGACTATCGCCATCGGTGCAACCCTTAACTTGATGAATCGCGGCCTCGAACGCTACATCCCGACGCAAATTCCCGTTACGCTGCAATCTCTTCCCAGCGGAGTAAAAATTGAGAGCGACACGTTTGAACATCAAGGCAAAAAATATGTGCTGATCAACTCGCTGGGCTCGCACGAAGTTCCCGACGGGGAATATCTTTACGATCCTGGCACGCAGCGCATCGAGCTGCAGTGGGCGCAAGGCATTGGCAGCGAAAAAGCTCCCGCTCCGCAAGCTCGCCTCATGGCCACCGTCATTAACGGCATCCTCAATCAACGCTTGCCGTGGCGACTGGTTTTAATGGGAGTTTGCCTAGTCATCGCGGTAGAAATTCTCGGCGTTCGTTCTCTAGCCTTCGCCACTGGCTCGTATCTTTCGATCGCTACAACCGGAGCCATGTTTGCCGGCGGATTAGTTCGCCTGCTCGTCGAAGCCACTACCAAAAAGAAAGACGAAAGCGAAGCCAGTCCCGGCGCTCTCTACTCCAGTGGACTGATCGCTGCCGGTGGAGTCTTCGGCCTCTTGGGCATCATCATCAACCTCTTTCAAGATCCAGAAATCTCCAACAACGTCCCGCACTGGCTCACCGCCACTCTTCGGCTACCGTGGCGCCCGGACCTCTTCGCCTTCGGCCCAAAAATCTTCGGCTCACTCGCCACCAGCAACCTCTTCGGTATCTTCATGTTCCTGGTGCTAGCCGGCTCCCTCTTCTACTTCGCCCGCAAAAAACTAGACTGATTGAAGAAAACCTCCCGCCCCCATAATCTTCAATCCTGGCACACGATCGGCATCAGCCATCGCGAGGTTGGCTAGCGCGAATAGCCGGGCACTATCCGCAAAGTTGGGCACACCTATTCCAGGCACGTCACTACGATGAAGCCATTCGCGAACTGCGAAGCGATCTGGCGCGCCAGGATGATACCTCGACTTACTGGTCTTGCTGGTTTCTGGGGTACGCGCTGATTGCCAACGGTCAAGCGGACCAAGCGATTCCGGTGCTGGAAAACGCGCTCGCTCTGAGCGGGCGCAATCCGGCCGTGATCGGCGTGCTCGTCAGGGCGTACGTGCATACTGGGCGTCGCAGAAGCGCTCCGCCTTCTTGATGAATTAAAACGACGGCAGCAGACAGGCTACGTTCCTACTGCTGCTTTTGTGAACGCTTATCTGGGGCTCGGCGACAACGAACAAGCATTTGTCTGGCTCGAGCGGGCCTACAAGGAACAGTCGATGATACTGCAATACGTCAAAGTGCATCCCTTCTTTGATCCCCTCCGCGGCGACCCCCGTTTTGCGGACTCGGTGCGCCGCGCAGAGCTTGACCAGGCTCGGTAGAGAGGGTTTTGTTACACGCTCTTTTATACTGTTGTACCTCATTCTTTACTCTCCCTCTTTTCCCTCGTACACTGAAAAAAGCATGGCTTCCCGCGTACGCACGCACCGTATCAGTTTCGATTTCTACATCACTCCGGGTGTGCAACTCCTGATCATCGCCAACGTCGCCGTGTACATCCTCGAGGCGTTTATCCATTATTTCGGCGGTGTCAGCGGCTACAACTGGCTCCTCAAATGGTTCGGTCTGGTCCCGGCCGGAGTCATTCCACTTCTCCGCATCTGGCAGCCCTTCACCTATCTTTTTCTCCACGATATCACCGACATCTGGCACATCGTCCTCAACATGTTCACGCTTTGGATGTTCGGACGCGAGGTCGAACTCGTCTGGGGCCGCAATCGTTTCCTGCGCTATTACTTTCTCACTGGCGTCGGCGCCGGCCTGCTTAACGTCATCGTCAAGACCGTTCCCATGCTTTGGGGCAACGAAAATTCCTTCACTCCGACCATCGGCGCATCCGGCGCCATCTTCGGTATTCTCATCGCGTGCGCCATTCTCTTTCCCGACCGCCGCGCCTACATCATTCCCATCCCCATTCCTATAAAAATGAAATGGATCGTTGCGGGAATGGCTGCCATCACGTTCCTCGGCACCTTCGGTCATGGCGGCGATAAAATCAGCCACATCTGCCACCTCGGCGGCATGCTCATCGGCTATTTGTATCTCCGACGCGATTCCTACCTGTTCCGTCTGCGCAACGAAGTCTCCGACTGGAAATATCAGCGCAACCGCAAAAAATTCGACGTGTACATCAACAAAAACAAAAACGAGCCGCCATCCCGCCCCGACCGCTGGGTTAATTAATTGCAGCACGATGGCGCAACCGACGGCGCGGATGATCAGGCTCCGCCGCTTTCCAAGCCTGCTCGTCTCTGGAGGCGCAGCGATCGTTTCCGCCTGCTCACCTGGGCCGGTATTGCCTTCCTTGTTCCTCTGCCTTTTGTTTTCGCGCTGCGTGGCTCACTGGCGCAGCGTGGTTCCGTCCTCTCGGTGCAAAGCGAACTTCCCGTTAAAGTGATCACCGCTTCTTGTGTCGCGCTGGCAACTTGGATCATGTCCCGCATTGAGAAACGCCCCCTCGACGATTACGGCATTCCCATCCGCCAGGCCTTGGGAAAAAGATTTTGCGAAGGCGCAGTCTGGGGTTTCGCGATGCTCTCCGCGATCCTGTTGCCCCTCTATCTGTCAGGGCATTTTCGCATCGGCTCCGCCGCTCTCGCCCGAGGTGTGGCCTTCCGCTACGCTCTTGCCTGGGCTGCGGTATTCCTTGCGGTTGCCATCACCGAAGAGTTGGCTTTTCGCGGTTACTGGCTCTTTGTTTCTTCCAAACGAATCCGCTTCTGGCCGGCTTCGCTGTTTCTCTCGGTTATCTTCGCCGTCGCCCATCTCGGCAACCAGGGAGAAAACGCTCTCGGGATTCTGGAGGTCGTTGCCACCGGCTTGTTTTTCTGCCTGACCGTCCGCCGCACCGGCAATCTCTGGTTCGCCATCGGCTTCCATGCCGCATGGGATTGGGCGGAAACATTTTTCTACGGCACGCCCGACAGCGGCCTTCTTGGCATCGGCCGATTTCTGAACAGCTCCGTTCAAGGCCCGAATTGGCTGACCGGAGGCTCCGCAGGTCCCGAGGGCAGCATCATCGCATTGTTGGTTCTACTGCTCTGCGCCCTTCTAATCCACTTCCGTTTTCCAAGCGCCATCTACCCTGATCGTCCCGTCTAGCGGGTGGCCGCGCGCGCGCTCAAGTTTCTAACTTGCCGCGGCACGATCATCCTGCCGTTCAACACAATTCACTTGCTTCGTTCTCCTGTCTGCATATAATCCTTTTCTAAATCTCACATCTCTAGGCAGCTGGTATGCAGGATCTTGCACCCGGTCCCGCGCTACCTCCACGATTTGTGATTCGGCCACGTATTTCCCCAACGCAGATTCAGCAACTTCGAAAGAGAGAGGTATTAATCTTAATGAGAAAAATTCTGGCAGCCTTCAGCGTCATGCTCCTTCTAGGAGCTTCAGGTCTCGCGCAACAAAATCCCGGTACTATCGCCTCGCTTGAATTTCAAACCCCCAAGAGCGGAATGGCGAAGCAATACGAGGATGGGCGAAAACAAAAAGCGGAGTGGCACAAACAGCAGAAAGACTCGCAACCCTTAATGGTCTGGGAAACAATCACCGGCGATCACACAGGAACCTACATCGTTGGCAGGCTCGGACAGCACTGGGCTGATTTCGACAAGCCCTCGGTGCCAGAGCAAAGCGACATCGACGAATACAACAAAGTGATCGGGGCGTATGTGCAGTCGCTGGTCACCCGATACTATGAATTCTTGCCCAAGATCAGCAAGCCGCTCGACTCACCACTTCCCACAAAATACTCGGAAATCATCACTTACGTTTTGCGCCCAGGCAAAGCAGAGGATTTCCGCGCTGCAATCGCCAGAATTACCGAAGGCATCGAAAAAACCAAGTGGCCCGTGCACTATTTCTGGTATGCGCTGGCCACCGGCGGTTCGAACGACACCTATGTCCTCGTTATCCCGCACGCAAATTGGGCGGACTTAGAAGACAAACCTGACAGGAAGCCATTTCCCGAAATGCTCAAGGATGCCTTTGGGCAGGCGGAAGCGGATTCGCTCACGAAACGCTTGGACTCTGCTACCGAACGCGAAACAAACGAGATGGTCCAGTTTCGCCCGGATCTGAGCTATCTTCCAAACAAGTAGATGGGCGGGGATTTTGTACAGCGAGGGGTATGTAACCACAGTGCAATACCTCGTGCCCGTACAAAGACGTTTTGTTATTTAGTGATTTTCGGATGCGCCGCACGGTATGTGCGGCGCGTTTGTTTAGGCCCAGTCGCGTTAGACCGACAATAAGCGGCTGAAAAATGACCGGTATCTCCGCAACGCCAATCGCAAATCTTCCATCGAAACGTTTTCGCCCTTATCCCATTGGCTTTCCAGCTTGTTGCGTTCGTCGGCGAAGATTTCTGCCAACCGTTTCATTGTTCCGGCGACCAGGGTGTCTGCCTGCTCAACTGCGCGGCGCGGCTCATCCACGAATCCGACCTGTATCGCATCCCACTTCCCGCGAAGGTCGTTGGCTTCGCTGCCAGAAAAGAGTGGACCGGTTTCCCGCTCCATCGCAGCAGCGGGAGCGGGCGCCGCTGCAGTGCCCTGACCTGCGCCGCGGCCCGCATCTCCTGTGAACCGTCCCTCTGTCCCTACATCGACGCGCTCTGTCGACCGCCGGTCATTTTCGACACGCGATGACTGCTCATCTTTTTGCGGGCGTTGACTGGTCCCCGCCAAATCCGCCGTGGTGAGCTCTTCATCCGTCACCTCTCCCACTCCTTCTCCCTTCCTGATGTCCTCGGTCACGATGTGCTCCTTTTATCCTGTTGGAATCTGCTGCTCAACTCTACGCGCCAACGCTCCTTGCGCCTACGCGCGAGCACTTCTGGCAGTAGCACTGCGGCTCAATTCAGGTTGGTCGGCCAATTCAGCGAACAATGCGCGGTAGTGGATCATCGCCTGTCTCATGTCTTCCGTGCTTGCCCGCCCTTGCGAGTGTCGTAACGAGATTTCGTGCCCGGCTCGGTACTGTTCGACCACCAACGGGTGATCCACGGACCGCTGATCGAATTCGGTCACCGGATAGCCGCGCGTAGTCATGATTTCTTGAATCAACTTATCTGCTTCAGTGAGAGCGCCTCGGGGATCGTCAACAAATCGCGATTGGATCTTGTGCCAACCCGCGACAAACCTTGCTCGGGTCTCCGATGGCAGCGGAGTTATCTTGAATTGCTCGACTCTCTTTTGCAGCTTTTGCAGCTTCGCTTCCGCGCGCATTTTGCTGCCGGTTTCTTCGACCGTCCTGCTGTACTCGGGGCCGAAGCGCTCTCTAAGTCTTTTGCTGCGCACGGCCAGTAAGGCAATGGCGATGACGGCGGCAATTCCGACCACAACAATCGTGACAACTGCGGAGGTGCTCATGGCGGTACCTCTGTCACCTTGATACGCGCTGGCAGGCAAACTCTTTAATCGGCAACTTCCTGTAGCGCCGAACAATCAGATCTGTATTGGGGTAGTTCTTGTTGGTGTAGCGGCCGCTTTCCGAAGCGGGCTTCTTTTCTGCAGTAGCACAGGCATTCTGCCGGTGCGAGGTTAGCTTGCCCCAGCGCAAGCGGCGGCGGAGCCCTTGGCCACAAAATAGGAACTATAGTTCCTATTTCCATGGCGCAACCTATTCGAGAGCTCCGCCAATCACATGGAACTTCATGAAGTTCGTCGTCCCGCGCACGCCCATCGGCGTCCCGGCTACAATCGCGATCACGTCGCCCTTGCGCACCAATTTTTCTTCCAGCAACCTTTTTTCCGAAATCGCCGCCAGTTGGTCCACCTTGCGCAGATCCGGAATTCCGAGCGGCGCAACGCCCCATACCAGCGCCAGCCGCCGTCGCGTTTCTGCTTCCGGAGAAAACGCCGCAATCGGCACCAGCGGCCGGTAGCGCGAAATCAGCCGCGCTGTAAATCCGCTGTGCGTGAACACCACAATCCATTTCATGTGCAATTCACGCGATGCGTGGCACACCAGTTCCGCCACCGTCTCCGCCACTTTCAATTTTTCCTGCGTTCCGGGACGCGCAAATTCCTTAATGCTGGTTTCCGCTTCTTCGATGATTCGCGCCATCATGCTTACCGCTTCCACCGGATATTTTCCGCTGGCTGTCTCCGCAGAAAGCATCACCGCATCCGAACCATCGAAAATCGCGTTGGCCACATCGGAAGCTTCGGCGCGCGTGGGCCGCGGATTCTCCGTCATGGACTCCAGCATCTGCGTAGCGGTAATCACCGGCCGGCGGAATTCGCGGGCTCGCGCGATAATATTTTTCTGCACCACCGGCACCTGCTCCGGATTCATCTCCACGCCCAGATCACCCCGCGCCACCATCACGCCGTCCGAAACCCGCAAAATTCCTTCCAAGTTTTCGATCGCTTCCGGCTTTTCCAGTTTCGCTATGACAGGAATTTCTTTTCCCGCGTGGCGGATCAAGCGCTTTGCCAGCTGCACATCTTCCGGCCGGCGCACAAAACTCACTGCGATATAATCCACGCCCTGCGTCAGCGCGAATTTCAAATCCGCTTTGTCTTTCGGCGTCAGCGCCGGCACTCGCAGTTTCACTCCGGGCAGGTTGATTCCCTTGTGCTCGCCTAGCGCGCCGCCATTCACCACCCGGCAATTCACGTCTTTCACGCGAACAGACTCGACGCGCAACTCAATCAGCCCGTCCGACAAAAGGATCCGGTCCCCGCGATGCACTTCTCTAGGCAGCGGCAGAAATATAGTGCTCACGCGTGTCGAATCGCCCAGAATTTTTCTGGTGGTGATAGTAAAGTTCTGCCCGGTGCGCAGCGTTACCGGAACGCCGCCGGCCAGTGCCCCGGTACGTATCTTGGGCCCCTGCAAGTCGGCAAGGATCGCAATCGTCTTGCCAAGTTTATTGGCCGTCGCTCGCAACACCTGAATGCAATTCAGATGTTCGGCATGGCTGCCATGCGAGAAATTCATTCGCGCTACATCCATGCCCGCTTCGAGCAGCCGCTTCAGAATCCGCGGATCGCGCGATGCGGGTCCAATCGTGCACACGATTTTGGAGTGTCTAAAACTCATTTGATTCGCGAGCCCACGATCAGGATTGCCATCAGTGCAGGCATGTTCTTGGCCCGGTCTTGCCGACCATCAGCGCTTCTCACGGTCCGAGAAAATATCCAGAGCGGTCATTCCGAGCGTAGCCAGGGAATCTCTCTCTCTTTTTTGGTCTTGGTTATCGCGCCGTCCAAACAACTCAGTGCGAAACCGCGAATTCGTTCACCAGCCGCACCATCAGGTCCACGCCTTTCGCAAAACTCGCCGCAGGAATTCGCTCGTCATCGCCATGCATCCGCTTGATGTCCTCATCCGTCAGCGGAAACGGCACCAGTCCGTAGGCCTGCACATTGTGCAACCGCAGTTGAGAGGAATCCGTCGCCCACGTCGATTGAAAAGGCACCACCGGCGCTCCGCCAAATTCCTCCGCCGATGCTTTGACGATGGCCGCGTAGAAATCCGACTCCAGTGAAGAATCCGGCGCCGCCAGCCCCCCATCGGGCTGCACTTCTAGCTTTACCTGCGGATCGTTCACAACTTTGTTCAGCTCGCCCAGCAGCGCGGTGATGGTATTCCCGGGCAACAGCCGAATGTTGAGCGTCGCGGTGGCTACCGACGGAATCACGTTAGCGCGCACGCCGGCGCTGAGCATGGTCGGCGAAATGGTGTCGCGCAGCATGGCGTTCCACATCGGATTGTTGTCCGATATCACGCGCGCCGCATGCTCGCCGCGGTCCGCGGTATCCAGGGAACGGATCCATTTTGAGATGTCGTCATCCTGCAATGGCGCTATGCCCTCAAAATATCGCCGCACGATGGTGGTGAAATGCACCGGCGCGGTATAGTCGCCAATCTTTTCCACCGCCGCGCACAGATGCGTCACCGCATCGTCTTTCAGCGGTATGGACGCATGCCCGGACTTCCCGTTCGCGGTCACGGTC
>Ga0137359_10000564_pt1 | contig 27867 bp, 20 predicted proteins | sample Mad1_40_16metaG_FD_108281 | JGI IMG/M metagenome (GOLD analysis project Ga0137359, IMG submission 108281) | Vadose zone soil microbial communities from Angelo Coast Range Reserve, California, USA - Mad1_40_16 metaG | ecosystem: Environmental > Terrestrial > Soil > Vadose zone | place: USA... | reverse complement strand
GCATGATTCCGAAGAAAGCTCTTCCATGTTTGCGAAGGTGGCTTGCGACTGCGGCCTCGATACTTCGCAACTGTTGATTCCGCAATCTCATAGCCAAGCAGGTGAAGTTCTGCTTGAATCCGCAGCACTCCCCAGGTCGGATTCTCGCGCCACATTCTTCTAATCAATACGCGGACCTCTTCGTTAATTTTGGGCCGTCCTACGCGAGCGGATCTGGACTTCCAGCGCCAATAGCATTTGAAGCCCTGTCGATGCCATTTGATAACTGTCTCTGGCTTAACGATGACGAGAATGGAGCGCCAGTCCCGCCACAGTTTTGAAAGGGCGATCCGGAACAAGCGATCTCGGCGACGAAGCCGAGGTCGATTTGACGAACGAAGCAGGACCAGCAGTTGTTGGCGCAGCGCGAGATTTTCCGTCACCAGTACAAGCCGGGTCACAAACAGACCGCGGAATAGTTGATAGAGCGCAGAGAGGACAAACATTGATGCGTCCCACGCAGCCGGAAATGTAATCTACGAGCAGCTGCAGCGTACCCTAGGTCGTACCTCTAAGTGCAAGCATTTAAACGCTGGACGATATTTTCGGTATAGACAACATTCCCAAAGTCGCCAGCTCGGATGTCAACACGGCCATTCCTTTACAAACCGATGAGAGAGAGATTGACAATAAACGGTTCCGGAAGTAGAGTGCTCAAGCGTACAAGACGAAAAATCACGTCAAGGCCGAAACCTCGCTCATTCGGCTCCAAGTTATCGTCGAGTCTTTTTTCAAGCTGGGGATTCCCGCACGCCGTGTCCGCACGGTCTTGTTACACTCGGTCAACGACCGATCGGTTCACTCACATGTTTCCATCGGCTCCTCAAATACTCTATCGCCGATTCTCTTAACAAACAGAGATAATTCCCATGCCCCTCATTCGGATCATTACTGCAGAAATCTCCCTCCAACAAATTGTTCGTGGCCTACTTCCCGAATATGCAATCAATAACGACCGTACTCCGGATCTATTGGTCGTACAACTCTTGCCAGAACGAGATTGTCCCGGCACGAAAGCCATACGAAGGCTGCGCGAACAAAATCAAAAACTGCGCGTAATCGTCGTTTCGCGAACAGCCTCCGCAGAGATAACGCAGCAGGCAGTGCGTTTACGCGTAGACGATTTCTTCACGTTACCAGCGCAAAGTGAAACGTTTAGAGCATCTGTAGCGGCGTTAATGGCAGGGCAGGAAGCGCCGATAAGATCTTTCGATCTTGAGCCCGTATTAATCGGCGATAGTGCAAACATGATTGCTCTGCGCCGGTATGTGGCCCGTGTGGCGATGACTGATTCTAACGTGCTCATTCTCGGCGAGACAGGAACTGGCAAGGAATTGGTTGCGGAATCGATTCACAAAGGAGGTGCCAGGTCCCTTAAGCCCTTTGTCGCTGTCAACGCAGCAGCGATTCCCGACTCTCTTTTCGAAAGCGAACTCTTTGGCTACGAAAAAGGTTCCTTTACCGGCGCTTATAACAAGTCGCTGGGTAAGCTGCGGCAAGCGCACGGTGGCACGATCTTTTTTGACGAGATCGGCGATATTGTCGGTGGCGCGCAGGCGAAACTGTTGAGAGGCATCGAATCACACGAGGTTTATCCCTTAGGTGCAACGCACGGATCGGAGATTGACGTGCGTTTAATAGCGGCGACTAACCGGGACATTGATGCTTTGGTGGGTTCACAGCAGTTTCGGCAGGACCTCTTTTACCGACTCGATGTCGTGCGGATCGAAATGCCAACGCTTCGCAGTAATCGTGAGGATATTCCAAGACTCCTAACGCATTTTGTGAAAACCTTCAATCGTCGCTTTTGCCGTAACGTAAAAGGGTTCGAGGAAGATGCAGCCGAATTATTGACGATGTACGAGTGGCCCGGAAACATACGACAACTCCGGAATTTGGTAGAAGCCTGCTTCGTAAACACGATCTCTGACTACCTTGGCGTCTGCGACTTCCCGTCCCATTTCCGGACCGAACTAGAAAGCAAGCTTGAGCTTGGCAGCCGTAAGGGGCTTTTAAGAGCACTTCAGGCATGTAACTGGAATATCAGCCATGCAGCCTGGCGGTTACACTGTTCCCGCATGACCGTCTACCGAAGAATGGCCCGCTATCGAATCTCACGAAACGAACCGAGTGTTAGTTTGAGCCGCTCCTAAATCCCGATTCTTAACCATAAAAACAGGCACGTTTATGTTTTTGTGCTATGCCTATCTTTACGTGTGGCAAGTGTCACACCTGTTACACTGGACGGATCAAATGTGATAGTGATTTGTAACTCTGAGCGATCCATCGGCCCTTCTAACTTCCATCAGGTCCCATAATTTCAACAGTTATTCGGCTCGAACCAGCTCGGTATTGGAAGTGCTTGCAACGAGCCCATGGCAACAGCCCTGGAACCGGCGCGACTGCCCGAGACGCGCTGTGATCTCCTGATTCATCTTCGCAGCCTCGACTCGCTTCTCAAGCTTGCGGTGGCGCGGGCCCATCTGCTCTATGGCAGCGACGCTGCTGACAGTTCCTATCACGGCATTTACATCAGTGAAGAAGAGATCGACTCAATAGTAAATCGTCAGAGTGAGAATCTTTATCCCGGAGATGCCGCCTGCGAAATGCTACAAGGTTTCCACTCCTCGCCGGATATGGAAACTCTCAGGACTCGATGGGGATTCACTGAATTCGATACTGCGGTTTTACTTTTGGCCGTCGCTCCCGAAATCGACCTGCGTTACGAACGGATCTACGCGTACTTGCAGGATGACGTTACTAAACGTCGACCAACTATCAACCTTGCGCTGAGCTTGCTGTGTGACAGTCAGGACGCACATCTCGAACACCGACTCAGATTTGCTCATGACGCGCCCTTGATTCGATCCGGTCTCTTACAACTGTCGATCGATCCTGCACAAGGTGAAGCACCTTTGCTGGCTCACCATCTGCGTTTGGATGAACGAGCGGTCAAGTTGCTCCTGGGCAATGATGATTTGGATAGCCGACTCATCTCCTTTTGCGAGTTAACTTCCGTCGCGAATCTCACCTCGCCGAATGTCAATGGAAACGGTATCACGCGACGACTCCCAACGTTTGCTGGCATCGTAAAGAACGACAACCGACCAGTACGGCTGTTATTTTCCGGACCAGCAATGGCGAGCAAGCAGCATGCTGCGCAGGCATTTGCTGAAACAAGCGATGCCTCTCTCCTTACTGCCGACATGAGGCGGTGTCCGTCGTGGCACACTGAGCCGATTGAAATCGCGTCGTTACTCAAGCGCGAAGCGTCGTTGAGCAACGCTGTACTCTTCGTAAGCGGACTCGATCCCTCTAATACCGAAGAGACGGCAGCAAGGTCGTTCCTCAACAATCTAACCGAGTACTCCGGCGTGATCATCATTGCCTCGGATAACGCGCTACTTGCCGCAATCGCCGGTGGCGATCGCTTTCTGACAATTCCGTTCGATCTGCCAAAGTTCGAAGCGCGTTACGAGTTGTGGCGGGAGTTTGCAAATGAGGTCGGCGTCCCGCTCAACCTGGAGACACTTAATGCGCTGGCGAGCAACTTCCAACTGGCGCCAGAACAGATCGAGACGGCAGTGAAAACTGCGCGACAGTGTCTGGAGTGGCGCATCACCGATACCGGAACCCTCACCATTTCTGAAATCTCCGAAGAGTTGTTAGCCGCTGCACGGAGCCAGACGGGACTGGAGCTGGCGGCGCTTACTGAAAAACTCAAACCCATTTACTGCTGGTCCGACATCGTCCTGCCCGAAGACACAATCGCGCAACTCAAGGAAATCTGTCAGCGAGTTAAACAGAGCCATACTGTGCTCGAGCAAGGTGGCTTCGGCAAGAAACTCTCCGCTGGCAAGGGCGTCGCATCTCTGTTTACTGGTCCGTCCGGAACAGGAAAGACGATGGCGGCAGAAATCATCGCAAACGAGTTGGGTCTTGATCTGTTCCGCATTGACCTCTCGCGTGTGGTTAGCAAGTACATCGGCGAAACCGAAAAGAATCTTGAACGGATCTTTGCCGCTGCGGTACGCAGCAACAGTGTTTTGCTGTTTGACGAAGCAGATGCCCTATTCGGAAAGCGATCGGCTGTTAATGACGCGCACGATCGATATGCAAACGTCGAAATCAGCTACCTGCTGCAAAGAATGGAGCAATACGAAGGCATAACAATTCTTACTTCAAACCTGCGCGGAAACATCGACGAGGGTTTCTGGCGCAGACTCGCGTTCACAGTTCACTTTCCTTTTCCCGACGCAGAGACGCGACTGGAGATTTGGAAACGGATATGGCCCGAAGAAACAGAACTCGATCCGGATTTGGATTTCGTCAAGCTCGGGCAGGTTCTTAGTTTGAGTGGCGCAAACATCCGCAACATCGGACTCTCGGCGGCTTTTCTTGCCGCAGCAGAACATCGCCCCGTGAGAATGACCGACATTCTGCACGCCACTAGACGTGAGTACGCAAAGGTAGGAAAGGCTGTCACCGCCGTTGAGCTCGAGAACACAGTCCAATAAGCATGCTGAATTTAGTAGACAGCTTAATCGTAAGACTGCTCGACACTGGATGGACCACAACTCCACCACCGGCGAAGCCAAGTTTTTTTTTCTCAGTGCCCGACGGCGACTGGCTGACGAGAGTAAGAGCCAGGACCGGAGTGCAGTTGAACATCTATCTCTACGAAGTACGCGAGAACCGCGATTTTCGCAGGGCGTCGTGGGACAACGTAGCACTTCCCGACGGTACGGTAGTTCTTTCTCAGCCACCGGCCTACATGGACCTTCACTATCTGGTCTCTGCGTGGAGTTCGACGCTGGACAGCGACATGACTTCACCAGTGTTGGATGAACATCAGGTGCTTAGCGAAGTATTGCGAGTCTTGTTGCGAAATCCGGACGTGGTTCCCGCAGCCATCGGGATTCCTGGCGGTGGCGTGGTGTTTCAAAACGCTCATGTTTACTTGAACGTTGCGCCTCCGGAGCCGCCGAGAGTTCTCAACGATTTTTGGAGCACGATGAAGTTGCCGTGGCGTCCGGCGGTGATGCTGGTAGTAACTGCGCCACTCGATCTGTTGCTGGATTCAACTCCTGCTCCAAGAGTCACGACTTTCATCCAGCGGTTCGCTCAGATCGGTAGTAACACGATCGAAGAGTTAATTGACATCGGCGGTTTGGTTTTGAAAGCAGCAGACCAATCGCCAATCGCAGGCGCCCTGGTAGAGCGGTTGGACAGCAGCGATACGGCGACCACGGATGCACAGGGCCGGTTTGTATTCACCGGAATCCTACGAGGCGTTCACAAGTTTCGGGCTTCGGCAACGGGGATGACCCCAATCGAACGCAATATTGACGTTCCGGCAGATCCGCCGGCAACTCACGTTTTCCAGCTATCGCCTTAAAGGAGGGCTTCAAACATCATGGCAACACTACTCAATTTGCCGGGCGTGAGGATTCAAGAGGTCCGGCTTGGAGCGCCGCCAATCGCCGGCGTTGGTACCAGCACCGCGGGTTTCGTCGGTCAGGCGCCGGACAGTACAAGATTCCAGAATGTCTTGCGTCAGGTAACCAGTGCGGATCAGTTTTTCGCTGACTACATCAGAGATCCGGCGGCCCCGGATGACGAAACAAAGGGTGCGCAAACAAACACGAACCTGGGCAATGCGGTGCTGGGATTCTTCAAGAATGGCGGCACCGAATGCTTCGTCGTGAATACCGTCGATGAAACCCAGGGCCAAATCCAGAAGGGTATCGATCTTCTGGCGACTAGAGAAGAGATCGACATCATTGCGGCGCCCGGTATCATTATCCCAGCCATCTATGATGCGTTGCGAGATCAGGCAGCGGGCACCAGCAATCGGTTCGCGATTCTGGATCCGCCACCTGCCGTAACAAACCTAGCCGATTTACAAAAGGGTGGCACCCTCCGTCCGAAGGATTCGATCTGGGCCGCGTTTTATTACCCGCGGATACAAGTCGCTCCAGTTTTGAAGAAAGACAAGGATGACCTGGCGGCTGATCCAACTAAGAAACTCTTTGCACCACCCTCTGGTCACATCGCCGGTCTCTACGCAGATACGGATGGCAAGCGTGGCGTTCACAAAGCACCCGCGAACGCACCGTTGTTGGGCGCTCAGGCCGTCGAGCATCTGATCACAGACTCGCAGCAGGACGTTTTGAACAACGATAGCGTCAACATCATCCGATCTTTTTCGGAGGGGCCGGTGGTGTTTGGTGCGCGCACACTCCTGGTCAACGACACCGCCGACAAAACATTCCGTTACATCAGCGTGCGACGTCTTGCCACGTTCATCGAGCAATCGTTGCGCATTGGTCTGCGTTTCGCTGTGTTCGAACCAAACAATCTCGCTTTACGACAAACGATCACTCGCAGTGTTCGTGGTTTTCTCGATGGTGTTTGGCGCGATGGAGCTCTGTTTGGCGCAACTGCGGATGAGGCGTACTACGTACGCTTCCCCGATCCATTCAATACCGACACCGAGCGTGCGCTGGGCAAGTTGACGCTCGAAGTCGGCATCCGAGTAGCGCCACCGGCGGAGTTCATCATCATTCGTATCGGTCTGCTCGATCGTCCAGCAAACGCTGTGTAGCACCGGTTTTCAATTTCAGGAGAGGAGATTTTGAGTCATGCCACAACCAGGTCAACAACCGGTTTTCTTCCGCGCCTTTCAGTTTCAGGTGGAGATCGACGGAGTGACCAACGCGCGTTTTCAGGAAGTGGGCGGCATCGACGCCACAACCGACGTGGTTGAGTACCGGGAAGGCGGCGACATACTTGGAACACGCAAGTTTCCCGGACAAACCAAGCACAGCAACCTGTCGCTCAAGCGCGGTTACACCGACGATACCCAGCTCTTCAAATGGTACGAAGACGTGATGACCGGACGCACTGAGAAGATCCGTCGCAACATTTCGATCATCCAGTTGGATATGGCAGGTCAGGAAGTTTTGCGCTGGAACATCTTTCAGGCGTTCCCGGTGAAATACGTCGCGCCGTCGTTCAACGCCAAGGGCAACGATCTCTCGATCGAAACGCTGGAGGTTGCATACGAGCGAATCGAACGAGCGTGAGGTGTTTATGTTTCAAACAGAATCAGAATTCACTTTGCCACTCGGCTTTTTGGACAGTGACGGCACGCTTCATCGTGAAGGTGTGATGCGATTGGCAACTGCCGCCGATGAAATCCTGCCGCTCAAGGATCTGCGTGTGCAGCAGAATCCGGCTTACTTGATCGTGATTCTGCTTTCACGGGTGGTCACGAGGCTCGGTGGAATCGAACAGGTCACGCCAAAGGTGATCGAGAGTTTGTATTCCGCCGATCTGGCGCACCTTCAATCGCTTTACAACGACTTGAACCGGCTGGACCAGAATCAACCTCCGGTGAATTGCCCGAAATGTAACCACACATTCCAACCCGAGGCCGTCCCCGTGGGGGGGTAGTTGGCTACCCTCTCGATCCGCTGTACGAGGAGGTAGCCTTCGTTGCTTATCACTTCCACTGGCCACACAAGGAAGTGATGGAACTGGAACACGCAGAGAGACGCCGGTGGGTCACTGAGATTTCGTCGATCAACGGGCGATTGAACGAGGACACGGGAAAGAGTGTTTCATGAGAGGACGTAAGATAGTCAGTCCCATCAAGGTAATGCCATCACGATCACTTGCGTGGGCAGCGCAGGTTAGACAGCGCTACGTGCGTTTCACTGACTTCTCCAGGGTGCGCATTCTGTTGTACCTGCCGGCGTTGACCCACACGTTAGTTTCACTGCATCAACGCTGGTTCACTTCGATAGTGGATCTTCATCCACAACTCAGTGTTTCACTGAAACAGCAAAACATCGTTAACAAGTCGAACAACAACGTGAGCACCCCGCAGAGGACGCTGTTGAATCTTTTCGCTCTCGCCAATCTCGCTGCATGCGCAGGTAAACACGAATTTGCGAGATCGCTCGGTGAATCATCGTCGTCCGTCAACGAAGATTTTCGCCGAACACGTTACCTGAGGGACTACGTGAGACATCAACGGCTTGCGTTGACTCTGGCGATCAATCGCACTTCCAGCGACCTCACTAAAACACTTAGCCAGAAGTTCCAGGTTCAACGTGAAGCTCAGGTGCGCGAAATTGCAACGCTTCTCACGCAGCGCGTGAAGCGAATAAATGAGTCCTCTACAGGGCAACCGCCAATGTCATTTCCTGCCGCAGCAGCGAGTCGCATTGCAGCAACCGAATCTTCAGTTGAAGCCAGGAGATCCCGCGATATTTTTGAAACGCGAGTCGCTCCGATAGCTATGCCTCCAATGGCGCCGCCCGCTTTAAACGTCGAAATGCTTGCGAACGAAGTAATAAAACAAATCGACCGTCGCGTGATAGCGCGCCGCGAACGAATGGGGCAAATCTGAGGCAAACATGGGTTTGACGAAAGCGAAAATCACCGTTGAACACAATCAGCAGTTCATCGAAGTGATGTTCAATCCAGAGGAGTACAGCCTCAACCGCGATAACAATTTCGCGTCCCACGCGATTCCCGGTCTCAGTTCGCCATTGATTCAGTTTGCTCACGGCAATCTGCGCACGTTGGATATGGAGCTGCTCTTTGATACCTATGAAAAGCTCTCTGATGTCCGTTTCGTGACTGAAAAACTTATTCACCTGATGGAGATCGATCCGGCGTTGCACGCACCGCCGATTTTGATCGTGTCGTGGGCCTCGTTGCAATTTCGCTGCGTGTTGACGAAGGCGAGTCAGAAGTTCCTGCTATTTCTGGATGACGGCAGGCCGGTGCGCGCGCGCATCACTGCAAGTTTCACCGAGTTCATCGATCCCGAGCATGAAGCGTTGCAGGTGAAGCGCGAGACTGCCGACTTCACTAAAGAGCACACGGTGCTGCAGGGAGAAACAATCACCAGGATCGCTTTCAAGTATTACGACGATCCGACTTTGTGGCGACCAATCGCGAGACTCAACCGTCTCGACAATCCGCGTGATCTGTTTGCCGGTCAGACGCTCGCTGTACCTTCGCTTCCTTTTCGCGATCCAGCGACTGGTGAGGTGATTCAATAGCATGGCCACTTACGCAACATACGCACCGGAATTTGCAATAAGGCTCAACGGCCAGCAATTGCCGATGGCCATGAAGGGTGCGATCTCGAATGTGACTTATGAGGACGGCATGCAGGGCGCAGATCACGTTGAACTGACGCTTGCAAATCCCGCTTTGCAGTTTCTCGATCACCCGCTGCTGAGCGTAGATACGCCGTTCTCGCTCTCGATGGGGTATGCACCTGATCCGCTCGAGGAAGTGTTTGTCGGAGAGATTACGGGAGTTGAACCTTCGTTTCCTTCGAGCGGCATGCCGACTTTGAAAGTGACGGCGCACGACTTTCTCAACCGACTGACGCACGGCACGAAGGATCGTTCGTTCCGTTTGAGCATTCCTTCTTTTGGCAACATCGCGATTCCGGATCCGATTGTCGCAACTTTGGTCAGTGCGACGAATCTGCTTATTCCGTCGTCTGATCCAGTTGGTGGTGCGCTTGCTGTACTTATGACGCTAGCGACGTTTCTGAAGTTTCCGCCGAGTGATGCTGATGCTCGTAAACAGGAAAAGGAAACTGATTTTGATTTCCTCACCAAGATAGCGACGGAGAACGGTTATGAGATGTTCATCGATCACACGGAGAGTCCCAAGGGCCGCATCCTGAAGTTTAAGTTTTTGATTTCGGAGTTTACGCCCAGTCTCAGTCTGAAGTGGGGCGCCTCATTGAAAGAATTCACGCCGCGACTCACGACGATCGGCGACGTGTTTGGCGTGACTGTGCGAGTTTGGGTGGAATCTCTACAGACCGAGTTTGTCATTGTCGCTTCGTGGGATTACGACCGCGCCAGCCTCGATCTAACGATCTATCCAAGTCTCGTCGGTAACGTGGAAGACGTACTTGGCGATGACGCGAAAGGCAAAACACTTTCGGTTTCCTGTACGAGTTACATCACCGCACCGCGTGCAATTCTCAGCGAGTTGTTGCCGCGTTTGAACAACCGCTTGACCGGATCTGGTAGTTGCATTGGCGACCCGCGCGTGAAAGCAAGCCGCGTTATTCGTCTAGATGGTCTTGGAGATCAGTTCAGCGGTCTGTACCGCATCACCTCGGCAACGCATACGTTCGACTCAGGCGGTTACCGCACGTCGTTTCAAGTGCGAAAAGAAGTTTGGTTCGGTTCGATTCCACTGCCCAAGGCGGGGCGAGTAGTGAAACTTCAGGGAGAGTTTTCTGCTTAGAAAGTAAGAGGTCACTACGACTTCAGATGTTTAAGACCAAGCCGCAGGAGTGAAGATGGCTGAAGCGTTACTCGACAATCTGGTCCAGCCCTCCGACAAAGTTCGCAGCGCTGGTTTCGCAATTGCGCCTGGGATCGTGAAGAACAATCTCGATTTCCTTGGTCTAGGACGAGTCCAGGTTGGGATTCCATCGCGACCGGATTTCGAACCGTGGGCACGATTGTGTGCGGTTGGCGCTTCAAGCTCGAGAGGTTTTCTTTGGCTGCCACAAATAGATGACGAAGTGCTCGTGGCCTTTGCTGAAAACGATCTTGGCAGTGCTTACATCCTCGGCGGACTCTGGAGCACGATGAAGCGGCCGCCACTCAGTGTGCCAACGGACTTCCTTATTAAGAAAGTGCTCAAGACCGGAGCCACTGAAGCGTTGGGCCACGAGATCGAATTTGACGACGCATTACAGTCGATTTCGATCAAGACGAGCACGAGCCAGAAGATCACGCTCGATCCGAAAACAATCGAACTGACCAACCTCGCGGGCACAATCAAAATCACGCTCGACAACACAAGCCAGGCCGTGACGATCACGGCGGTGAACAAGATCGAGTTACAGGCGCTACAGATCGAACTAAAGGGAACCAAGATCAATATGACGGCCGCTAACGTGTCGATCAACTCGACTGGGCCATGCAGTGTTAGCGGTATTCCGATCAAGTTGAACTAAGGAGAGAAACAGTGCCATTCGCAGCACGTGTAGGTGATCCAACTGGACATCCTGGCGTAATCGCTGGACCCGGAGTCGCCACGGTTCTGATCGGCGGTATGCCTGCGGCCGTTATGGGCGATAACCACATTTGCTCATTTCCGCCACCGGCTGGGCCACATCCGCCATCGCCGATTGCAAAAGGCAGCGCGATGGTACTGATCGGCGGTCGCATGGCGGCGCGCATGGGCGACATGGCCGGCTGTGGCGCGCCCATCATCTTTGGCTTTCCATTGGTGGAGATTGGAGGCTGACACTAATGCCATCGCCTGTTTCCAACAACAAAGCGTTTCTCGGTGTGGGCTGGAATTTTCCAGTTGCGCAAACAGGTGGACAGGCATCGATGGTCCAGTTCGAAGAGGACATTCGTCAGGCAATTCTCATCATTCTGTTGACAAACAACGACGAGCGCATGATGCGACCAACGTTTGGCGCGGGCCTGAATCGTTTTCTCTTCGAGCCTGTTAATCCGACGACCATGGCCGCAATTCATACGCGCGTTCACGATGCCTTGATTGATTGGGAGCCGCGCATAGATGTGGTGGAAGTAACAGTTGGGCCGTCACCAAAGTCTCTGAGCACTGTGTTGATCGACATCACTTATCGCGTGCGGGCCACGAATAGTGTGGGGAATCTGGTCTATCCGTTTTATCTGGGAGAAGGATCGTCTCGATGATCGTCAGACCGACAATTGTGATCGATGACCGTGACCAGGACTCTTTCCTGCAAGAGCTCGAGGCGCGCCGGCCTGGCTACGTGAGCGAGTGGAAACCCGGCCCGCGAGATCCGGGGTTTGGTATCCAGCTGATCACAGTGCGCTACCTTCAGGCAATCATCAACCGGCTGCAACAGTCACCCGAGAAAAACAAACTTGCTTTCCTCGACTTACTTGGTCAACGCCTTTCGCCTGCGCGTCCCGCCAGAACACCCGTTGTGTTTCAACTTGCAAAAGACGTCTCGAGTAGTTTGGCTCCCGCGGGCACTGCAGTCGCAGCACCACCTCCGCCGGGATCGAATCAACAAATCGTGTTTGAGACTGAAACAGAAGTTGGACTCACAGCGGGCAATTTGGTCCAGGTTTTCAGTCTCTGGCCGGGCCGCGATGAATACATCAACCACAGCGCAGATTTTCTAAATCGCAAAGCGTTTACGTTCTTCGATCCGGACTCTCTTACCAACACCGAACACATAATCTACCTGTCGCATGAGGTGTTGCTGAGTCTGAGTGGCAACGTGGTCCTGGCGGTCGAATTTCAACTACTGCATCCGGCGATCGAACAACTGCAAATCTCCTGGGAGTATTGGGACGGAAAAATCTGGCGGGAATTTGCCGCGCTCGACACTGATTGCGAACCGGCGACGGCTGATCCAAATGACGCTACCAAAGGACTCACGAGTAGTGGCGTTATCAAACTAATTGCGGATTGCGCCACCGCCGACAAGACAATAGTCAACGGAGTGAAGGGCTACTGGATTCGTGGTCGCTTAGCACAGCCGCTACCCCCCGATCCGGCAAAACCCCTTCCGGAAGTTGAAAGTATTCGCCTCAGCAGTCTCGTCAACCAGCCGATGATTGGAAAGTTGACGTCGAGAACCTCGGCGGAGTCGGCACCGCCTCCACCCTCTTCGTTCCTAATGTTAGCAAGGCTTCAAGTTTCGGCAGCGCCGCAACTGACTCTCGCAGGATTCCTATTCAACGAAGCGGGTGAGCCGTTGAGCGATGCCACAATAATGGTTTCGGATCCAAAGAACAAAAACTTTGGCCAACCCAGCACCACTTCCGAAAGCGACGGTTCGTTCAGATTCTCTTTGTCGAACTTTGGCACTAACAACAAACTGATTTTTGAAGTAACGTTCTTCGACTTCAGCACCTCGACTCTGGTCGATCTACCTGCCGACACGAAGACGGTTAATCTTGCTCTGAAACTGTCGGCGCTCACTTTGACGAAGGCGTTCAACGATGGGACGAAGCTCGACACGACCAAGCCGTTCTATCCCCTCGGGCAGCAGCCGCAACCAGGAACAGTCTTCTACTTCAACAACAAAGAGATCTTTACGAAGCCGGGCGCGCGTTTCCGAATGCACTTACCACGAACGAGTGCGCCATCGGACAAATTACGAACGGATGACGTCGCGAAAAGAACTGACGGATCTTTTGGTGACCTAAACCCACAGGTGATCTGGGAATACTGGAATGGTCGCGAATGGACCGACTTGATGAATTTCAATCGGCAGTCGGTAAAGAAAGACTTCTCGAAGACGGAAATTCTCGACTTCCGTGTGCCAATCGATCTAGTTCCGACCAGCGTGAATGACGACCTCGACTACTGGATGCGTGCCCGTTTAGTCAGCGGCGGTTATGGATTCTTCCAGAAGATGTCGTTCTCGTCCGGAACAACGAGTCCGGCAAACAACAACTTCACAGTGTTAGTGAGCCAACCTCCAGTGCTCGCTGCTGCAGTGCTCAGCTATTCATGGCAGTATGGTCCATTTCATCCCGAGCGTGTGATCACCTTCAACGATTTCAACTATGAAGATCATACTTTTGAGGCAACCTGGCCCGGATCATCCTTCCAAATTTACAAACGCGTAGCAGACAGCACGCCGGCGGTTTATCTCGGATTTGACAAGAAGCCACCCACAGCCAGTCTCGGAATATTTTTTGACATCGTGGAACAGGCGACTGGCGCAGCGGCGCCCGCATTCACGTGGGAATACTGGGATGGTTTCGCCTTCAATCACGTTCCCGTCGACGACGAAACAGCTCAACTGACTTCACCCGGAATTCTTTCCTTCATCGCAGCGAACGATGATGCGGAACTGGCCAGATTTGGCACGTCGCTGTATTGGCTGCGGGGCCGTTTGAAAGAAGATGGCCCACCGCCCGAAGTAGACATCGCGGGTATCTACCCAAATGCAGTTTGGGCTTTGCAGCGCCGGACTTTCACCGACGTCAGTCTTGGAAAGGCCACCGGTCAACCGAGCGAGGTCTTTCGTATCACGCAGATTCCCGTGATTCCCGACGAGCGATTGGAAGTGCTTGAGCTTTCCGGCGCACGCGCAAATGTCGAATGGCGACTGATTGCCCTGGAATTGAGCGATGTCGACAACGAAGTCGTTCGCAAACTGGAAGCGTTACTCGGAAAAGAAAACTTACCCGGCGACATCATCGAAGGCGATCTTCGGCTGCGCCGCGACAAGCAAAAGCGAGTAACTGAAGTTTGGGTGCACTGGTACTCGAAAGCGAATCTGTTTTTCTCAGGTCCAAACCATCGTCATTACGCGATCGATCGCGCACGTGGACTAGTCTATTTCGGCGATGGCATAAACGGCCGTACCTTACCGATCGATGCGACCGTCAATGTACGACGGTTTGAATCCGGTGGCGGCGCCGATGGCAATGTCACTGCGAAAGCGATAGCACAGTTGCAAGGCGCTGTTCCGGGAGTGCAGGCAGTCTTCAACCCGCGCGCTGCTGAAGGTGGATCGGATGGAGAGACTCTCGAAGCGTTCAGTGTTCGCGCACCCGCGTCTGTGCGACATCGCGGGCGAGCATTGACGACGGGCGATTACGAGGCGATGGTTCGTGAGGCGTCTTCGGCGATCGCAGTAGTAAGGGCGATCTCCAATCGCAACCCATCTGGGCTTAGTCTGCCGGGCTGGCTCACAATCTTCATCATTCCGGAAAGCAAAGATCCGAGACCTTATCCCAGCCGCGGTCTGCGTGAAGAGATTACGGCGTATCTTGCCGAGCGCGCACCCGCCGGACTCGGTGCGAGCAATCAGATCTATGTTACTGGCCCAAAGTATTTTCCAGTCGATATCTCAGCAACGATCGCTCCGGTATCAAATTCCATCGCCGGCTCGGTTGAGAAAAGCGCGCGTGAAGCTCTCAATCAGTTCCTGCACCCGTTGCACGGCGGACCATCGAAGGACGGCTGGGATTTTGGGCGCGGTGTTTATCTGTCTGATGTGGCGACTGTCCTTGAGTCACTCGAAGGCCTGGACTATGCCGAGTTGATCCAGTTGTTGGTTGCTGATGAATTGCGCGGCGACTTCGTCGAAGTGCCTCCGGATCAGATTGTGGTTGCGGGCACGATCAGGCTGAAACTGAAAGGCGCAGAAGAACAGTCGTGATGTTTGTACCACTACCAAATCTCGACGATCGCCGCTGGGCGGATCTTGTTGACGAAGGCCGCAGCATGATCCCGGTATTTGCGCCGACCTGGACCGACCATAACGCGCACGATCCCGGCATCACTTTAATGGAAATGCTGGCGTGGATCGCTGAGACCGACATCTACCGCGTTGACCGTATTCCCGACTCACACCTGCGCACATTTCTTTCACTGATCGGGAACGGGATTCTTCCCCCATCCGCCGCGCGCAGCGTGGTCGGATTTACTTTGAAAGCCGGTGCGAACGAAGTCCACCTTCCGTCAAATACCCTGTTGCTTTCAGAAAGCAATGGAAAGTTTCAGTTGCGCCGCGCGCTGACCGTTCAGCCAGTGACCGTTGGCGGAGTGCAAGTGGAAAGCGACGGCAAGTTCCGGGACGTAACGAGCGATTGGCAGCGAGGCAAACCAATTTGGTTGTTGGGTGACGATCCGAAACCAGGCGACAGCTTTTACATTGGTCTCGAAGGAAAAGTTAAGCGCGGCTCTTCGTTGGCCCTTCACTTTCAATTCGATGGTCAGAAGGCTACGGCAGAAGCGCGGCAACAAATCCTCGACGAAATGGCGACGAACAGTTCCTTTGGCTGCGGAACGCTCAATGGCTGTGGACAAACTCGCCCGGTGCCGTCTCCTCAAACTCTGCCGCCGCATCATTCAACGGCGATCGTGTGGGAGGTGCAAACTGGTCTTAACACCTGGCGACCTATCGAAGCGATCGATGATACACGCTCGTTCACGTTATCAGGTTCAGTCGAGTTGCCATCCGTGGACACGGCGGCAGTGATCCGAACCGGCGCAATTGCAAAACCACTCGCATACATTCGTGCACGCTCTACTTCAGGCTCTGCTGATGCAGCGCCGGTGATGCATAGAGTCTCAATCAACGCCGGTGAGGTTGAACAATGTAATCCCGCATCGCAGGATTGGACTCTGGCGACGGGCATTATCGTTGTCGGTAGACTTCCATTACCTGGCGGCTTCGCGTGGCTCCTTTTGGACTTTGACGTATCAGGCGAGATTTCGAGTCTTGAATTCACATCGGCAAGCGATAATGCACTGTTCGTAAGAGTACTTGCCTTCCAGCCCGCCACCAACGCAAACCAGGGACGTCTCTCGGTAGAAGCAGTGCGTATCGGCAACGGCACCGGCGCACCACATCAACGCTTCACATTACGTGGACCACACGTATGTGGCGATAAGTTAGAAGTCTATACCGTTGAGGGCGGATCGGCGCGCAAGGCTCGAAAGCGACAGTCACTGCTTGCATCAGGACCAGCCGATCTCGATTTTGTTTTGGAAGCCGCTGGCGCTGCGGTGCACTTTGGTGATGGACAGAACGGACGTGTTCCACCCGCAGGGGCGCCGATCATCGCGGTGACGTCGTCGACACTCGGAGAGGGTGGCAATGCTTTAGCCAATCAGATCTCAAAGCTCGAAGAGGATCAACCCAATATCGCGCTGCTTGGTGATCCGAAGACCGTCGCTGCAAAGTTTCAGCACATCGGCAATCCTGATCCAGCATCCGGAGGAAGCGGCGAAGAAATGCTGACTCATGCGGAAGGTCGCGTGATCCAGCTGCTGGAACGACAATCGCGCGCAGTAACACTGAAAGACTGCGAAAGCCTCGCACTGGCGACTCCAGGTACAAACATAGCGCGCGTCGCTGCACTGGCAAATCAGCATCCTGGCTTCCCATGTTACTCCGCGCCGGGATTCATCACGCTGGTTGTTGTCCCGCATCTTCCATTGGGAAGACCGATACCCTCTCCAGGACTCTTGAACGCCGTGTCCGGTTATATGCATCCACGTCATGTGATTGGCACTCGCATTGTCGTGACAGGACCCGAGTATGTGGAAGTTGGCATCATCGCCGAAGTGAAAGCATTCACTGGTCAAAGCAAAGTCGCGATTGCACGTGCAGTTGAAGCGGCGTTGCGTGAGTTTCTGGATCCATTGCATGGTGGTCCAGATCGTACGGGCTGGCCTTTGGGTCGTGATGTTTATGTTTCTGAGGTGGTTGAGGTGATGGTCGCAGTACCTGGCGTCGATCACGTCCTCAATCTTCAATTGGTTGTGCCCGGATGTGAGCCGCAGTGCGGCAATCTCTGTCTTGCTCCACTGGCTCTTACTGTTTCCGGCATGCACCAGATCAAGGTGAGTTGATATGGCACAGAATCCACTCGAACTGGTACGAGTTCGCTACTGGCAGGGCCAACTGCTCGCGTCTGGAGATCTGAACACGCAACTGCGCGTCGATCAGCGGCTGCGCTGGCTGCACAACCGTTCGTTACATCAACCCTATGGAATCGCGATCGGTCTGGAACTCGAACGCGACGAGAGCACACAGATCAAGGTAGACGACGACAACGTTAATCTGATCTGTGGTTTGGCATACGACTGCGCCGGACGAGAGTTGATCCTGCAATCCAATCGCGCGCTCGCAGTGCCTGATCAGTTTCCGGCAACGCTCGTTATCACACGCGATGAAACCACGTCCGATGGGATCGCGCTCAAGTGGAAAGCCTCGTCTGAAATCAATTCAAATATCGAAATTGCTATTACGACCCTGATCCAGGGACTTCCGAATCCGAAAGCCGATCCAGCTTTCCGCCCCGTCGTGTCTCGACCGCTGGCCCGTCCGCGAATGGCTACAGGCCAGACGATTCCAGGCCAAACAACTTGGCAGCGATGGAAGATTGGAGAGAATGACGTCGGCGTCAAAGTAGAAATCGACACTTCAGCCGCAGGGTTTACTCGTGTACCTCACTACTTCGCTGAAGTGATTCCCGGAAATCCAACTGAGGATTTCATTCCTGCGTGGTTTGCGAGTATCGACAACCCGTCAACGCAGGGTTTCACGTTCCAATTGATGTTGCGCCGGATCACGCGTGAGACGCTTCGCATTGTCGATCCCAAAGGCCAGATCACACAGGTCTCACCGGTGTTGACGCTCAATGAAAGCAATCTTTTCGCTCCTCTGGATCCGGTCGCGCGGCTCCTGCCCCTGGTTGAGGACGCTTCGCTCATCAAATCGAAGGGCACAGACACGGTGACGCTCGAAAAGCCTCTCATCAACTTCAGCGGCGAGAAGTTCGTAGCCCTTGGCAATACACGCCGCGAAGCAATTGCGAAAGACCTTACGTTCTTCGAGGTCAGGGTCGCGCAACCAGAGTTGTTTGCGGAAGGCAACGTGGTAGTGAAACTCAACGGCGATACAACGACCACACGACCAAGTCGCGTAGCGACAATCGATAGCGGCACACTCAAGCTGGCATCTGTAATTTCCGGACTCGTCAAAACCGACTCTCTTGGGATCGTCACGGCAGCTTCCGTCGTTACAAATATCGGCGATCGCAAAGAAATTACCGTGAAAGACTCAACTGCCTATGCAGTGGATGATGTAGTGGTGCGGTTGATCGACTCAGTCGAAACGTCGGAACCGGCGAAGATAACCGGAAAAAAATCCGGCAACATTCTAGTTCTCTCCAGTCCGATGGGAGACCTCAGCAACGGCGATTCCCTCGGCTTTGCTCGCGACCCTATCAAAGTAGATAAGGTCAAGAATGCAGACGGTGTCAAAATCGAGTTTGACAACCCACCTGCCTTAGAGAAGGGAGATCTTCTCGCGAAAGGTCAGCCAAACGATTTTTCCGCGCCAATGCTCGTTACAGATGTCTTGACCAGTAGTAAACAGATAGTCCTGAATAGTTTGATCAGCGGTTTAGTAAAGGGCGATACGATCGTTGCCGGTGATTTTAACGTGCGGGCAACTGTCATAAGCGTTCCCAGTCCAGCCACATTAACTGTTACCGATCCTGCGCTGTTCCCGGCCGGCTCATACATTTCCAAAATCGACCAGCTGCTCGTCGCGAGTGTACCAGTAAAAGTGACCAATGTAAGTGGTCAGACGCTCACACTCAGCGCCGCCATAGATGGGCTGAAAGCAGGTGACGTGATTGGTCTCGAGACTTTTCCAGCGGTGGTGACCGTTGTCGACGCGACTCGGAACGACGGTGGCATCGAAGTGAGCCCCTCGGGGGTATTGCGAACGGGTGAACTAATCGCGGCACCGGCGGCGAGCGGAGAGAAGATTGACTTGGCGCTAATCACAAACATCACCGGGAATGTAATCAATGTCCTTAAGCCCTTTGCCTCTCTCAACGTTGGCGATCAGCTGTCGGTCGTCTCGATTCGAGGCGCGATGAAGGCAAGCCATGAAAATGGTGACAGCAAAACTAAAGTCACCCAGCCGGATCGCCTGCGGGTGGGGGATTTTCTCGCTGATATCACGAGCTGGCGGCAGGTACAGAACACCGCTCACGTTCGGACCGTAAATTCAAATGAGATTCAGTTGGATACTGCGCTCGATGGTGCTCTAATCAACGACATTTTTGGCCTCGCCAGTATCCAGAACTTCCAGTTCTTCTTAGCCATCCTCATTCAGCTTCGGCTTGAGAAATCACTCGAACTGGTAAGCGGCGATGAGGTCCTGGTTATTGGTTTCGATCGACTGACAGGCAAAACGCAGAATCTAGTTGCTTCTGTGGAGCTATTCATCTCCGAAACCAAAATACTCGTTCTCAAGCTCCGCGATGCCGCCCAGTTTACCTTTAGACCTGAAGACATTTCCGCGTCGATACTCTTCGTGCGCGGAGACCCAATGGCTTTGATTCAAAAACACGATCTCTTTGTCAGTTGGTTAGCCGTAGGCGACTCGGGTCCCATGCCGCGACCCTGCATTGGAACCGAAGCCGCTGATTGCGATTGCTCGCAAGCTAAGGAGTAATTATCAATGCCTATCATCGGGACATCGCGATTTAACGAGCGCATCAAGTTTTTCGACGGACAACGGCTCTTCGCTTCTGATCTTCAGGATGTGGAGCAGTTCAATCGTGAGATGCGCTGGCTCCACAATCAGAGCCTGCACCAGCCAGGCATCGCCAGCGGTTATGCGGTTACAGGCCATAAAGACGATCGTGAAGTAACGATCGGAGCCGGATATGCGATTGATTCACAGGGTCGCGAGATCGTACTAACACAGCCCGAAGTGTTGCAGATTCCGCCAGTGGCGAATGACGGCCAAGGCAATCCAGTCTATTACGACTTGACGGTATCTTACCCTGCGGACCTTATGCTGAAAGAAACAGAAACACGTGACGGTATTTGCGCTTCGCGGACAGCAGTCAGGTTACGGGAAAAGCCTGTCTTCTGCTGGGTGGAGCTGGTGTCAACGAGTAGTGTCTTTGGCGCGGAGGCCATCACTGAAGGTCGTCAGGCAAAGCTCGGAGAACTAAACAAACAAGTGGAAAAGGGTTTGCGAATTCGACTAGCGCGAGCCGAGATCCTCAACTGCAAACTCAATCAGCCGCTGTCGATCGCGCAACGACTGAATGCAAAACCGCCACCGCAGCCATTCATATTCGCGAATCTCACAGAAAGGAAGTTGCAGTGGGACGCGAAAGCGAGCGGTTTCGCAATACAAGCTACCGTGCGCGTCGATACTTCCGCCGCGCGCTTCCGTACGCCGCCACGCTACTTCGCTCACGTTATTGGACCGCGCGAAGTCAAACCAACCATTGGCGGTCAGCCGATGCCGCTGATTATTGACGGGTTTGAACGAATTTTTTCGCTCTCTGACAAAACTAGTCCGGGATTTATACCCGGTGTCGATACCGACGATCGGATCGGTTTCAAATTTTCTCTCTTTATTCCTTCGATCTTGATCGATCTCAGTAAAGTGACTCTCGATGATGTGGCAACGGCCCTTAGTCCGGCATTGAGCGAATGGTACGTCGAATGGATGGGCGTTGAGGAGTAACTGATGCAATCCGGACGCGACAATTTTCGTTATCTAAACCGAGAGGGAAAGTGGCTCAACTTCCATTGGCAGGGTTTGGAAGTTTCACGTGACGGCTCGCTGCGTCTACTGTCATCACCGCGTCTTGTGAACCCGATTCCGCCGCCAGCGACAACCACACCAGCGCCCTCAGCTCCGAACGGTGTTGCAATCGATGATTCGGGAAGAGTCTTCTATTCCATACCTGATGAGAATCGCATTATTGCCCGCGGCGGTTGTGATCCCGATGAGAAGTCGTTGACGTGTTTGACCGAGGCTTTTGGTATCAACGGTCTCAATGAACCCCGCGGAGTGCTCGTACTTTCGCAACCTGGTCGATTAGTCGTCGTCGATAGTGGAAATGATCGGTTGTTGTTCTACGACTTAGTCGATTTTGAACTGCGGGAAGTTTGGGGTGGAACCGGAGTTAACTCGGTTCCAAACGCGACTGATTCAGCAGATCGTTTCAAGAATCCATGGATAGTTGCAGCTGATGATCACGAGACAAATCTCTACGTGTTGGATGCTGGTAATTACCGGATCCTAAAATTCGCGCGGACGGGCGAACTGGATCGGGTGTTTGTTGAAAACATGCAGCGCGCCGGCATCGTTTCTAATCCCGGGGCGTTGGCCGTCAGCGGTAGTGGCAGCGAGACGTTGATCTTTGTTTCCGATCTCACTGCTAATGAGATCTTTGTATTCGATGAATCCGGACGCCAGGTTCTGGACAAGCAAGGTTTGCCAGTCGTGATGGCAGTGAGTGGAATGGGGCAAATCGTAGCGATGGCCGCGAGTGACACAGCTCTGTACGCGGGCGATAACAATCAACAACGGATACTTTGTTTTGCGATCGATCATGGCTTTACGTTCTCGGGTGAAGCGGCCGGTTTCCGTGGTTTTGTCACTGCACTCGCAGTCGATTCACACAACAAGAAACTCCTGGTGAGCTCGAGCGCTTCTCCCACTCCGTTACTGCTGGAGGAGAACACGGCCTTTCTGGGTTTCGGCTTCCTCTGGAGTGATGCGATTAGAGCCAAAGCGGGACCGGTTAGTTGGCACAGACTGCAAGCCTCGATAACCAATGTGGCCGGCGCACACGTCGAATTTAGTTACGCACTCTCTGATAGCCCCAATCCTCCGCCTGTGTCTCCCGATGCGGAGAATCCCTTCCACCACGGCAACTGGCGTGCGCTTCCAGTCGACGTCCAGGACTTCTCATTAAAGGACGAGAAAAAGTCCTTCTTATTCGTCGCGGCTCGTTTCTTCAGTGACCGCACCAGCACGCCGTTGCTCTCTCAAATGCGAGTTGAGTTTGATGTTGAGAGTTTTATGGAGTACCTGCCGCGCATTTATCGCGAGCCTTCGCTGGCACGAGTGGAACGAGCTGGCGAAGCGCCGAACATCACGCCGGAAAGTGATTTCTTAAAACGACTCGTCAGCTTGTTCCAAGGACTATTTGAGGACGTTGAGAACGAAGTAGATTCACTTGAACGTTACTTCGATCCTCATGCGGCGCCTGCCGACGCGCTAGCGTGGCTCGCCACTTGGTTGGCGGTCGAATTGGATCTGGGTGAACCCGAAGCGCGCATCCGCGAAAGCATCGCACGTGCTTTTCGGCGGTACCAATGGCGCGGCACAATCAGAGGATTGCGTCTCGCGTTACTCGAAGACGCAGGGGTTCACGCCACGATTAGCGAACCAATCTCAGCGGGCACGGTCTGGGCGATGTCGTCTCCGGCCAGCTGTGGTAGCTCGCTTATCGGATCCAAGTCGCTGCTTGGTGCGGATACGCGACTCACCTCGATGGAGCCGGGCGGTGCGGTGCTTGGCAGCACGGCCCAGTTGGACCACTCGTATCTGATCACTGATGCGCAGTTCGGTCAACCAGTGTTTGAAGGTGTGTCAAACCAGTTTGTGGTCGAGGTTCATCGTGGCGAAGTAAACACCGAAGCACGACGTCAACTTGTAAAAGCAATTATCGAGCGAGAGAAACCGGCCCACACGATGTATCGCCTTGTCATTAACGACCCCAGTATGCGCACGGGCTTCCAGTCGCGAATTGGCGTGGATTCAGTTGTCAGTGGTCAATCTGGTCCGACGCCTCTGGGCCAGGATGGTAGGGCAGGCATCAGGTTGGCCGGTTCCTTTGCGTTACGTCTGGGAAGCAGTCGGCTCGGCGAGAACTTAAAACTCTGAAGCAAAAAAAGTAAGGAGATGTTATGCAATCCAATTCGCATGATATGAAACATCGCTCCGGAATACAGACGTTTGTTCGGAACCGTTACTTCTACGGCAAACTCCTCGACGTCGTCCACTTCGAATTGGAGCAAGATTACTCGAACGGCAAGCGATGGCTTTTGAATAGACTGGTCAGTGGGTACGGTGTCGTATGTGGACTCGACGTACAACCCGCCGACAAGATCAGGGGGGTAAAGGTCACTGCCGGAATTGCTCTTGATCGTGCCGGCCGAGAAATAGTTGTGCCGCGCACAAGCGCCGCACTCGAGGTCCCAGCAAGAGATCCGCAAGATCCAAAACAACATCCGCAGGGAAATTGCGAATTAGAAGATTACATGCACGTGTGTATTTGCTTTCAGCAGTGTGAGAGTGATCCGATGCCGGTGCTTGTCGATGACTGTGGCGAGACGACTAATTGTTCCAACTCTTCTATTCAGGAACGCTACAAGCTGATCCTGCGAGACTGTAAGGCGCCTGAAGTCGATCGCGATTGCGGTATCCCAGACTTCATTCTGAACGGACGGGTCAATTATTACGCGCTCGTGGAGAGAGTGACCCGTTGCTGTCCAGATCTGCCGTCGGATTTGTGTATTCCACTGGCCAATATTCGGCTGCCGGAAGGCGACGGGATGCTGGAGGTGTCAGATATCGATATTGGACCGCGGCCCATTGTGTATTCGAATGATCTGCTGTTCGACATCATTCTCGGATTGGTAGACCAAACGCCGGCGTACAACCGCGGCGGGAAGCAATAGGAGATAGAACGCTATGAATACCGCACCATGCAACTGCCACACGCAAACCGTCAAACCGAGCTTGAACGAGCGGCCCCGGTTCTACGCGCGACAACTCGTCACGCCGGACGACCTGACGCTGGAGCAGGACTATTTTCGCGCCCGGCTGCGGCGACACAACCGGTACCTGCATGGTTGGGGTGTAGTCTGCGGGGCGCAGGTTGTTCCGGCGTATTTCATCGACTCTGCTGGAGCAAAGAAACCCAAGCCATGGAAAGTGATCGTCAAGGCCGGCTACGTTCTTGGTCCATACGGCGATGAAATCTTCATTGAGACTGATCAGTGTGTCGACGTTCGCAAGAGATGCGTAACGCCTGAGACACCAGATGATGAGGAGTGTCTCGAGGCACATCCCGCTCCAACGCAGGGCGAAGCAGAAGACCAGTGGCTGGCGATTCGGTATGTCGAAAAGAAGACGCGATTGGTCAAAGTTCCGCTCGGTGGTTGTGGTTGTGAGGATAGCTCTTGTGAGCACACACGATTTCAGGATTACTATGAGATCTGCGTCATCGATCATTGCCCCGAGTCGCATCAGAACCCGCCTGACCCACCGAAATTCGGCGACCAACAAAGCAAGCCTGAGGCGCCGGCCTGTCCCGAGTGCCAGGAAGAACCGTGGGTTGTGTTGAGCACATTCACCGTCGATGCGGAAGGCACAGTAACGTTGAGCCAATGTGCTTGTCGTCGTCAGGTATTAACTTTTGCTGACTTCTGGTGGACGTGTTCCGTACCCGAAGGCGCACCTCAACCGACGGATCAGCCACCGACCACTACCGGGACGAGGGATACCACAGGGAGAACGAGCACGGCCGGGGCGGCACCAACATTGGGGACGTCGAGGCCTTTAGCGGTTGACACGTCAAGACCGGTGACGCCAGTAGCGTCGACGGAGCGAAACGTATTAGAGCCTTCGAGAGTATCAGCCGCATCCGGCGCGTCAAAGAGAACACCATCGAAAACTGGATCGAAGAAGAAACCGACTTGATAGAAACAGTATGAGATTGCGCCAGGAGTTATCAACAGACATGTTCCTTTGGTTGCAGACCACTATGGGCAACCGAGCCGTGCAGCGTCTGCTGGCGAAGAAAAAATCTGAAGCTGGCTCGCCGGCAAGTTGTGCCGGAGGTCCATTGAGCAAGGGCTCCGCGAAAGACGTACATAAGTCGAAGTGGCGTTACTACTGGGTTCTTATTATCCACGTTCTGTCCTTGATGGCAGTGTGGAAGCGTCCCAGAGTGGAGCTGAAGCAAAAGAACGAAAGCGAGTCGCATTAAGAACCAGTCAGTCTGAAGAACTCGGACAGTCGGTGCGAATAAGGAACAACACAGATGGCACAACAACGTGCCAACGCATTGAAAACAGCGACAGCAGCCCATAGAGCGAAGTCCTGCGCTAGTCCCCATTATTCTCATGCCACTTTTAATCCTGGCTCGCCTCTCGAACGAGGAATAGGCAACCAAGCCCTGTCCAGGCTCTTACAAGTCAAAAAGATTCAGGCGGAATTAGCCGTCAGCGAACCAAACGACTCATTCGAGCGCGAGGCAGATCTTGTAGCAGATCAGGTGATCAGGAATCCGGCACATTCCCCAGCACCAGTGCCGCCGGCCAACTCAAAGCCAACCTTGACCGCGCCTCAATTGCCCGCACAAGAAAAGGCAGTAAAAAACGAAGAGGACGAAAAGCAAAATAGAGGGACTCAAGAGAAGGAAGAGTACGCCCAGACCCCAAAGGTGACTTTGCAATTTGCGGAACGGTTGCAGGCAAGTCGGGGAAACGGGCAGCCATTGTCTTACGACACGCGATCATTCATGGAGGCTCGCTTTCGGAGGGATCTGAGTCAGGTGCGAGTGCATAGCGGTCACGCCTCCGTGGAGATGAATGAAGAGTTAAAGGCGCAGGCTTTTACTAACGGCAACGATATTTATTTTGGTGAAGGCAAAACTGCTGGAAAGAATTGGTTGACTGCCCATGAGCTTGCGCACATTGCCCACGGACACTCGGGTCTGTCGCGACTGTGTCGTAAACCGAAGGGGGTGCTGACCGAGGGCGAAATCCAGGTCAACCCACCACCGGAAGAGAAGTGGGAGCGTCTTTGGGTGATGGCCAGGGGGATGGACGACGCAGCGAAGGTCCTGGCCCCGGCGTTGGCGGGCATGGATAAGCGCAAACTCGTCCTCGTCGGGCTTCATCCCAAGTTTGTCAAGGCCTATGACGGTACGGGGAAATCGCTCGGCCGTGTGCCGATGAAGGAAGACGTCAAGGTCACCTTTAATCCCGGAGTGTACGCGGTGGGGCCCGACGGACTGACTGCCATCACCGTTTCGACCACGGACCCGAAGCGTTGGCGGTACGAGCAAGACGAACAAGGCAAGTTGAAAAGTGTTATCGGTCAACGTCCGTTGACGAAAGAAGAACAAGCTCAGGCAGCCGAAGAGCAGAAGAAGGCGGATAAAGAGAAACGCGCTGCCAAGCCCTTACCCATACAGATGGTGGATATCAACAACCTCGTCGCAGACGCCGCCAAACTCAAAGCATTGATACAGCAGGTGCCAGACGGGGTTCTTGTCTATTTCGTGCCGAAATACGATGTCAGCGGGAGTGGCAAGGGTGGCGGGGAGTCGAAGGGGATCTATGCGAGTCCGATCGAAGGGCGCGAAGACGGTCAGCCTGCCAATGCGCCACCATGGCCGGTTAGTGTCGATGGACCCAAGCTTGTTCCGGTAGATTCTGATCCAACATTCTCAGCCAAGGTCGATTGGACTGCCAATGCCAATTACACCGTCGCTTCGCAGGTGATTTCCCAGGTTGGCGAGACGATTCACTACAAGTGGGAGCGTTATGACATCACTCAGTATGCCAAGAAGGAACTCGCGAAGGATCCAGCGGGAACCAAGGAAAGCTCGACTGACAAACCTGAGAAGTCTCTCGAGGAGCGAATCGATGAGTTCAAGAAATCGAAAGTGGGCACCGGTACCGATGTCACTGGCATGGGCGGAGCCAGACGGGAATTCAGCCGAGAGTTCGAGGACTGGTGGAAGGACACGAAGCGTGCCCACAAGGGCGCCCAGAAGCCCGGCGGCGACACAGTTAGAGAGAGGTTGTCGAATGCCGCCGCTAACCGCTTGTCCCTTGAGTTGGCGCCCGTGTCGCTCTTGACCACGGCGATTGGCGCCGTCTTTAAGCTGCTGGCAGACCTGTTCGCTGGACCCCGCCAGCAGCAGGAAATCCCGATGGAGAAGGAAGGTATTTTTCTCATTCGGGTGATCACCACTCCGGGTATACACGAAGATACAAAAGGACAACCGATTATCCGTCCGCCCTCGGTGGCAGCAAAGGTGACCGAGGTCACGCCTATGGATCGAGCGGTAGGTGAATCGCTTGACGAGCCAGGTGCGCAGCTTGCCGAACTGCAATCGCAGATAGATCTGGCGGAAAAGGCTGGTAACAAGTCGAAAGCGGATTACTTGCGCAGTCTACTTGCCGAGGCAAAGGAGCGCTTCGAAGGTTCACCACTAACCTTACTAATCAAGAAGCGTGATGATAAGCAAAAGGAGCTGGAGAAATTCCAGCACGACTATCCGACTCTTTCTGACTACTCGCGCAAGCGTGAAGTCGAAATGCTGAACGATCAGATCGCCTTATACCGGCACCACGAAAGGGAACGCAAAGAGGGGACACCGGCTGGCCTTGGTGCCATGAAGCGCGTCAATGCCACACTCATCTCAGAGG
>Ga0137359_10000563_pt1 | contig 27880 bp, 8 predicted proteins | sample Mad1_40_16metaG_FD_108281 | JGI IMG/M metagenome (GOLD analysis project Ga0137359, IMG submission 108281) | Vadose zone soil microbial communities from Angelo Coast Range Reserve, California, USA - Mad1_40_16 metaG | ecosystem: Environmental > Terrestrial > Soil > Vadose zone | place: USA... | reverse complement strand
GCCGAGAATTGTTTTGAGTTATAAGCTCAGGTGGCCGTGATCTCGGCGTCGTTCTAAGCTCAATTCCCTAACTGTAGGGCTCGTTCCTTTTTAGGAGTTTATCTTCAAGCGACCCGCATTGTGGTTCTGTCTGTTGATCGGATCTACGCGAAAACACTGCATTTCCTGGCTGAGCCAGTACATCTTGACGCTTCGTGGGCTGTATATTCCACGATGGACGGAACCGCGAATTGGCGATCGTGCACAGTAAGTGGATCGGAAAAGTTGCTGTCTTGTACCGAAGCGGGATTCCGCACATTTGCGAAATACGTTAAACCACTGTACAATGAGATACTTGTGAAGGGTTCCCCCCCGATGTTGGGGCCTGTAGCTCAAGAGTCTGTTGTTGATTCTGCGTTGCTTAGGTCCAATTTCAGGCCCTTCAAACCCGCCTTCCTGTACACAACCTGTACACAAATTTTGCTCTGGGATTTGCAGCACGACCCATGGCGTCTCTGCTATTGAATAGGCCGTTGTGCAATGGCACGCCAATTCAAATGAGCTAAAGGAGCCTTAATATGGGGATTGCATTTGAAATATCGAAGGGGCGCAGACCCACTTCTTTCTCCCGAAGTACGCGAGGACGCAACAGTCCACTCGTACGTTCCTACCTCCAACGGGGATGGCGGCTTGAGTTGATTCCCGAACACCCGATTCTCAAAGACGACAGTTGCCGTGCCCGCTAAGTTCGGTAGTTTTTTTAACTGAACGAAATAGCCCCCAGGCGCTGCAGTGGAATCCCAGTGCAGAACGAGAGTATCGCAGGAGATAGGTTGACTGTCGGCTTGTGCAGTAGTCCCGGGCTCGAGACCGGTCGGCGGCTGCAATGGTGTTTGCTGCAAAGGTGGAGGAGAAGAGGTGCACGCCTGTTCCGCGGCAGTTTGATCCTGAAAGTAACGGCCTTTCTGTAGCACGCAAATGAATTCCTTGCTCTGGAATACTTTCCCGCGCAGACAGCACCAGCCTGTGGGAGCAAGGCCCACGCCTTCAATAATGAGGGATCGAGGCGCATCGACCGCGTTGTGCGGTATCGAGATCTCAGCTTCGAATTTGCGCGCATCTGTGGGACGAAAGTAGACATTTATCTCGCATTGCTCCTTCGTGCCGAGCACGCGATTCGAACATTTCGTTTCAAGCACAAACTGGGGCAGTCTCTCGCCCGCGAAGGTTACCGGTCCGATTTCCAATGGAACCTTCCCTTGAGAGAGAACGACAACACGGCGGGGCCCAGATGTCCTGCCGATGACCTGCTCTCCGAAAGATACAGTTTCGGGTGTAATCAGAGCGCTTGGCTGGGTCTTGGTATCCCCAGTCCCTTGAAGGTGGATAATATGCGGCGCATCTGGAGAGTCGTCAGGCAGGATGATGGTAGCCGTACGAGCTCCAACGCCCATCGGCCGAAACCGAACGGTCACACTGCAGGACTTGCCGGGCGCCAGCATCACGGAGTTGCAGGGTGTTGCCTCCAGGATGAAGTCACCGGCTGCGTTTCCGCCGGAGGTAGGCTCTGCGATGTGAACGTCCGCGGAGCCGCAGTTGCGGACTAGGACGGACTCGAACTGAGAGAGCTGGCCCACTGGTAAGCCGGGAAATGAGACCAGCTCCGGATCCATGCACAGATCTGCAGCAGTGCCGCGTCCCGATACAAGTATCCCATGGGGCACGTCTCCGCTACCGTCGTCGAATACTACCTCAGCGCGCCGCTCGCCTGATACGCGCGGAATGAAGCGGACGCTCACGGAACATGAACCGCCCGCAGGTAGACGAGAAGCACAAGTGTTGTCGCCAAGTTGGAAATCGTTGGGTGTGTCGCCGGTGATTCGCGGGCTGCTTATCTGTAACGCGTGCTCTGTGAGGTTGCGAATTTTGCACTGCCGCCACGTGCTTGCGACGCCGACCGCTTCATTGCCGAATTCGATGCCCGCCGGACATGACTCAAGCGAACTTCTCTGGTCGGCGACGCCGATCAGCGGCAGATAATTCGGAAGGACTCTCCCCTCCGATATGACAGAAAGCTCTGCGTTCCTCCGCCCGCTACTCTGTGGCGCGAAAGACAGAGCGAGCGTGCAGGATCGACCAGGCAGGAGAAGTTGATCCGCACACCTTTCAGAGAGAGACCGAAAATCTCGAGGAGAGTCTCCAGTCAGCCGGACCTCCTGGATATGGACTGGCCCCCAGCCAGAATTGAGAATACTCACAGCTTGCAGAGGGCTTTGATGCCCCACAGGGAGTTCAGGAAATTGAGGGACAGGACTAATCCGTAGCGATGGTGGCGACTTGGCGACCAAACTCAGAGCCACGATGAAACCGGCGAACAGCAGAGCCTTGCGGCGAGGAGAGATCTGACTTTCTCGGCGAGAACTAGCCAGCGCAAACAGCTTTCCGCGAAACTCGACCTTACCCTTCACGGAGTGGCCTACCGAGTTTCCTTTTTGGCGGGGCCATCGTCGAGCGTTAGCTTCCCGGACACCTCGACAGCCTGCGCCCCACTGGCCTGACTGCCCGCACTGGGGGCACCAACCATTCTCAGAAAGGAAGACATCTGCTCGGAACCGCCGACGAGAACCACTCCCAGGAGCACGTGGTCGAGCCATAGAGGAAGGTGGGAAGAACCGGCACCGCCACCGAGTCCCAAAGCATCAAGAAAACGGTATTCACCGAGGTAAAACAAGACGACAATCACCATTGCTGCCGAAATGAGGAAATGCCATAAGGCCCATTTCCTCCTTTCTGTCGCTCGCTGCACAGCGTTTTCACTCAGTTCGGAATCCGAAAGAACATGAAAAAGCGTGAGGAGAAAGAGAATCCCGGCAGCGATCCGCTCGATGGCAAATGCTGCGATCAAGAGCACGGCTAGAAGAGTAACTCCGTCTGTCGACATACGGTCCTCCTTGGCGTGGGATACGATCCGTTCTTGGTCCCGTCAGAATGTCAGGTCCGGCCGATCGCGGGTAGGGGTCCATTCAGCTCATCGAACGTGCCCCCTACGCAAGTCTAGTCCTGTTTATGCTGGCCAGTCGGGTACACGGCCAGAATATGTGACCACAAAGAGGATGTCTTGGATCTCTTCGTTCTTGAACCGATTCTTGATCTCTCCCGTGTTCGGCAGGACCAGCATCCACTCTCCAAATGGCGAGCTGTCGAGCATTGCGGCCCAACTCCCTCCGTTGCCATTGCGCGTGCTGATGATCCCATCGATAGAAACCGCTCCTCCGCCAACCGGCCCTCCTCCAGCTTGCTCATTGAATTGCAGCTGCGTGACAGGTGTCTCGAATGTCTTTCCATCAGCTCGCGCGAAATACATCGTCACTTGTTGAATCTTCAAACGACTCAAATTTGGAGGAAAATCTTGTGAAGTGGTCTGGAATGTCACGGCCATCGGTGTGGAAGTCTGCTCAGGGTTATGCAGGTCGTACCATTGGTCTGCGAATTGATAGCGGAAACTGAATCCACGATCGGCACTGATTGTCGGCCTAAGCGATTGGATCACCTGCTGCTGATAATCGAAGCTGTTGAGTGCCGTGTAGTCTATCGTCACAAGCACATCGGCAATCGTGCTGTAGTCGAAAAGATTGCCTGCCTTTGCCATTCGAAATTCCCAATGGGTGTCCACACCGGTTCCTTCGAAGGGCGGAAGCATATCCGGTTGGATATCCAGGTCAAAAAGCCCAGTCGCATCACGTGGCGAGCTCAGCGCGACTTGCTCAGGCGAGCGCTTCACTAGTACGGTTTGGAAGACATCACCGCCAATCACGACTCGGGAAGTGCCAAGTGTCGAAAGAGTTGCCCGAATTCCGAGGTTAGGTGGGATCAGCGCCACTACAGAAGTCTTGACCCGCCTGATCGTGCGCAAATAGTGGCCGGGAAAGTCGCGGTCGAAGATTTCCATGGGTGTGGCGAACGGCAGCACGCCGCTTTCACGGAAACGCTGGAATTCTGTCGGGGCCATTTGCGCCAGCGAGATGGTTTTGCTCAACTGAAGTTTGCGTTTGTCGGTATCGAAAGCATATCGATCGAGTTGATAGATATCCTGCTGCAAACGAACTGAGCCGGTTAGACCGCGGCGATCTGGAGCCTGGCCATCTCCGGTATTGTCGCTGGGCGCGTCCCAGTAGTCAGACTGTATGTAGGGAGGCGGGACCTCTTGCCGCTCAAACGCTAGCTGGTTGGCGGCAAGCTGAGCCACAGCGGTGGCCTGCTGCAGGAAGAAACTGTAGACTCCCTGCAATACTCCACTCATCCAGTCGTATAGCTCTACGTTGGTGAATTTGTTAGAGAGAAAATCTATAGTGCCTTGTGCGTGATCGGATTGCAAGACTGCGATTGTGCGCTCTTGTCCTGCAACTTGAACCTGATCATTAGCGATCTTAACTTGCTGCTCGCCGATCTTGATGTCCTGCTGAGCCAATTCCCGTTGGAATTGCCAATCCTCTTTCCGAAGCTCAAGGCTCGCCATTGTCGAAAAGATTTGAGCGGCCGTTTGGTTTGCTTGGGCTGCGCTCGAGAGAGCTCCCCCCACATCTCCCACCCCCGCGGAGAACCCGGCGGCTGCGTTTTGAAGAGAAAATGCTATGAACATGAAAACGAGAGCCTCAATTTCGAAGGTATTGACAAGAGAGTCGTCAAGCAGTGCACTGTAGTGGTCGAATTGCTCTTGAGCCTTCTCCTGCTGGAGCTCGGCCAGTCCTACGCCGTCTTGGGCCTGCTTAACCTGCAAATCGTGGAGCCTCACTCCGGCGCGAGCTACCTGCAAATCCTGCCGAGCCTTTAACTGCGTGTAAGCCTCGGCGTCGCGTTTCTCAAGAGCAGAGAGATAAGCTGTTTCGACTTGTTGAGCCAGACCAACCAGTTGCTTCGCCCTCTCAATGAGCGTCGAATAACGATAGAGCGTGGGTTGCAGGGCGATGGTTCCCGGAAGAACCAGTTGGCCGCCCATACCTATAGTCGGGAGTCCGCTTATGGTATCCGTAGGTGCCGAGTAGGGGTCTAATTGTCTCTCCATTCCAGCGATATTGCGGCAGGAGCGAATCTTATAAAGATTCAGCTCGGCGTGGAGGCGCAGTGCCTGCAGAATGGGATTCGGGGGAACACAGAAAAGAACCGACGGCCCCGGGACGCTGGGGACCGGCCACTTCTGACTCTTCTTTAGACCGGCATAGGGTTTGTTCAGTTGCGCTGTCTCGGGCAATTCGAAAGAAGTCGGCGCCGCGCTGGCGCTCACTCCGTTGGGAATAGATCGCACTCCTATTGCGAAGTCCCTCGTAGCCGTGGACTTAATCGTCGCTGCACTATCGCGTAACCAAGCCATCTCGACCTTTTGGCTCTCAAGTACTTTGAATGATACTTTTGAGACTGCAGCGACCGCTCGGAGGAAATCATTGCCTGTCACGTGGCTTACGTTATTCAATGCGTGCACGACCAGAGACTGGGTCAGCAAAGCAGTCTGCGCCCCGGCCCGTATTGCCTGCTCCCGTTCAAGGGCTTGCCCCAGAGTGGCCGTGGCCGGCTCAGAACCTTTGGCCTGATTGGTTATTTCCTTCGCCTTCTCAAAGCGCAATGACAAGGAATCTCCAGAATTTAGAGCCTCGTTGACCCCATTCAGTGCACCGGCTAAAACTCGCGGATTTTTAATGGCTGACAACGACTTCTTTGTTCCCATTATCACCGGAGCCCACGGAGGACCGCCGACATCGATCTTCAATTGGCCGATAAGACTTTCGCATGGGTCCGGGCTCTGGTTGAGTTCTGGGACGTCGAGCAACTCCAAGGCTGTCAGGTACAGCATGCGAGCACGTGGCACGGACTCGGCTGTGTCGCGGGTAAACTCAGCATCAGCGAAACCCAGTAGACAACGGACTAAGGCCAAGATGGTAAAGCGAGTGTAGGTATCCTCACGTGTTCCAGCAATGGAATGTGGATTGAGGGGATCAAGCAGCCAGTCAGCTGTGCGGTCATAGGTAGCCGGAAGTGACTCTTCGCGCTGCAGACCGTACCATATCTTTCGTTGGTCAGTTGTTACGCTGTAATCGTAGACGATGCGAAACCAATCGAGTGCACTGTTGTACTGCCCCGCCGCCTGGAGCTGCAGAGCCAAATGTATGGGAACAAAGTAGTACGCCTCATCAAAATAGTTCAGATTCGAGCGGGGTCCGTCTCCCTCATTTGAGAGGTAAACTTGAGACATCTGCTGGCGTCGAAACTGCCGGTCGTCCCCAGACATTGATGACGCGATCTGATAGGGATCCGTGAAGGCATTGTCAGCCAATGGTATCGGACTAAAAAGCATTTTCTGAACAAACATAATGCTCGGGGCAACCCGTGCCGTATCTACTTCGCTCAGACCGCTATCATCGGCACGATCGAAGGTGCAACGGTACACGCCACCCTTTATGCCTTTCCGAATGTTGTAGGCAAATAACTTTTGGAAAGAATCTTGATCTGTCTCATCCACGGACCAGCAGGTAGGCGCAACACTGTCGCCGGGTGTTCCTGTCGAAATCCAGCTGGCTTCAACCGCGCCACCGCGGTACCGGAAGTTAGTGACGCTTGTCGGCCAACCATGGACGGCATCCATTCCTCTCTTTATTGCGAGGTCTAAGTCAATGCCTGAGAATTCAAGGACCATTTGGTCCGCCAGTTTCCACTCCTGCCATTCGGGCTTATCATCATTCAGCCAGTGGTCCGCCAGTTTGTCGATGACGTCGAAGTTTTTTTGACGATGTTCAGTGGAGTCCCAATTCGCATCTACAGCCGTGTTGGTTAGGAAGTCGTAGAGGCCCCAGCCCTCGTAAGGTACGTTGTTGTGCTCCACCCCCGCCGGAACGGCCAACATGTTAAGATTCAGCCCCAAGCTGTCCGACAGCCAACCATTGAGGTCAGCAAGGGGTCCGAAAGACTGCTGCCCGACCGGAGCGTCCGCACGATGGAGAATCGCTCCATCAACCAGATAGACATCCATGCTGTTCGGCCAGGAGAAGGCCCCCTTGAAATTATCCAAATAGGGTGAGCGCCACACTCCGTCATCCCAATCACCGAACAGGCGATAGTAGATCAAAACATCATTGTCAGACTGGTGTTGCAGGAAGAGAAAGTGCTCCCTCACCCAAAGGTCCTGCTTAGAGTCGTAATACCAGCCTCCGTTTGGGACTTCTATTAGGGCCAACAGTGCACTAAACTCGCTACCCTTGTGAGGTCCTATGATTAAACTCCAGTCAGCCCTCAAGGCGCTGCCATCGTCGTTGAAGTAAGCCCCGTAAACGGAACCGCGGGGCAGGCGCAGCACAAGATGCGGAGGCTTTTCTTCCTGATCTTGTTGCTTGACAACAGCAGTAAAGTTGACGGTATCCCGAGTGTCCTCTTTCGGAAGATCAATGTTGTCCTCTGGCTCTTGGTCCCACACCTGTTTCTCAAGATCGTAGCGTGTGAATAACAGTTTCTGCTTTCCCTTTTCCTCTACCTGAACGAACAGAAAAAGAAAGCGCTGGCCTCCGATGACTTGATAGGGCACAGCTCCCAGGACCTTCACCACTTGTGCGCTCTCAAAGCCTGGGACCAGCGCCCAGAAGGTTTGTGAGTAGCTAGAGGATGAAGTGCCATTGCCATCGGAAGGTGGTGCTTCATACGAGGACCAGTACAGTCGATCCGTTTTGCCGCTGCGGGCGAACATGTAAAAGAGATACACATAGCCGTTAGCCGTGCTGTCACATCCCTGTGCTCGATGGACGAGGGTCTTCGCCTGGCAGCTCGTCTCAATCGTTAAGTTGCACACGTCTCGCAAATACTCGGAATACTGTTTGGCAGCATCGCACGCCCGGCCTGGAGTCAGATTGCGGTTGCTGCGCAGGTCGTTGATCAGCTTTCGAAAGGCAGGCGTCTTTTCTTTCAAGAGGCTCGGAATCAGGATGTTCTCTGGGTAAAGGAAGACAAACATGGCCGCTCGCCACATCGCGTAAGATCCCACCCACTGCCACTCCTCCTCGAAGTAATCAGCTTCCAATACGAAATTAGGAAATGCCTCCTGGAGTTCCCCAGTGCGAATGCCGAACACCAGGCCTTGAATGGTCTCGATGGCTTGGGAAACGCGCGTGGTGAGTTGGCAGCCATCATTCTTTGCATCGATCAGCAGATGATCTGTCACCCATTCAGCCTTGGCGGCTAAGTCGGATTCGGAGTTGGTCATCCATACAAGGTAGTCGCGGAGATTCGGCAGCACTGCCTCTTCCGTGGAGCTCACAGCTTGAGCTATGTCATCAGTTACGGACTTCTGCTGGTCTATTCGTGCTTGCAATGTATCTTGCCAGCTAATCCGATCGTCCCTGGCGGCCAACCATTTTGTCACCTGAACGGGGGGTTGCGGAGGAAAGGTCGTAGGGTCAATATCAGGAAACTTGAAATAGTCTGGCCCAAGCGTGATGTTTGAGGTTCTTTCATCGTCACGCCACTGGGCAAAATTGCGGCGCTTCTGTGCCTGCACAAGAATGTTTTCAACATCGAGCCATTCGGAATCGCCCAGCTTGGTGTTGACCGCAATCCCACGCATACGCACCAAAAATGCAAAAGCTTCTATTGTCAGGCTGAGTTGATCGAGAGCCGCTGTGATATCGTTGCCCGCTCGGTTTTGCTCGTCTAGCCCAATTACGCTTTTCACCAACACGGCTCGTGCCAGCAGCGTGTCCGCCTGCGCTGCCGAACCGCTTCCAGCTTGGATATTCATCAGCGTTTGAAAGTCCTCGGTGGTCAGATACAGTGAAGCGGCAATGGCGGCTCTCGTCTCGGGTTTCGCTTGGTCGGCGAGAAGAGCTTTCAAGTCCGGTAAAGGATCGCCCCAGACCTGCCTGAACACATAGTTCAAATCGTTGTTTGTGCGATCCGAAGTGATTTCTGCCTGCACACCCGCAAACGTTTCGTCCGAAAAGAGAGCCTTGATGAGCACGGCATCAATCCCAGCAAGTTCCGTGAGGGCTGCCTGGCGCGCCTGCTCCAAACCTGCACGCGTTGTGTTGGACCACGCCCCCGGATCCTCGCCCCGCGCTTCCCGTAGATCGTAAGAAGCGTCGCCCTTAACAGGGTCTCTCAAATCACCTGGACCGATAACATGAGGGTCAACTATCGGGGCTTGGCTGCGCATCCGCAGTGCTCTCTGCCATTCCTGACGCGTGTCAGCCGGGGCGCGCCAGAGCGGGAGCTTAGCCTTCAGCATCTGCCAATATTGAAGGCCTGCTTGTTGCTCTTCTGTCGCCCAAGCAGGATAAGAGGCTCTCTGCTTTTGCGCAGAAGTGAGAATCGTAAAAACATCTTCCCATTCCGCGTCAGCCAAAGGCTGTCTTTGAGGGCTCGTATCGTCATTCTTAACCTTCAAGAACACGAGCCTAGTAAAATCATCCGCCGTTATATGGAGGACATCTGTGATTTTCTTTTGGTCGCCCGGAAGGCTCACGTTCAATATGCCAAGATCAAAAGGTAGAGGATCACCTAGAGCCTCTCTCAGGATGGCATCGAAGCCTTTGTCCCTGTTTTTCTTCTGAACTGATTTGAGGTTCTGTTTGATCTGGTCGATTTGCACGCGCCGGCTTCGCCACATTGCGAGCACACGCCTGCCGACCGTTGGCTCGGGCAACTCATCTTGCTTTAGGAGATCAGGATCTACCACTGGGCCCAGCTGAGCGGCTGGGGGCCAATTTCCTTCCTTGGGTCGCCGTTGCGAAACCCAGTAATGCTCCGGGCCAAGGTCCGCCATCGGGTGAAGGTTTTGCAGTCCTTCTTCATTTCGCCAAACAGGAAAGAAAGCGAGTTTCTGCGATTGGACTAGAATCGAATAGATTTCGTCCCATTCGTCATTCGTGATTTTGTCTCCGCGCTCATCTTTGCCGCGAAGAACCATCAGCCGGGAGAAACTATCCGGCGTAAGGAGGAGGTCTTTTGCAAGTCTTTCTTTCGCCTGCTGTGCACTGCTAGGCGCGGCCAAACCGTCAACAAGCGTGTCAAGGTCATCGGGGCTAGTGGTGTTGGCCCAAGGAGTCAAGCTAGGAAATGCTCCGTATTGGACCGGGGTATAAAGTGAGTTGAGAATGTTTGTGAAGTCGTTGTTCAGTTTTTTCAGAACGTCTAGCTGAGCATTTACCCAGACGCGTCGTTTGTACCATATATCGAACGGTCGATCAGGAGCGGCCGCATTGACCTTAAGAAACGGCGAACGAAAATCATCTGGCCCGATGACGTCGGGGTCAATGACGGGCGGGAGTTCTGCCTTTTGTTCGTCAGTGAGGTCGCTCGGCATGTCCAGATACAGATTGGTTTGCCGGTCTTGGGTTTTCCACAAAGTCCGCAGATGCCCCAGCCGCCAAGCAAGCAGTTGAGGCAACGCGACAAACTCAATTGCGGCGTTGTCAGAGCTATATGCAAGCTCTACGCGGCCGGAAAGTCCGCTGGAGTTTTCTTCCACGATGTTCAACGGATCTGTGCTCTGCGATACTTGCCCTGATGCGACCAGTTGTGTCCGCTGAGCGTCACGACACAGCTCAAGGCGGAAGTTTCCGTTTGCCTTTTTCACACTGACGTAAATGATTCCATTGCTGTCAGTGTTCACTCCCCATTGAACGCCGTCGAGGCTCCAGCGCTGGATCTGATTGCTTGTGTCGCGGGTAATTCCATCGGAAAGAGGATTGCGCTGGTCAGGGTCGGTATTCACCAAACCAAAGAGCCTTTCCAGAGCCTCCTCGGTGAGAGCCTTCGGGTCAGGATTGGGAAGCGTGGCGTCAAGAAGAAGCGCATCTAGGCAATCGTTGGGACGTGTTCCAATCAACTCAATCCCGAGGCGCTCTGCCAAGCTGATCCTGAACTGATCATCCGCGGAGGAAGCCAGCCGAAGATCATCGTAGGAAGCACCGACACGGAGGAGCAATAATTGATAAGCTTCGGATAAGTAGTTGACCTCCTCGGTTTGCGATAGAGACAAATGATTCGCCTTCAAGAAGCGGCGAAGAACTTCTATGCAGAGCCGCACCTGCCGTACCTGCCTATCCGAGTCCTTACAAGAGGCGAGAAGTTGGTCGAACGGCTGATAAAACTGACCTACCAGATCAGACAGCTTCATTGTCGCGCCGGCGTTTAGGACGTGCTTTAGTGCGTAGTCGAGAAGGTCGGCTAAGTAAGCAATGGGACTTACCGCCGCTTCGCAGTCTTTACATTGGCATAGCTGTAGGGTGGGAGACGCAGCCGTGTCTCCGTGCGGACGAAAGCCGTTGGCTATGTTCACCCTGCCAGCGGCAATAACGTTATGCATAAAAGCCATTTGCGCGCGAGCCATCACTTGATACTTGGCTGCCTGAACGTCTCCTATCTCCGTGTGAAGATTGCCTACGAACGTCGGCCGCGATGCAGTGGCCACGGCGGAAATACTGTCGTACCCCTTCGCAATCATTTGCGCGTTGGCTTTAACGTCGGAGGACAGCATGCTCAGATTTGCATGCGCTTCTAGCATCCGAACAGATTCAGAATCAGCTGCCATTGGCAGGCCGGCAAGAGAGCTGACTCCCCCCGCCTTTCGAACATCAGCCAGTGTCGTAATGTTCCGCTGCGCAAGAAAGGTCAGTAAGTTCTGAGGCAATTGAACCTGGCTTACCGCGTTTAGTTCCTCCAGATGAGGTGAAGGCGGCTCGACAACCGGGGGAACAGGAACTTGGATCTGAAGGAGCTTATCTTCCTCCGCACGAACCTCTGTCTGAAAAATATTCTTCCCCGCCGGATCGAGGGGGATTTCCAAACGCAGTCTTCGCCCGGTTCCTACGGCTGCTGCCGGTGGGGGCGCATTGGGTGCTCTGTATACCAACGCGAACAAGCCCTGACCGCTCGTTCTTTCCTGGCCAAGGTCTTTGGGTTGAGGTCCGGCATCTAGGTCGAATGCATGAATGACAATGCCCGCTGTAAGCGCCGCGCCTGTCTCTTGGTTCAGCAACTGTCCTTGGATCTCATGGGGAACCAGCTTTTGTTCATCGTCGAACGCTTTCTTCGCGCGAAGTTGATCAATTCGGTTCAGGATGTCAGCCAGTGAGTCTCGCAGTTTCGCGGGGACAATGTTTTCGGCGATTGCGGACTCCATTGCGCGGCGAAGTTCCTCATCCGGTAAAGGTAGAATGCTGTCCAGCGAAGGCGGAATACTCTGGCGTGCCCAGCCGTAAAAGGCTTCCGTGGGAATGCTGGTCTGTACAGACAATTTCGCGCTCAGTGGCAGGAAACCAAGATGTTGCCGATCAATCTGTGTCTCTCCGAACAGGAAGTCCAAATCTTGATTTGTTAAGTCAGCCAAGGTTACGCCTTCAAGGATCGGCGTAATCTCTTTCAGCAGCTGCTCATATTCGGAGAGACGAGGCGGTTCGGGTCGCGGCGGAACAACGACATCAATCGTTGCAACCGGCGGAGCGTCGAAGAGGATGCTCGAAGCAGCCAACAGCTCATTTTGTGCATTGAAAGCTCGAACTAGGAGGTCGGGCGGACCTGGCTCAGCCCGCTGAATCTGGTCGGCCGTGTAGGTGATCTCGTAGTATCCGTTGTTATCCGTCTTCGCCTCGCCTAACAGGGTCTCGCTGCGCATACCGCGTTCCAATGCTCGGACGACAACAGAGGGGAGCACCCGGTTATCCTGCTGGCGGACTACGCCTCTCACTAAGAGGTGGGCGCCAGGATGCAGAGCGTCGACGGCCTGATTGATCAGCAACGCCGTGCGCTCATCCACGATACCCGTGGCTTGCAGCCCGCTGCGGGCGTGCTGTCGTTGAAACGCAAGAACAGCTTCGTACGTGCTCGGACCGAACTGCTGTTTTTCGAGCTCCGTGGGCACAATAGTGAGGCCGAGTTGTACCAGCTCGCTTTGTAGCAGCTTGACGTCTGCACCGCGCGTTTCGTTGGACAAGTCTCGTCCTTGTAGCTTCATGGTTTCACCTTTCGAATCTCGCCAACACTACCCTTGTGGACGGCTCCCGCCGTGGCGAAGGTGTTGATCAAACTTAGTCCCGAGAGTGCCGTTACCAAGCACTCTTTCTGCAAGTTCTCCTCGCCATGAGACACGGAAGCGAGCATCTGCGTTCATCCAAAAAGCTAACGCGGTCGGCCAGTAAGTGACGTGCTACCAACATGGGGCAGCCGGTGCGCCTCCCTGTCCACAAGATGGAGCACTCCATCGTCAACGGAATCGTGGTGCCACGTGAAACCCTTGATCCGTCCTGTTCGTGCGGACTCGGGGTCTGTTATGGCTCTGCGCTCCGCCCGTGTGAACTCTTTCCATCCTGAAGGATGTTCTTTTAAATACGCTTTCAAGGCACGCAGGGCGTATCGAAATTGTCTCGGATCTGAAGCTCTTTCGAGTTCCTTCGGCAATCTCTCACTATGGGAGGATGGAAAAAGGGGATGCCCTTGCTCGTCGCGAGGTATATCCGTTTTGCCAGCGCCTCGACCTTCACCCTGATTCTTGGCAAAAAGGGTTAGGTCATTCCACGGCTTCGCCAAACTGACGGAGGCGCCGGCGGTGGAAAGGTTACTCAGAGAAGCGGCAACTCCGCCGCTGCTGCCGGTCGCGAGTACGGGACTCTGGCCAGCGTTCGAATGGCCACCCAGTAAACCTGCTGTAATGAGAGTAAAAAATAGGCGATATGTTGTTCGTCCGCGTTGGAACATCTCCGTGTGCTCTCCTGGAGGTACAGTTGATATTGGGCTTACCGCTTCGAGCGCCCCAGTCACCGCGCCTTTCGCATAGTTCGCGACATCTTCTCCGGATGGCACATGAAACTCAGGAAGCGTAGGAATTCCAAGCGCGCTTCTGATTGTGTACGCTCGCAGAGCCTCTTTTGCGGAAGAAGACCAAGGTCCTGCCTGTGAGGTAGAAGCGGTGGGAACTGTGCTGACTGCGGTAGTTTTAACTACTTGGGTACCAGATGGATCCATGAGGTCAATGGGATTCGCTCTTGCATACTCGTAGAGATTGACGCCATCCACTGCTCCCAGAGGATCAGTAGTCATCCACCGCCCCAACCACGGCGCATAATAACGCGCCCCGTGGTAATTGAGCCCGGTCTCTTCGTCTCGCTCCCTTCCACTGAATCGGTAACGCTTACGGGCGAAGCTGCCGAAGCTGGTCTCTCCATAGGGTGTGTACTCTTCCCGGTTGATCCAAGCTCCGCTATCCTCAACTACCACGGCGCTGCTTCCGAGGTGATCTCCCAGGTGGTATTTCACTGCTGGCGAGCTATCATCAGGAAACGGCTCACCTGAACGAACCGTGGCGACGCGGGTCTGGTTATCCATGGCATGAAGCGTGTTGTTCTCCTGCGTTGAACCCGCCCGAACGACGCGATGATGCTCGAAAATCCCATCAACGTAAACGGTTGCCTCGTACTGGCCACCTTGTTTGCGCACAAGTTTTTCCACACGGTGGCCAGTGGAATCATAGAAATAGTGTGCGTGAACAGATGGCTCCCCGCCGTTCACTTGGGTGCGGTAAACCCGCATGTGATCGCCGTGGTCCCACTCGAAGTGCCGTTCGGTGTTCTCCCTGATCAGGTTGCCGTTGCTCTCAAAGAAATGAGTCTGTCGAATGTTCGGATCATTGTCGCCAACGTGCGTGAGCCGATTCCCGGGCGGATTGAGCCATTCCCCCCCCCACGTTGAAGTTAGCCGACCACTGCTGGTTCCACTGCTGTGGTGTTAGCCCGCCCATGCCGAACCTTCGCGTCCATGCGCCACCATTGGTGGAGTGCCTGAGAAGCAGCATGTTGCCGGCTGGGTCGTAGTCGTATTCCTCTTTGTAGACCCACGTCAGATTCGTGGCATTGTCCTGGTTGGGCGTACCCTGATTGTCGGAGTTGAAGCCACAGCGCGGATCGTCGCTCCAGGGGCGCGGGCTGGGAATGTCTTTGCATTCGCGCCCTGTAGCGGAAAGCAAACGATAAAGCGGGTCGTATTCGAATCGCCGCCACAGAGCGTCGCCTGCCACGAGGAGTCGTGCCAGTTGTGGGTCCGTAACCTGCACAGAGCCCGGGTTGTTCAGCACTCCGCAGCCTGGCGTCCGGTCAGTAATTCCGAGGATATTTCCTACGAGGTCGTACGCGTATGCATAGTCTTGAAGCGCCACGCCAGACTGATGATACGTGAGCGGTGTCGGCGTCGTGTACAGGTCGCTTCGCATCCTCGCCAGACGGAACGTCTTCGCGTCGTACGCATGCCGCGTCATGACCCCGTTACCGTAAGCGATGAGAGTCCGCTGGCCCTTTGCGTTGTAAACGATACGCTCGACGTAGGTCGCCGTGTCCAGTTCGATTTTTTCTAGCGCACCAGCGGGGTTGTAGTAAGGACGCAACTCTTTTCGCGCGCCGTCCACGTCCTGCGGATAGAGCGCAGACTTGACGCGGTTAAGAGCATCATAGGTGGTCGAAATCTCGTAAACCGCCGGATCCAACACATTACCCGCTTGCGCTTGGAGAGTCGTTCCAGGGGGTGGTTCCCAATCTACGCGGTATGCCTGAACCTGCCAGTTCTTGCTCGGGGCCTGGGCGAACACACTGAGAATCCGGGCATCATTGATGACCTGCCGCGATTTCTCTAACAGATTCCCTTTGAAGTCGTATGACGGGAAGTCCATAAGACCTGCCTCGTCGTAATGCCCGACGGGCCTGCCTAAGAGATTGGCTTGCCGACTCGCGTCACGTGCATTTGGCGTTTGGTTCGGATCGCCTCCGTCACCATATTCGATAACTTCTCGCAGCGTGACTGAACTACCCCCCTCGTCTCGTGCCCATAAGCGAATTGGCCTATTTAGGAGGTCGTAGCTATGGAGAATCACCGCGCCGTTACTGCTCCGCTGCTCGACAGTGTTACCGGCAGCATCCAACACCGAGCGCCGAATCCCAGCATCGAAGTTTTCAACCCGCAACTTACGATTCGAAAGGTCATAGACGTGGCGGAAGGTCACTCGATTCAACTGGTCGGTGATTTTGAGCAAGTTCCCACGAATGTCGTATGCGGACTTGACCCGGAATTCCTCGATGGCTGAGAAGGACCCATCCGCCAGCTTCTTGCGGTTGCGACCTAGGTTCTGAATCATGCGCCCCAGTGCATCGACGACCACATTTGATGGCGTGTTCCAGTGGTAGCTGTATTGCAGAACCAGACCATCAGTAAAGTGCGTTCGGCCAGCATTGTCATTGGCATCATAGGAATATGTTTCCCACGGCGTAGGCGTGAACTGATCCGGGTTTGTCAGATCGCCCGGGATTCCATAAATGACGCGTTGCTCAGATGCGTCGGGATTGACCGTGCGCACTACGTGCCCTCGTGGATCGTAGTACATCGTTAGCTTTTGTCCCGATTCGGCATACTTAGGAGGTGAGAAATCCCAGCCAGAGGAAAAGAACGGTTCGTACTTTTCCACCACTCGACCTTTGTTGTCGTAAACCTGCGATCCATTGACCACTACGCGCGGCGGGTCTGTCCCCGCACGTTGCCGCCCGATGACATCTTCAACGGGAAGCGATTGGTCACTTGGCAGACCGATGTCGCCGAAAATGGCATCACCAAACGCAATGTCCTCTGCTTGAGTTCGTGTTTGGAGCAGCCGTCCAAACCCGTCGGAATAATCAAAACTCTCGATAGTTTCGTCTCGCTGTGCCAACGGAACATCCGTCTCGTTGACGTGATGGACTCGCCGAATGGTCCGCACAGAGATCGGCTCCTGCCGCTCGGAGAAAGCGAGGAGGTCGTAGACTAACCGCGTGCTTGGCGTCTCTGAGGTATCACCAACACTCTCGTCGGCCTTGCCCAGCACAGCCTTTGATTCCAGCAATCCGAGTGGCGTGAACGTGTACGCCGCGCGATTGCCATTTGGATCGGTGACCTGGCGCGGTTGTAAAACGCGATAGTCGTGTTCGGCCCAAGTCCTCAGACCGACCGCATCGGTTACCAAGGTGGGTAGAAGATCGTAGGCATCGTAGGCGATCGTTACATCACGGCTCAGAGCGTCGCGTTTTGCAGTAACTGCTCCTCGGCCTCCGCCCAAGGGGCTGTCGTGAAAGTCATAGCGCAGGCGCTCGCTGGGTGCGAAGTAGCCCCGGGCAAAAGGGGAATTTCCGCCTCCACTCGCAAAGCCGTAACCAACTGGCGTAATCCCAAGTCCAGGACGAGTGGGATCCAAACCCTGGCCAACCGGTACCAGATCCTGAAATTCTTGCGGATATTCGGCGGTCCAGGCCGGAGGCCCGCTGACTTCTAAATAGGGTGGAGGAACAAATGCGCCACCGTTACTGTAAGCGTCGCGCAGAATCTCTTCAGTGAGTGCTAGGCTTTCAGTGCGTACAAGCGCGCCGTAGTCCCCTACCTGACCCCGGTCCGCTGCAAGGAAGGGAAGACCCTCAAAGGCTGCCCCGTCGTAGAAGCTGAGTGTCTGGCCGAGGATGAGAGAATTCGGCACCCCGTTCTCAACAGAATCGCGAAGGTCAAAGATCGCGCGGCTGCCATCATTGATAATCTCGTAGCTGGTGGTTCGGGCAACGCGATCAGTGATATAGACCTGGGCGTCATCGCGTTGGGCATAGTCGGTTGTTGTGTGGGTGGCAAGGTAAGGCTCCCCCGGCCCAGATATAAGGTTGAAGTCGCGGCCACGAGGAACGCCAATGCTGATCTGGGAACGCGGTTGACCGTATTCATCGTACTCTTCCGTGAACTTGAACGAAGTCATCGGTTCTTTGCCACGCTCCCATTGCGTCGTGCGGTCGGCGAGGGGGTGCGGGAAGAAAATGTGCAAGCGGCTTTTCTCGTCAGGGCCAGGTGGACTTTCTTCGCGTATGCCGAACAGGTGTTCCGTAATTGTGTAAGGGCGGCCCTCCAGAGGGCTTCCATCCAGGGCATACAATTCGGTTCGCAGGATGTGCCCTCGCAGAGTCCGCAAAGCGTCGCGCCTAGCACGGCGTGGAAGCGTCTTAAGAAGATTTGCCACGGGTGCTGGACGGGGAAGGACTTGCTGGTCGCCTGACCAATACTCGGTGGAAAAGTCCGTCTCACCCCAATCACCGAACTCATCCCCGACGGGTCCTTGATGAAACCAAGTGCGAGTTTCGGTAGGCGGCGAAAATTGCTGAGGCTCAACAGGGTTGAAGGGGCGGTCGGACGGATGCAATCCAGTTGAATGATAGTCTGTGAAGATCTCCGTGTCCCGCTGATCGGTCCTCCCAAAACCACGAAACTCACGTTCCGCCCCGTCCCAGTAGCCGTGGTGGTAACTATATTCAGTTGTGAGTTTTCCCCTTGAAATAGAATCGATCACTTCCACTCGCGCCACAACTTGAACGGGAAAAGGCAATGGAGTCTTCCATTGTGTTTCGAGTCTTTTCTCATCTTGGAGATAGAAGCGCGTTGAGGGAGCATATGCCACGCGAGTTAACGCACCCATGTGGTTGTCCATTTCGTTCAGCACATAAGGTTTTGTGCCGCCCGTAAAGTCGAGAAAGAACATGTTTGCGCGAGACAGCCCACTTGCCTCCGCACTCCACAACACACCACCTACGCCATTGCCGAGCAGATCCGTTAAGCGAAGAGCATCGGTGTCTGACACAGGCGGCGTGCCGTGGATCGTGATGGGGTCACTCCACCGGTTCCCGCTTTGATTGATCCACAGAGTTACCTTTGTGTCTTCCACGTAGACCAGATCTGCAGCGCCATCGCCGTCTACGTCGCCGAGGAGAATTCTCTTGGGATCGTAGCCTTCGGGGAAGCGCGGACTGTTTCGCATCAGGATGCGCTTACCCCAATCGCCCCGACCAAGGCTGGGCCAGTACTCCACAAGACCATCGTGGACGAGCACAGTATCCTGCAGACCGTCGCCCGTCATGTCGGCCCACTTCACACGCGGATCGGAGAAACTAACGTTGGGAAAAACGTCTAGGGCAAGTCGCTCAACGAAACGAGTATCGTTCCAACCTTGTTTGGGATCATTAAAGAAGCATTCAAGACGGTTCCCAGAGCGTATAGCATCTGTAACTCCGTCTCCGTCCAGGTCCACTAATCGGACCTCAGGATCTTTCAGGTCAAAGCTAGGTGCTTTGCGATAGCGTTGGAACGACCGGCTATCCCAGATTGCACCAAAGCGCGAGGGGTAGTAACCATTCATAGTTTCGGTGCTAATGAGCAGATCTGTCCTACCGTCGCCGTCGGCATCGATAAGCTGCACGCCTTTGTCGGAGAGGCGAATCCCAGCGGGAGCTGCATTCATTGGGCGTGGGAGATCAAATTGGCCATTTCCTCGATTACGCCAATAGCGCACCCCGCCGTTCGTTTCCAAGATGTCTGGCAACCCGGAGCCCATGAGATCGACCAGTTCATAATCTGGGTTCGCAAGAGATGCTGGAGGCATCTCCGCGCCGGTGACTTCCTGAAAGGACCGCTTTGTCGGCTCGAAGCGAGTGTAGCCAAACTCTAAAGGCGGCAACGATTCTGATTTGCTACCGTCGTGTCCCTCGACGGTTATCTGATCCAGGAGAGAGATGCCGTTCAGCGGTAACTGATCCGAAGAGAGTCCGCGTTCGTCCAAATAGTGCAGGTGATACGTCCGTACCAGAATATCTGTTGCCGGATGCGTGAAGACCTCAATCTGCTTGCAGCGCTTGATGGCGCGGATTTCGAATCCGGCTCGATATTCTGAAAAGGGATCGAGCCTGTCTTCATATGTGAAAGCGACGGTAACCAAGAAACTGCGATTACCTGGATCCCCATAATCGGCATAGCGAATACCAGAGAGATAGAGTTGATCCCATCGATGAGGACCATCGATTTGCTCTGCATCGCGTTCATACGAGTATTCAATAAGATTTCCAAAGGGGTCCATCGTCCGCGTTAGCTTCCAGGCAAAGACGTGAGAACGATTAGCGGGGTTCGACACAACAGCATCGTCCTGGCCCACGGCCGACGGAGTTCCATATGTGCTTATGAGCCCGTCTTTGCTCCTGACTTCCCAGTAGTCGTTTCGCTGGTCGCGATAGTGATCGATGCGAGCAAATAGGCCCTCAGTTCGAGGTCGGAATCGCGTGGCCCCCGATGGCCTGCTCGGGGTCGGAACAAGATCTTCAGCACCCGAGAGGATAAAGACATCCTTTGAGTCGTCGTAGACGGGAATACCTTTGGACGTTTTGCGGGTAACCCCCGGTATGCTCAGGCTCCATCCGAGCCCAAAGGGTCCATTGCCAGTTCCAGTGCTGTAAACGAAGCTAACCTGAGGTTGAAAACCGTTGCGACCCGTGGGCAGCGCGATTGGAACCGTGAAGTTCCCCGTGCCCGTGTGGAGATCTGGAGTGAACTTTTCTCCAATCCCGTTCAGTGCGCCTCCACCTTGTGGAAGCGAGATGACTTGGCTTCCATTGCTCGGTCCACCCATCTCCACCTCCTTTGTGCGCGTCTAAACGCGGTTGAGGTCGACAGTGACCTACACTCATTTGCAGCAGCGTAGGTCGCGCTGAAGACCCCGTCAAGCCACAAAGAGCGACTTTGCGAGATGTCGCTCTTTGTCACGAAATTTCGCACGCGTAGAATCCCAAACCCGCGTTAGAATCCGTCAGGATTTCGAGCTGATGAAGAAGCAGGTCGGGCATCGTTTTGAGTTATAGGCTCAGGTGGCCTTAATCTCGGCGTCGTTCTAAGCTCAATTCCCTAACTGTAGGGCTCGTTCCTTTTTAGGAGTTTATCTTCGAGGACCCGCATTGTGGTTCTGTTTGTTGATCGGAAGTACGCCAAAACACTGCACTTCCTGGCTGAGCCAGTACATCTTGACGCTGCGCGGACTGAACCCTCCGCGACAGGCGGAACTCTGATTCCGAGATCGTGCACAGTAAGTGGACCGGAGAAGTTGCAGTCTTGTACCGAAGCGCAGATTGACGCACAACTGCGAAATACGCTAAACCACCGTACAATGAGATAGTTGTGAACGTTCCCCCTGCGATGTTGGGGCCTGTAGCTCAAGAGTCTGTTGTTGATTCTGCGTTGCTTAGGCCCATTTTCAGGCCCTTCAAACCCGCCTTCTTGTACACAAGTTGTACACAAAGCGCCCGACTGCACTGAGGTGAACTCCTAAGGTGGACACCTTTTTGGGCACAGCTTCCGCTTTCATAATAGCGTTCTTGCATCTTCTAGCAGGAGAAGCGAGCTGGGGAAGGGGACGGCATTTGAGTCTCCGTCCCCTTGTAGAGATCTTTTTGTTGTTCTCTTTGTTCTCAAAAAACTCCTAGAGCCCGCCGATAGATCCACCTCGCAACTACTTCACGTCATGTTCGAAGAGCCTGCTCTCCCCAATGTCATAACGGCCTTAGCCGATCGATTCCCTAAGAATGACATTATCCGTTACATTAGCCATATGACGTCCAACCTCTCAGAGTCGTCTTCTAGACTTCGCGCAGCATTTACAGCTGCCTCGCGTGGTTTGGTTGATCGGGAAACCCTTGTCGAACTGGTCGCACTCAGTGCCGTGGCGCGCGAGCACCTCCTTGTTATTGGCCCACCGGGTACGGCAAAGAGTGTGGCTGTCCGCAGGATGGCGCGCGCCACCGGAGGGCGGTATTTCGAATACCTACTCGGCAAGTTTACGGAGCCAAACGAGATTTTTGGGCCGGTGGATCTGCGAAAATTGCGCGAAGGCACCGTGGAGACAGATGTAAGCGGAATGCTGCCGGAAGCAGAGATTGCCTTCTTGGATGAAATCTTCCAAGGATCGTCGGCGATTCTGAACACTTTGCTGGGTATCTTGAACGAGCGTGTTTTTCGGCGCGGGCACACACGACTAGAATGTCCTCTAAGGATTTGCGTCGGAGCATCCAACAGCTTGCCAACCGACGAGTCTCTTGCCGCTTTCGCCGATCGTTTTCTAGTGCGAGTCTTCGTGGAGGGGAAGGGCGCAGGAAGGCCCGCGACTTCGGCGGTCGAAAAAGCTAGCGAGGCATTCAGCGAACTCCGAGGCGTTAAGAAAATTGAAGTGCACCTGGCGACCTGTCGTGGGCGGAAACGAATGAAGACCTGGGAGCACCTGGAGTCAGCGTTGCTCGCTACGTTCACGGGACTTCATTTCAGACTTCCCATCTACAATAAGAGAAAAGGCTCCATCGATTACATGGAAGACATTCGGTTCTTTAGACAGAAGGCTCTTAAAAAGCTTGTTCTCCAGTTTGAAGTATGACGCCTGAAACCGCAAAACATCTCAACCCAGTTCAAGATTTCGTCTTGTAGCACGCGATCCCCACAAGTCTTTACAAATTACAACTCTCTTCGGACAAGTTCAAAACGGAACTGTCTTTTCTCCTCTCTGCCCTTCCTGCTGAAAACCTGCGCCTGGACCGCCCGCTTCTTCTGTCAAGGGTCTCCCGCTTCGCTCCGATAAACGCAAACTGCGCGCCCTTGACAGCGCGGACGGCCAGGCGCCTCGCCCCGCCAGGAAGGGCATTTGCTTTTAATGCACCGCTCTCTGCGGTGCCTCTAAGAAGCAAAAAACGAAACGAACGAAAGGAGTGTTTCCAATGCAACAACTCAGCAAACAACCTGCTTTTGAACTCGGCCAGATCGTCGCAACACCGGGCGCTCTCGCCGCACTTAAGAAGGCAGGACAACAGCCGGGCGAGTTCCTCACACGCCATGTCAACCGCGAGTGGGGCGAATTGTCCGACGAAGACCGCAAAGAAAACGACTACAGCCCAGAGCACGGGTTCCGGCTCTTGAGCGCCTACCGCACACACGCTGGCGACAAGTTGTGGATTATCACGGAATCGGACCGTTCTGTGACCACGCTTTTGCTACCCGAAGAATATTAGGCCCAACAAAATTTCTTAGTAAAAGGAGACTGAAAGAAATGAACGCAACAATGGTAGCAAGTGGAACGAAAGCAGTCCCCCCTGTGGTTTCCTCCATTCAGGACATTCCGCTAGGAAAAATCCGCGAATCCAAAACCAACCCGCGACGCTTCTTTGATGAAGCGAAGCTGGCCGAACTCGCGGACAACATCAGACAACACGGCGTACTCCATCCGATTCTCTTGCGGCCGCTTCCCGAAGGGGAAGCGGGGATATATGAGCTTGTGGCCGGAACGCGCCGCTACCGTGCCTCAAAGCTCGCAAAACGTGAGAGCATCCCGGCAACAGTGCGGGAACTGACCGACGCGCAAGCACTAGAGCTACAGGTCATCGAGAACGTGCAGCGCGTGGACGTGCATCCACTCGACGAGGCGCAAGGATACGCCGCCCTCATCGAACTTCAACCCGACACTTACACCGTTGAAAGCATTGCTGCCCGCGTGGGCAGATCGCCGGCATACGTGAACGGGCGACTGCGCTTGATTCAACTTATTGCCGAAGCGAAGCAAGCGTTCTATGAGGACAAGCTGACGGTTGCTCATGCATTTGAAATCGCTCGACTGCAACCGAATGACCAGCGCCGCGCCCTACAGGAATGCTTCCCGCAATACCGGAGCGCCGCCGCCATCCTAAAAGACAAGAAGGCCGAGGCGACGACGGTGCGGGAGCTTCGCGCATGGATTGAGCGAGAAATCCATCTGGACCTCACGAACGCGCCGTTTGACCCGCAGGACGAAACGCTCCTGCCAAAGGCGGGAGCGTGCGCTCGTTGCCCGAAACGAACGGGCAGCAACCCACTTCTATTCCCCGAAGTCCGCCAGAAGTCAATTTGCACGGACCGCGAGTGCTATCGAGCCAAACTCGAAGCACTCGTGCAAATTCAAGTGAAGCCGCTTGAGGAGAAAGGCGAGACACCTCTTCGCGTTTCACAGGCCCCCGCATGGCAGGCAAACGGCCATGCCAAGGACGTGCTCTTTGAAGGGCAATACCGGAAGGCCAAAGCCAAAGGGGAGTGCCCCAACACCAAGGCCGCCGTTCTCATTGACGGCAAGGGTGCTGGCAGCATCTTCTATCTCTGCCAGACCGAGAAATGCGAGGTTCACAATCGCGTGACCCGTTACCAGCCTACGCCGCAGGAGCAAGCCCAACGAAAGAAGGAAGCACTTGCTGAACGCGTCGAGAAACTGTCGCGGGTACGCGTCCTCGAAGCCATCCGCAAGAAGCTGCCGGACGTTCTCTCCCGGCCCGACTTGGAGATGGTAGCACTCGACTACTTCCGACGTTTGGGCCACGACAACCACCGCCGTTTGTCCAAGCTGTACGCATGGGAAGAGAAGAAGAGCAAAACCTCGTGGGGCGCAGAAACCGTGGATTACGAGAAGATAGCGGCGGCTGCCGTGCAAGCAATGAACGCCGCAGACGTAAATCGCTTCTTAGTTGTCTGCGCTCTCGCGTCCGACCTGTATTGCCCTGGCTACAACCCGAGACAATCCCTTGCGAAAGATTCCAACCTCGCACGCACAGCAGCACGATACAAGGTCGATTCCACAAAGATAGCGACAACCGTTCGGGCCGAGCTGTCGAGCAAAGTGCAAATCCACCGAAGCAAACCACACCAAGGAAAACGATCACCAGATGCTAGCCCGTCACGTCGGAAGGAGCTGACAGGAACGCGACGGAAATAGAACTCCAAAATCGCGAATCAAGGTGGGGCTGCGCTTTAAGCGTAGCCCCATATTTTTCTTATCTCGTCGAAAACTTCGACACTTCCTATTCAACTAACAAATTGGAAAGCGGCACTTCAGTAGCTCTTATTGTTGGAACGATGCTGCTCATCAAACTCACTGAACATAGGACCACAAAGGCCACGGTCACCGATAGGAAATCAATCCCTTGCAGACCGTATAGGAGGCGGTTGTAAACAGGGGCCGTGCCCAGTACGAAGGGAAGGCTCAAGATTCCACCCAAAAGAATTGCGCTCATTTCACCCTGCGTGATCAGCCGGAGGACCGTCTTGCGTTGGGCGCCAAGCGCCATTCGAATTCCTATCTCGCGCCTACGCTGCGCAATAGAATCCGATACCAATCCGTAGACACCAACGGAGGCGAGGAAACAGGCAAACACCCCAAACACTGAGAAGAGCAACATTGTGAAGCGGGGTCCAGTCTTGGCGTCTCCGACAAGCTCTCCCAATGTGCGAGTCTTCGAAACTGCCAGAGTCTTGTCTAGTGCTGCAACTTCCTGCCTCAGTATTGGAAGAGCGGATTCCGCGCTTATCCTGGTCCGTATAGCTACATACCGAACAGGAACATTTGTCTGAAGAAAAGGTACGAAAAGTTCGCCCTGGGTAATGCCTAGTTTTCGGTATTGGGCGTCCTCTACGATGCCAATGATTGTCCACCATTCAGTCTTTTCATTCGGTGCGTCGGCCCGACCAAGACTAATCTGCTGGCCGATAGACCGTTGAACATTCCCAAATGCTCGACGGGCCAAAGACTCACTCACGATCATTACTTTCTGATTTCCATCCTTGTCATCAAACGTAAAATCCCGGCCAGACAGCAGTGGGGTGCCGACCGCCTGAAAGTAACCTGGGGTGATTGCTTCGAAATTGGAGACTGGGTTTCTTTTTGCGTCGTATATATCCTGGCCCTTGGCTTGGTACGGGACATCCCAGCCGACAGTCCCTTCGAATGGTCTCAGCAGAATGCCACCGGCTGCGCTCACCTCTGGATGAGATTGGAGCCGTCCTAGTAGTTGAGCGAAGAATGCGTTTCTCCGAGACGCATCGACATTCGTTAGTCGGATCTGTGCGGTGAGCACATTGTCAGGAACGAATCCAAGGCGTACCCGCTGCAGGTTATAGAAATTGTGAACAACCATCCCGGCACACGCTAAGAGCAACATGGTGACAGTGGTCTCTGCCACCAACAAGCTTTTGCGGAAGAATGCGCTTCGCCGGCCTCCTCCAGTTCGGGCTCCGCCCTCGTTAAGGGAGTCCCGAACATCCCGTTTGTTCATCAAAAACGCTGGCACTAGTCCAAAGCCGAAGGCGATAACAATGCTAATGAAGCAGGCAAACAAGAGTGAGAACGCATTCAGGCTGATGGATGAAAGCCTAGGAATTCCATGTGGTGCCAGGGCAATTACCAGCACGATGAGAATTCGTGCAACAGCACAACCCGCAATGGCACCGGCAGACGATAATACTAGCCCTTCGGCGAGAAACTGTTGAACCAAGTGCTCCCATGTAGCGCCGAGTGCCAGTCTCACCGCCACCTCTTTCTCTCTCACGAAGGCGCGCGCCAGCAGGAGACTCGTGACGTTTATGCACGCAATCGTCAGCAGCAGGAGCGATGCGGCCCAGAGCAGGACAATCGCTGGCTTGTTGTTTCCAAAAACATAGTCAGCCAACGGTCTAACAATCGCGAATTCGCCGGGTTCGGAATATTGAGGATACTGGTGGGCCAGCTGTGTCATAGCTCCCGCAATGTCATCTCTTGATTGTTGCAGCGAAACGCCAGCCTTCCGCCTTCCGATGACCTGGAGGAAAGTGGCGTCGCTGTTCACCCACTGGGCATTCAATCCAAGTGGTGTCCACACTTGCGCACCTGCTGGAAAATCAAAATCAGGAGGCATGACGCCGATAACCGTGTATCCCTGTCCGCTCAAGCTGACAGTTTTTCCGATTACTGATGGATCAGAATGGAACTGATTCTTCCAAACGGAATAGTGCAAAACGACTGTTGCTTCAGTCCCAGGACGATCATCAGATTCCTGAAATGTGCGGCCCACTATTGCTTGTGCGCCGAGCGCCGAAAAGAACGCAGAACTAACGGGGGTCCTTTCGAGTTCGACAGGCTCTCCATAACCCGTGAGAGTGACCGCATAGCCGTAAACAGTTGTAGGCATGGCCGCCATCATCGCGAATGCTTTGGATTGGCGCTGCCAGTCTTGGAATTCTGGATAAGATAGCTCGCCAATGTGCGCGACGTCCTTCGGATCTCCTTTCCAGGCGACTACAACGTGGTCTTGCTCTTGGACTGGCAGGGGCTTGAGTAATACTCCGTACATGACGCTGAAAAGGGCCGTACTCATCCCGATACCGAGGGAAAGTACAAGCACAGTAATGAGAAAGAATCTTGGATGTCGAACGATTATTCTGGTGGCTTGCGAACATTCCCGCGCAAATTCAGAGATGGTATCTTTCATTCGGCCTCGCACTAACCACCATGCGTTTCTACAAGTGTAGAACAATTAAGGGCAAACTCTCGCCCGTTTTCCCGCTGTCGTTGATGACGCGAGTCCGCACCTTTAGCCAATTCTCACTGAGTCGCGTAAGTGACCTTTTTCTGCCGGTCTTTTTCCTGGGCACTGCTTCGGGCCAATTCCTGCGCCCTGCAGCTTCGTGGGTTCTGCTTTCTCGGTTCCTCCCAAACACCACAGGTCCCTCCCATAAAGCACCCACTCGCCTAGGGAGCAGCGGCCTCTCGCTTCTGGGTGCCCCAGGAAAATGGGGCACGAAAAAGGAGAAAATTCATGTCTTACCTATATGTTAAGTGGAATAGCTTTGGGTTGTGGTCCGCTCGCCGACGTTTCCGTTATTAGAGCACGTGTGGTGTTTCCATGGCCACTCCCGGAACGAAGGCCTGCGACGCCGTAGGCGGCGCGTTTAGGCCGTAGTGGAGGGAGCGGCCACCGCCCTTATTCTTGTCGCTCGAAGTGAAGACTGTAGCGGTTCTCCTCTTGACAATCAGTAGGAGAGGTGTATTCTTCCTCTTGATCCTCAGGAGGAATGCGTCAATGGCAGAAAAGACGAGTGATCTCGTCCAAGGCACTCTGGACATGCTCATTCTGAAAACGCTGGCGCTCGAACCCATGCACGGATATGGGATCGCGGTCCGACTAGAACAGATGAGCAAGGGCGTTTTCCGCCTCAATGCAGGTTCGCTGTTTGTCGCCTTTCAGCGCCTGCAACG
>Ga0137359_10000561_pt1 | contig 27921 bp, 16 predicted proteins | sample Mad1_40_16metaG_FD_108281 | JGI IMG/M metagenome (GOLD analysis project Ga0137359, IMG submission 108281) | Vadose zone soil microbial communities from Angelo Coast Range Reserve, California, USA - Mad1_40_16 metaG | ecosystem: Environmental > Terrestrial > Soil > Vadose zone | place: USA... | reverse complement strand
GATAAGATTTTTCCCGCTTATCACTGCCTGTATCAGGACCGGATGATTAGGAGTCGCATTCGGATCGATCTTCGCGATGAAGATGTCCCGCTGGCCGGAGTTATTGCGTACGAGAGGTGACACCGTTGGAAAGTCCGTGGAATCTGTAACCCCTGTAATGTATATGAGCCCGTCTCCGGCTAGAGCAACCGCAAACGCGGTGTCCTCGTTGCTGCCACCGAGATAACTCGAGAACGTCACGGCTCCGCCGGGTCCGAACTTCGCTACAAAAGCGTCCCCGTTGCCACGAGAAAACGACTGGATGGAGTTTACCGTCGCAGTCCCATCTCCCGCGGCGCCCACGATCACCGCATTGCCGGCGGAATCGACGGCGATTGCGTTGCCGGACTCGTCGCTAAAGGAAGCTCCAATAAAGGTGAGATATGAGATTGCCGACCCGGTTGCGTTGAGCTTCACCACGAAAGCATCAGTAGTGACGGTCGAGGCTCGAGTCGAGCTGGAGCCGGTGAAGCCGGTCGATTTGGTTCGTCCCGTCACGTAGGCGTTGCCGGCCTGGTCGTTTGCGATACCCAGACAGGAATCGTCATCGCTTCCGCCAAAGTAGGTGGAGTAAACGAAGTCGGAGCCGCTCGGATTGATCTTTGCGACAAAGCCATCCGACGTCGACGCCGAGCCGTTCTTGGCCGGCCGCAACGCGTTCCTGGTCGGGAAATCTGTCGACTGTGTGTCACCGGTGACGTAAGCATTCCCGGACGCATCAACGCTTATTCCAGATCTGCCGAGCCCATTCTCCGCCCCGCTTCCGCCAAGCAATGTTGAATAGGTCAGCACCTTTCCATCAGGCGCCAGCTTCGCAACGAAGGCATCAGAGTCGCCGCCGCCATAGACAGGCTGAATCGGCCCAACGATCGGGAAATCAAGCGACGAAGTTCGTCCCGTGATGTAAGCGTTGCCTGCACTGTCGCCAGCGATGCTGACACCGCTTTCTGTGCCGCTGCCGCCGATCAAACTCGAATAGAAAAACTGATCGCCTGGCGGAGTCAGTTTGACTACGAACGCGTCCGACGCGCCCAGCAAAGTCGGGCCGACCGAATTCAAGATTGGGAAATCGGGAGACTCGGTCGTGCCGCAAAGGTAGAGATTACCCGAGCTATCGACGGCAAGCCCTGTTGCCGAGTCGTTCTTGCTCCCGCCAAAAAATGTGTAGGTCAGCAATAATCCGTTTGGACTCAGCTTACCTATGAACACATCCGAGTTTGTCGCGGAAGCGTTGCGCAGGAAATTCGAGGAGAATGAATCCCCGACCAGAAAGGAGTTTCCGGCCGAATCGACCACTATCCCTCTGCAGGAGTCGGCAGCATTGCCACCCAGATAAGTGGAGTAGACCAGCACCGGATCGATTACCAGCGGCCGCGCTGAATCGTATGACCCAATCTCGAAACCGACCGACCCATCATCCAGCCGCCTGAACTCGGCCGGCAACTCGAGCCGCGAGCCGTTCCTCTCCTGATACGCAACCGGCCGGTCGTGCCTAACCGCGCCCGCAGCAGTGTGTAGGATCAGCGCACCCTCGGAATTCAACTCCAGGTCATCCGCACCTTCGAACCGCAGCTTGATCTCTCGAGGGTCTGCGCCCGGGGCCACAGTGAAATCGTATTCGAGCTGCTGTTGATTACCGTAGAAGGTCAGGTCAACGCCGCGATATAAACCTGAATATGAGACCCGTGAGAAGGTCTCGATGTCTCGAAGCCATTTGGCCGGGTCATTGCCGATGAAGTAATTCGCCCGGACCTGCTGCTGCTCTTCACCCGAAATTAGCGGCGCCGAATTGGCGCCCTCGAGCTTCATGCTCAGTAGGTGTGATGCCAAAGATTCATCGTTCAAGGACGCGGTCGCCGCCCCGCCTGCCAAAGCTTGCCTCCGCTTGTGGAGCGAGAGTACTGCCTCATTTGGTTTGAGAAGCAGAGCGAACCCGTCTCCGCGTCCGACGAATTTCACATCGGCTTGAGCCTGGCCGCGATTTGTCTCGAAACTCAGCGGCATCGGCCGGCGGGCTTCATACACAGCGGACGCGGCAAGCGCGCCTGTGTGTTCCTCGGGGTAGTCGCCGCGGCCTTGCATCACGGGCAGCTCAACTCCAGACCGGATGTTCGGGAATATAGCCGGCGCCATAGACGCGATTGCGAGAATCAAGGCTGCGAGTTGAATCTTGTGAGGTCTGGTCTTCATTGCATCACCCCCCATGAGAGACATCGTGCCGCATAGCATACTCCACACTTACGGCTGAAGTCATCAAAGATTGTATCCTGGCGGCAACTGGTACAAATCAATCCTTCACAGGTTGCTTCCGGCCGCAACGTCGGAAAGATTATCTCGATAGCGGGCTAAGATCAAGCGGCCCAATCAATATGTTGTGCCTCAGAAGGGCTCCCCTACAACTTGCGGTATACACCTATCGCCGGCTGTGCTAGACTGCGAACCCGTAGAACATGTTTTCGTCGCGCGCGCGCACGGTTACGTTCGGGCAAGAGATCTAACTGAGCCCAGACCTCCTACCCGGGAACACAGGCTCCTGAACCGCAACGAAAGAACCAATGAACGAAAAAGACTTTGTCCATCTTCATCTTCACACCGACTTCAGTCTCCTTGACGGAGCGATCAAGATAAAGCCCCTCGCTCAGCGTGCCCAGGAACTTGGCGCCCGCGCCGTAGCCGTGACCGATCACGGCAATCTGTACGGCGCGATCTCCTTTTACAATCAGATGAAGTCCTCGGGCATCAAGCCCATCATCGGCATGGAAGCCTACATCGCCAGGGGCAAGCACACCGACCGCGGTGACGCCTCCGGGGAGAAAGGCACGAACCATATCATTCTGCTCGCCAAAAACCTGAAGGGCTATCACAATCTCGCGAAGCTTTCGTCCTTATCATTCACACAGGGTTTTTATTACAAGCCGAGAATCGATAAAGAACTGCTGGCCCAGAATAGTGAGGGTCTTGTCGCCCTTTCCGCCTGTCTTTCGGGAGTGCCATCCTCGTTGCTTCTGTCCGACAAGTTTGATGAAGCTGCGCGACAAGCGAAAGAATTTGAAGACATTCTGGGCAAAGGCAACTACTACCTCGAAGTTCAAAACCACGGCCTCGAACAGGAAGTGCAAACAGTCATTCCGGGTATGATCGCGCTCTCGAAAAAAACAGGCGTACCCCTGGCGGCAACCAACGACTGTCATTACCTGATGCAGGATGATTGGCGCGCCCACGACATCCTTGTGTGCATAGGCGCCGGCAAAACTGTAAACGAAAAGCGCGGACTCAAGTACAAAGAGGGTGAGTTCTACGTCCGTTCAGCCGCGGAGATGTGGGAGATCTTCGGCGGCGAATTGCCGGAAGCGCTTCTGAACACTGTGGCCATCGCCGAGATGTGCGATCTCGAACTGCCGAAGGACCAGAATCATCTGCCTGAGTATCGCGTGCCTGAGGGTGAGACCGCCGTCAGCTACTTCGCCAAGCGCGCTCGCGCCGGCCTTGAGGAAAGATGGGCGGACCTCAAGGACCGCCCCGACCGCAAATGCGGCCTCGATGATTATCGAGCTCGGCTCGAACAAGAGATCGCGGTGATCAATGCGATGGGCTACGCCGGCTACTTCCTGATCGTTTGGGATTTCATCGCCTACGCCCGAAAAAACAAGATCCCGGTCGGTCCGGGGCGAGGCTCGGCCGCCGGCTCGCTTGTAGCCTACTGCTTGAGGATCACCGACCTGGATCCGCTTCAGTACGACCTGCTCTTCGAGCGCTTCTTAAATCCGGAGCGGGTGTCGATGCCTGACATCGACATCGACTTCTGCGTGCGCGGCCGTCAGAAGGTGATCGATTACGTTGCCGACTACTACGGCCGCGATCACGTTTCGCAAATCAGCACGTTCGGGACCCTGGCTTCGAAGGCGGTGATTAAGGACGTAGGCCGGGCGCTCGAGATGCCCTACTCAGAAGTCGACAAGATCGCAAAGATGATTCCGCCGCCGGTGCGTGGGCGCAACGTTTCAATCGAAGACGCGATCAAACAGAACCCCGATCTCAAGCGAGCCATCAACACCGACGAGAGAGTGCGCGAGGTCATCGAGATAGCCCAGCGGCTTGAAGGCTGCTCACGTCACGCTTCGGTTCACGCAGCCGGCGTGGTGATTTCGCCCAAGCCGCTTCACGAGCTTGTGCCTATCTCGAAAACGGCACGCGATGAAATAACGACGCAGTATCCGATGAACGATCTCGAGAAGACCGGGATGCTCAAGATGGACTTCCTGGCGTTGACTACGTTGACGATCATCGACGACTGCCTCAAATCGATCGAGCGGGAAACCGGCACGACGGTCGACCTCACAAAGATTCCGCTCGACGACCGCAACGCGCTACAGTTGTTTGCCGAAGGAAAGACCGAAGCGATCTTTCAGTTCGAATCCGGCGGGATGAAGGACCTCTGCCGCAGGCTCAAACCTGAGGGCCTCGAAGATCTCTCCGCGCTCAACGCGCTTTTTCGCCCCGGTCCCATTGACAGCGGCTGGGTGGACGATTACATCGAGCGCCGTCACGGGCGAAGACAGGTGCGTTACGACTTTCCCGAGTTGAAAGAAATCATGGGGAACACTCTCGGGATATGTGTTTACCAGGAACAGCTAATGGCCGTGTTCCAGAAGCTGGCGGGCTACTCGTTGGGCGAAGCGGACCTCGTACGCCGCGCGATGGGCAAGAAGAAGCGTGAGGAGCTCGACAAGCACAAGCAGAAGTTTCTGAGGCAAGCAATAGAGCGCGGTCACAACGCAGGCAGGCTTGAAAAGTTGTGGCTCAGCTTCGAGGGATTCGCCGACTACGCCTTCAACCGCGCGCATTCCTTCTCTTATGGGTATCTCGCTTATCAGACGGCGTATTTGAAGGCATACCACCCGACCCACTTCTGGGCGGCGGTGCTGTCGAACGAATTGAACAACACCGCGAAGGTCGTCAGGTACATCAACGAAGCGCGATCCCAAGGCATCCAGATACTCCCGCCGGACGTCAACGCGAGTCTCGACAACTTCACCGCCAGCGGTAACTCGATTCGATTCGGTCTTGCGGCGATCAAAGGCATCGGCCAGTCGGCGGTATGTTCTATTATCGAAGCTCGCAACGCGGGCGGACCTTTCTCGTCGAGCTTCGACTTCACAGAACGGGTTGACTCGCGCGCCGTTAACAAGCGGGTTCTGGAGGGTCTTATTCGTGGGGGCGCCTTTGATTCAGTGAACCAGAGCCGCGCGCGGTTGTTTGCGGCGATCGACTCAGCTATTGAAAGCGGGCAGCGGGTGCAGCGCTCGCGTGCAAGCGGACAGGCTGATTTGTTTGGCGCGCTCGGGGCGTCGATGCCGGCAGTTGAGCCTCCTCTGCCGCATGCCCCGGAGTGGGCAAATCACGAATTGCTCAGGGGCGAGAAGGAAACACTCGGCTTTTACATTTCGGGTCATCCGCTTTCCGGCTACGAAGAAGCGCTCAAGGATTTTGCCGATGCAGATGTCGATGGGCTGTCTAGTCTCAACCACGGCGCCGTGGTGACGCTCGGCGGCGTCGTGCTGGACCTGAACCTGCGGACGACGAAGAAGGGCGATCGCTTCGGTTTGTTCCAACTCGAAGATCAGTTCGGCTCGGTAAAGATCGTTGCGTGGCCTGACGTGTTCAGCAGGGCGAACGGTGTGCTGGAGAACGACGGCGCTGTTCTGGTGCGCGGCCGCCTCGAAATAGACGACGGCGGTGCAATGACGATAATCGCCGAAGAGATTCAATCGCTCGAGAACATTCGCGAGCGATCCGCACGTACTGTCGTACTGCACTTCGACGTCAATTCAGTTGACGACAAGAAGCTGGAGCGGCTCCACTGGTTGCTCGACAAAAATCGCGGCGAATGCGGAATCATCTTTGAAGTGAAACTCGCCGACGGCAGCATCGCTCGCGTGCAGCCGAATCAGCACGTTCGCGTGAAAGTCACACCCTCGCTCACCAACTCCATAAAGGAAATCATGGCTGATTGCAGCGTTGAGTTGGTAGTCCAACGCGCAAGCAGCGCCGCGCGGTAGGCATGAAAGGGGAAGCCCTCTTGGCCCTTGACGGGGATGACCTGGCGCGCAAGCCATACTCAGGGAACGAGAAGAAATTCGGTAAGCGCGCCCGGTCGATCGCCTTGTTAGACTGCCGGAGTTAGCGGCTATTCATTTCGAAGGTTTCCAGATGTATTTACCCTCTTTGTTAACATAGCCCCATCTGGTTCCAAGTTTTACACGCGCAACTCCGTTGCTGAAATCCTCGGCATCATCAAACATTACATCAGTAATTCTATTTCCCACCTTGTCTGTGTATCCATACTTGCCATCGTCGTAGACGCGAGCGGCGCCACTGGAGAATCTAAACGCCTTTTCAAACTGTGGCTTTATAACTATATTCCCCGTCTTATCGACGTAGCCCACCTTTGGGGTTCCCGCGATGCCAACAGCCGCTAGCCCTTCTGAGAATGCCTCTGCACTCTCAAATTGCGGCTGGATGATGACCTCTCCTGAGCTATTAATGTATGCCCATGGAAGAATCACATTTTGACGCAGAATACGCACTGCGGCTAACCCCTCAGAGAATCCTTGGGCAAACAGGAATTGAGGATCGAGGATCATCTTACCTGCCTGATCGATATAACCCCATCGGCCGTCTTGCGCAATTGGGAGAAGGTTACTCGGCTGTTTGGTTTGTGATCGTCCGCCTATGGCAAACGTTAGGATGATGAGAGACAAGAAAAGTGACTTTCGCATCTAAACCTCCCGAGCTTTCCCCATCCGAAGAGATTATCGCTAATACCTCGCCTGCCGTCTAACGCTTTTCGGACTGCGGCGGCATCCGTACGTTACCCAGCTTTGGGGTGCCGTGGGTTCGACCAAAAAGTGGCGGCCAACCCACAGATGCCGCCGCCTTCCAAAAGGGCCGTCTCTACACGCTTTGCCTCCCTCCTCGCTTCGGTGCTACAGTCTTCGTGGCTCTCACGGTGGTTAGCGCATTTAACTTGATAGCCAACAACCAAATCGCGCAAGCAGGAATCTAACCGCCCGACGCAGTTGAAAGGAACGCAAGTTCGTAGAGCCTTGGTAACTGTCACACAAAAACCTAAGACTCGGGTCCTTCAGCGACAACAGCCGCGACCGAGCCTGATCCGCCGCATCTTCACCCCGTTGCGGCTCGCCATACTTGGAGTCATCCTCCTCATCTTCGTTTCCGTGTTCGCATTCTTCTACGCCAAGTATGCGAGAATGATCGACGCGCGGCTGCGCGGTGACGTAATTGTCCGAACAACCGGCATCTACGCAGCGCCACGCACGATCCGCGTCTCGCAAGGGATAACGCTCCCTTCATTGAAGACCTACCTCGACGGCATCGGCTACGTCGAGTCATCCAAGGACGCCGATGCGAACCGCGGACGGTATCTGATCAAAGGGAACACCATTGAGATCCGCACAAGCGGGACCTCAGTCATCAACGGCTCGCGACAGTTTCCCAACCTCACTCTCGCGTTCGGCGCGGGCGGCAAGGGCATCAACAAAATCACCGACATCGACACCAAGCGCAATCTCGACAGCTCGCTTCTCGAGCCGGAGTTGGTGACCGCGATCTCGAATGAGAAACAGAGGCAGAAACAAAAACTCGTCTCGTTCAAAGATCTGCCAAAAGACTATGTGAATGCAGTGGTCGCGATCGAAGATCGCCAGTTCTTTGAACACTCCGGCATCAACTTCCGGGGAATCATGCGGGCGCTGTGGCGCGACGCGAGCGAGGGTCAGCTTCAAGAGGGCGGGTCGTCGATCACTCAGCAACTGGTTAAGAACTTTTTCCTCACCCCCGAGCGCACCTGGAAGCGCAAGGCCCAGGAGATGATGATCGCGGTGGTGCTTGAAACCAAGCTGCATAAGGAAGGAATCTTCCAGCTCTACTCCAACGAAGTTTACATGGGTCAGTCGGGCAGCTATTCGATCAACGGGGTCGGCGAAGCGTCGTCGGCTTACTTCAACAAGGATGTGGTAAATCTCACGCTGCCGGAGTGTGCATTCCTTGCCGGAATAATCAGAGGTCCGAGCCTGTACTCACCCTACCGCGATCCGGAGCGCGCAAAGTCGCGGCGCAATCAGGTGCTCGACTCGATGGTCGAAGCCGGCTTGCTACCACGTGACAAGGCTGAGCAGGCAAAGGCGACTGAGCTGAAGTTCGTGCCGAAACACAACGCGCTCAACAGCAACGCACCTTACTTCGTGGATTACTTGCAGCAGCAATTGGTGAACGAACTTCCCACGCGGGACCTGGCGCGCCAGTCCTATCGCGTGTACACGACCATCGATATGGACCTGCAGCGAGCCGCCGACAAAGCCGTCAACGACACGCTAACCTCGCTCGATCAGATCTTCCTCAAGCGCAAAAAGAATCCGGTTCCAGCAGGCACGCTGCAAGCCGCGTTGGTCGCGTTGAACTCGAAGACCGGCGAGATACTTGCGATGGTCGGCGGGCGCGATTACGGTCAGAGCCAGCTCAATCGCGCGGTTGATGCGAACCGGCAGCCCGGCTCGGTGTTCAAGCCGATCGTTTACGCCACCGCGCTCGACCCAGCTTCCGATGAAGATGCGGAAGAGAAGATCACCGCGGCGTCATTGTTCATGGACGCACCAGAAACTTTCCTGTACGGCCGCGGTCAGACTTACTCGCCTGAGAACTTCGGCAAGACGTATTCAAATCGCGATGTCTCCTTGCGCGAAGGGCTGGTGCATTCGCTCAACGTGGTGACTGTGCGAATCGCCGAGAAGGTTGGTTATTCGAAGATCGCGCGCCAGGCTGAGAAGCTCGGGCTGCCCCGGCCTCAGCCCTTCCCTGCCCTTGCGTTGGGAACGGCAGAGGCAACACCGCTGCAGATCGCCTCGGCTTACACGGCGTTCGCAAACGGAGGGCTGCTTTCGGAGTCACGACCGATCAAACGGGTTACGAACTCCGACGGCGTCGGATTGACTGAAGCGAAATCGCAAACACGACAGGCTCTCAAACCAGAGGTCAGTTGGCTGATGACCAACATTATGCAGGACGTGCTCAACAGAGGCACGGCTTCTCGAGCGCGAGCGATGGGGTTCACTGGGACCGCTGCCGGCAAGACCGGTACATCCCGCGACGGCTGGTTTGCCGGGTATACCCCAAACATGGTCTGCGTTGTGTGGGTCGGCTTCGACGACAACTCCGAGCTTGGCCTCGAAGGCGCGAAATCGGCGCTGCCGATTTGGGCTTCGTTCATGAAAGGGGCCCTGGCGCTGAGGCCAGAGCTTGGGGGCGAGAGCTTCCCGCCCCCGCCGGACGGGATCGTAACGGATGAGATTGACCCTACGACGGGGCTTATTGCGACGGACCAGTGCCCTGCTCGCCGAACCGAGTACTTCATCGAAGGCACGCAACCGCAGCGGCTATGCGAAGTTCATTCGGGCGAACATCCGGAACAAACCCCGATCCCGGGCTTCACATGGCCCGAGGGTCAGGACGTCGAAGACAAGGCAAAGAAACTGTTGCGCGATGCAGAGAAAGGGATCGACGACGCCCAGCGCGAGATGAAGAAGCAGATTAAGAAAGCGACGGGAAAACCTTAGCCACGCGTGGAGCGAGGCATTAGCGCCTTCGCGAGAGTCCGCGGATCCTGGCACCCTTTGCGCGAAACCCTAGATCAACTCACCGCATACACACCTCGTTAGAGATTGTGTGAGAGTCTGAACACCCCCAAATTTTTCACTTGGGGGTTCTTTAATTTCGGCCTACGTCGAAGCGCCCGCCCTCTCCCCCGTTGTTACTCTTTTCCCCTTATCTCGCGTCGCGAGGGAAGAGAGATATCAAAACAAAGAGGGGACCTGCTGCTTCGACGTAGGCTGACGCTAAAGATCCCCAAACTGAAGTTGGGGGTGTTGCGGGAGTTTTCACACACCCTCGTCAGAGACGGGTATGCGCAAAAACTTGACGCGCACCCTCGCGGACTCTCCGCATTGACAGAGCCTCCGGAATACATATAACTTAGCGCGTGTCACTGGGTCACAATCACGGGTCTGATCTTAAGTGAGAGACCTCAGAGTTTGGCGAGCCGAACCGACAACAGTTTTCTTAACCCTTACAGATAAGTCCCGGATTGGTGAGCCAGCTTCTGGTCAATTGTTTGCTCAATGGCCTCTTATGAAGGCGATATGGAACAAACCACTCTCACAGTGATCACGCCAATCAGCCCGGGCAAGGTAGAACCTCTTAGATCTTTATTGAACATTATTGGCGATGACATAGACGGCGCTAAACATAATAAGTACATCCGGTTCTCTGATCTTTCAACAACCCACTTCGCGCGCTGGGTGATCATTCCCGAAGATAAAGCGAAAGGATATAAACCCCATCTTGCCTTCGAAAGCAATTTCGACGGCGGACTGGATGAATACCTCAAAGACCTAACCCGGAAGGCGGGGGACGGATTGGACCAGATCTATGCCAATTGCGAAGGCTATCCTGCGCGGGGAACCGAAGATCTGAAAGCGTTCGGAAAGTACATCAGAGATCATTCGGTGAAATACTCTGCGCGCTACATCGCGTATCGCGGGAGAAAGGTAAAGGACATTCACAATAACACTCGATTGCGCCACAAGGTCGAGGAGTTTCTGGATGAGGCGGATAGTAGCCATGCTCTTGATGGAATATCGACGGCCGCGATCAAAAGCAAAATACAGGAGTTCTTGCTACAAGAGAAAGCGAAGGACCCTGAACTGGCGACAATGCCTGTCAAAATCTCTTCGCTATCGAGACAGGTGACGCTGGTTGTTTTGCTTGCATCGGCGGTCTTGATTCTCTTTCCATTTCCGGTGTTTTTCGCTCCGCTTCCACTCGTTGTCAGGCTGCTTATCTTTTTTGCCCCGTTGCTTCTGTTGGGGATTTTTCTATTTGTACTGAGAAGACACGAAAGAGCAGACGCGCAGAGCAAAGTGGAGTTCGTGGCTGTTGAGGAGGCAATATTTAGCAAAGAGAATCACCAGGTACAAAATCAGTTAACTCATCTTGTTGAGATCAAGCAAGGTCGGTTTAGGCTGTTCACCATAAAGGCAGTTCTCGGGGTAGTCAATCTCGCGGCCAAGTTCTACTGGTACAAAGGCAATCTTGGGAGTATCCCGACCATACACTTTGCTCGATGGGTCATAATAGATGACAACAAACGCCTGCTCTTTCTGAGCAACTTTGACGGAAGCTGGGAGAATTATCTGGGTGACTTCATTGATAAAGCGGCGGTTGGATTGACGGGTGTTTGGAGCAATGCAGTTGAGTTCCCGAAAACGGAGTTCCTATTCCTGAAGGGAGCCAAAGACGAAGAACGGTTCAAAGAATGGGCGCGGGCAAAGCAGATCCCCACACAGGTTTGGTACAGCGCCCATCCCAACGAAACAGTCCAGAATATCCTGAATAACTTTGAAATACGCAACAACATTGAGGCGACTCTGGATGACGAGCAGACCGAACAATGGCTGCGGCGATTGTAGTTACAGCACGGGTTGTCGTTTTCCTGCCCAACATAGATCGAGCTGGCCCTGTTCATCTAATTTGAATGGCAGGCGTCATTGGTCTGGAAGCTGGCTTTCGAAAGGAGGTTCACCATGGCAGACCTAAAACTCAGCGAGATTCAAGGCATAATCCTGCGCGGCTATAATCACCACAGGTATTCAAGGTATTTGTTTTTTCACATCGTGGATTCCGACAAGGCCAAACATTGGCTCGCCGCCGCAATCCCCGAAATAACAACTTCCGCACTTTGGCCCAAGGGCGCGCCAAAGCCCGATACGAGCCTCAACATCGCATTCAGTTATGCCGGACTTGAAAGCCTCGGATACAAGGACACAACCAAAACCTTTTCCCGGGAATTCCGGACAGGTATGCCGGAAGAGGATCGCGCACGAACGCTGGGAGACACTGGCGAAAGCGAGCCTGGCAAATGGGAACTGGGCGGCCCAACCGGCCCGCTCAGTAAGGATAAGCTTCACATATTGCTCATGCTTTATGGCAAAGACTGGGCTTCGCTTGATGAGCACGCCAGGAATCAGAAAAGCCGTATAAGTAAGACAGGTGGATTGGAGCTCGTGTATGAGCAGGATTCCTACATGAACCCTGAGCAAAAGGAACCGTTCGGATTCCGTGATGGTTTGTCTCAGCCTCCTGTTGAAGGGTTCTCTACACTTTCTGGTGTCGGTCAGGCTAAGGATGGAAACGCTTCAGCGGAGGATCCAATCAAGGCGGGTGAGTTTATACTCGGCTATCCGAACGAGTATAACCAGTTGCCCTTTACACCGACCGTGCCCATTGAGATGGATAAGAAGATGATTCTGGCGCCTCTGCCTTCTGACCCTGATAAACCGAATCAACCAACCGAAGATGCGATACGAGATTTCGGGCAAAACGGCTCGTACCTGGTGTACAGAAAGCTGCAGCAGGATGTCAAAGGTTTTCGTGATTTCATGCTTAAGACGGCTGGCAATCATGCCGGGGCTCTCCAACTGGCAGCGAAGTTCATGGGCCGCTGGCAAAGCGGAACTCCGTTGGTGTTGGCTCCGGAGAAGGATGACGCCGAGATAGCCGCGGCCCCGGAAAAGTTTAACAACTTCGGATACCACGACATGGACCCGCACGGCTACAAGTGCCCGATCGGCTCTCATGTTCGCCGGTCTAATCCACGTGATTCCCTCGAGCCTGGCCCGAAACAGTCTAAAACGATGGTTAACCGCCATAGGATCATCAGGCGCGGCAGGCCCTATGGGATTCCGGCCCCGGACGACCGATCTACAGTGAAGAAGAGCGAAGGCGTAGGAATCATATTCATCGCAATCAATGCGAGTATCAAACGCCAATTTGAGTTCGTCCAACAGATGTGGGTTAACGATGAGAAATTCGACGAGATGTATGAAAACAAGGATGCCGTCACCGGCGATAGTGATAGAGCGACCATCATGACGATCCAGGCTAAACCCGTCCGCAAGCGCATTCGAGACGTTCCGCGCTTTGTTCAGGTAAAGGGAGGAGGCTACTTTTTTCTGCCGAGCATAGCGGCATTGAAGTACCTCGCAAGTGAGATGTGACGCCTGGGAATCTTCTGGGTAAGGAGGGCGAAAATGCTAGCCAGGATCAAGACATTCCTCTTAAACCTCTTCTCAGGAGAGCGGCGACGCTTGAGACGGTTGTGGGCTTCTGCCCTGGATGAAGAGGTGAAACTAAATCGTGATCTAAGCAATCTAAAGGAGCACGCCCAGGCAAGCCTGCAACACTGGTTGTCAAACCCCGAAGTAATAAGGAAAGTTCTTGAAGAGTTGCGCGAGCACAAACCGATCCTGGTCACGCGCAATTTCGCGGTTGTGACGAAGTATTCGGATGTAATCGAGGTACTCTCACACGATGAAGATTTTACGGTTAAACAGATCTATGCGGCTAAGATGGAGCGCACCAGCGGCTCCTTTTTTCTCGGGATGGATAAAGGGGAACAGTACGAAGGCGAACATGCGAAACTACAGATGGCAATTCATCCGAAGGAGGATGTTCCAAGAATCAGGAAGTTTGTCAGCGATAACGCAGATATGCTCATCGACGACGCGAAGCGCAACGGGCGAATCGATGTAGTCAATGGTTTATTTCGCCTGGTTGCGACTCGACTGGTTGAGCATTACTTCGGTGTGCCGGGCCCCGACGAAGCGAGGATGATGACATGGCATCGCACGATTTTTCGAGACATCTTTCTCAACCTCAACAATGATCCCGAAGTCATGAAAAAGGCCACAGCGTCGGCTGAAGAAATGAATAAATACATGGACGAATTAATCGCGCGGCGGAAAGCTGAACTGGCTGCCGGCGATGATGGTCGCGATGATGTGCTCACTCGACTCTTAAAGTTGCAGAGTGATCCCAAAAACAGCTTTGATGACGCGGGAATTCGCCGCAATCTGGGAGGAACTATTCTCGGCGCGATAGAGACTACTTCTAAAGCAGCCACACAGGCTTTCGATCAATTGTTAAATCGCCCGGAACTACTGCGCGTGGCTCAAGAAGCCGCTCTGGCTGATGACGATCAACTGGTTTCCTCATGTGTTTTTGAAGCCCTTCGATTCAACCCGCACAATCCAATAATCATCCGTCACTGCGATAGATCGTATACACTGGCCAAAGGCACCAAACGCGAGAAGGAGATTCCTCAAGGGAGTACGGTTTTTGCGGCCACTCTTGCGGCGATGTTCGATCCGGAGGAATTCCCTTCTCCCAACGAATTTCGGACCGATAGACCCGCTGGGAAATACATCCATTTTGGTTTCGGCATGCACAGTTGCTTTGGAGAATACCTCAATGTTGCGCAAGTGCCCGGGGCAATAAAAAGGTTACTGCGACAACAGGGCCTCAGGCGAGCTCCCGGCGATGATGGTCAAATGCGGTTCGATGGCCCTTTCCCCGACAGCTTGATTGTTGCTTTTGATGCTTAGTATTTCGACAACACATAATCTTGACGAAATCAACTCCTCACATCGCCTTAGGATCAGACCCCTCTTTCCTATTGTCCGAACTACCTCTGTTGCCCGCCGGTCCAAGGTACCAGTTTCTCTGTCCACCCGTTAGTCCCATCCCAGATCCGCACGGTATACGAACGTTTGAGCGTCGGGCATTCTTCCAAAGGGTGTTCTATCCGATGTTCAGCAGACAGTCGGCGATGCAGTTCGCCATAGCCGTCAGTCATCGACACACTCTCAACATCGAGACTCTTCGAGAGTTGGTATAGGAACTGCGCAGCGGGTTCAACCTCGCGAGTGGCGAGTTCTAAGTGATTCTCAAAGACGCGCAAATCCCTCACCGGGTTATAAGGAGCGCCCTGCAGGGTATTCAGTTCTGAGCGAGGGAACAGATAGTAGCGCTGAGGCCGCCCTTCCGGACATGCATCACATGTGTAGACGGAGCCTGGACTCTGCGGGGACGAAGATGGGGCTTGGCTCTCAACAAGTACAGCTAAACACCCCGCGCTGTATTCGTTGTTCACGCCGCAAGCGAGTATGAACGACCCCTATCATTACGGACGTAACCTAACCTGTAAGTCCCCGCCTGAGTTAACAAACTGCACCGTGGGATTCACTTTCGGGTCCAGCTTGGCGACGAAAGACGGCCACCAAGTATGATGACTCATTGCCAGCCAAAGGCTCTTGCCGGCATCGCCGTCGCACGTTAGTAAGTCAGTAATACGCCAAGGACTCTCGAAAGAGTTCACCGGGGACCGGCCAATAAAGACACAGTTCAGTAATAGCAACATCGAGAACTACCTGCTGACGCAAATCGAAGACGAGATCAAGAGTTCCAATGCGGAAAAGATCGCACAAGACGCGAGTCAGGAGACAGCTGCGACTAATGGCTCGATTGACTACTTCAAATCCGCACCAGGAAAGTACATTAACAAAAATAAAGTGACCGAATATCTTGAGCTAAAGCCAGACGGCACCTTCTTCCTCCATGAGCGGGGGAAGGGCTTTGCCGGCAAGTACGAAGTCTCGGGCGACGAAATAACTCTCGTTGTGAGCAATAGGATGGCAACTAAAGGGAAGCTGCGCGGGAACACTTTAATCGACGACGCGGGCCAGGACTGGGTGAAGTCGGCAGACTCGCTGACTACTTCGATTACGCCATGAGAAGTACTGACCAACGCCGATATATTGCGTATGGTGGCAGCAAAGCTCCCCGATACTGTGATCCTCGCCAAGATTCGGAGTTCGCAGTGCAAGTTCGACACTAGCACCGACGGGCTCATAAGGCTCAAACAGGACGGTGTAAGCGATGGCGTGATCCAGGCGATGGCGGAGTCAGGTTCGAGGTAAGGAGGCGAAGTGAACTGTTTCTATCATCCAGAAACAACCGCCGTCGGAACATGTAACCAGTGCGGCAAGGGCGCATGTCGGGATTGCGTTCAAGATATCGGCGGCGCCCTCTTATGTTCCAGTTGTGTCGAGGTTCTGCAGGAGGAGCTGGAGGCCGAAACGCAAGCCGACGAACGCGAAAAAGAAGAAAGCCTTCAAGGATTCAGGTCGCGATTACGATGGTCTTGGATTATAGGCTGCTCTTGCGCGGTCCTTGCTCTCTTGGTTGCCTCGCCGGCTCAGATGTCTGCGTCGGTACATCAAGGCCAAGCTTCTAGCGTCACCCTGGCGTTCGGATTATTCCTGGGGAGCCTTGTCTCCGGTTACGTCTTCTGGTCGCTCTATTGGGGCATTCCCGCCGTTTGGTCCTGGGGTCGTAAGCTGATCAACAATGTCGGCTGCTTCGTCGTGGCCAATCCGTTCGCCTGGTTAATCATTGTAGTGTTTTTGTTTTGGGTACCGCTAATGCTGGGCGTATATTACGGGGTGCTGGGCGGGGCTATCTATCAATATTTCAAGTATCGTCGCAGGGCTGAGGTCGGGCTGACCCGTCGGAAGCTCGTTCTGTCTGCCGCGTTCGTCGGTTTACTCGCCGTGGGGTCCGCCGTGTCTTTAGCGCTGGCTCCAAACGTAATCGTGCCGCGTCAAACCCTACTGGGCACAGCCGACGTAGGTGGCGAGGTCACCACTCCCTCTGGACTCAAGTATGTCGACCAAGTAGTCGGAACCGGCAAGAGTCCCTCGCCGGAGAAGAGAGTCTCAATACATTACACTGGCACGCTGATGGACGGAACAGAGTTCGATAGTTCGCTTGACCGCGGACGGCCATTCGAGTTCCGTATCGGTACGGGAGCCGTGATCAAGGGATGGGACGAGGGAGTGATGACAATGAAAGTAGGGGGCAAGCGGAAACTAATCATCCCTGCCAGTCTCGGCTTCGGCAGAAGCGGGAGCCCACCGAGAATTCCTCCCAACGCCACGCTTATATTCGAAGTAGAACTGCTCAGCGTGCGGTGATTATGTCCTATTTGAGCTAGAGCAACTCGACCATTCCAGATTCGCATTAAGACTGATCGAGGTCGCGTCAATGAATAAACATATCGCCGTCACCGTCAACGGAGTCCTGCATCCCGACGAAGTTGAGCCTCGCATGGAGTGCGCGGGCTGACCGACACCCACGTCGGTTGCGAGACCTCGATCTTCATCGTCGACGGTCAGGTGGACAACGAGCAAACGAAGCGAGGACCCGCGGTTGATTCAGGGCCTCGGTCATCGCGTCGATAATGTGGGTTGTTAGGTACGCTTCACGTCGCGTTGCGGCGCCCGTTGTACGCACACGCACATCAGGAGCATGTCAGCCCATGGATTGGCGCATAGAGGCCACCACTCCCATATCGAGATATCTGACCGTAGTATGTATTTCCCGGGCCGGTGTCCGCTCTCCTAAACCGGGTAAACATCTCAGGTCCTCCTTAAGGCGCGGCCTAGTCTCGCGCCCATTTTTTCCAACCTGTTTTTCTATCCCTGTTTGACCTCGGAATCAGCGCCGCTTAGAATGTTGGGGCCGGAAACCCGGCGAACTCATCCCTCGCTACATTTCCGCGCGTGGCGCGACAACCGGAGGCGATATGATCAAAGACATCGAGCAAATCCTCGGCAACGAAGCCGAATCTCTGCTGACTTATCAGTGCAGAACCGTGACCAAAGAGATGCTGCACCTGCCAGGGCCCGACTTTATAGACCGTGTGATGGTGGCGACCGATCGCCGGCCTCAGGTGTTGCGCAACCTCGCTGCTATGTTCAACCACGGTCGGCTCTCGGGTACGGGCTACCTGTCCATCCTGCCTGTCGATCAAGGCATCGAGCACTCAGCCGGCGCTTCGTTCGCACCCAACCCTGAGTACTTCGATCCTGAGAACATCGTGAGACTCGCGATCGAAGGAGGGTGCAACGCCGTTGCTACAACCCTCGGCGTTCTCGGGTCGGTCTCGCGCAAGTACGCCCACAAGATCCCTTTCATTCTCAAGTTCAATCACAACGAGTTTCTCTCTTACCCAAATACCTACGATCAAATAATCTTCGGGTCGATTGATCAAGCGTATGAACAGGGCTGCGCCGGGGTTGGCGCGACGATCTATTTCGGGTCCGAGGAATCGAAGCGGCAGCTCCAAGAGGTCACCAAAGCGTTTGCGCGCGCACACGAGCTTGGGATGTTCACCGTCTTGTGGTGCTACCTGCGAAACGCTGCGTTCAAGACCAAGGAAGTCGACTATCACGGAGCCGCCGATTTGACGGGACAAGCTAATCACCTCGGCGTCACCATTCAAGCCGACATCATCAAACAGAAGCTCCCCGAGAACAACGGCGGCTACAACGCGCTCAAGTTCGGCAAGACCGACAAGAGGGTCTACTCGGAGTTGAGCAGCGATCATCCGATCGACCTCACCCGCTACCAGTTATTGAACTGCTACATGGGCCGCGCGGGTCTGATCAACTCGGGCGGGGCGTCGGGTGAAAACGACATTCAGCAAGCAGTGAAGACCGCTGTCATCAATAAGCGCGCCGGCGGCACCGGGTTGATCTCCGGCCGCAAAGCCTTCCAGAAGCCGATGCCGGAAGGAATCAAGATTCTCAACGCGATTCAGGATGTGTATCTCGCACAAGAGATCACGGTGGCTTGAAGTAAGGATCTCAATATGTCCCAACAGCCAGAAAAAAAGCCGGTCGATGTTGAAGAGCTCAAGGAGTCGCTCGCCAACCTTCGCTTCAGCGTCTCGGAATTTCAGGACAGCATCGGCGAATACCTCGAGGCGGTTGAGGAATTGTGGAGCGAGGTCAAGTCACACCTTGCTTCAGTCGAGGCGCGCCTTGCGGGACTGGAGGTGCAGCTCTCGGCAATGCCGGGGGATGCTGAATGGAAGGTTGAGAAGCTTGACCAGATGCTGCAGGACTTGAGGGAGATTGGCGAGGGAATCAGCAGGATGCGCCAGCGGTTCCGCTCGTTTACTCAAGGATATAAGGAGAGGATCAACTGAGGGTAGTCACTTCACTTCTTTGATATTGGACGGTTTCGCGAACAGTTTGTCAGGCACGCTCACATTGAAGCTCACGGTGTCGAAACTCACACGCGCGCTCTGTTTGCCGTTGCGATAGGAATCCTGGATGGTAGGAAACTTTAGCCCAGCGAAGTCGACCCACCGGTAGTAACGCACCTCGTTGTTGACTGTTCCCTCCTCACCCACTGTCTTGTATTCAGTCATAAGCGGAAGCTTGGACCGCGGATCGATGTGCAATGTCGCGGTGCCTCCATCGGCGAAGTCGATGCGCAACGCTTCGGAGAATGTGTTACGCCAGACTTCCCGTCGTCCCAAATAAATGAGCTTCACGCCTGACTGGTGCGCCGCCGTTCTCAACAGGTTGTCGAGGTCGTAGCGCGCGCTCTGCTGAAACTCTTTTACTTGTTCTTCCTTCTGGTCCCGAATCATCCTTTGGTTGGCGTCGTAAACCCAGTTCGCCGTTTCAGAGTTGCTTTGGATCAGCTTGCTGTCGCCTTTGCCAAACTCGGTGCGCTCGCGTCCCGGGTAAACGACATAGTCGACGAAAGGCATCGGATCGCCGGACACCGCCTTCTGGAACGGGGTGAACTGGCCGCGGCTCTCGACGGAGGTTATCTTCAAGTAGGCCTCGCCGCCTCGCGCGGCGACCGCATCGCGGACCAGCGCGGCGGCCTTCGCTGGGTCGTTTTCGTCTGTTTCCTGAGCGGTAACGACCGCTTGAAAAGTTATGACTGCTATGAGCAGAGTGCCGGCAAGCGATATTGCGAATCTTAACAAGTCACCCTCCGAACGTTGCTTCTAGATTGGTCCAGTTCAAATTGTATCGCAGACGGCGGTAGCGGCGCATGAAGAAAGCGGCGCAGACTGCCGGCTGCGCCGCTTTTCGCCAACTCGATCGCTCTCGTTCAGATCAAGGCTCCGACGCGCTGATCTTCAACTCGCCGTCCTGGAAGTCCACCTGGAATCGCTCCGCTTCCTTCCACCGGGTAGTCATTGGCAGCTTCACGATCTCATCAATCGTGCGCTTGAGAAAGCGCGCTCCGTAGGTAGGGCTGAAGCCCTTCTCAACCAGGTGCACAACCGCGCTCTCGCTCACCTCAAGCTCCTTACCTTGCCGCTTCATCTGGCGCTTGATGATGCCAATGTACAGCTCGGCGATTTGCTTCACCTCATCTTGAGTGAGCGGCGAGAACACCACGATCTCGTCGATGCGGTTGCGGAACTCGGGTGAGAACCTCTCTTCTGCCGCTTTGATTACCTCTCGCTTGATCTGCTTGACGTCCGCGAGTGTCTTGGTCCCGAACCCGAGCGGCTTCATGTATTTCTTAAAACTGTCCGAACCGAGATTCGAAGTCATGATGACGATCGCATCCGATAGATAGACCTTCTTGCCGCGGCCATCGGTGATCCATCCTTCGTCGAACGCTTGCAAGAACAAGTTGAGCAGGTAGGAAGATGCCTTCTCAATTTCGTCGAGCAACAGGACGGTGTACGGATTGTCGCGAAGCCGTTCGGTCAGTATGCCGCCTCGCTCGCTGCCGACGATGCCCCGAGGCATTCCGATAAGCTTCTCGATGGCGATGGTCCCGTCCTGATACTCGGACATGTCTATGCGAACCATCTTGTCGTCGTCGCCAAACATGAACTCGGCTACCGCTTTCGCCAGTTCGGTCTTGCCGACCCCGGTCGGACCAAGGAACAACAGCACGCCATCCGGCTTGTAGAAATTCTCCTTGAGCGGGCCCTTGTTGAGCCGCAGCCGCTGAGCCACCGCCTTGATCGCTTCCTTCTGCCCGATTACTCGAGCCCCGAGCCCGCTCTCCATAAGCGCGAAGCGGTCGTTAGTGTCGCGGAAAATCATATCGCGCGGTATGCGCGATTCCTGGCTTATCACGTCGATGATGTGTTCGGATCGAACCTCGGATAACTCGGGCTGGCTGATCTCAACCTTCACCGAAGCGGTGTCGAGCCAGCCGATCACCTTGTCGGGCAGGTGCAAGTTGCGAACGTAGCGCGGCGCCATTTCGAGCGCCGTCTCAATGGCTTCATCGGAGATCGTAACCGAATAGTTGCGCTCCAGTCTCGGGCGCACGCCGGCGATGATTTTGCGCGTGTCTTCAACCGATGGCTCGTCGACCTTGACGAGCCGAAACCTTCGAGCAAGCGCTTCATCTTCGGAGATGTACTCCTTGTATTCGGTCATCGTGGTCGCGCCGATGATTCGAATCTCGCCCCGCGCGAGAGCGGATTTGAACATGTTGGCCGCGTCGGAACTGGCTCCCAGAGCCGATCCTGCGCCTATAATGGTGTGAGCCTCGTCGATGAACAGGATCAGGTTGTCGCGTTCCTTTACTTCGCTGATGATCCCCTGGATGCGCTCCTCGAACATGCCTCGCAGCATTGTGCCGGCGACGATGCCGGACATTTGAAGCTGAACGATGTGGGAGTTGCGCAATCTCTGCGGCAGAATCTCAGGTTCGAGCTCGATCTTGCGAGCCAGCCCCTCGACGACGGCGGTCTTGCCGACGCCTGCTTCGCCTACGAGCATCGGCGAGTTCGCACGCTCGCGATGGCAAAGTATCTCGACGATTTGTCTGATTTCTTCGTTGCGTCCGATGACCGGCGGCAGCTTGTCCTGACGAGCCAGCTTGTTCAAGCTGACGCCGAAGTGTTTGAGGTAAGGCGGAAGCTCATAACGGCGCCGGTACTTTTCTTCCTTTTCTTCGTGGCTTCGCACACGCGTAGCTATCTTCTGCATCACCATCTCACGATCCGCCCCCAGCCGCCTGAGGAGCTCAACCGGGTAGCTGTGCGTATCCGTGAACAGCGCATAAAAGAGATCGGTCGACTCGATAAGCCGGCGTCCCTGCTCGCGAGAGTGTTTCAGCGCGTTTGACAGCAGAGTCCTGAGCGGCTCGGAAATCTTCATCCCTCTGCCAAGGTAGTCGCGCTGATCCAGTTTTGTTTCGAGCGCCTGAATGACGACCTGCGGGTCGAGGTTGAGGCTTTGCATCACTTCGTTGAAGAACGGACGTTCTACTTCGGCGATTGAAACGAAAAGGTGCTCCGGCGCCAGCTGATTGTGATCGCGACCCCGGGCTTCTTCATACGCCTTACGAATCAACCGGCGGCCGCTCTCGGCAATCTTGTCTGTATAGATTTCCAAGTCGATCATTTGTTTTGACTTCCCGCGTCCACCGGCAGCACTCGAGTCGGGACATTCACTCTACCGGTCTACGAATACACGATTGCAGTATATCAGAGGCGAAAAATGTACTCAAGAATAGCCTTTTTTCGGCCGTGTCTTGCCGTGGTGAAGACCTGAGATCACAGGCTGGGTCTTTCGAACCAAAAGCTTCTCCGCTGCTCGATCCGCAACCTCATCTGCCACTGACTCACCTCGACTAGCCTCTCGCTTGGCGATGACGCTCGCGTAAATGCCGCGCCGCGAGCGCACCTGTAGCCCAGGTATCGTCGCGTATACGCTAATCGCGTGAAACCTCGTATCGTCAGGCTGGCGTTCTGTTGAATAGGCAAAGAGGTACTCGGCGCTGATCTCGGTGGTTATCTGCGGACTGAGCCTTCCAAACTCTTCGCGAGTGCCCGGAATCCAAATCGCGCCGCCTGTTTCTTCGGCAAGCCCTTTGAGCGTAATCTCAGCCGCTTCCAGTTGCTTATAGTACACGCGCAGCTTTTCGATTCGCTTGCGAGCCTGAGGATCCAGCATCTCGTACCACGAGAGCGCATTGAAGGCGCGCGGCTTGATCTCGCGCAGCAACATCGCGTTCTGGCTGACAACGTAGACGGTGGCGCGCGCCCGATGAAGCGCGTTCAGCACTTTTTCAAAATCCAGTTCATCGAACGAGTCTACCCCGTCCGTCATGATCACGACGCTGCGACGTCCGCTGACCTTGGGCAGCACTTCCTCGGCGGCATAGAGCAGGGCCCGATAAAAGTCCGACCTGAGGCCGGGTTTGAACTTCCATTCGAGCGCCCGCCTCAGGGCATCCTTATCACCTGTCCACTGCGAAAGCAGATTCGTCTTATCGGCATAAGTGATCACTGCCGCCTTGTCTTGCTCTCCCAGCGAGTCGACCATCCTCAATGCCAGGTCGCGGTTTATGTTCAAGTTCTTGAGCGTGCTGTCACCACCCGCATCGAGGATGAACAGTACGTTCGCGGGCGTGTGCATGACCGAGTTGATAACCTGGCGTTTCCCGTCTTCGGTCAGTATGAAATCAGTTCGCTGAAGATTGGGCGGAAGCCTTCCAAGGTCGCTGTGAACGCTGACCGGAAGCAAAACTTCCTCGACGCGCAGGCGAATGGGTTCCTTGTCGTCGCGACGTTGAGGAGCTTTTGGTTGACCGCGCATCCGGCCGCTTTGGGCTTGTGCCTGCGCCGCTGAAGCGATGATCACCCAGAGAACCATTGCTGCCTGTGCCTTCAACTTGAGCGACATGTCAAATCCCCCAAGAGATCGAGCGGACGTTGATGAGAAGGTCCCCGCCTGGTTCGCGTCGCGCGCCTTTGAGTTTACTAGAAGTCTCAGACAAATGAAACGAAGACTTCGTTGGAAAGCAAGCGGCCAGCGGCGGTCAGCGCCAATCGACCGCCACCTATCTCAATTAACCCGGCCTCGGCGAGCCGGGGCAGTTCGTCGCCGTAGCGCTCGATTACGTCGACACCATACTCGGAGCGGAACGCAGCCAGGTTGACGCCCTCCTTCAATCGTAGCCCCATGAACAGGGCTTCAGCCGCGCGGTCCGCTTTACGAAGCTCGTTGCGTTCGGCGATGGCGTTTCCGGTTTGAGCGACTCTCTCGATGTAGGTATCGGTTTTCGATACGTTGACCCATCGGGCGCTCCCGTCGTACGAATGTGCGCCGCATCCTATGCCATAGAACCGCGCTCCGGTCCAGTATTTCAGATTGTGTTTCGACCTGAACGGGCTGATCGGTTCGGCCGCGCCGCGTTCGACAATCCGAGCGAAATTCGAAATCTCATAGTGTTCGTAGCCAGCTACCTGGGTCGCACTGGAGATCATTCGATACATCTCCGCAGCGAGATCATCGTCAGGCTGCGGCCTTAGCCCACGCTTTAGTTGCGCGTAGAGTTGCGTGCCTTCCTTTAGATCCAGCATGTATAGCGACAAATGCTCGGGCCGGATTGCCAGAGCTTCACGCAGGTTGAACTCCCAATCCGCCAGGTCTTGTTCGGGAAGTCCCGCGATCAAATCGAGACTAATGTTTTCGAATCCTGCTTCCTGCAGCACCTCGATCGTGCGGCGCGCGTCATCGGCTGTGTGCGTGCGGCTAAGCGAAGCAAGCTCCGCATCGATGAACGACTGCACGCCGACGCTTGCGCGATTTATGCCGGCGGTCAGCCACTCCGCTACCTTCGTTTTAGAAAACGTCGCGGGATTGATTTCGATTGTGACTTCGGAGTCCGGCGCAACATCAAACGCCGCGCGGCAAGACACGATCAGCTTTGCCAGTTGCGTTGCATCGATTATCGAAGGAGTACCGCCGCCAAAGTAAATCGTGTCCACCTGGGCGCGAACACCATCATACACCTTCGTCAGATTCTCTCCCCAGTAAGCTATCTCGCGGCTCACCGCGTCGATGTAGCGGCCGGCCAGCTCCTCAAAGAAATCGGTCGTGTTGAAATTGCAATAAGTGCACTTACGTTCGCAGAAGGGTATGTGAATGTAGATGCCAACTGGCTTTTGCACTCCGCGATTATATCACGCAATGGGCAGGGCAAAGGGCGAAGAGCAAAGGGCCAAGAGCAAAAAGGCAAAGGGCTAGGGGCGAAGGTCCCTTTGCGCTCTGCGCTTTGCTCTTTGCCCTTCGCGCTTTGCGCTGATATTCTTCCTTTCTCTGTTCACAGCCCCCAACTACAAGCTAATCCCAGCGGCGCGTCGTGGCAGCGGCAATGCCTTTGCCCCACTTGAATCGGAAAAATGGAGCGATGATGAGCTATCCTGAGAAACTCGCCGGCAAGAAAATAGTGGTCACCGGCGGCGCGGGGTTCGTCGGATCAAATGTTGTTCGCAGACTGCTGGCAGAGAACGCCCGCGTGGTCGTCCTCGATGACTTCTACACTGGCGACGACAACAACTTGCCAGTCGGTGAATCAAACCTTGACGTTGTTCGTGGAAGCGTGACCGAGTTCGATCTCGTGCGCGATGTGATTAAGGGGGCGAGCCTGGTCTTCCACCTTGCTGCTCGCAACATTATCGTCTCGACCAGAAATCCGCGCGAAGACTACGAGGTCAACATAGGTGGAACGCTCAACGTGCTGCTGGCCGCGCGCGAGTTGAACACCCCGCGTGTCGTCTATTCATCGTCGACTTCGGTTTACGGCAACCCGCGGTACCTGCCCATCAACGAAGACGACGCGACCAACATGCTGAGCCCATACGCCGTGTCAAAGTTCGCCGGTGAGAATTACTGCAAAGCGTTTTATGAGAGCTACGGGCTCTCGTCGGCTGTCGTTCGATACTCGAACGTCTACGGCACGGCGCAGCGGCCGGACAATCCCTACTGCGGCGTCGTCTCAAAGTTCTTTGAATCGGCGATGAACGGCGAGTCTCCGCGCATTCACGGGGATGGCGAGCAGACCCGCGACTTCACGTACATCGACGACGTAGTTGAAGCGACCCTGCTGGCAGGCATCAGTCCGAAGGCGGATGGGCAGGTTTACAACGTTGGGACCGGGCGCGAGGTGACCGTGAACCAGCTCGCGCGGACGATAATCGAAATAACCGGCGCGAAACTCGAGCCCGCTTATGTTGATCGCCGGGACATAGACAACATCCGCCGGCGCGTGGTGAACATCGAGAAGATCCGCCGCGAGCTGCGATGGATTCCCACTTTCACAGTCGAGCAGGGTTTGCGTCGAACGTATCAATGGCTGAAAGAAACGTCGAAGTGAATACCGAGGTGATTGGCGGCGTTCGAGAGGCGCGCGAGGCAGTTCTGCGAACGAACACCCCGCCGCGAGTTCTGTGTGTCGCTCCCGCCTGGAACGAAGGCGAACGGATTGCTCGAGTTGTCAGGGCTGTGCCTCGCGATTTAGTAGAAACAATAGTGGTCGTGGATGACGGCTCGACCGATGACACGGCCGATCACGCCGAGAGGGGCGGAGCAACGGTCATTCGAAGCGGCGCGAATCGCGGCGTAGGAGCAGCGATTCGTAGCGGCATCGACTACGCAATCGAACACGGCTATGACATTGTTGTAGTCGTATCGGGCGGGGGCAAGACTCCGCCGGAACAAATACCGCGGCTGCTCGATCCAATAATCAAAGACGACGTGGAGTTGGCCCAGGGCTCACGCTATTTGGAAGGCGGCGAGTATCTGCGAATGCCTCTCCGGCGCAGGCTCGGCACGCGAGGTTACACGCTTTTGTTTTCCATCTTCTGCGGGCACCGAGTTACAGACGCATCGAGCGGCTTTCGCGCCTTCAAGGTTTCGCTCTTCAGCGACAAGCGAATGAATCTGTGGCAGGACTGGCTCGACCGCTACGAGCTTGAGCCCTACCTACTGTTCAAGGCCTTGCGACTCAAACACAGAGTCGTCGAAGTACCGGTGACGATCGAGTACCCAAAGACCGACGGCATCGCGTACACCAAGATGCGCGCGATAACCGATTGGTGGAAGATCTTCCGGCCGGTGCTGTTCCTTGGGCTGAGATTGAAACGATAACCCAAGGGTTCAATCCGCTCGATCCCCTTCTAATGCTGCCCGACGACCTGCCGTTTGATGACCCACGTAAATAAAGAGGATTCTTGGGTGTGACAGCGGACGCTTGCGCGGTATCGTTGGTTAGCAAGACTTGCCGGAGCACCCGCCTTTAGTTCAAGACCGTTCAACTGCTCTTGAATAGCGAAGCGCTCCTAAGGGACCCTAGAGCACCCGAGATAACCTCATATGCTGGCTTGAATTTACGAGCCCACTTCACCGGTTTGGGGTATTGACAGTGAGTTTTTTTCAAAGTATGCTCTCCGCCGACTCGGGTTGTGGCAGGTTAGTTGTGCGCAGCCCGCCAACCTCGTCGCACCAGGGGTACTATTGGCATCCTGTGTACGAGCTAAATGCGATAGCAAAGCAAACTGGGAGGTGTCCGCTGCGACCACCTCCGCCCAATCCGATCGTAATCCTCCTGACAAAGCACTGCGCAGCGATTCACACCGGTTGGCGCCTACCCTTTCAGGCCATTCCGAGAGATAGCAGAAATGTTCGGCTTAAGCACATCGAGTGATGAGTTGGCCACTGGTTCCCTCGACAGTCACTTGATCGCCGCAACCAGGCTCATTCTCGCCGTATCAGCCGTTCTGATACTTGATTATACATCGATGGCCCGCTTCAATAGCGATGCAACGCGCCTGGTACTTGTCCTCTATATCGCGTATAGCGCAGCACTCTATCTGTTGACCGCCCGTCGCATTCGACATAAGCAAGCAATTCCGATCTGGTCCCAGTGGACGGACATCGTCTGGTATACGTTGCTGTTAGCGCTCAGCGGCGGTTCCAATAGCATCTTTTTCTTCGGCTTCTTCTTTGCCATCCTGGTTGCCTCGTTTGAATGGGGCTTCACCTCGGGCCTATTGACTACTGTTGTCTCGTGCTTCCTTTTCGTGACAGTTGGCTTAGCGACGAGTGATCAGGGGTCGGCCTTCGAGTTGCACCGCTTCCTGGTGCGTCTAGTCTACCTATCTGTCCTCGGGTATCTCATGGCGCATTGGGGCGGCCTGAAGGTTACATTGAATCGCCGCCTCAAACTACTGAAGCAGATAGCAACACTTACCACCGCGCGCACGAGCGTTGACGCCCTGATTGAGTCAACAATTGACCGACTGCGAGCCTTCTACGATGTCGACATCTACTTTCTTAT
>Ga0137359_10000557_pt1 | contig 28029 bp, 31 predicted proteins | sample Mad1_40_16metaG_FD_108281 | JGI IMG/M metagenome (GOLD analysis project Ga0137359, IMG submission 108281) | Vadose zone soil microbial communities from Angelo Coast Range Reserve, California, USA - Mad1_40_16 metaG | ecosystem: Environmental > Terrestrial > Soil > Vadose zone | place: USA... | reverse complement strand
TGTTCAACGTCGGCAACGATGGCAAGACCATAAGGAAGTTTCGCGCGGCTCCGGGGAAGGCATACACCGAGGCCGACATCGACGATCTTCTGGAGAAAGTAGCAGACGATCTCGAGCGCAGGCTGCCGAAGGAAGAATTCTCGCTCGTGCAAGTCGGTCCAGCCTCTTTCAATTTCGTTTGGCGCGCGACTCGCGAGGCTCAGAGTGCAGATTGAAACGCATCCATCGGCGCGGGTGAACTTTCTCGCAATGCTCGACCGAGTCTACGGGTTATTTGAACCACCACCAGATTTGTCAGTGAGCGAGTGGGCCATCAGGAATCGCGTGCTCCCGAAAGGGACGACCGCGCGCCCAGGCCCGTTCAAGCCGGAGCGCTTCCAGATCGAAATGATGGACGTGATGCTGGACCCAAACGTCCACGAAGTCGTCGTGATGAAAAGCACTCAGGTTGGCTACAGCGACGCGATCCTGAATAACATCGTCGGCTATTTCATCGACGCCGATCCGAAGCCGATCATGCTGGTGCAGCCAACCATCGACAACGCGCGGGATTACGGCAAGAAAAGAATCACGCCGATGATCGAATCGTGCCGGGCCCTGAGGGTGAAGATAAAACCACCTACTTCTCGCCACGCTGGCAACACTCTCGCGCTCAAAGAATTTCCCGGCGGATTCCTGAAGCTCACGGGAGCCAATTCCGGCGCCGGCCTCCGCAGCGATCCGGTCCCCATTGTGCTCTTCGATGAAGTCGACGGGTATCCGATCGATGTCGAGGGCGAGGGCGATCCGATCGCTATCGGCACGAAGCGGACCGGGACCTACGCGGACCACAAAGTCTATAAAGGCTCGACGCCGGCGAAGCCGAAAGGCATTTCGCCGATCGAGAGGGACTACCAGCGGTCCGACATGCGGCGCTTCCATGTGCCCTGCCCATTCTGCTCTTTCTCTCAGCCTCTACGATGGCGGGATCCGGTTCCACCGAATGGCGATGGGAGATACCGCCTTTTCTATTCCACAAATTCGGACGGCCAGGTTGATCCTGCAAGCGTGGCGTATGTGTGTGCCGGATGCAGGAAACAGATCCCGGAACGCTTCAAGCAACAGATGCTAAACGCCGGCGTCTGGGTCGCGGAATTTCCCGACCGTCCCGTCGTCGGTTTTCACATCAACGCCCTGTATTCTCCGTGGCGCGAGAACTGGCCCGAGCTCGCGCAGGAATGGCATGAGGCGAACAAGGAAAACAACCCGGAGAAGCTAAAGGCCTTCATCAATCTACAGCTCGGCGAAACGTGGGAGGAGCAGGGCGATGCGATCGAGGTCTCCGCGCTGAAAAGCCGGCAGGAACAATACGAGGCGGAAGTTCCCGATGGCGTGGGGATACTCACCGCGGCGGTGGACGTCCAGAGCGACCGGCTTGAATGCGTGGTGAAGGGATGGGGCGACAAAGAAGAATCCTGGCTCATCGCCTACCAGCAGGTCTTTGGCGATCCGGGCCAGGAGGAAGTCTGGAACGAACTCGATGCATTTCTGCTGTCGACATGGGAGCACCCGTCAGGCCAGAAGGTGAAAATCTCCTGCACGATGATCGATTCTGGCGGTCTCCACACGGACTCGGTCTATCGCTTCGTTCGCGCGCGTCAGCATCGGAAGATTTTTGCGTTGAAAGGGTCCAGTGAATCAGGGAAGGAGATACTCGGAAAATTCAGCGTGAACAATCAGTACCGCGTGAAGCTCTGGATGATCGGCACGGACACGGCGAAGGACAGAATCTTCGCACGGATGAAAATTCCGGCTCCAGGCCCCGGCTACATGCACATCGGCGATTTCGCGGAAGACGAATATCTCGCGCAGCTCACGTCTGAGAAGGCGGTCAGGCGTTACCGCCGCGGCAAGGGCACAATCCGCGAATACATCAAGACTCGCGCTCGAAACGAAGCCCTCGATCTCGAGGTATACGCCCTAGCGGCGCTCTATGTCCTCGGGCAGGCGTTGATTCGAAAGCTCGGCGAACTGGCGGCTGCGCTTCGGCTCCCGCCAACACAGCCTTCCGGTGGGCCGCAGGGCGGCACGGGTGGGTCATCCGGGGGTTCAGAGCGCCCCGGAGGCGGGTCTTCCTGGGTTCAAGGCTGGCGATGATAGGACGAAAGTACTATAGTAGTGACCACTACGATTTCGTAGTATTCACTACGATTAGCGAAGGCCGCGCAATAGCTGATCTGGGAGCGGGGAGCCGATGAATTCCAACGCAGAAAGAATCATCGAACTGACGGACGGACAGTGGCTAGGTAGGTGGGAAGGCCACATTCTCTTCCGCGATCCGGTCACTGGGAGTTCCTGCTCTCTCCCGGAGCACGGCCTGACCGTTTCCTGTGTTCTGGCGAAACTCACGGCGAAGCGCAAAGAATTCGGCCTGGTGATCTCATGAGCCGCGAGACCTGGTCCTGCATCGTATTCGTTCTAGGGTTCTGCGGCTCCGTCTACTTTCTGCGCGAGGCCATCAGGGCGGCTCGGACCCCCGAATTCAAACGAGATATGGAGAAGCTCCGCGAACAGCGTCGGCGCCGGAAGTCGGCACGCCGATGAGCCGTTATCAATACGGAACAGTAGTACGGAAGTAATCTCGCTTTTCGGAGTGCCCACTCTAAAATCGAATGGAGACCCCGATGAACAAGAATCTGGACTTTCTCAGAGCCGTCGCTGTGCTTTTAGTTGCCGGAGGTCATGCGCTTGCGTTCTTCGGTATCACCAATTCATGGGGGCACGTATTTGTCGGCAGCTTTGGGAAGCTGGGCGTCTACATTTTCTTCGTCCACACTTCCTTGGTGCTCATGCAATCTCTGGAGCGGTCTCCGGGAGCGCGGTCCTTTATGGTTAGACGCGTCTTTCGGATTTATCCGCTGGCAGCCATCGCAATCGGAACCGTTGTGATCTTCCGTCTTCCACAGGGCCTCGTAAGTTATCACCGGTTCACCGCATTTCCGTACGATTCCCTGGACGTGTTCTCCAATCTATTCCTGGTAGAAGCCTTCTCGATGCGGTCCCCAATCCTGGGACCGACGTGGAGTTTGACTTACGAATTATTAATGTATCTGTTTCTCCCATTTTTGTTTTCCGTGTCCCGGTCAGTGAACCGAGCTTTGGCGATTTATTTCGTCGTGCTTCTGACGTCGATTGCGTTGAATCATTCACATGTGTTTGAGCAGAACATCGCCCTAGCCAACTTCATTTATTTTGCTCCGTGCTTCTTGCCGGGTGTCGCCGCGTACCATCTGCTGAAGACGAAAGAACCGAAGCTGCCGGCGTTCTGCTGGCCTGTCTTCGTCATCGTCATAGTTTTGATTTACAGTCTGGCGAGCGAGTATCTGGTCTACGCGTTCTGTGCATTGCTGGGGTTGTCGATCTCCTGGTTCTCTGAAATCACCTTCAAACCCTTGGTCCTGGCTAGTCACTACGTCGCGAAGTATTCCTACGGAATATACCTTGCCCACTTCGTATGCATTTATTTTGCCTTCGAAGTCGGAGCTCGACTTCCTTTCCCGGCTCAAGTGACGTTGTTCATAGCCCTTCTCGTTTCTATCCCGGTGGTCTTGTACCACACTATCGAGGCCCCCATGATCGCCATCGGGAAGCGCATCACCGAAGTCCGGCTCACGATCAAGGAGGCCGCTGTTGCTCCTTCGGAATAGTAATACGACGGTTATCTCGCTTTTCGGAGTGGCCACTCTAAAATCGAACTAGGAGGATTGTCATGAAAGCACTCAAACTCATCGTCGGTGGCTTCTTTCTTCTACTCGTGATCCTTGCGATCTCGGCGATGTATAAAAGCTCGCAGGCTGAGATGGCCACGCAAGGACAGCAGGCCCAGGCCGCCGCGGAAACGCGACCTCACGATCTGCAGCTCCTCAAGCGCCCCGCGGTCCGCGCGGCCTGCACGACGCATGCGGATTGGGATATGGAGACCTGTCAGACGATGGATCAGAAAAAAGTGTCGATTGGGATGACGGCGGAGCAGGTGCAGCTCTCGTGGGGAAAGCCTGACAGGATCAACACCACCTCGACCGTGCGTGCCGATCACGAGCAATGGGTGTACGGCAGGGACTACCTCTATGTTCAGAACGGTACCTTGCGTTCGATGCAAACTTCGCGCTAGAATTTCCTCGTCTCCAGCCATCCTTCCATCCGAACGGCTCCCGCGTCCCCCCGACTCCGGGAGCCGTTCCCCGTTAGCAAATCCGCCTACTGAGTAACTCTCTAGAAGATGCAATCCGGCAAACCCCGTATTTTCATAGTCAATGCCACCCATCATCCCCGATGTGGTTCCCGACCACTTCCCTGCGGGGACGACAGTAAAGTTCACGCGTTCACTGGATGATTTTCTGCCGTCGGATGGATGGACTTACGCGATCTACTTGAATGGTCTCACCCAGAAGTTCAACAAAGCCGCCACGGTCCTCAACAATATTTTCCAGATCCAGTTCCTCCCCGCTGACACCGCCATCTTAAACCCCGGTCCCTTCCGCTACGCCGAGCGACTCACGAACACTGGAACAGGAGAGGTGTACGACATCACGGGCGATGAGCTCGTGATCAATATCGAGCCGAACGTGGCGAGCGCTGCGGTCGGCGTGTTCAACACATGGGAGGAGCGCACGCTCGCCGTCGTCGAGGCCGCAATTTCTGGCCGGCTCACTTCCGACATTCAGGCGTACCAAATCGCGGGACGCTCCGTCTCGAAAATTCCCATCGCCGAGCTCCGCACGATCCGCGGCGAATTGAAGGCGTCGATCTGGCGTCAGAACAATCCAGGCCAGCTCGGGGTCCCATACCGCGTCGCATTCGCACTCGAGAACGAATCGCCTGACTACCCTCCGACATGGCAGGACGTCACGGGCCTCGATCGATGAGCGCTCCGTCCTTTTTCCGGCGGCTCCGCTACGCGTTCGGAATCGCCAAGCGCGCACTGACGGTATACAACGGCGCGATGGGCGGTCGCCTGACGATGGACTGGGTCGCTTCGATCCTGTCTGCCGATCAGGAAATCAAAGGGAATATGCGGCTGCTCCGCGCGCGCGCGCGTGAACTGTCCCGCAACAATCCCGTTGCAAAGTCCTATCTGAAAATCCTCACGTCGAACGTCCTCGGCGAGAAGGGCATCGGCTACAAAGCGCTCGTTCGGAACAATGACAAGACTTTGAACTCCGCCTTCAACACGAAGATCGAGGACGCGTGGACCGACTGGGGCAAGGTAGGAAATTGCACCGCCGACGGGAAGCTCTCTTTCCGCGGTGTCCAGAATTTGGTGCTGAAGAACATCGCGACCGACGGCGAAGTCTTCGTTCGGATGATTCGCGGGTTCAACAATAAGCACCGCTTCGCCCTGCAGCTCATCGACGCCGACCAGGTCGACCATCTCTTCTCGCGCTTCGCTTCTAAGACCGAGAACGAGATCCGCATGGGCATCGAGGTCGACGAGTGGGGTCGCCCAGTCGCGTACCACGTCAACCTGAAGCACCCTTCCGATCTAGGCGGCTCCCTGCTCCGCGAGCGAATCCCCGCGGACCAGATCCTCCACCTCTACGATCCCGAGCGCATCAGTCAAACCCGCGGGATCACCTGGTTTCACCCATGCATGGTCGAGCTCCGCATGCTCGGCGGATATGTGGAGGCGGAACTTGTCGCCGCGCGCGCCGGCGCCGCGAAGATGGGGTTCTTCGAGCACACCGATGCTTCCTCGTTCGTGGAGCCGAATCCGGATGCGAAATATCGAATTGAGGCCGAGCCGGGAGTGATCGAGTCGATTCCGCCCGGTATGAAATTCACGGCATGGAGTCCAGACCATCCCTCTTCCGCTTTCCCAATGTTTGTGAAGGCGATGCTCCGTTTCGTTGCATCGTCGATGGGCGTTTCCTACAACGCGCTCGCCTCGGACCTCGAGGGTGTGAACTATTCGTCGATGCGCTCTGGCCTGCTCATCGAGCGCGATCAATGGAAGATGCTCCAGTCTCTTTTCAAGGAGCAAATGCACCAACCAATTTTCGAGAACTGGATGTCGATGGCGCTCCTCTCCGGCGCCCTGGTTCTCGACTCCCGCGATCCGGCGCGCTTCTGTGCAGGCAAGTGGGAGCCGCGCGGATGGATGTGGGTCGATCCCCTGAAGGACGTGCAGGCCACGATTCTCGGGATCGGAGCGGGTCTCACGTCGCGCGATGCGGCTATCGCGGAGCAGGGTGGCGACGTCGAGGAAATCTTCGAGGCCCTGAAGGAAGAGAAAGAACTCGCCGAGGAGTACGGCCTCGATCTCGTCATCGCGGCGAAGGCGCCGACGGTCGACAAAGGTCCAAAGGACCAGGTCACCGAAGAGGACGAGGACCAGGGCGGTGCCAGCGAAGAGAAGAAATCAGCGGCCGGCGGCCGCCTCATTTCACTCGGGAGGGGCAAATGACGACGCGAAACGTTCTTGTCGACATCGACGACAAAGGGAAGGTCACGGCAGTGCGCGATTCTCTTAAAGAACTACCGATGCTGAGTCGGGACTTCGAGATCCTCGAAATGGTCCCGGTCAAGAGATTGACGCCGGCGGAGCGCGAAGCTCGCCTCTTGCGGCGCAAGGCGAAGAAGGATGCTGGCGAGGAGCCTGACCCAGATGACGTTGACGACGATGAGCCGGAGGAAAACTCCGCGGCTGGCAAGCGGGACGAAGACCGCTTTGATATCTCCATTTCTTCGGAATATCCCGTGGCGCGCTGGTTCGGGAAGGAAATCCTGGACCATTCGCCCGAAGCCATCGATCTCTCCCGCGCCAAGCGCGGACTCTCTTTTCTCGATTCGCACGATGCCAAGTCGGTGATCGGGATCGTCGAGAAGGTCAAAGTAGGCGACGACAAAAAACTTCGCGGTCAGGTCCGGTTCTCCCGGAGTGCTCCGGCGCAGCAAATCAAGACGGACATTCAGGACGGGATCCGGCGGTTCATCTCTGTCGGCTACATGGTCAACGAGTACACGCTGGATAAATCCTCGAAAGAGGAAGGCGAGACGTACCGTGCGTCCAAATGGACGCCGATGGAGGCGAGTTCGGTTGGCGTCCCTGCCGACCCGACCGTGGGCAACGACCGCAAGGTAGGGGACAGGCAGTACCCAGTTTTAGTTCGTAGTGCAAATCCGGCTTCCGAGCCGAATCTCAAGGAGGTCACCGTGGCAGAACCCACAGTAGCAGAATCACGGACCGCCGCCGCTGAAATCATTCGGCTCGGCAAGGTCCATCAGATCGACCAAGAACGGGTAGCGAAAGCTGTCGGCGACGGAGAGTCCCTCGACGCATTTTCGCGCTTCGTTCTCGACGAGGTCGCCAAGCGCGGAGGGAAGCCGCTCACGCAGCCTCCCCCCGAAAAAGAGGTACGCCTGGACCTCACCGAGAAAGAGCAGAAGGAATACAACCTGGCGCGCGGGATCATGACCGCCGTCAGGAACATCGAGGCCGCATCCAGCGGCGCCGCGACGAAGCGTGAAAACTCCTTCGAGATGGAACTTTCCGAAACCATCGAGAAGGACTGGAAGGGCGCTCGGCATGGCGGCTTGTTTGTGCCGTGGAGCCTGCGCCATGCATGGACTCCCGAACTGCAGACGAAGTATGGCGACCAACTCAAAAAGCGCGCGGGTCTCGATTCCTCGCACGCGACGATCGGTCAGGAATTGAAGTTCACCGAGCCTGGTGAATTCATCCAGTTCCTTTACAACCGCACGCGCGTCAAGGAACTCGGAGCTCGCACCATCGCGGGTCTCCGCGACAATGTCGCCTATCCGAAGCAGACCGGGAAAGCGACCGGCGCGTGGGTAGGTGAAAATCCCGGCGTCGACGTTGCGGATTCCGCGCTGACGCTCGGCTCCATCGCCAGCTCCCCGAAGACTTACCAGTCTTCGTCGAGCTATTCCCGTCAATTGCTGGCGCAGGCGGTGATCGACGTCGACACGCTCGTGCGTGAAGACCTCGGTCGCGACCTGGCGCTGGCCATCGACTCCGTCGCCATCCTCGGCGGCGGCGCGAACCAGCCCGTCGGCATCGGCGCCACGGCTGGCGTGCAGTCCTATGTCGTGATCGCGGACGTCGGCAACGGCGGCGCGCTCACATGGGATGACGTCGTGCTGATGACCCAAAAGCTCGAGGACGCGAACGCCGATCAACTCGGCGATGGTGCGTGGCTCACCACTCCCGGACTGAAGTCCCGCATGAAGCGTACGGCGAAACTCGGCAACACGTTGGCGATTCCGATCTGGGCGGATGACAACACAGTGGACGGCTATGAAGCACGTTCCTCGAACCTGGTGGCGAAGACTGGCACGAAGGGCACGGGGACGAACCTCCACACGCTGATTCGCGGCGTCTTCGAGACGATGGTCATCGGCATGTGGGGCAGCGGCTTCGAGCTCGTTGTCGATCCCTACCGCCTGAAGAAGCAGGGCATGATCGAACTCACCACGTTCATGCTCACCGACGTCACGATCAAGTATCCCGTGGCGTTCGTCGTCGCCACCGCCGTCACCCCGTAATTTCTTCCCTCGATTTTGTCGAGGCAGTTGTGGCGAGTGAGCGGAATCGTTTCCGCTCACTCAATGCCACAGAAAGGAAAAGGCGCTCATGTCAGAAACGAAGAAGATCAGGCTCACGCGCTCCATCATCCTGGCCGGCCAGCACGCGGAAGAAGGCTCGGTCCACGAAGTCGGCAGCTCTCTCGCGCATCGTCTTATCGGGGAAGGCTCCGCCGAGCATCACCTCGAGGAAGGCGACGAGCCGGAGACCGGTCCCACGACCGTCAACCGCATGGAGCATCCGGGCCACGGAGATCCACCGCCGCGGCGCATCTTCGGTCCGAAGCCTAAGGGCAAAGAATAAGTGCCGGTCCCGTCCACTTCTCCTGCGTTCCGCGATGCCGATATCCCCGCTCTGCTGGCGGATATGGGCATCGCCGTGACGGTTGGAGGAGTGGCCGGCATTGGTTTACTCGACGAGGCGGATCAGATCGTCGTACAGGATTCAGAACGTGCCGGAGTGGTGATGCTCGCGACGACTCTCACCGTTCAGACGTCGGCATTCCCCGCGGCGAAGATTGGCGACCCGGTGATCGTCGGAACCACGAATTTCACGGTGCGCGAGCGGCTTCGCGAAGGAGACGGAGGCCTCACGAAATTGCTTTTGGGTTCCGGGCCTGTCGTTCCTCAGAGCGGTCAGGCAGCAAACAATATCGTCGATGGTGGAACTTTCTAAATGTCCTACGTCATCCTGCTTCGCAGAGGGCTGAAGGCCAATCTTCCGGCAAGTGCGCCGGAGGGTGAAGCATTTCTGACGACGGACACTCACGAACTGTTCGTGGGCACCGGCACGGGAATACAGGAGATCGCCGGGTCGGGCAGCGGCGACGCAACTTCGATCAGAGGGACGCCGGTCCTAGCGCAAGCCCCGGTCAATGGGGAAATCCTGATTTTCGATGGCCCTTCGGGAAAGTATGTCCCAGGCGATCCGATTGTCAGCGGGCCTGATGCGCCCGGAACTCCACCGACGCGTCCTCCCGTTCAGGTTGGCGTCTTCGATGGCACGAATGTCCAGCGCCTGAAAGGTGATGGCGCAGGAAATGCCGGCGTCAGCGTTTCGAACTTCCCTGCCACGCAACCGGTGAGCGCAGCGGCTTTGCCACTTCCTGCAGGTGCCTCGACGGAGGCAACGCTTGCAGCGATCAGGGCGAAGACCGACAACCTCGACGTGGCGCTCTCGACGCGCACGAAGCCGAGCGACACGCAGCCGGTCAGCGCGGCAGCTCTCCCGCTTCCGGCCGGCGCAGCGACGGAGGCGAGCCTCGGTACGGACGGCGCGGCTCCGCCGGCGATTCCTGGCACGGGGATTCGCGGATGGCTCCGTTCGATTTACGATGCGCTGAAGGCCACGCTGACCGTCAGCGTCTCAAACTTCCCCGCCACGCAGCCTGTGAGCGGAACTGTGACGGCGAACGCCGGGACGAATCTGAACACGTCAGCGCTTGCCGTTGAAACGGGAGGAAATCTCGCCGCGGCGAAGACGGACCTGGATACCCTCGCCAGCGCGATCTCCGCTGGAGTCTCGCAGGAGAACACAAAGAATTGGGGAGGTACGGCGGTACAACCAGCGCAGACGGCTTTCGGAGACGGCACCGGTGCGAACCCTATCGTTCGCGCGATTCCGAGACGCTTTGGTCAAATTCTGACGACAACTCCCCTTGCCGCGAACGCCACTTTTACGTCAGCGTGGTTCGACACGAATCAAACAGGGGACACGTATGTTCAGGCCGGATGCAGGCAGGATCAGAATGGCGCGAACCCAGGCCTCTTAATTGATCAGTCAGACGACACTACCAGCGCCACTTTTCAATCCATCGCGGCATCATCTCAGGTTTTTGCAAATCAAACGGCATTCGTCCAAGCCGTCATCCAGAAACGATACTGGCGAGTTCGGATGGTGAACGGAGCTACCCTCCAGGGCAGCTTAGAAGTGGTTTGCAGTTCTATTTCGCAGTTCCCGTTCCTAACCTCGGCCGGCTCTGCTTTGGTAGCGACCTCAGCTCTCATCGTCCAGCCAAATTTGCAGCAACAAAATGGCGCGGATGGCATGAGCAACCTTCTAACTCTGCCCTGGTTAGTCTCCGGTGGGTCATCTTTCGGACCAACTCAGCAGCAAGTGCTCGCCCTGTTATTCAACGGGGCGACGTGGGATAGACCGCGAACTCCCGTCGTCTTCAAGTCCATCGCTGCAGTGGCAGTGACCGCAGGGACTCCAGTGGCTATCTGGACGCCAACCGCAGGGAAGAAATTCCGCGTGATGGGTTTCATGTTGAGTCTCACCGTCGCAGGAGCGGTGATCCTGAAAGATGCGACGACCGAAATCCTTCGCACCTGCCTCATGGCCGCTGGAATAGGCCAGCACTGTCCTGCGGGCATGGGGAACGGGATTCTTTCCACCGCCGCGAACAACGCGCTCAACGCGGACGTCAGCGCGACGGGTTCCATCAGCGGATTCGTTTTCGGGACGGAGGAATAGGGCGTGGCACACGCATACGTTGTCTCGAGCGCGACGTACATTCCCGGATCCGCTCCCGATCCGCAGGTGACGATTGTGGGAACGGTGGATGGCATACCGGTGACCGTCCAGACCTGGCTCAGCGCCGTCACGGCGGCCAATACGGCGGGAGGACTGGCGGCCGTTAAGAATTTGGTTTCGCCGCTGATGCTCGCACAGGCGGGGATCAATTCTCCTCCTGCGCCGGTTCAGCCGGCGCAGCTACCGACAGGAAGTTGGTCGCAATAGGGAAAGGAAGGCTTCGTTGTCTTCGATTCGCGAGCAGATCGTTGTCGCTCTCGTGGCGGCTCTCGGCGCCGGAGGGGCCGGCAGTCCTTCCGGGCTGACCGTTCATCGGGAGAGAACGCGGTCGCTCGAGGTCGATTCGCTCCCCGCGATTATGGTCTACGCGGATGATGACGTTCCCAAAACTCTCGGCCAGCAGGTCTATGCCTCTCCTCTCACGGAGAGGCATCTCACGCTGGCGCTCGAGTGCAGGGCGCAGGGAACAAATAGCGTCTCACCGGACGAGGCGCTGGACCCGGTGCTCGTATGGGCAACACAGACTGTGCTGGCGAATGAACGCTTCGGCGGTCTGGCCAGCGGAGTGGAAGAAGGCAGGACGGTGTGGAATTCCCGCGAGGGAGATGTTCCGGTCGCATCGGCAAAAATCAGCTTCACCGTCAGGTACCGGACGAGCAGGCTCGATCCGACTTCAAAGTCTTAGGAGGACACAATGCCAGGAATCAAGTATCCCGTCCCGCATGTCCCCATGCTCGGCAAGGGTTCGATCCTGTTCGATATTTTCGATCCGGTCACCGGACTCCCCACGGGCCTGCAGCATCTCGGGAACTGCACCAAATTCGAGCTCGACTTGAAAGACGACATCAAGGAGCTCTATCAGTCGCTGAACAAAAACGTGACGCTCATCGCGACGGCAGTCGCGAAGCGCCAGCCAAAGGTCGCGCTAACCGGAACGGATTTTTCGTCGAACCACATGGCTATCGCTTCAATGGCAGCGGGGAAGACGACGCTCACGACGGCCGTCGCAACGTTCACGGCTGAAGTGCTCATTACCGTCGCGCAAGCGGCGAACGCGAAGGGGCGGTTCTTTCGCACTATCAACCCGAACTTCGATCCAACGGGCACGGCTCCGGTGCTCACGCAGAATTCCGTCGCGCTCGTAGCGGGGACCGACTACGTCCTGACCGATCCGATCACAGGGCTGATTTACATCCCCCTGGGTTCCTCCATCACCAACGGCTTCGCGGTGACGATCACCTACCACACGCTTGTGGGCAGCTTCGACCAGGTCGCCGGCGCCACGGTTCCGCATCAGCAGGGTCACCTTGTGTTCGTGCCGGATCCGGTCGACGGTCAAAAAATCGGCGTCGATATCTGGCGCGTGAACCTGAACCCCAATGGCCAGGTCGGACTCATCGCCGACGATTACGGAAACTGGACGCTCGACGGACAGATCCTCGACGATACGGCGAACCATCCGTTGTCTCCGTTCTTCCAATACACCTTCTACTGAGGCCGAGAGGCACGCTGGCGCGAAGTTCCGGCGTGGGAGCCTCGGTAGAACAAGGGAGGGTCCGTGGACTGGGAGGACCCTCCTGAATTTTAGAAGTAAGCGGGCGGCGATCCCGTCCCGGAGGAATCAATGAACGACGAAAGCACCAAGCTCGACGGTCGGCACTTCGCAGGCATCTCGCAATCTCTCACCGCAAACCAGGACGACTACATCCACGCGCATCTCAGGCTCGCCGGCGCCATCGAGGTCCTCAACGATCTCGACGGCAAAAAGCGAACGAATGAGCAGAGAGCCGAGGACCTGCTCACGCAGATTCTTCTCTCCGGCCGCACTCACCACATTCTCGCTGGATGTCTGACCGAAGTCGGCAAGACGTGGAATCGCGCGGAGGCGGATGCGAACGCAGCACGGTTCGCCGGGATAACCGACGTCGGGGAAAAAACCTACATGCGGACTTCCATCGTCAGGTTCGTAATCGGTTTTTTTTCGTTAGGGGAACCATCGTCGGAGACTTCCCGGAAATCTTCGAGCCGGAGCGCAAAGGTCCCCCCTACAAAGAACGCGGCTCCGTCGACCTCGGGAACTTCGCACCACTGATTCGCGAGGTCGCCGGCTACGACCTTGAGAGGATTCGCGGAGTGATGGATTGGCCGCTGCGGGAGACGTTTCTCGCATACATCGAGTGCATGAAAGTGGCGGCGCGAAGGAACTACGAGATCGAACTTCTGGTGTGGAGCGCTCTCGCTCCGCACCAGAAAAGCAAGAAGGAGCCCCCGGCGATCCCGAGGGTTCTGAGGAGTTAAACGATGGCTGACGCTCCCGAGATCAAAGTAAAGCTGACTGCAGAGGACACGGGTGTCTCCGCGGCGATCAAGGAACTTACGAGCCAGCTTAAAAATCTGAAAAAGCAGCAGGACGAGACGGCGCAGTCTGGTCTCTCGCTGAAGAAGGCATTCGAAGGAATCGCCGCAGCGGGAGCGCTGCTCAAGCTCACCGAGTTCGGAAAGCAGGCATTCGACTCCGCGATCAACATCGGGAAAATGGCGGACAAGACAGGGCTGACCACTCAGAGCCTCAGCGTTTTCCATCATGTTGCCGAGGAAGTGGGAGTGGAGACCGGCGCCGTCGATAAGGCCCTCACCAAAGCGGCCAAGTCCATCACCGAATTCGAGCAGGGCAGCACGAAGGCGGCGAAGGGTTTCCAGTTACTCGGGATCACCCAAAAGGATTTCGCCGGACTGAAGCCCGACGAGAAAATCGCGCTGGTGACATCGCGCCTCGGTGGAATGACCGCAGGATTCCAGAAGGCTACCGCAGCCCAATTGATTTTTTCGAAGGGCGGAGCGGAGTTCATCCCGGTCGCGAATGCGATAGCCGGCGAGGGCTTCGACAAAATCACCGCGTCAGTTTCGAAGCTCGGTCTGCTCCTGGACCAGCAAACCACCGATGCGTTTCGCGCGGCGAAGGCGTCGATGCAGGAACTCGAGGATGCCGGAAAAGGGATCGCTACCCAGTTCGAAGCGGGAGTGCTCCCCGCCATCTCCGATGTCGGCGAGGCTCTTCTAGACTCATTCGATATCGGCGGCAAGAACGGGTCCGTCTCTGGCCTGCAGGAGATCGGAAAAATAGCAGGCAACGTCGTCCGCGGCATTGCGGCCGGCTTCGTCTGGATGGGCACCGTCATCGGGGCCGAAATTGCGGACGCGGAAATATTGTTCAGCGAGAAATTTGGGGAAATCAAAACCAAAGGGGTGAGCGTATACGAGGCGCTGAGTCTCGCGGTGAAGGGCCATTTTGCGGAAGCAAAGGCGACGTACGACGCCGGCTCGCGCGACATCGAAAAGGCGCAAACCGAACTCGCCACCAAAGAACGGGCGATTTGGGATACGGCGGCCATCAACATCCGCAAGTCGCTCGAGGACCTCTTCCCCTCCGATGCGGAAGAGAAGCGTCGGGCAAGAGAGCGCGCTTCTCGGCTACGTCCCGATAATCAGACTGCCGGTTCCTCGGTTCCCGACGATTCAGTCACGAAAGCAAACCTCGCCTTTCTGAAACAGCAGCTCGATCAGGAGCTCGCGTTATACCGGGAATACGAGAAGGTTCGCCTGGCCGGCGATCGACAGCTCTACGACCAGGGAAAGCTTTCGTTGACAGAATATTTCGCACGCCGGCGCGCCGAAACCATCGCAGAGCACGAAGAGGAAATTCAGATCCTCCAGTCGCAGCGCGCGAAGCAGCAACAGGAGCCAGTAAGGAATGCGGCCGAGCAAATCCAGAACAGGGCCAAGATTCAGGCAATCGACGCGAAAATCGCCGAGGCGCGAGAGGCGCAGGTCCTGAAGCTCAAAACGCTTGAGGACGAGGAATTCAGGAAGACCGAAGAGCACCAGCAGAAGGTGCTCGCGTTCCAGAAGGAGGTCGCAGCTCTCCAGGGTAACCAGGAAGCGGAGACAAAGGCCGAAATCGCGCAGGAGTCCGAAAAGCTACGCCGCGATCAGGTCGCGAGCGAACAAGAGATCGCGCATTACGCCGAACTGAAAACGGCGCAGGCCGAGTTCAAAGACGCGGAACAGAAGCTGCAGCAGGACCGGAAAGCGTTCGAGGTGGAGAAGCAGGCCATCGAAATCAGGAACAGGGCAGGGCAGCTATCTTCGGCCGAGAAGGAAAAGGAAATCAACGATCTCATTCGCGACCGTCTGCCGTTGCTCCGGGCCGATGCCGCTGCTGAACTTGCCGCGGCCCAAAAGACGGGCAATCAAGATAACGTCAGCGCGGCGCAAACCGCGACGCAGGGAGTGCAGAACCTCGGCGTTCAAACGAACCAATTGCAGCAGCAGATTCGCGGTTCGCTCACCAACGATTTCAATAATTTCTTTATGGGTCTCGGGAGGAGCACAGCATCAGCCGCAGACCAGTTCCGTCAGCTCGCAGCCAGCATCGTGCAATCGCTTGAGCAAATCATCCTAAAAAAAATCCTGCTGAAGGCGCTTGGAGGCGATAACAGCGACAACAGCGATGGAGGGGGCGGCGGTGGTGGTGGTGGATTATTCGGTTTACTCAGCGGTCTGCTGGGTGCAGGGCACGCGGAAGGTGGTTTGATTCGTGGTCCCGGCGGTCCCAGGGCCGACGCGATACCCGCTCGGCTATCCGCCGGCGAATACGTGGTCAAAGCGGACGCGGTCTCAGCATTCGGCGTTCACAACCTCGAAGCGATCAACCGCGGTCTGAAAATCCCCTCTCTGGATCGGCTCTCCCTTCCGAAGTTCTCCGAGGGAGGTCTGGTGGGCGGGGGAGGCGGCTCGGACTCGCACATCAATCTTGGGATCGGTCTCGACGAGGGGCTGATTCTGAAGCACCTCAGTTCGAAGACCGCGGGGAACATCATCCTGCAGCACCTCTCGAACAATCCGAAGGCGGCGCAGAAGGCGCTTTCGAGGAGCGACTGATGAGCGTCCAAATTGGAAGCGCTACCGACTTCGCCAATCTGCTGAACCTCCTCGACACGTTTCTCACCGGGACCGGCATGGCGCTGACGCCGTCTTTTGTCGGCGCAGGGAACGGCACTATTGACGCGCATGGCGGTTCCGCCGGTGTCGCGGAAACCATCACCGTGACCTTCACGAGCGCAACAGCGTTCAACGTGGCGGGGTCGATGTCCGGTTCCCTTGGAAGTGGCGTGGTGGGCACGCTATTCACTTCCACGAAGGCAAATCTGACCATCACGGCCGGCACAATCGCCTTCGTCGCCACGGACGCTTTCACCTTCGCCGTCACTCCGCCCTGGGCCTCGCTCCGGCGTGTAGCCGGGTCCGAGATGATCTGGCAGGCTCCCGGAAACGGCGGCCTCGATCAGATCATCGTCGGCGCGAAAACCTTTTCGGACGTCCCGACGGACTATTACAACTGGCGGCTCGGAGGATTCACCGCCTTCAACTCCGGGCTGGCCTTCAACGCGCAGGCAGGTTACGTCGGTGGCAGCGCGCAGGCGAACTCCTCGCCTGTTTTGACACTCTGGAATTCGACGATCCCGTATTGGTTCATTGCCAACGGACGCCGCGTGATCGTGGTTGCAAAGGTCTCGACGGTCTACGTCTGCGCATACCTCGGGTTCATGTCGACCTACATGGCTCCGGGATCGTTCTCCTATCCTCTCGTGGTGGGAGGATGCCTCGCCTTTCAGAACGAGCCCGCTTCGAATAGCACGAATTGGCGCTGGAGCTACGCAGGACAAGAGATGCGGAACTTCGCGATCCCCTTCCTCACTGCGATGAGTTTTGACTACCAAAGCTCGCTGCGCATGCGGCAATCCTCGGGGAACTGGCGCGGTTTTGACGTCAGCTCGAGCGAGGCGTTGTTCGGCCAGGTCTGGCCTTATGCGTATGTCGATCAGGGCGTCACTTACGATTGGCGACCGAATCTCGACGGCGGATATCCGTTGCTTCCCGTCGTGCTCGCCGATAGCACGCCGAACATCTACGGCGAACTTGAGGGAGTGCATGCTACTACCGGATTTTCGCAAGGATCGGAGAACACGATCACCGTCAACGGCGTGAAGTACCTCGTGGTGCAGAACGTCTTCCGAAACACGAAGGCGGATTTTTTCGCAGTGCGCTTGAGCTAAGGGGGAGAGATGTCTTATCAGACGGGCACGCCGACCAGTTCGACAAATCTCCTGCAAACCCTCGTGACGTGGCTCGTGAGCCTCGGATGGACGCAGGATAGGTCAGCGGTAGAGGGATCGGGTTGGACCGCGACGCTCCACAAGAGCGGGAATTATGTCCACTTCCGCGCGGCCGAGAACGAATCGGCAATCTGGAATGCAATCCCGGCTACCGCGCACTATGGCATTCACATGGGCATGGGCACCGGGTTCGTTTCCGGCCAGCCGTTCAAGAACCAGATCACCGGCGCTCCATTCGGGAGTTCGTCGTCGTTTCCCATCGGCGTGGGAATGAAGCTCGCCGCCGGTCCTTTCTCGAATTACTTTTTTTTCGCGGACGCCACGGCCGACAACATCATCGTGGTTTGCGAGAAGACCCCCGGCCTCTACGTTTTCCTCGGATGGGGTTCCTCCCTTCAGAAAGCCGGAAGCTATACGGGCGGTCCCTACTTCTTCGGCCCATCGGCCGGCTATTACGTTGGCCAGAATGCCGGAGCCAACGTTCCCGGTTATACCTCTACTTCCGATTGCCCGTTTGTTAGAGGCGATCAGAATGGCGGGGGAACAGGATTCGTGAGGGCAGACGTTGACACCTTCACAGGAAAATGGCTCGGCATCATCCCACTGGCCACCCCGGATCAGGGTTACACCGGAAAGTTTGGCGATACTTCGGTTCGCGGGACAGGCCAGACCATGAGTACCAACTTCCCCGTCTTCGCAAAAGGTGCTGCCACCACCACCTTTCAATACGAGCAAACGAGCCAGCAGGACGGCAGGGCTAATCTTCTCCCGATCATTTTGTGGGCGAATCGTGACAGCACCACCACCGGGTTTTCCATGCTCGGCACCGTCCCGAATATTTTCTTCTCGAATGGCGTCGGGAACGGCTTTTCGAACGCTGACGAATACGTCATCGGTTCGACGACGTACAAGATGTTTCCGAACTTCGCGGTTGTGAAGCAGTAGGAGAGAGATGCCGACGAACTTCGCTGGCCAATTGAATGCGTTCCCCGTCAGGATCGACCCGTCGAATCGCTCGACGGACATCGTGGCGATGACGTATCAGGTTGGACTGTCCCTCAGCTTAACGTCGAATCCGAAGGCCGCAAATCGCGGCGTCCCGCAGCCGGCCATCTCCATCGCGAAGCAGAATCTCGCTGGCCAGCGGGTCGAAACGTTCGGCGGTCAACTCTTCGAGAAGGTCATCGTCATCCCGCGCGTGAAGAAGCTCGGGTTCGTTCTCACCGCCACACAGTTCGCGGTCGAGGTCTGGAACGCTTTCCGCGACTCGGATCAGACTCTGGTCGCCATCGCGATAAACGGGACCGGAGGCCTCATTCTTCCAAATCCCTACGGCCTGCCGCTCATCTTTCCCGCGCTCGATTCGTTTATTTACCAGGCGACGGTTCCGAGCGTGGGACCGGCGCAAATCGCCCAGGACGTTGTGTTCAGCTTCGATTCGGGAATCGGCGGCACGGACATGCAAGTCACCGGATCCCGGATCACGCTCTTTTCCGTGGCTCCTGATTGGGGCGAAGGCATGGAGGAAACCTTCGAGTTTCTCACGGACGTGCTCAAGGCCTACAGCGACGCCGAGCAGCGCCGAGCCTTGCGTCAGATTCCCCGCCGAGCCATGCGGTACCGCGCTCTGACCCTCAACGCGCGAGACGCCGCGGGGATGGAGTCGTTGGTGTGGGGATGGCAGAATCAGCCTTACGGCGTCCCCTGGTGGCCGGATTCGCAGCCGCTGGCCTCTGACATCTCCGCCGGCACGTTCGTGATCCCTGTGGCCACGGCGGACCGCCAATTCGCCGCTGGCGGATTGCTCGCGATCTGGGTCAACGAGTTCACCTTCGAAGCGCTTTCGATCCAGAGCGTGGGACCGACGTCCGTCACCACGACTTCTCCGACGCAGTTCGCATGGAAGGGTGGACCGGGGACGAGGGTGATTCCGCTCTTTCTCTGCAGGCTCCCGAATTCTGTTGACGTCTCACGGCACAGCAGCGAAATCGATCAGGTCGACCTTTCGTTTATCCCCGAGGTCGGACAACCGTCGCCGGCGCCCACGACTTCGCCCACGCAGTACAAGGGATTCGATGTTCTCGAGGTCATGCCGAACTGGGCCGAGGCTCCGCTGAGGCGCAACTACAAACGCTCGCTCGTGAGCATCGACCCGAAAATTGGACCGATCGAGGTCATCGACAAAGGCGGGACCGCCATCGTCGGCCAGGAGTTCCCCTGGTGGGTGGACGGGCATTCGAACATCACCGCGTTTCGAGCCTTCATGCTGCGTCGCCTCGGACAGTTCAGCGCATTCTGGATTCCGACGTGGGATCAGGACCTCGTGCTATTTCAGGATGTGATCTCGACTGACGCCGCGATCAGGGTCAACTCGGAGTTTTACACGCGCTTCTTTTTCCCCACGCCCTCGCGCCGCTACATCGCCTTCATCCCGCAAGATGGCTCCGGGAACGTCTACCGGAAAATAACCGCGGCGGTCGACAACGGCGATGGCACGGAGACGCTCACGCTGGATAACCCCACGGGGAAAACCTTCCCGAAGACGAGCACGATGGTCTCTTTTCTCACGTTCACGCGGCTCGCCTCTGACTCCGTTTCGATCAAGTGGGATAGCACGGAGCACGCCGAATCGATGGTCTCGCTTCAGGAAGTGCCGAGGGAAATTCCGTGAGTTATGACGCGATTGAAAAATCCGGCGCGGCATCGGAGCCCTACGAACTCTTCCTCTTCCAGGCGACGGGCCTCTCGTTTGCGGTCACCAACTCCGAGAACCCGATCACCTATTTGGGTCAGCAGTACGTGCCTACGACGGTCACGCGGACCGAGACCGAGCTCTCGAACGAGGTCGTCTCCGGGCAAATGAAAATCTATCTGCCCATCGACCATCCGCTCTCGGAACTCCTCATCCCTTACCTGCCGAGCGCGCCAATCGCCGTGACCGTGTTTGGCTCGCACTACGGAGATTCGGAGACCGCGGTCCTGTTCACGGGTGAAATCGCTTCCGCGCGCTACACGGACCAGTGCGAGATCACCTGCAATTCCGCGCAGTATCTCCTCCAGCGGAAGATCCCGCAGCAGCTCTACCAGGCTCCGTGCTCTCACATTTTCGGCGACCTCGGATGTGGAGCGGACCTCACGCAGCACACCTACCACGGCACGATCAGCGCGGTCGATTCAACCGGGACCATCCTAACGATCCCCGCATTCGCCTCCATCCCGGATTCGCTGCAGGCCGGCTATCTGAAACACGGGAACGATTACCGGATGATTGTCGGGCACTCCGGGTCGACGGTAACGCTCATCTCGCCCATCCCCGGACTCGCCGCTTCCATTGCGGTCGACGCGACGGCCGGATGCAATCTGGATTTTGGCTCGTGCCAGCACTACGGGCGCACGAGCAGTTTTCTCGGGTTCGATCTGATTCCCACGGTAAACCCATTCGATGGAAGCGCTTCGATTGGATAGAAGCGTTTAGAAAGTGAGGTGCTGTCTTCTTCTGGCTACTGTTACTTCTCTTCGTCGCAACGACCGTGGTGGGCGCCCTGCTCGCCCCGCATCCGCGCGGGCCGCAGCCATCCGCGCTCGGGGACTTCTCCGTCCCGACGGCGGAGGAAGGCCGCGCGATCACCGTTGTCATCGGCACCTGCATCATCAAGGGAAGCAACACGACCTGGTGGGGAGACCTGAAATCGAAGGCCATCAAAGTCGGCGGCGGGATCCTGTCTCTGGGCAGGACTCAAACCACGGGATACCAATATTTCCTCGGCGTGCAGTCGATGCTCTGCCACGGTCCCGTAGACCTCGTGGATATCCAGACCGACGACAAGAGCATTCAGCCGCGAACGACGGCCACGATCCTGAATGGCAGCGGGACCGAGGATTACATTCAGGTGACCTGCAACGCCCCGAAACTTTTCGGAGGGACAGGCCCCGGGGGTGGGGGCGGGATCACTGGCATCATCGACTTCTATCGCGGACTCCCCACATCGCAGCCGAACGCGTACCTGGGCGCGAAGCAGGGACGGATCGCCACCGACCAAAGCGGCATAGGTTCCACGTTCTTCGGCGTCGGAAACGGGGGAATCACTTCACTCGCGGCCGGCTCTTCCTCGCTCGAGGAAATCTTCACGATCACGTTCGTCGCCATCGATACGAACAACCTGCACTCGACCTTCGGAAAAGCAAAATGGAGCATCGTTGGCTCCGTGTCAGGCGGTCTCAGCAACGCCGTGGCGAACGCAGAAGGTTCGCACGATCTCTGGTCCGACCAGGCGTTCTCGAATCCTCGAATCAATCTGACGATTCACACCGGCTCGACGCAATATGGGCCGGGAGACGTCTTCACGATCAAGACGCTGCACTCGCACGTCGCTCCGTCCTACCGGAATCTGTGCTACGCCGTGATGGAGCAGCTCTATTGGGGAACGTCCAATTACCTGAAGCCGATGGCATTCGTGGTGCGCCGCTGCCCGGATCCGCTCTCGCAGGGCGCCGGCGTCGCGAACATTTCAGGCGACGCGAACGGCGCGCTCGCGATTTACGACATTCTGTCGAATGTGGACTACGGTTTGGGAATCCCAACCGCTCGCATCGACCCCGTCAGCTTCTCGGCCGCCGCGGTGACCCTATCCTCAGAGGGCCTCGGGATTTCGATGCAGTTCGATACCCAGGCGAGCGCCGACCAGCTCATCGGGGAAGTATTACGCCACGTCGATGGCGTGCTCTACACCGACCCGCAGACCGGTCTCTGGTCGATCACGCTCGCACGCGGCGGCTACGACCCAACGACGCTGCCAACTCTAACGGTCGATTCCGTCCTCGAGACGCCGGACTTCTCGCGCGGCTCATGGCGCGAGACCACCAACCTCGTGAACATTCGCTACTCCTCACGCGCAGCCAATTTCGCCGACCGTTCGATCCGCGCCTACGATCCCGCGAACATCGCCGTCACGAATGAGGTCCGTCCGCAGACCATCGACTTTAAGGGACTCAGCAACGCGACGTCGTCCGCGCTCGTGGCGATGCGCGTTCTGAAGACGCTCACTTACCCGCTGTCGAAGCTCAAGCTCAAAGCAAACCGTTCGGCGTGGCAGTTCCGGCCAGGAGGAGTCTTCCGCTTCACATGGGTTCCGCTCGGGATCATCAACGAGGTTTTCCGCATCACGCGCATCGGCTACGGCGAACTCACCGACGGGAAAATCAGCATCGACGCGGTCGAGGACATCTTCGGGATCAACAGCGTGGCGTTCGTTTCTCCGCCTTCCTCGGGATGGGTGAATCCGATAGGCACGCCGCTCGCGAATACATACGAACAATTGGTGGAGGTCCCCAACCATCTCCTGGCGCTCTCTGGTCTCTCAGGGAGAAACGTGATGAGCATGGCCGCCAAGAACCCCTTGACCGGCGCAACGGGTTACGCAATTTGGCGCGACGATGGGACCGGATACTTCGACACGAACCTTTTCGGAAATTTCTGCCCGGTCGGAATTCTTTCCGCGGACTACCCGGTGGCGACGCTTGCGAACGATCCGACTGGCTTTACGCTCTCCGCCAGCGGTGGCATCGACCTGATTCTGCTCGCAGCATGCACAGCCGCAGACTTTCTGCAGGGTGTGAACCTCTGCATGATCGACGGCGAGATCATGGCTTGGCAGACGCCGACGTTGAATGCCGACGGCACCTACACCATCTCTCCCGTTCTCCGTGGGCTGATGGATACGGTCCCTGCCCTCCACACGGCCGGAGCAAAGGTTTGGTTTTTTTCCATCGGCAGCGGATTACTGAATTCGGGCAGCTTTCCCTCGGACCGTACGATAAATGCAAAGCTCCTCCCGACGAACTCCTCCGGCACGCTGCCGATAGGCTCGGCGACGGCAGAGAGCGTCACGACGAATTCTCGCGTTGGCAGGCCCTACCCGCCGGGGAATCTGCGAATGCAGGGCCTGCCATACGGGAGCCGTTACAAAACGATCACGGGGAATCTCGTTCTGACGTTCTCCGCCAGGAACAGGGACACCGAAGCTGGACTGACGCCGCTGACGCTGCAGACTGCGGGAGACGACTCGATCCCGTTCTCCGAAGCGTTTCTCTTCACCATCTACAGATTTGTGGGTGGGTTCGCTCCCCCTGGCAACCAAAGCACCACGGTTCCTCCGGGAGCCAGTTTCACCTATACCGCGGCGCAACGCATCGTTGACTCCGGTCTGCCGGGAATCGCTACGGTGAAAATATTCGGAGCGCAGAACCTGCCCGGTCCTCCCCCTGTGCTCCTCGAATCACTTCAATGGCAGCAGGTCGATGTGACGTTCACGGGGTTCGGAATTCTTTTTGGGCAATATTTCGGAGGGCTAAATTCATGAGCGTAAGCAACGGTCCCAACCTTCACGTGATGATCAACGCGGCGACAGGCGATTCCTTCGACCTCGACTTCCGCAAGTTCCTGCGGATGATCGATGCCCTCGTGCAGTCGGCAGTCCTTTCGCGGACGCTGACCGCTCCTCCTGGCTCCCCTACCAACGGGGCGCGCTACATCGTCGGCGTCGCCGCAACGGGCGCATGGTCCGGCTCGGACAATAACATCGCCGTCTGGACCACCGACGATCCGGGGACTCCGTTGGGCGAGTGGAACTTCTATCCGCCCAATGCTGGCTTCCACGTCTTCAGCGTCGCTGATTCCCAGTTCCTTGAATGGAACGGGACGGCATGGGTCCCGGCAGTCAGCGGAGCGCTCCCGGTCTACACCGTGGCGAATCTTCCAACCGGCGCCGCCGGCATGATTGCCTACGCGTCGAACGGAAGAAAGGGCGGTGAAGGCGCTGGTGCCGGCACGGGAGTGCCGGTGTATTTCTCGAACGCAGCATGGAGAGTGTATTCGAATGATCTGGCGGTGACGGCGTAGAGGGCGGTTGGTGACGATCACAGGGGAAAGAAATGAACGGACGGGTTCACGAGGATCAAACACCGGAGGGGCGACTGGCCGCTGTTGCGAGATCGCTGGCGATCAAGATGTCCGACCGTTACCAAAAAACAGGATTTGGTCCCAGGGAACCGGACTATGCGGACTTCCGCGAAGTCTTTCGTCCTTACATCCACCGCGAATTAATTCTCGCGAAGATCGAAGAGGCTCGGAAAACGCAGGCCGAACGGCTCACTTCCCGCATGAGGGAACTCACGGTCGAGCTCCTACTCGTGGACAAACAAATCGCGGAGGCACTGAAGAAGTGAGCGACGAATCTGAACGATTCAGGGGACCGTGGAGCGAGGACCGTCTCTGGGTTCTCCGTTCTATCGATGAACTAAAGGCTGGGCATCTGCGCCTCGCCGAATCGGCCGCTGCGGACCGCGCGGCTCTTCTCGAAAAGGCAACGCGGGACATCAATTCCGCCCACGAAAAGATTCGCGCGCTGGAGACATCGAGGACGTCGCTCCGGCTTAAAAATTGGGTGATGATGCTCGCCCTCTCCGCCGGCGGCGCACTTCTTATCGAACTTGTGAAGGCCATTCTGCAGGGGTGGAAACCATGAACTTCCCTCTTTCGCCAGAGATCATCTCCGCGATCCTCGGGCCATTCGGTCCGCTAGAGAACGTCCGCGTGAACTGGCCGCTCGTGGAGGCGGCTCTCGACCAGCGAGGCGCTTATACGTCGCCAATGGTGGGCGTCGCTGCCATCGCGACCATCGGCGTGGAGTCCGGCAACTTTTCTCCGGTGAAGGAGCGGGGCGGTCCGACCTACCTTTCGAATCTGTACGACAACAGGAAGGACCTCGGGAACCTGAATCCCGGCGACGGTGTGAAATTTCGCGGCCGCGGATTCGTCCAGATAACCGGGCGCGTCAATTACGAGCACTTCGGTTCGGAGATCGAGAAGGACCTGGTGTCGAATCCCGACCTCGCGCTCGACCCGGCGACGTCGGCGGATATTCTGGCTCTCTTTTTCGAGGAGCGCCATGTTCCGTTCTACGCGGATCAGCAGAATTGGGAGATGGTACGGCGCAGAGTGAATGGCGGTCTGACCGGGATGCCGCGCTTCATGGATGCCGTCACAAAGCTCGTTTCCGCTCTCAAAAATCCCCCGCCAGCGGCGGGAACTTCACTGGAGGTCACATGAACATCAATACGGCAGAGCAGTCTCTAGCGAAATACCACCTGCTCCATCTAGTCATCGGCGCGATTTTCGCCGCGGTCCTGCTCGCGATTCCGAAGATCTTCGGCGTGCTGCTCACGGTTTTTCTCTTGGCGATGTTTCTCCCGGCGGCGATCCTCCCCGAGTTCACGCAGAGCAAATGGTTTGACCGGATCGCGGTTCTCGCGGGCGCCATCATGGTTGGAGTGCTTTTCTATTATCTTCACAAGCTCTGAGGTGAGCACATGAACTGGCTGGAAAATCTCGCTGGAAAGATCATCGCAATTACCCACGGGAGGACCACGGCGTTTTTCATCGCGTTCTTTCTGTCCGGGCACGCGATGGCGCTGTTCGGAAAACTGACGCCGACCTACATCGGATTCATGGGCACTCTCGGAGGCCTCGTTCTCGGCCACTCAATCAAAGAGGACATGCTGGCGGGGCGCAACGGTCCCGCGCCCGGAGGACAACTCTAATGTGGGCATGGCTCGCAATCCCGTGGGTCCGCAAAATCGGCGAAGTGGTTCTTCTCCTGGCCGCGTTCGCCGCCGTGGTGCATTGGATTTATCACGCCGGCCGGACCGCCGGCGTGCAAGACGAAGCCGGGAAACAGACCGAGGCGAGCCACGCTCAGTTCGAGCAGATCCGCACGCAATTCCAGCAGCAGCTCGACGCCGGCCGCGCGCGTGAGGAGCAACTCTCGCTGATGGCGACGAAGTTTGCGGACCTAGCCGCTGCTGCGTCCACACGGGTCCAGACGGCGCAGGCTCAGTCCACATTCGACGCCGGCAAGATCCAGGCACTCCCAGACTCCGCGGTGAAGAGCGACCTGGAGGTCAAGCTCGGCGGTCCGCTCGAGAACCCGGCCGTGCTCCGCAAAGCCGACGGGATCATCACGGACTATCCGCACAAAGTGGACGAGGCGAAAGCCGAGGCGGACCAGGTGACCGCTATGAAATCGAGCCTCGACACCGCAAACTCTCAGACAGCGAACGCGGCGCAGGAACGCGACGCGGCCGTCTCCGCCTTTAACCAGGTGCTCCCGCTCTACGCGCAGGCGTACAACGCCGCAATCGAAGGTCATCGCCACTGGTATTGCCTGTGGCTCTGCAAACCGAAGCGGACGATCAATCTTCCTGCGCCGGCGTCTCTCACCCTCTAGAAGCATTGATCCCGGATTATAGATTTTCTCATTGATACAAAATCCACGAGTGCGGCTAGAATAGCGATCACTACGATGGTTTCCGCGCCGCTCTCAGGAAGCCAGGATCGAGATTCGATGGCATCCAAAATTCGCAGTCGCATCGTGACCACAGCGGTCGAGTGTTTCTCGGAACAAGGTTTCCACGGCTGCTCGACGAAGGAGATTGCGACGAAGGCCAACGTCACCGAGGGTTCGCTCTTCCGTCTCTTCGCGTCAAAGGACAAACTGTTCGAGGAAGCGCTGGATCATTCGCTCGCGGCATTGCTTCCGCAGAGCGAGTTTCAGAAGCGCCTGGCGCAGCCAGATTTGCGCGCCGCGATCCTCGACGCCTGTTCCGCGATGTTCTCGAAAATCTCTCGGCAGACTCTTCGGCTGGCGACCTATGCGCTGCTGGAGGGAAAGGGTAGGTCGTCGGAAAAGTGCGCGCCACATTTCGAGGCTCGCGTCTCCGCCGTCGCGTCCAGGATTCGGCTGGCGCTTAAGTCCAGGAAGATCCGCAAGGATGTAAATCCGAAGGATGCGGCGCGCATGCTGCTCCTCAGTCTCTTCCACCTGCGCCACCATTCGGTGCTGCTGAACGCAAAAGCGGGCAAAGGGGCTGTGGAAAACATTGTGGAAATCTGGCTGCGCGGAATCGCTACATAATCGTTTCGACACTATCTTCTGGAATTCCCGCAACTTAGTCGTAGTAACCACTTCGATAACGAAGCAAACGCTCCCTTGACATGCCCTTAACCTTTCGCTAAAGTCCACGACGCGCTACTTAAACTCAGTACGGTAAAGTGGACCCCTGGTAGAGCCGTCCCCGGCGATCCGGTTCCTGCTTTCCAAAACAGAAGTCAGGAGGGAAGCGATGGAACCTTCCAACATCGTCGACGCCATTATTGAAATAGGAAATCAGAGACGTCAGATTCTTGTGCGAATGAAGGAAGCGGTCGGCGCGGAAGACCTGGAGACGGTGTTCGCGTGTGCGAAGCAACTGGTCGGTCTCAATGAGCGGCAGGCAAAGGTGGATAGTGAAGAAAAAAGTCATTGAACTGATTCGCGTTTCGACCGAAGGGCAAGCCGCCGACGACCGCGCGAGCATCCCCGCGCAGCGCGCGATCAACCGGCGCACGGCCGAACTCTACGATCTACAAATCGTGAAGACCGTCGAACTCGTGAACGTATCTGGCGCGGCAGTGCTGCGAACGCCGGAAATGCAGGCGCTCCTAAAACTCATCGAGAGTCCCGATATCGCCGGGGTGGTGGTGCGCGAATTCTCCCGCGTCATGCGTCCCGATAATTTCGGCGACTTCGTGCTCTTCCAGGTGTTTCAGGACACCGGGACCGTGCTCTATCTGCCCGACGGTCCCCTCGACCTGAACAGCAAAACGGGCAAGCTGGTAGCGGGTCTCCGCGCGATCAT